>Ga0315910_10001099_pt1 | contig 25284 bp, 21 predicted proteins | sample EdamamesoilMG_FD_204470 | JGI IMG/M metagenome (GOLD analysis project Ga0315910, IMG submission 204470) | Garden soil microbial communities collected in Santa Monica, California, United States - Edamame soil | ecosystem: Environmental > Terrestrial > Soil > Garden | place: USA: California... | reverse complement strand
TGATGGCGCGAGTTGCGTGACACCGTTCCGCCTCGCCGGGTTTGTTGCTGCGTGGACCATCTGCAGCTACATATAGTCGAGGAGGTCGCGCCTGACGAATACGTTCAAATACCTGTGCCGTCGTGTCGGGTCGATTGAACACCATAAACAGGACGGCGGAACGAGTGGTGGTCGCGGTGGACGACATATTTATCTCTCCCACGCTTGAAAATCGCCGGTTGTGCTGCCGTGTTTGAATACAGTCGGATCGGCGTGGAAACAAACACAAGAATCGCCAGTGCGGTAAAGCTCCATGAGCAGCTTGTTAATCATCCAGTCGATACTGATCAAACGGGTAGCGGGTGATCGAACCAGTGTGCTCTTGAATGACGCGACAAGAGGCCTGCTTAGGAGGTAGGCACATGCCGTGTTGGTAACCGCTTTCTTATAGAACGTAAAGAATCCTCTTTTACGCTGCACCAGATGTGCTATGTGCAAGTCGGGAAGCGAGCAACCTCCGGCAAGGTCCACGTATAAATTGCCTCGTGGTTCCAGGGCCGAGATTTCTTGTATGACTGCCGCAAATTGTTCGATGCTATCTGGTTTGAATACAGCGTCATCTTCCACGCAAATCAGGAAATCACAATCGAGCTCAAGAAATCTATCCCAGGCTCGAATATGTTTATCGGTCACGGTGATCTCGATGGCGCTGCTGCTGCGCCAGCGATCAAGAGATTTTGGGTCTCGCGACAAATATTTTTTGGCCAGCGGTTTGATGGAGTCCAGGAATTCCCTGAGAGCCGAACTTCTCACCTGTCGATATTGCCGCCATTTATGTTGCAAAAGCCGATAGTGAATATCCCTTCTTAAGGCCAGCAGTATGCCGTGCGGCTGAATAGGTGTTTGAAAAGAGACTTCCAATGTTTCAAAGACGCAAAGAGGGCTTAATTCCGCACAGAGCTTGGCAATGTTAGGCCGAATTAGCGCGTTGCGTTGTGCGTTGTTGTTATGAATGAGTGCAATGCAAAGACGCAGCGCGCGATCATTTGAAGACATTTGCATAATCCTTAGCAAGATCCGGCGGATACGGCGGCGCTGTCAAGCGCCGGTCTGGCCGGAAAGCAGGCGGTCGAAGTATGCAATGGTCATATCGAGGCCTGCCGATAACGATGTCATTGGTTGCCAGGCCAGAGTACTGCGGTATGGTCGCACCGTTGCGCACATAGGATCATCCTGAAACGAATAATAATGTTGCTTCGAAAAAGTGCCGGCATGATAGCAAGGACCACATCGTCTTGTGGCATAAGGCTAAGCAGCTCCAGTGGACGAGCGATACCGAATGCCAAATCTATCCGGCGACGCTGCGCGCCCGAGAGGCGAACGTAGAGCGATCAAGCCGTCCAAAACCTCGACCGCTGCGGACCAAACCAGAGGCGAACGGACTCGAATGGCTACGACAGCCGCGCAAACACTCGTTTCGCCGCAGCAACGGTGTCGGCGATGTCTTGATCGCTGTGCGCTATGGACACAAAACCAGCTTCAAACGCCGAGGGCGCAAGGTACACACCTTCGTCCAACATCATGTGAAAGAATTTTTTGAAGCGTTCGATGTCGCAAGCCATCACTTGCGCGTAGTTCTTTACGGTGACGTCTTTGGAGAAGAACAGGCCGAACATTCCGCAGACATGATTAGTGGTGAATAACATATTTGCCGTGCGGGCCGCGTCGTTCAAGCCGCGCAATAGGGCGTCCGTTTTTGCTTTCAATTTGGAATGGAAACCGTCGGCTGCGACACCATCGAGCGTAACAAGTCCCGCGGCCATGGCCACTGGGTTACCCGATAACGTGCCGGCTTGATATACCGGCCCGAGCGGCGCGATTTTTTGCATGATGTCGCGACGGCCGCCAAAAGCGCCGACGGGCATGCCGCCACCGATAATTTTTCCCAACGTGGTCAGGTCCGGTTTGATGTCGTATAGCTGTTGCGCGCCGCCCAGCGCGACACGAAATCCGGTCATGACCTCATCGAAGATCAATACGCTGCCGTGGCGATCGCAAACATTGCGCAGGGTTGCCAAGAACCCAGGCGCCGGCGGCACGCAGTTCATATTGCCGGCGATGGGCTCGACAATAACGCACGCGATCTGGTCGCCGATCTCTTTGAACACTTGTTCCACTTGCGCACTGTTGTTGTAGTCGAGCGTGACGGTGTACGCGGCTAGAGCGGCCGGCACGCCGGGCGACGTGGGTATGCCCAGAGTGAGTGCACCGGAGCCCGCTTTAATGAGCAGGGAGTCGGAGTGCCCGTGATAACAGCCCTCGAACTTCACAATCTTGTCGCGGCCGGTGTATCCACGTGCTAGACGAATAGCGCTCATGGTTGCTTCGGTGCCGGAGCTGACGAAACGCACCAATTGGATCGTCGGCATGAGCTCGCAGACACGCTGCGCGAGCTGCGTTTCGAGTTGCGTCGGCGCTCCAAAAGATAAGCCTAATGCCACGCGTTCCTGCACTGCGCGCACCACGCTTGGGTGCGCGTGTCCAAGAATCATCGGTCCCCACGATCCGACATAGTCTATGAATCGCCGACCGTCCTGGGCATAGACATACGCGCCCTGAGCGCGCTCGAAAAAGATGGGGTCGCCCCCCACACCGCGGAAGGCGCGCACCGGGGAATTCACGCCGCCTGGAATGTATCGGCAAGCCTCGTCGAACAGTGTCACGGAGAAAATGCCCTCATCACGTCATGGAAAGCGGCAGTGTACCGCCATTGATGTCGACACGGCTAACCGCGGCGGCCTGCGATGATTATGGATTGCCGCTCCTCAACAGAGCGCGAAAATATTCAATGGTGTGTGTTAAGCCGTGTTCGAGAGCGATGCTCGGTTGCCAACCGAGTCTCTCGGTTGCTTGTTGAATATCGGGCCGACGTTGTTTCGGGTCGTCGCTCGGCAACGGTTTATGCACAATTTTGCTTTTTGAGCCGATTAATCGAATGACTGTTTCAGCCAGTTGGAGCATGGTGAATTCCGTCGGATTGCCGATATTGATTGGCCCCGACAAATTGTCCGCATTGTTCATCATGCGCACCATCGCTTCGATGAGATCCGACACATAGCAAAAACTGCGCGTTTGAGTGCCGTCCCCATAGATCGTGATGTCGTCGTTGTTTAACGCTTGCACAATAAAATTGCTGACCACGCGGCCGTCTTTAGGATGCATTCGCGGGCCGTAGGTGTTGAAAATTCTCACCACCCGAATTGCAAGTTTGTGTTGTCGGTAGTAATCGAAAAACAGGGTTTCCGCGCAACGCTTTCCTTCGTCGTAGCAACTGCGTTGCCCGATCGGGTTCACATTTCCCCAATACGATTCAGGCTGCGGGTGAACGGCGGGATCGCCATATACCTCGCTGGTCGAGGCCTGCAGGATCTTCGCTTTGGTGCGTTTGGCCAATCCCAGCATATTGATCGCGCCCATAACGCTGGTTTTTGTGGTTTGTACCGGATCGAACTGGTAATGAACGGGCGAGGCCGGGCACGCTAGGTTGTAAATTTCGTCCACTTCTACATACAGCGGAAAGGTGACGTCGTGCCGTACGAATTCGAAGGATCTATTGCCTAACAAATGTTCTATGTTGCGCCGAGTGCCGGTAAAGAAATTATCGACGCAAAGGACGTCGCAACCGTCGGCGAGCAATCGTTCGCATAGGTGCGAGCCTAAAAACCCCGCCCCGCCGGTAACGAGGACGCGCTTCTTCAAAGAGTAATGCTGCATTTGCGTTACTTTCTATGCCTGCTGGATACGCAATCCGGATGGACGAACCATTTTATCCGGTAACCGCAGCCGCTACGGCTGCGGCGCGAGTTTACAGATTTCGGTGTGGGGCGGCGATGCGATTGCGGCTGGCGCGAGCCGATGGTTGCCGCACGCATGGATTCCCGGTCTAATGCGGTAAGTTTTCGCCGCGACGGCGGCCGGTGATGATCTGATGAAAGCCTATCTATGCGTTATTTGCGGTTACATCTACGAAGAAGAAAAGGGCGATCCGAGTTCCGGTGTCGCGCCCGGAACACGCTGGGCTGACGTCCCGGCAAATTGGCGCTGCCCCGATTGCGGTGCGTCCAAGGACGATTTCGAGATGGTCGAAATTTAATAAGACGCGCGCGCTGTGAGTTATCTCTATGTGGCGATAGGCAGCGCGCTCGGCGGAGTGGCCCGCTATGGCTTTACCGTATGGATGTCGACGTGGCTCAACACCTCGTTTCCATGGGCCACCGTCTCGATCAATGTTCTCGGCTCCGGCGTGATTGGTGTGTTGCTGGCGGTTGGCGAGCGATCGCACGGATGGTTCGCTAGTTTGGACGCGCGCAATTTTTTGATGGTCGGCGTACTGGGCGGCTTCACCACGTTTTCGGCGTTTAGCTTGCAAACACTGGAGTTAATGCGTGCGCAGCAATGGATGGCGGCAGGGGCGAATGTGTTGCTGTCCGTTGCGCTGTGTTTGGTGGCGGTAGCACTGGGTTACTGGCTGGCCGCTAGTGCTGCTTGATTTTGTAACCCTTGCGCTCCAGCAAGTCGAGTAGTCCGTCCTTGCCGGCCATGTGCAGGACGCCAACCACGATCAAGTAGTCCTGATCGCTGCGCAGTAGCTCGACAATACGCGTGGTCCATTTCCGGTTACGATCGACGGTTAATGGGCCGTAAAGTTCGGGAAACTCGCGAAAGCCTTTTTCTACAACTTTGGCCAGAGCCGCGGTATCGCCCGCGCGCCAAGCTTTCAGCATCGAGTCGATTTCGCGATCGGCCTGCGCCGATTCTTTGAGCGTGTACAACAAAAACTGGGTTTGTTGTTGGTCCGGAAGGTTGGCCATCAGGCCCAATTGTTCGTCCAGGGTTTCCAGCCCTGCGATGTCCTTGCCGTCTTGCCGCGCGCGTTCCACCAAGCGCATCTCGACACCGGCTTGCGGGCTCATGCCTTTCTTCATCAGCTGCAATTGCGTCAGAGTGACTGCGGCCAGCCACGGACGAAAGCGCGACAGCATGATGGGATCGATGCCGATGATTGCGGCTTGTTCGTTAAGCTGCGCGTTACCCTCGGCGTTCAGTAATTGTTGCAGCGATTGGTTTTCGGGCAGCAAGCCGAGTTCCATCATGGCGGTTTGAGCGGCGAGCGGATCGAGGTCATCCATGTCGATCTCCATCACCAGGCGCTCGGCGTCCGCGTAGGCGCGGTCGAAGCTGGGCGGTAGCGTATCGCTGGGCGCCAGCATATGAATGGAACCCGCCAGATAGACTTTATTGCGCTGACCTTGGATTTCCCAAACAGGGGACGCGGCTTGTGCGAACGCCGCGTAGATCGGGAGTAGAACGCAAAGACCTAGGCGGCGGAGGCGTGTGAAGAGCATGCCGCATTGTCCAACCAGACAACTTCCGTGGCAATGGTGCCGTCGGCCATTAGTTCAAACGTGCGATAGCCGGGGGGCTTGTTGTCGAGCGCGAAATCAGCGCTCAACGGCTTGAATTGTGAGCATGTGGACGGAGTTGCCATGTAGCGCACACCGCCGGAAAATAAATCCAAGGATTGGTGCACATGTCCCCATGCGATCCCGCGCACGTTCTTATGCCGCGCAATCACCGCGCGGAACTCGTCCGCATCTTGGAGGCCGACCGTGTCGAGCCATTCGCTGCGCATCTTGATGGGATGATGGTGCAAAAACACCAGCGCGTGCTTGTCCGCATGCAATTCGAGCGTGCGATGCAGGGTCTGCAACTGCTCCGCGCCGATGCGTCCACCGGCCGTATTCGGTGCGTAGCTGTCGAGCAGGATAAGCAGCCAGTTTCCGACTACGTCATGTCCGCCGACTTGAAAGGGGGTCCGCGCCAACGCAACGCGCATTTGCTCGGGCAAATCATGATTGCCCGGCACGCAGTACACGGGGAGCTTTAAATGACCGAATTCGTTGACTACATGCCGATAACCGGCTGCATCGTCATGTACCAAGTCACCGCTGAGCACGATGCCGTCCGCAGCTTCAAAACGGGCAGCCGCATGCGCCATCGCATGGCGCAATGAAGCCAGCGTGTTGATTCCGCGGAGCGAGTCCGCGGGATCGTCCACCAGGTGCGGATCGGTGAATTGGACCAGGCGAATAGACTGCATGATTGCAGGATAGCAGCGCCAAAGACGACAAAAAGGTGACCAAAGTCTAGCGGGAAGCCCTTATGCGGAAGTTCCCCCAGGAATTATGCGCTGGGTCTCAAAAGAAAGGCTCTAGACGCTAGCTTTTAGGCGCTAGCCAAAGACAGCAGGCCGCCCGCATTTCGTGCGGGTGGCCTGCTGAGATTCTCAATCTGACTAGAAACTAGGGCTTAGTCGCTAGCGGCTAATACTTGTAATGTTCCGGCTTAAACGGCCCATCCACCGACACACCGATGTAATCGGCTTGTTGCTGAGTGAGTTTGGTGAGCTTCACGCCAATCCGTTCCAGATGGAGTTGCGCGACTTTCTCGTCGAGCTGTTTCGGGAGCACGTACACGTCGTTCTTGTACTTGCTGCCGTATTTGAACAATTCGATTTGCGCCAGCACTTGGTTGGTGAATGAGTTGGACATCACGAACGAGGGATGTCCGGTGCCGCAACCCAAGTTCACCAGGCGGCCTTCGGCAAGCACGATGATGCGTTTGCCGTCCGGGAAGATCACGTGATCGACTTGCGGCTTGATGTTGTCCCACTTGTACTGACGCAGCGCGGCGATTTCGATTTCGCTGTCGAAATGGCCGATGTTGCAGACGATGGCCTCGTGCTTCATCTTCTTCATGTGTTCATGAGTTAGCACGCTGACGTTGCCGGTCGCGGTGACGAAGATGTCGGCGACAGGCGCAGCTTCTTCCATCGTCACAACGCGATAGCCATCCATCGCAGCCTGCAATGCGCAGATCGGATCGATTTCCGTCACCCATACTTGTGCGGATAGCGAGCGTAAGCTCTCAGCGGAGCCCTTGCCCACATCGCCGTAGCCGGCGACCACGGCAACTTTGCCGGCGAGCATTACGTCGGTGGCGCGCTTGATCGAATCCACCAACGATTCGCGGCAACCGTATAAATTGTCGAATTTCGACTTGGTGACCGAATCGTTGACGTTGATGGCGGGGAAGGGCAGGTTGCCTTCTTTTGCCATGGAATATAGACGTTTCACGCCGGTGGTGGTTTCTTCGCTCACGCCTTTAATGGCGGCCAAGCGCTTGCTGTACCAACCGGGTTGCGAGGCGAGGCGCTTCTTGATCGAGTTGTACAAAGAAACTTCTTCTTCGTTGGTGGGCTTCGCAATAACTGACGCGTCTTTTTCCGCCTTCGTGCCCAAGATCAACAATAAGGTGGCGTCGCCGCCGTCGTCGAGGATCATGTTGGCCTGCTCGCCTGGCCACTCGAATATCTTGTGCGTGAACTCCCAATACTCATCCAGCGTTTCACCCTTGTACGCAAATACCGGGATGCCGGCGGCTGCAATTGCGGCGGCAGCGTGATCTTGCGTCGAGTAAATGTTGCACGAGGCCCAGCGAATCTCTGCACCCAATGCTTTGAGCGTGTCGATCAGCATGGCGGTTTGAATCGTCATGTGTAACGAACCGGCAATGCGCGCGCCCTTGAGCGGCTGGGATGGGCCGAACTCTTTGCGGATGGCCATGAGCCCCGGCATTTCGGATTCGGCGATGGACATTTCCTTGCGGCCGAAGTCAGCCTGCGAAATGTCTTTGACGTAGTAATCAGTGAAAGATTTAGACACAACAGCGTTCATGAGCTGCTCTCCTATTCAAATTGCCAAAGTTAAAAGGGAGAGCGCGGTTGATCGGGTCGATCGACCCTTAAGCCGTCCTTCGAGCCTGGCAGAGAACCTGCTGCAGCGCTCCTCGAAGGGCGGTAAAAAGCGGCTAGATACTAGTCGTTAGCAGCCAGCCAGAAAAGAGGTTTATCTCTTACTTCTGGCTAGTGCCTGGTAACCGGCGCCTAGGGGCTATTACAGCCCGCCGGCCTTGCGCAGGGCCTCCGCCTTATCGGTCTTTTCCCAAGGAAATGCAGTGCATTTCTTTGTGCGCTCGACCTCGCCTTTCGCGGTGCGTTCGGTCCAGCGATAGGTAAGTTGATAGGGGTCGCGTCCGAAGTGACCGTAGGCCGCAGTCGGCTGGTAGATCGGGTGGATGAGGTCGAGCATTTTGATGATGCCGTAAGGTCGCAAGTCGAAATGCGAGCGGACGATTTTTTCCAGCTTGTCTTCGGCGATGCGTGCAGTGCCGAAGGTTTGGACGGTGATCGAGGTCGGCTCGGCCACACCGATCGCGTACGACACCTGAATCTCGCAGCGGCTCGCGAGCCCGGCGGCTACGACATTTTTGGCGACGTAGCGCGCCGCATACGCGGCGGAACGATCCACCTTCGACGGGTCCTTGCCCGAGAAGGCGCCGCCGCCGTGACGAGCCATCCCGCCATAGCTGTCGACGATGATTTTGCGTCCAGTTAGGCCGCAATCGCCGACCGGTCCGCCGATCTCGAACTTGCCCGTCGGATTGATGTGGAACTTGGTCTTCTTATCGATCCACTTTTTCGGCAGCACGGGCAGCACGATTTCCTCGATTACCGCTTCGCGCAACTTCTTGTACGAAATGTCCGGATCGTGTTGCGTGGAGAGCACGACCGCTTCGATGCTCATCGGTCGGTCGTTGTCGTAGCGGAACGTGAGTTGGCTTTTTGCGTCGGGACGCAGCCAAGGCAGACCGTTCTTGCCGGCCTTGCGTACTTTGGCCTGTTGTTCGACCAGCTTGTGCGCGTAATGAATGGGCGCCGGCATTAGCGCGCTGGTTTCATTGCTGGCATAGCCGAACATCAGTCCTTGATCGCCGGCGCCTTGTTCTTCGGGCCTCTTACGGTCCACACCTTGCGCGATATCGGGCGACTGTTTGCCGAGAATATTGACTACCGCGCAGGTTGCGCCGTCGAAGCCAATGGCCGACGAGGTGTAGCCGATATCGCAAATGGTCTTACGCAACAGCGGTTCGAAGTCCACGACAGCGGTTGTGGTGATTTCACCGGCCACGATTGCCACGCCGGTTTTGACCAACGATTCGCAGGCCACGCGCGCTCTGGGGTCCTGCGCAATGATGGCGTCAAGGACGGCATCCGACATCTGGTCGGCAACTTTGTCCGGGTGGCCTTCGGACACCGATTCGGAGGTAAACAGATAACTTCCCGACATAAAGATTCCTGAGAGTGCGTTAAAGAAACGTCGATCAGCGTGTCACAAAGCGGCGCGGAGTATACATGGCGATGTTTGTCTCCCAAAAAAGCGGTACGTCGAGTACTGGTCACGGGCGGTTATGAAGGGTGCCACGTGAAAAGCCGGCCTCCGATGCCGATGCGGTTAAGGGCGGCGCGACAATCCGGTGCATTTCCAAACGCGGTAACCCAGTTACGCCGTATAAGTGTGATCTTGTTACTGATCCCGGCCGTACACTGTTGACTTTCCATAAGAAGTTGCGCAGCTTACCGCCTCCAGATCACAACGCGGCGCCTCAGCCGCGCGTCCAATAACCATCTGGATGGGGAACGGGCCGAAATCTATGAGCCAGTCGTACTTCGATCAATTGGTAAAGCCAATTAGTGCGGATTCGCCGTGCGGCGAGAGCATCGAAGACACGCAGATGTTGGCCTCGTTCGATGCCTATCGTTTGTTCGGCCAAGTTACGCCGTTGCCCACCGACACCGATTGGCGCGAGATCAAAACCAAGTCGCTCGAAGCATTGGACGTCAGCAAGGATTACCGTTTACTTGGACACTTGGCCGCCGCCGCATTGCGAGTCGATGGGCTGCCGGCTTTTTGCTCCACGCTCAAAGCAGCCTCGCATTGGCTGGAAAATACCTGGGACGCGGTGCACCCGCGTTTGGACGACGACGCGATCATGCGCAAGAACGCGCTTAATTGCCTTGCCGACCGCATGGCGATCATCGACGCATTGCGGCGCTTGCCGGTGGTGAGCAATCCGCAATTGGGCAGTTACAGCCTGCGCGACCACGAAATCGCCACCGGTCAATTCACACCGTCGGAATCCGAAGCCAAAACGGTAAGCGAAGCGGAAATTACCGCTGCGTTTATGGCCGCGGCCCTCGAACAACTTGCTGCAACTCGCGACGAGTTGCAGGGCGCGTTGACTGCGGTGAAGGCCATAGACGCCAAAATGCGCAACGAATCCGGCTCGGAATCCGCGCCAACGTTCGACGAACTGTCATCGCAGTTGACGAAAATGGTGCGGCTGGTCGGCGATCAAGTCGCCGCGCGAAGCGGCGAAGCGGGCGCCTCGGGCGGCGAAGCGTCGGAACAGGGCGGCGGCGGTGCGGCGGTCGCGGTGGGCGCGATCAAGTCGCGTCAAGACGCGATTCGCGCCTTGGATGCGGTTGCCACGTTCTTCCGTCAGAACGAGCCGTCCAGTCCGGTGCCGTTGTTTATCGAGCGCGCCAAACGCCTGGTCGCTAAAGATTTCCTAGAAGTTCTGGCGGACATTGTGCCGGACGCAATGGATCAAGCTAAGGCAGCAAGCGGCATTCGTGAGAACGGATAACGCCCAAAGCCATTGACCCGGTATCGTCCCCCCGTATCGACCTAGTACGGTTGGCCGATGGACGGTTGGGTCAAGCGCCAGTACTGTGTATAAAGAGTAAGTTTCAGGAGGTGTCCCATGGCAAAGCCCAGTAGCCAAAAATTTATTGCCCGAAATCGCGCTCCGCGCGTGCAAATCGAATACGACGTCGAGCTGTACGGTGCACAAAAGAAAGTGCAAGTCCCGTTCGTCATGGGTGTCATGGCGGATCTGTCGGGTGATCCGAAAGAACCGCTGCCGCAAGTGGATGACCGCAAGTTTCTCGCCATCGATGTCGATAATTTCGACGAACGCATGAAATCGATGAAGCCGCGGGTTGCGTTTAGCGTGCCGAATACGCTTACCGGCGAAGGCAACTTAAGCGTCGACATCACCTTCGAGAGCATGGAGGACTTTTCGCCCGCCGCTGTGGCGCGCAAAGTCGATGCGCTTAACAAGCTGTTGGAAGCGCGCTCGCAACTTTCCAATCTCATCACCTACATGGACGGCAAGTCTGGCGCGGAAGATCTGATCGCCAAGGCGCTTAACGATCCCGCGTTGCTGAAGACCTTGGCCGAAAAAGCCAAGCCAGCGACGTCGGACGAGAAATAAAGGTCAAGAGGACTAGCGTATGGCGCAAGCAAAAACCGAAGATCAAGCACAAGGCGCGGGAATTCAAGCCGACGAATTCTCATCGCTTTTGCAAAAGCAATTCAAACCAAAAACCGATCGAGCACGCGCCGAAGTGGAAAACGCCGTGCTCACGCTTGCGGAGCAAGCGTTGCGCGAAAGCACGGTTATTTCCGACGACGTGGTCGGTACGATCAAAGCGATCATCGCCGAGATCGATAAGAAGCTTACCGACCAGGTAAATCTCATTCTGCACAGCGAGCGATTTCAACAAGTGGAAAGCGCGTGGCGCGGGTTGAGCTACTTGGTGAACAACACCGAAACCGATGAAATGCTCAAGATTCGCGTCATGAACATTTCGAAGAAAGATCTCGGCAAGACGCTGAAGAAATACAAAGGCGCGGCATGGGATCAAAGCCCCGTCTTCAAAAAGCTGTACGAGCAAGAGTACGGTCAATTGGGCGGTGAGCCGTACGGCTGTTTGGTCGGCGACTATCACTTCGATCACACGCCGGGCGACGTAGAAATGCTCGGTCAAATGGCGCAAGTAGCTGCCGCGTCGCATGCGCCCTTTCTCGCCGGCGGTGCGCCGTCGTTGATGGGCATGGATTCTTGGCAAGAACTTGCCAACCCGCGCGACCTCGCTAAGATTTTCGCCGCGCCGGACTATGCTGCGTGGCGTTCGATGCGTGAGTCCGACGACGCAAAGTACATTGGTTTGGCTATGCCGCGTTTTCTGGCGCGCCTGCCGTATGGCGCCAAGACCAGCCCGGTAGAAGAGTTCGATTTCGAAGAAGAAACGGGCGCAGGCGATCATTCGAAGTACGCATGGGCCAACTCGGCTTACGCGATGGCGGTGAACGTCAATCGTTCGTTCAAGATGTACGGTTGGTGCTCGTCGATTCGCGGCGTCGAATCCGGCGGGGCAGTGGATGGGTTGCCCGTGCATACCTTTCCGAGCGACGACGGCGGCGTGGATATGAAGTGCCCCACCGAAATCGCGATCAGCGATCGACGCGAAGCCGAATTGGCGAATTGCGGCTTGATGCCGCTGATTCACCGCAAAAACACCGATGTCGCGGCCTTCATCGGCGCGCAATCGTTGCAAAAACCGGCGGAGTACACCGATCCGGACGCGACCGCCAATGCGCGTTTGGCGGCTCGCTTGCCGTATCTGTTCGCAAGCTGCCGATTTGCCCATTACCTCAAGTGCATGGTGCGCGACAAAGTCGGCTCGTTCAAAGAACGCGCGGACATGGAGCGGTTTCTATCCGACTGGATTCAACAGTATGTGTTGTCCAATCCCGCGACTGTCGGCGACGACATGAAGGCGCGCAAGCCGCTGGCCGCCGCCGAGGTAAAGGTCGAAGACATCGAAGGCAACCCAGGCTATTACTCGGCCAGGTTCTACCTGCGTCCGCACTATCAGTTGGAAGGCGTCAACGTCACGTTGAGTTTGGTCTCGCGCTTGCCGTCGCAAAAAGCAGGCTAACGCATTAGCAGTTCGTTTTCGCAAATAGATTTATTTGAAGGAGTACAGTCATGGCAGTCGATATGTTCTTAGAGTTGGACGGCATCAAAGGCGAGTCCACCGACCATAAACACAAAGATAAAATAGACATCCTGGCGTGGAGCTGGGGCTTGAGCAATACCGGTACGTTCCATCACGGGAGCGGCGGCGGCGCAGGCAAGGCCAACTTTCAAGACATCTCGGTCACCAAGTACATCGACAAGGCCAGTGCCGATCTGATGTTTCACTGCGCCAGCGGTAAGCACATCGCTAAGGGCTCGGTCATTGTGCGCAAAGCCGGCGAAAAGCCGCTCGAATACTTGCTCATTAAGTTCGACAAGGTTCTAGTGACCTCGGTATCTACCGGCGGTAGCGGCGGCGAAGAGCGCCTCACCGAAAACATCACGTTGAACTTCTCCAAAGTGGCGGTCGAATACAAGATTCAAGATGAGAAGGGCGCCGGCAAGGACGGCGGCCAGTTCACTTGGGATATTTCCGCCAATCAGAAGTAACGGCGAGCGCTTAGCGAGCACGCACGTGCGGCAAAGCGTCGATAAAACGCCTCTGTGCATCCTGAATGCACAGAGGTTCTGTTTTTATGGGCAACGACTTAGTCGTGCTTGTGTAATGTTTTAAGGACGATTGCCCGTATGACCGCAGCAGAAGACAGTTTCCGAGCCGGTGACATTGCAAGTGCCGTGACGCACCTGCAGGCCGAAGTGCGTCAGAAGCCGGCCGACGCCAAGCTGCGTATTTTTCTCGCGCAATTGTTGATGGTGAACGGTCAATGGGACCGCGTCCTCACCCAATTGCAAGTGATCGAAGAAATGGATGCGGGCGCCATTCCCATGGTGCGTACCTACCAACATGCGATTCAATGCGAACGCCTGCGAGCCAGCGTGTTTGCGGGGGAACGCTCGCCGTTGCTCTTCGGCGATCCACAACCTTGGACGGCGATGCTCGCGCAGGCGGCGTTGCTGCATGGCAAAGGTCATATAGCGCAAGCTGCGGAACTACGCGCGCAAGCATTTGAAGCCGCGCCGACCTCGTCCGGCACGTTAAATGGTCAGCGGTTCGAGTGGCTGGCCGATGGCGATTCGCGGTTAGGCCCGGTCTTCGAAGTGCTGCTCAACGGTAATTACTACTGGGTCCCGATGCATCGCGTACAAAAAATCACGATCGAAGCCCCCGAGGACGTGCGCGATCTGATCTGGGTGCCGGCGAATTTCACATGGACTAACGGCGGCGAAGCGGCAGCTTTGATTCCGGCACGTTACCCAGGTTCGGAGCACTCCGAGGACGATGCGATTCGTCTGACTCGCAAAACCGAGTGGGCGCAACCGCAAGACGATATCTACATAGGCAGCGGTCAGCGCATGTTGGTAAGCGATGCCGCGGAGCTGGGGTTGCTGGAAGTGCGCGAATTGATTTTCGACGCGGCCGCCTGATGCGTTTGATTCGGACATCGACGCCATGGCTGAGCTGAGTTTAAAAGAACGATTGCAACCGGCGCTGCTGGATCGGTTGCTTGACGATGCGCGATACGTTACCCGCTATCGAATTGTCATTCCGCAAACAGAGCTCGAGCGTTTGCAAATCGGCGTCGCGGACTTAATGACGATTCTGTCGGCGCAGGGGTTAAAGCCGGACGGCGATGACGCGCGGCCTGAAATAACGGCGACCGCGACAACTTTCAATTTGGTTGCCGCGGGGTCGACCTCGCCTGCGCAGATTAAAGGTCTGATCATTCGACCGCCGGGCGCGCCGCAAGGCGTGGCCATGCAGTCGTTTTCGCAAATCGAGTCCGTGGCCGCGCTCAACACGCAGCCCGAAGCTGCGGATCGGCGCAATATCTCGATGCGGCGCCTGCGGGAGATCGTGCAGCGCGACTTGGGATGGTTGCTTAATTCCGCCAGTCTCGACACCACCGAGGATTTGAAGCCGTATCCGCATGTGGCGCGTTCGGTCGTAAATTTCGGTATGCCGTCGTTTGCCGGGACAGCGTTGCATTCCATCGATCCGCAGGCGACGGCGAATCGCATCCGCGAAGCGATCGAGACGTTTGAGCCGCGGCTTGGCAAGGTGCAAGTAATTCCGGAAACCGACGAGCATCGTGATGCGATGACGCTGTCGTTTCGCATCGAAGGCGAATTGTGGGGGCAGCCGGTTTCGCAGCACGTCGTGCTGCAAACTCGTATCGATGTCGAGACCGGCGACGTGCGCGTCGGCGAAGCAGGTTTGAACTGAACAACCAACGATTCAGCTGAGTTATGGACCCGCGACTGCTCGAATACTACAACCGTGAATTGCAATTCGTACGCGAGATGGGCGCCGAGTTTGCGCAAACCTATCCGCGCATCGCGGCGCGTCTCGGTATGGACGGAATGGAGTGCGCGGACCCGTACGTCGAGCGATTGCTGGAAGGTGTCGCCCTGCTGGCGGCGCGCGTCCAACTCAAGATCGACGCACGGCACCCGGAGTTCACGCAGCACCTGTTGCAAATGGTGTATCCGCACTTTCTATGTCCGGTGCCGGCTTGCGCTATTGCCGAATTCGCGCCGGACTTCAAAGAGGATGCGTTGCAAACCGGCGTGAAGATTCCGCGCGGTTCCGCGCTGCGTACGCTGCTCAACAAAGGCGAGCGCACGGCATGCGAATTTCGCACTGCCCACGATGTCACGTTGTGGCCGATCGAAGTTGCTGAAGCCAAATATTTTTCCGGCACCGGCGCGCTATCTAATCTCGGTATCGCCGGTATTCCGCAGGCCCGCGCGGCAATTCGCCTGCGCCTGCGCACAGCTCCCGGCGTGTCGCTTGCAGCGCTTGCGCTTGATGAAGCGGTGTTTTACATCAAAGGTTCTGCCGACATCGCCGCCAAAGTCTACGAGCAGGTGATTGCGGACGGCATCGGCGTGTTCGCGCGCGGATCGGCCGCCAATGCGAGCGGCAGAATGCTGCGCCCCAACGCCATCAAAGCGGTCGGCTTCGAGGAATCCGAAGCGCTGCTGCCACCGACGAATCACACCTTTCAAGGGTATCGACTGCTGCAGGAGTACTTCGCTTTTCCAGAGCGCTTTTTGTTTTTCGCCATCAGCGGTCTTAACGAAGCCGTGCGCACTTGCGGCGGTAACGAACTGGACGTATACATTTTACTCGATCGCCCGCAACCGGCGTTGGATGGCGTGATCGACGCGCAGCACTTCCGCTTGCATTGTTCGCCCATCGTAAATCTGTTTCCGAAGTCGCTCGACCGTATTCACGTCGGCGAGTTCGATACCGAGCATCACGTGGTGGCGGATCGCAATCGACCGATGGATTTCGAAGTGTTTTCCATTGAGCGAGTCGCCGGCATAGGCGGCGACGATATGAGCAGCACCGAAGTGAAGCCGTTCTATGCCGCAGGTCACCGCACTCGCAGCGACGATGCGCAGTGTTATTACACCGTGCAGCGGCGGCAGCGGTTGTACTCCACTCGCCAGCAGAAAACGGGCGCGCGCACCAGCTACATAGGGTCCGAATGTTTTGTGTCTTTGGTAGATGCGCGCCAAGAAATGGCGGGACGAGGGTTTCGCCAAGTCGATGTGCATGCGCTCTGCACGAATCGCGACTTGCCAATTCAGACCACGTTCGGCAAGGGGCGCACCGACCTGGTATTGGACGGTTCGGCACCTGTCGAATCGATTCGCTGCATCACGGGTCCGACGTTCCCCCGTCCCTCGCCGGCTTTCGGAGATACGGCATGGAAGCTCATCAGTCATTTATCGCTTAATTATCTCTCACTGCGTAATTCTTCGGATGCGGGCGGCGACAGCAGCGCCGAATTATTACGCGAACTACTTAGCCTTTACGTCGATTCCAACGATGTGGCGATGTCGCGGCAGATCGAAGGCGTGCGGCGTATCGCGTACAGCCCCGTGGTGGAGCGCGTGCCGGGTCCGGGCCCGATTTGCTACGGCCGCGGTTTGAAAATTACCGTGGACATGGACGATGCTGCATTCGAAGGCACCGGCGTGCTGACGTTGGCCGCAGTGCTGGAGCGCTTCTTTGCGCGGTATGTCTCGCTCAATTCCTTTACCAGGACCGAACTACGCTCCGTAGATCGCGGCGAAATAAAATTATGGCCGCTGCGCTTGGGAACTCGCCACACGCTATGAGCGAACCGCGCGACATCTTGCAACCGCTGCATGCGGAACCGCATCGTTTCAGCTTATTCGCGGCGCTGCGTTTAATCGAGCGCGCCTACCGCGATCATCCACGGCTGGGCGAGTCGCGGCGCGCGGCCGGCGAGCAAGTACGCCTGTCGCAACCGCCGTATCTGAATTTTGCACCGTCGGATGTGGCTAAGTTCGATGTCGGCACCGATACGCGTAGCGGCAAGGCATTGTTGGAAGCGCATTCGTTCGGTGTCTTCGGTCCTAACGGTGCGTTGCCGATCTATCTCACCGAAACCGCGTACGAGCGGCGGCGGCAACACAACGATCCGACTATCTCGGACTTCGTCAATTTATTTCAGCATCGCATGATCGCGTTGTTCTATCGCGCGTGGGCCGATGCCGATCCGGTCACCAACTTCGATCGGCCGGAGAGCGACCGTTTTCGATTGTACGTCGGTGCGCTGATGGGACTGGGCGCGGAGGCCGGCCAGAGTCGCGGCGATGTCGTCGATTTTGCCGTGCTCGGTCGTGCGGCGCAGTTCAGTTCGCAGTCGCGTTCCGCGTCGGGCTTAGAGGCTATTCTGGCCGATTATTTTGAAGTGCCGCTGGCCGTCGGTTCGTTCGTGGGAGGATGGCTCGATATTCCGAACGATGCGCTCATGTCATTGGGCGGTGCATCACCGTCTTCACAGCTGGGCGGCGGTGCGACATTGGGTTCGGGTTCGTGGCAATGCCAGCACAAATTTGAAATCGAGATCGGTCCGCTCGGATTGGCGCAATTCAACGAATTTTTGCCGGGTTCCAAGCAACTCGCGCATTTGGCGGAGCTTTTGCGGCTGTACACCAACGAAGAGTGGAGCTGGCAACTGCGGCTGCTGCTCAAGGGCGATGAAGTGCCGCGAACGCAACTAGGCGCGGGCGCACGCTTGGGGTGGACCACTTGGATGGGCGGCCGGCAGGCAACCGCGCAGGACGTAGTGATTCAGGGCGATTTGTGCGACGACGATGCGCGTCCCGTCGTGCTGGCCGCTTAGACGGATTTACGCAATCAATTTCCGAAACGAACGACAAGAAGTGAGGCGGTATGAGCGATATTAGTCGCGTTGCGCTGTTCGGCAAACTAAATAGCATCGGTTACAAGGCGATCGAAGGCGCCACCGTATTTTGTAAGTTGCGCGGCAATCCCTACGTCGAAGTCGTACATTGGATTCATCAGCTGTTGAATCTGCAGAATTCGGACATTCATTGCATTGCGCGCGCCTTTCAACTCGACGCCGGCAAACTAGCGGGCGATATCACCGCTACGCTCGATAAACTGCCGCGCGGTGCTACATCGATTTCCGACTTATCGTCGCATATCGAAGATTCCGTGGAGCGCGCGTGGGTGTGGGCCACGCTCAAATACGGCGACGCGCAAGTGCGCACGGGCTACGTCATTGTCGCGATGATGAAAACGCCGTCGCTTCGGAACGTGTTGCTCAACATCTCCAAAGAATTCGACAAGATCAAAGTGGATCGGCTGTCCGACGAACTCGACGGAATAATTGCACCTTCACCCGAGTCCGGTCTCGCCGCCAACGATGGCACGGCGTTCGGCGCGCAAGGCGCACCGGGTGAAGCGAGCGGCGCCATCCCGCCCGCACAAATGGGTAAGCAGGAAGCGTTGAAGCGCTTCACCGTCGATCTCACTGCGCAAGCAAAGAGCGGCAAGATCGATCCTGTGGTCGGCCGCGATGACGAGATTCGTCAGATCATCGATATTTTGATGCGCCGTCGGCAAAACAATCCGATTCTTACCGGCGAAGCGGGCGTAGGTAAAACGGCTGTTGTCGAAGGCTTTGCACGGCGCATTGCCAATGGCGACGTGCCGCCGCAGATTAAAGATGTGTCGTTGCTTGCGCTCGACATCGGGTTGCTGCAGGCCGGTGCGAGCATGAAGGGCGAGTTCGAACAGCGGCTGCGTCAGGTAATCGACGAAGTGCAGGCATCGCCCAAGCCCATCGTGTTGTTCATCGACGAAGTGCACACGCTCGTTGGTGCAGGCGGCGCAGCAGGGACGGGCGATGCGGCGAATTTGCTCAAGCCCGCATTGGCACGCGGCACGTTGCGCACGATCGGTGCGACTACTTGGGCCGAATACAAAAAATATATCGAAAAAGACCCCGCCCTCACTCGACGCTTCCAAACCGTCAAGATCGATGAGCCCACCGAGGAAAAGGGCGTGCTCATGATGCGCGGCATCGTCTCGACGATGGAAAAACACCACCGTGTGCAAGTGCTGGACGAGGCGCTCGAAGCCGCCGTCAGATTGTCCCATCGCTACATTCCCGATCGCCAGTTGCCGGACAAGGCAGTGAGCTTGCTCGATACGGCTTGTGCCCGAGTAGCGGTAAGTCATCACGCAACGCCGGCCGCGGTAGAGGACTGTCAACGCCGCATCGAGGCGCTGAATACCGAGCTCGAAATCATCGCGCGCGAGAAGGCGATCGGCGTCGAGACCGGTGAGCGCGATCCTTCGGCGCGCGCCACGTTGAAAAACGAAGAAGCGCGCTTGGTCGAATTGAAAGCGGCTTGGGCCAACGAGAAAACGTTGGTGGACGAGATTCTGGCGTTGCGCGCCAAATTGCGCGAGGCCACCGGCAAAGTAGAAGGCGCGGCGGAGACACCCGCGACGGCGCCGCTCTCGACCGAAGAGCGCGACCAAGCCGTTGCGCGTTTGAAAGCGTTGCAAGTGCAGTTGACCGCTGCGCAAGGTGAAAATCCGCTGGTATTGCCGAGTGTGGATGAACAAGCCGTGGGTTCGGTGGTCGCCGATTGGACGGGAATTCCCGTCGGCCGCATGGTGAAAGACGAGATGGCGACCGTTCTCAACCTGGCCAAGAGCTTGGGCGAGCGCGTAATCGGACAAGATCACGGGCTGGAAATGATCGCCAAACGCATTCAAACGGCGCGCGCAGGGTTGGAAAATCCGAACAAGCCCATCGGCGTATTCATGTTGGCGGGCCCGTCCGGTGTCGGTAAAACCGAGACGGCGTTGACGCTGGCGGAGTCGCTGTACGGCGGTGAGCAAAATCTCATCACTATCAACATGACGGAGTTTCAAGAAGCGCACACCGTTTCGACGTTGAAAGGTGCGCCTCCGGGATACGTCGGTTACGGCGAAGGTGGCGTGCTTACCGAGGCAGTGCGCCGCAAACCTTATAGCGTGGTGCTGCTGGATGAAATCGAGAAAGCACATCCCGACGTGCATAAGTTGTTCTTCCAAGTGTTCGACAAAGGCTTCATGGAAGACGGCGAAGGACGAGTTATCGATTTTAAGAACACGCTGATCATTCTAACCACCAACGTGGGCACGGATCTCATCATGGGCATGTGCAAAGATCCGGAGTTGCTGCCGGACCCCGAAGGCATCGCAAAGGCTTTGCGCGCGCCGTTGCTGAAAACGTTTCCGCCGGCGTTGCTCGGACGCATCGTGACGATTCCGTACTATCCACTGAGCGATTCGATGCTTGGCCGCATCATTCGTCTGCAAATGAATCGTGTCGTTTCGCGCATCAAAGAAAATCACAATATCGAATTGTCGTACAGCGACGACGTGGTGAAATTGATTTCGTCGCGTTGCACCGAGCCGGAAAGCGGCGGCCGCATGATCGACGCCATTCTGACCAATACCTTATTGCCATCGATCAGCCGCACGTTGCTCGAACGCTTGTCGACCGGGGTGGCTACTAGCTCCATCAAGGTCGGTGTCGACAAAAACGAATTCGAATTCAAGTTTGCTTAATACACAGTGAGGGATGCATAACGATGGGAACTGCAAAACAATTTGCGGCAACGGGCGTGGCGTTGACAGCGATGTTGGTATCGTTCAATGCGGCTGCGGAGGTTAATCTTCGGCTGCGCGCCGGTGCGGGCGCCGGCATGTACTCGGTGACGAGTAATTTCTTAGTCGGTGCCGGATCTGCCGTGCGTCGAGTGGAATACGACGCAACCTATACCGCTATTCCCGTGGGTGTCACACTTATTACCGATGACGGCCTATACGTGGATCTGCTGCATCAAACCGCCTCGGGCAAGGCGGAGTTTGACGGTTATAGCGAGAAAACCGATTTTTCACGCGACGACACCACTTTGACCATTGGAGGACGCAAGGGAGATTTCTCGGTGTACCTGGGTTATAAAGCGGCCGAAGCAAAAACCGATTGGCCCGCTGGATTCGATCCGGATAAGTTGACCACATCAGGCTTTATAGCGGGGCTCGGTTGGGTAAAGGCCTTCGGTCGTAACGCAGTCACGTTGGGTGGCGGAGTCGGTATTTTGAGCGGTCGCTATCGCTATTTAGATCCGCGGTCGCCCGTGTCGCCGAACGTGCAAGATAATCCACTCGAATCGGACACGACACTCGGATTCAGCGCCGGTGCCGGATACACCTACGTTTTCACACCAAGCTTCAGCCTTAATGCGGATTTGAAGTGGCAGTCCTACAACTACGATTTCGGTTCGTTCTACATCAAAGAAAATCCGTCGCATTTGGTGCTCATGGCGCAGTACACCTTTTGACGTAGGTCACAAAACGACAAAGGCGGCCGCAGGTTTAATGACTCCGGCCGCCTTTTTTCGATTCGCCAACCTTATGTTTCCTGTATCGTCTGCGCTTGCATTAGCCCCTAGCAGGCAAGGCAGCCATCATGGCGGACGATAAGCCGGGTCCCGCCGAGCGGACCCAACTCATTTCTGGCAATAGCGCCAAACCCGCGCCGCAAAGTACGGAATCGGGCACGTTGTTTCGCCCGTCGCAAATGGGCGTTTCCACGGCAGCGCCAGCGGCCAATACCGCAAGTACCCACTCAAAATCGAACGCCAGCGATTGGCAGATGACCTCTCCTTCGCAGTGGACCGGCACGGACGGAAGCGTGTTGGGTGTCGGCAGCGTTCTGAAGGAACGCTTTGCGTTAGAGCGCATCGTCGGCAAGGGCGGTATGGGTACGGTCTTTAGCGCGCGCGATCGGCGCAAGGAAGAGGCGCAAGATCGCTTTCCGTATGTGGCGGTAAAGATTCTCAACGAAGACTTCAAGCGCCACCCCGAGTCGTTGAAGTTGTTGCAGCGCGAATCGCGCAAGGCGCAGCAACTTGCCCACCCGAACATCGTCACAGTGTTCGATTTCGATCGGGACGGCAGCAATGTTTTCATTGTGATGGAGCTGTTGCAGGGCTTGTCGTTGGATCGTGTGATCAAACAAGCAGAGCGCGGCATGCCATTCGCGGATGCAATGCAAATAGTGGCCGCGTTAGGGCAGGCGCTGGCCTACGCACATAAGAAAAACGTTATTCATTCCGACTTCAAACCGGCAAATGCGTACGTGCTCGAAGACGGCACAGTCAAGATTCTCGACTTCGGTATTGCGCGAGCCCGACAACGTGAGGATGCACCGGAAGCCGAGCAGACCAAATTCAAGGTGGACGACCTGGGCGCATTGACGCCGTCCTATGCCAGTTTGGAAATGTTGGATGGCGCCGATCCCGATCCGCGCGATGACCTCTATGCATTGGCCTGCGTGACGTATGAGCTGTTAACAGGCAAACATCCGTTCGGACGCCAGCCTGCAAAGTTTGCGATGGAGTACAACCTAAAGCCTGCACGGCCAAAGGGATTGTCGTCACGTCGCTGGGCAGCACTGAAACACGCGTTAGCGTTTAAGCGCGAAGATCGCACGCTGTCTGTGGAAGCATTCATAGCGGAACTCGCGAACGAGCAGCGATCGCCCGTTGTGGGCTGGGGTATTGCGGCTGCCGGAGTCGCGCTGATCGCCGGTGCGGTGTATTGGTCCGCGCGACAGCCGATACCTGCTGCGTTACCTACGACCGCGAATACGCCCGCGACATCAGCCGAGACTACATCGAGCATTCCTGCGTTGGCGCCCGCACCGCCGGCGTCCGAACAAGCGGCCGCGCAGCGCGACTTGATCGAGCAACGCAAAGAATGGTTGTTGCAAATTGCCAAGGCCAATGATGTGCAGACAGCGATCGACGTGTTGCGCGAACTTAAGGAGCAAGTCCCGTCGGACGATCCCTTTGTGAACGACACCGGACCACAGGCAATCGCTGCGGCCAACTTGCGGTTGGCGGATCGTGCTCTCCAGCGCACGAGCTATGCGGCGGCGGGCGAGTACTTGGAGGCAGCACGGAAAATATATCCGACTGCATCGGGTTTGCAGACTCGCAAAGAGGCATTGGTCACTATCGCCAAATTGGATAGCTCGCTACAGAGCGGCGCTTTATCCGTCGATACGATTCGCGTTCAGTTGATGCAAATCGAAGAAGACATCCCGGTTGCGTATTCCGCAGTAGAAGCACAGCTGGCCAGTACACTCGTCGAGCGAATCAAGAAGACGCGTCAAACCAACGCATCTGCCGCGGCAACGTTGCTGAGCGTCGCCACGCAAACTTTTGGCGGGGTGCCTGCAGTCGCGGCATTGAACAAAGACGCCGACGCCGCGAAGCAGCAGGCCGTCGCTAAACAGCCCGAGGCTCGCGCAGCGGTCGCGCCGCAGCCTGAACCCACACCGATCGAAAAATCAAACGCTCAACCCGTGCAGCAGACCGCAAAACCTGAACCTGCTCCGCAAGCCCCCGCGCCCGAGCCGGCGAAACAAGAGCCGGTTGCACCGGATCCGAAAGCGAATAAGAAGAGCAAGCCGAATGTGATTATCACGTTCTGATTGCCGCCTGTTGTCGAGTTGGGGCGGGTGGCGGTCAACCTGGCTACCTAATGTCGCCAGCAAACACAGCAGCGTATGGTTTGAATCCCAGGTAAAGTAATTCGCAATAATTTATCGCTAGGAGCTTCGGGCCATGTCCATCGATGCGAGCGTGCTATTCGCCGCACAGGAAGCGCATCGTGCCGGTAAGGTCGCCGATGCCGAAGCGGGCTATGCCAAGTGGTTACGTGCGTATCCGAACGAGGCAAACGGCCTGCATTTTTTGGGTCTGCTGAAATTCCAGACCGAGCGCTTGGACGAAGGCGTGGCGCTGGTGCGCGAGTCGTTGAAGTTCGATGAACGTAACGCACATGCCTGGAATAATCTCGGCAACATGCTGGTGGTATTAGATCAGCCGCAGGACGCCATCGACGCCTATCAACGCGCGACTCAATATGAATCGACTCTAGTTGAAGCCTGGTACAACTTGGGCGTGTGTTATCGGCGCGTGCGCAAAATCGAAGAATCCGTGCGCAGTTTCGTCAAAGCGGTCGAGCTGCAGCCGGCCAACGGAATGGTCTACGAACGCTTCGGCATGTTGCTCTACGGTTTGGGGCGGTTTAGCGAAGCCGGGCACGTGTACCGCGAATGGTTGAAGGTCGAGCCCGATAGTCCGGTGGCCCGCCATATGTTGTCGGCAATGACCGGCGAGGATGTACCGACACGCGCCGATGACGAGTATCTAAAAAAATTATTCGATCGCTTCTCGTCCAGTTTCGATGAGCAATTGGCGGCGCTGGGATACCGTGCGCCGGAGTTGTTGGTCGCCGCGCTGGGCGACTACGTACCGACTGACGGTAGGCTTGACGTGTTGGATGCGGGTTGCGGCACGGGACTATGCGGGCCGCTCCTGCGTTCAATGTCGAACCGATTGGTGGGAGTCGACTTGTCCGATGGCATGGTCGAGAAGGCGCGTGCGCGTAATACCTACGATGAACTCTGCGTCGGCGAGCTTTGCGGTTTCATGCGCGAACGGCCGAATGCATTCGATGTCGCTATCTCTGCCGACACGTTGGTGTACTTTGGAGCGTTGGACGAAGCGGCAGCGGCGGCGCGCGCCGCCTTGCGGCCAGGCGGCGTATTCGCTTTTACTCTGGAGCGGCTGCCCGACGACGACGCGAGCGCGTATCGAATTCAACCGCATGGGCGGTACGCGCATCGACTTAAGTACGTCCAAGAGGCGCTGCAAACCGGCGGCTTCCCAACCGTGGACGTACGGGACGTCGTGTTGCGTAAGGAACGCGGTCAGGATGTACAGGGATATTTGATTGTCGCCCGCTAATGCCCTGATGGCTTAAGCGGGCGCCAATTGCTTGCAAAGCATTGATAAATCCTGTACTTAGCTATCGCAGTTACGGATTTAGGTATTGGTTTTCAACTCCAACAAGCTACTTTTTTTGCGCTAATGCTGGTGGATTCGATGACCCTCGTCTTAGGAGCTGAGCTAGCCGATTGTGTCGGTAGCCTTCGGGTACTAACTAGGCTTCACACGGATTCAGTTGTTTATACGGTAGCGATGAAGTTTGTGGATTCGATAAATCTCGTCTTACGACCTGAGCTGGCCGATTGTGTCGGTAGCCTTCGGGTACTAACTACGCTTCACACGGATTCTGTTGTTTGTACGGTG
>Ga0315910_10001098_pt1 | contig 25322 bp, 12 predicted proteins | sample EdamamesoilMG_FD_204470 | JGI IMG/M metagenome (GOLD analysis project Ga0315910, IMG submission 204470) | Garden soil microbial communities collected in Santa Monica, California, United States - Edamame soil | ecosystem: Environmental > Terrestrial > Soil > Garden | place: USA: California... | reverse complement strand
CCGGCGAGAGCACGTTGCCCGCGCCGTCGGTCATCACGAAGCCGCTGCCATCGAGGCCGCCGAACGACAACGCCGGCAGGCCGCCGCCACGCGCGATGACCCGGCCGAAGTCGTACCAGGTCGAGAGCGCGACGCTGACCGGCGTGAACTCCACCGGAGCGAGCGTGTTGGTCGGGTCGATCCACGACGCCGGCGGCCGGATGCTGCCGTTCGTGTCGGTCGTGCCGGGGTTCGGGACGCTCGCCGTCGTGCCGGCCGGCACCTGCAGCTGGATCAGCCCGTGGCCGCCGTCGCCGCCGTCGCCCGGCGTGCCGCTCGTGTCGGAGCAGTCGGCGTAGTCGTTGTTCAGCGCCGCGCTGTCGCCGAGGCCGCGGCGCACGTCGAGCACGCCGTTCTGCTGCACCGTGACCGTGCTGGCCGATTGCAGGACGATCATCCCGCCGGCGCCGCCGCCGCCGCTGCCGGCGTAGTAGGAGCAGCCGATCCCCTCGCCACCGCCGCCGTTGCCGCCGTTGGCGATGACCGAGCCGCCCGCCTCGACCGTGATGTCGCCGAGCGCCTGGACCAGGAACGCGCCGCCGCCGCCGCCACCGCCGCCGCCGCGCGAGTCGCCGACCGACGGCGAGCGGCCCACCTGCGGCAGCCCGTCGCCGTTGTTGCAGCAGGCGTCGTTGGTCGAGTCGCTGTCGAGCTTGCACCAGTTGCCGCAGTAGTAGGAGTCGCAGAGCGTGCCGCCGCCGCCGCCGCCCTGGCCGCCGATCAGCCGCTTGAGCTGGCCGAGCTTGCCGTAGTAGTCGTTGCTCTGCGTCCCGTCGGGCGCGAAGGGGTGCGCGCCGCCGACGCCCGCGAGGCAGGTCGTGTCGTCGCGCGCGGTCCACTTGCCCGAGCCGTCGGGGAAGACGTTCGAGATCCCGTTCATGACGACGCCGCTGCCGTCCTTCGGCGCGTCGCCGGCGCGCAGCATCGAGCCGCCGCCGCCGCCGGCGATCTTCACGTTGGTCGACATCTGCCGGAACTCGTCGCAGGAGGGCCACTCGAAGTTGGTCGAGTACTTCCCCTTGCTGTCCTTCGCGTCGAGGACGCCGCTCTGCGCGCCGGTGCCGCCGATGCGCTTCATCACGCCGTCGGCCGGGTCGATGCCGAAGCCCGCCGCGGCCCACGGCGGCGAGACGAGCGTGAGGTAGTTGATCGTGTTGGCCGGGAAGAACGTGACCGGGTGAGCCTCGCCGCCGCGCCCGCCGCCCGCCGTCGCGGGACCGCCCGGGATCGCGGTGATGGCCGAGTCGTAGGCGTACTCGCCCGACCCGTTCTCGCCCGCGATCAGGATGTCGCCGGCGATGCGGACGCTGCCAGTGCACTTGAAGATCAGCGGGTTGCCGCCGGCGACCTTCAGCTGCACGCCGTTCGGGATGTCGACGTCGGTGAAGTGGAAGACGCCGCCGGTCACGACGTAGCCGGGCGGCGCGTCGGGCGTCGAGCCGTCGGGCAGCGGGAAGCTCTGCGAAGTCGTGTCGAGCACGATCGTGTTGGTGCCGGATGCGGGCGCGGTCGGCACGAAGCGGCCGATCACTCCCGTGCCGTCGAACTCGAGCGCCGCCTGCAGGATGCCCGAGCGATCCTGGTTCCAGTCGGCAGGCAGATTGCCGTTGCCGATCTGCGCGATGTCGGTCTCCTCGCGGTCGTTGGTGTCGAACGTCTCGACGATCGAGTCGCGCAGCGCGCCGCCCGGATCGACGGCGGTCGTGAAGGTCGTCGCCAGCAGCGGGCCGCCGGCCGGCGCGCCGGTCTCGGAAAGACCCTTCAGCTCGGCGTCGTACTGGATCGCCAGCAGGTGGCCGAACGGCAGGATCCCGGTCGGCGTGATCTCGACGACGGCGCGATCGATCCGGTTCTCGACCAGCGCCACGTCGATGCCGAGCGGACGTCCGTTCGGGAACTGGAGCGGCCGGTCATCGAGGTCGATCAGCTGGAAGACGGTGTCGTTCAGCACGGTCGAGTCGGGATTGATCGGCGCGTCGAAGAGGAGCTGGAACGGACGCGGCGCCGGGAAGAGCGCGTCGGGATCGGTGAAGAGACGGGGCGAGATGCCGGTCGAGCCGTCGACCGGGTCGGCCGCGACGAGCTGCGGCGCCTTCGCCTCGAGCGCGCGGAACGCGTCGCCCGTCAGCGTCGGCATCGACCGGAAGTTGATCACGATCCCCTTCGTGTCGAGCGGATCGGGGAAGCGGGCGCGCAGCGTGGCGTCGACGCTCGCGACGAAGGAGAAGGTCTTCGGGCCGACGCGCGCCGTGTAGCCGCGGTTCACCTCGAGTCCGGCGCCGCCGTCGTCGACCGCGCCCGTCGACGTCGTGCCGGACGCGCGGGTCGGCAGGTCGGGGACGAAGGTGACGACCGAACCCTCGATGACGTAGCGGCCGGGCACCGGCAAGTTGCTCGCCTCGTCGAGGATCGGCAGGACCGTCGCGTTGATGCGCGACGGATCGGGCGGGCCGCTGAAGGTGAAGGAGATCGTCTGGACCAGCGGCGACGTCTGCGGCGCGCTGTCGGGCGTCTCGAGGTTCACGTCGTTCGGGTCGGGGAACGTGACGGCCAGCAGCGACGCGGTCGACTTGAAGCTGCCCGATCCGCTGCCGCCCCCACCGCTGCACCCGGCCAGACCGACGAGTCCGGCTCCGCAGAGCAACGCCAATCCCGAGCGATGACCGAGCACCATGCCGATCCCCTTTTCCACTTCCACGTCCACGACCCGACGACGCCCGACGCCACCCGCGGCCGGACCCGACCGATACGGCGGTAGCTCCCCCTGAGCAACGCCCGAGCCGGAGGGGCGGCATGAGAGCCTCGGGCGGCGCCAGGGACAAGGCGCGGAAGGCGTGCGCCCCCGCTCCCCATCCCGACGCCGCCGCGTGCGGCTCAGAACCGGCTCACCGGCTCAGAAGTCGGCGTGGATCTCCACCCGTTCGACGACCGGCCGGCGCGTCGACGGCGTGAGGTTGCTGCCGTCGGCCGTCGTGTCGAAGGTCACGCGCCACCGGACGAACTGCCGGCCGCTCGCCACCGTCACGTCCGGCGACCAGGCGGTGATCGTCGCCGGATCGACCTCCTTCGAGCCCTCGACGATCGCGTCGGCGCCCTGGAACTCGACCTTCACGGTCGCGTTGAGCGGGATGAACTCGGAGCGCGGCTCCTCGCCCTGGAGGTAGGTCTTCGAGATCGGATCGACCTGGCCGAGGTAGCCGCAGAGGATGTCGGTCGATCCCGGCGAAAGGACGTTGCCGGCGCCGTCGGTGGCCACGAATCCGTTCGCGTCGAGTCCGCCGAACGAGAGCGCCGGCAGGCCGCCGCCGCGCGCGATGACGCGGCCGAAGTCGTACCAGGTCGAGAGCGCGATGCTGACCGGCGTGAACTCGACCGGAGCGAGCGTGTTGGTCGGGTCGATCCACGACGCCGGCGGCCGGATGCTGCCGTTCGTGTCGGTCGTGCCGGGGTTGGCGACGGTCGCCGTCGTGCCGAGCGGCACCTGCAGCTGGATCATGCCGTGGCCGCCGTGGCCGCCGGCGCCGATCGCCGTGGCGCTCATCGAGCCGCAGCCGGTGTTGTAGTCGTTGTTGTTGTCGGCGAGCGCGCCCGTCCCGCGACGCACGTCGAGGATCGCGTTCTGCAGCACCGAGATCGTGCTGGCCGACTGCAGGATGATCATCCCGCCCGCGCCGCCGCCGCCGCTGCCGGCGTAGTAGGAGCAGGCGATCCCCTCGCCGCCGCCGCCGTTGCCGCCGTTCGCGAGGACCGAGCCGGTCGCCTCGACCGTGATCGCGCCGAGCGCCTGCAGCAGGAACGCGCCGCCGCCGCCGCCGCCGCCGCCGCCGCGCGAGTCGCCGACCGACGGCGCGCGCCCCAGCGCGGGCAGCCCGTCGCCGTTGTCGCAGCAGTTGTCGTTGGCCGAGTCGGTGTCGAGCTTGCACCAGTTGCCGCAGTAGTAGTTGTCGCAGAGCGTGCCGCCTCCGCCGCCGCCCTGGCCGCCGATCAGCCGCTTGAGCTGGCCGAGCTTGCCGTAGTAGTCGTTGCTCAGCGTCCCGTCGGGCGCGAACGGGTGCGCGCCGCCGACGCCCGCGAGGCAGGTGGTGTCGTCGCGGACGATCCACTTGCCGGTGCCGTCGGGCAGGACGTTCGAGATGCCGTTCAGCGCGTTGCCGTTGTTGTCGACCGGCCCCTTGCCGGCGCGCAGCAGCGAGCCGCCGCCGCCGCCCGCGACCTTGCAGCTGCCGTTGCTGTTGCGGAACTCGCCGCAGTCGCCGCCGAACTCCTGGTTGGTCTGGTACTTCCCCTTGCTGTCCTTCTGGTCGAGGATGCCGCTCTGCGCGCCGGTGCCGCCGATGCGCTTCATCACGCCGTCGGCCGGGTCGATGCCGAAGCCGGTCGCCGCCGTGGTCGGCGAGACGAGCGTGAGGTAGTTGATCGTGTTGGCCGGGAAGAAGGTGACCGGGTGGGCCTCGCCGCCGCGCCCGCCGCCCGCCGTCGCGGGACCGCCGGGGATCGCGGTGATGGCCGAGTCGTAGGCGAACTCGCCCGAGCCGTCCTCGCCCGCGATCACGATGTCGCCGGCGATGCGGACGGTGCCGGTGCACTTGAAGATCAGCGGGTTGCTGCCCGCGACCTTGAGCACGACGCCGTTCGGGAGGTCGACGTCGGTGAACTGGAAGATGCCGCCCTTCACGATGAGGCCGGGCGGCGCGTCGGGCGTCGAGCCGTCGGGCAGCGGGAAGGTCTGCGAGATCGAGTCGAGGACGATCGTGTTGGTGCCGGTGGCGGGCGCGGTCGGGATGAAGCGGCCGATCTCGCCGGTGCCGTCGAACTCGAGCGCCGCCTGCAGGAGCTCGGAGCGGTCGCGGTTCCAGTCGGCCGGCAGGTTGCCGTTGCCGATCTGCGTGATGTCGGTCTCCTCGCGATCGTTCGTGTCGAACGTCTCGACGATCGAGTCGCGCAGCGCGCCGCCCGGATCGGCGGCGATCGAGAAGCTCGTCGCCAGTTGCGGGCCGCCGGCGGGCGCGCCGGTCTCGGAGAGCCCCTTCACCTCGGCGTCGAACTGCAGCGCCAGCAGGTGGCCGAACGGCAGGATCCCGGTCGGCGTGACCTCGACGACCGCGCGGTCGACCCGGTTCTCCACCAGCCGCACGTCGATCCCCAACGGCAGCCCGTTCGGGAAGAGGAGCGGCCGATCGTCGAGGTCGATCAGCTGGAAGACGGTGTCGTTCAGCACGGTCGAGTCGGGATTGATCGGCGCGTCGAAGAGGAGCTGGAACGGGCGCGGCGCCGGGAAGAGCGCGTCGGGATCGCTGAAGAAGTTGGGCGACACGCCCGTCGTGCCGTCGACCGGGTCGGCGGCGAGGAACTGCGGCCGCGTCGCCTCGAGCGCGCGGAACGAGTCGGCGGTCAGCGCCGGCATCGTCCGGAACTTGAGGAAGAGCCCCTTCGCGTCGAGCGGGTCGGGGAACTGCGCGCGCAGCGCGGCGTCGACGTTCGCGACGAAGGCGAAGGTCTTCGGGCCGCACCGCACCGTGTAGCTGCGGTTGAGCTCGAAGCCGGCGCCGCCGTCGTCGACTGCGCCGCTCGAGGTCGTGCCGACCGGCCGCGTCGGCAGGTCGGGGACGAAGGTGACTTCCGGACCCTCGATGACGTAGCGGCCGGGCACCGGCAGGTTGCTCAGTTCATCGAGGATCGGAAGCACGGTCGCGTTGATGCGCGTCGGATCGGGCGCGGCGCTGAACGTGAAGACGATCGGCTGGACCAGCGGCGCATTCTGCGGCGCGCTCCCTTCCGGCTCGGAGTTCACGTCGTTCGGATCGGGGAAGGTCACCGCCAGCAGCGTCCCGACCGCCTTGAACGAGGCCGATCCGCTGCTGCCTCCGCCGCCGCCGCATCCCGCCACCAACAGGCAGACGGCGCTCGCCACTGCGACCCCACGGAACTTCGAGCTTTCCATCGCACCCTCTCGTCTACGCCGATCTCTGCTTCGTCCGCCCGGTGGACCCAACCGCAACCGGCGGGCCTCTCCCCCGGGCCCCCGCGGCCGTGACAACTCGGCCGTTTCCCGACCTCCTCCCCGGACCCGCTGCCCCGTCGCCGCCCCCCGGGCGCTCGGGCCACCTGTGCGCCGCTGCTCGCCGGCGGGGAGCGCTCGCTCAGGGGCGGATGGGACCCGGGCGCGCCGAGGGACGGGTCAACCGACGACCGGCAGCGTCCCTCGCGTCACCCCAACAACGCCAAACTTCCCTTCGGCGTTGAGCTCGCGGAAGAGGTCGCGCGGCGCGACCTCGCCGCGCAGCGCGGCCCGATAGAGCGCGACGACGTCGCGCGCCTGGCGTCGCGACTCGCGCAGCAGCTCGATGCGGAACTTCGTCAGCCCCGCCTCGAGGAAACGCGGCAGCCATTCGGCCGCGCTCTGCGGCCGGTGGTTGAAGAGCGTGTTGCGGCAGCCGACGTCGGCCAGCACCGGATGGAGCCACCCCTTGTCGTCCTTCAGCCCGATCGCGTGCTCCTCGCACGGCCGGCCGCAGGTGCGATGGTCGCTGCCGTTCGACAGCAGGTGGGCGAAGACGCAGTGCTCCATGTGGAAGAGCGGCAGGTGGTGGTGGACGACCACCTCGAGCCGCTCCGGCGCGACGCGCTCCAGCAGCTCGACCAGCTGCTCCGCGTTCAGGTCGTGGCTCGGCGTCAGCAGGTCGACGCCGCGGTCGAGCAGCAGCTCGGCCGACAGCCCGTTCGCCGCGTTCAGGCTGAAGTCGCCGACGAGCTCTAGCGCGCGCGCCGCCGCGTCGCCGGCCGCGCGCCGCGCCGCGATCTCCTCGAGCGCGCCGAGGTGGCGCGCCAGCACGCCTTGCCCGCCCATCGCCAGCAGCTTCGAGAGGAGCGCCTCCTCGCCCGGCTTCGCGATGCGCGTCGTCGCCGGGATCGCGGCGCGGCCGGCGTCGCGCACGCGCGCGACGGCGTTCGCTAGGCCGACCATCTCGAGGTAGTCGAGGTAGATCCGCTCGACGCCCGCTTCGAGCGCCGCCTCGACCTGCTCGTCGTTCCGCGCCAGGACGGAGAGCTCGAAGCCGTCGCGACGGTCGCGCGCCGCGGCGCGCGCGGGCTCCTGCGCCGCCGCGTCCTTCGCGCGCGCGAGGCGCGGCAGCGCCGGCGCCGCGTCGACCTGCCAGCGCACGCTCGCGCCGCGTTGCGCGGCGAGCTCGTCGCAGAACGCGCGACGCAGCCGCGACAGCTCGGAGAGCGGCGCGATCACGGCGCCTTCGAGCTCGACGCGCAGCGCGGCCGGTCCGTCGGCCAGCACGAACGGCGTCCCGCCGAGGCGACCGAGCTGCTCCGCCAACAGCTCGCGCGTGAAGGGGCGCTTCTGCGCGACGGCGAGCGCCATCGTCGAGGCGACCTCGACGCGGTGGCCGGCATCGTCGCGCGCCTCGATCCGCAGCGGCTCGCCCGCGCGGCCGCGCACCCGCAGCTCGAGCGCGGCGCGGCGGCGCGGCGCGCCCGCGAACGACTCGCGCAGCCGCCGCTCGAGCTCGGGATCCTTGGTCTTGAAGAGGCGCGTGCCGACCTCGACGGCGGAGAGGTCGGGGCCGTGGTCGCGGCCGAAGCGGAGCTCGACGAGGAAGGGCGCGCCACCGGTCGCGGCGCGCGCGACCTCCGACGCCACCGGCGGCGCCACCTCGCCCGCGACGACGCGGCCGGCGACGCGCACCTCGAAGAGCGTCCCGCCCTCCTCGCCCGCCTCGGGATCGGGTCCCTCGAAGACGACGCCGTCGCCCGCCTTGAGCGGCGCCTCGAGCGCGATCGTCGCCGACCGCGCGTGCGGCGTCACGTCGGCGACCCAGCCGAGGAAGACGCCGCGCTTCTTCGGGTTGCGCCCCTCGACGAGGCGCTGGTGGTCGACGCCCTTCAGGAAGCCGGGCGCGAGCCCGCGCGAGAAGGTCTGCTCGAGGTCGCGGCGCTCCGCCGCCTCGATCGCGACGCGGCCGCTGCGCAGCGCCTGGTCGAGCGCCTTGCGATAGGTGGCGCTCACCTGCGCGACGTACTCGGGCGTCTTCAGCCGCCCCTCGACCTTGAACGAGCGCACGCCCGCGGCCAGCAGCTCCGGCAACAGGTCGAACGCCGCGAGGTCCTTCGGCGACAGCAGGTAGCGCACGGCCCCGAGCTCGCGCGCCTCGCCGTCGACGTCGAGCGTGTAGGGCATGCGGCACGCCTGCGCGCACTCGCCGCGGTTCGCCGACCGGCCGCCCCACACCTCGCTGGTGAGGCACTGGCCGCTCCAGCTCACGCAGAGCGCGCCGTGGACGAAGACCTCGAGCTCGAGCTCGGTCGCGGCGTGGAGGCGCGCGATCTCGTCGATGGAGAGCTCGCGCGCCAGGATCGCGCGCGACAGGCCGTTGCGCCGCGCGAACTCGCAGCCCTCCGCGGTCGAGATCGTCATCTGCGTCGACGCGTGCAGCGGCAGGTCGGGCGAGACGGCGCGGGCGAGCCGCGCGACGCCGAGGTCCTGCACGATCAGCGCGTCGACGCCCGCCTCGGCGAGGCGGCGGATCCGCTGCTCGGCGGCGGCGAGCTCGCGCTCGAAGACCAGCGTGTTGAAGGCGCAGTAGCCCTTCACGCCGCGGCGATGGAGCTCCGCCATCAGCTCCGGCAGCGCGTCGATGCCGAAGTTGGTGGCGCGGGCGCGCGCGTTCCAGCCGTCGTTCAGGCCGAAGTAGACCGCGTCGGCGCCGTTCGCGACCGCGGCGCGGACGCAGTCGAGGTCGCCGGCCGGCGCGAGCAGCTCAGGGTTCACCACGGGGATCCATCCGTCCGGATGCGCGTTTTTCCGGGTGCAGCGGCAGGGCGACCCGAACCGATCTAACGAGGGCCCCCCAGCCTAGCCGGGACGAGGACCTCCTTGAGCAAGCCGCGCATCCTGCTGGTCGACGACGAGCCCTCCATCACCGCCGCGCTCAAGATCTCGCTGCGCAAGGAGCCGTGGGAGGTCGTGACCGCGACGAGCGCCGAGGCGGGCCTCGCGCTCCTCGAGCAGCAGCCGGCGGCCGTCGTCCTCTCCGACGAGCGGATGCCCGGCATGGGCGGCGCCGCGTTCCTGGCCGAGGTGGCGCGGCGCTGGCCGACGACGCTGCGCATGCTGCTGACCGGCCAGCCGACGCTCGACGACGCGATGAAGGAGTGCCGCGACGCCGGCATCTGGCGCTGCTTCCTCAAGCCGGCCGCGCTGGCCGACCTGCGCATGACGATCGCGAAGGCGATCGACTACCACGAGCTGCTGTGCGCGAGCCGGCGGCTGCTGGCGGTCGCGCGGCGCGAAGACGACGCGCAAGTGGTCGAGCCGGTCGAGCCGGCCGAGCCGGCCGAGCCGACCGACGTGCGCGCGCTGCTCCAGGAGATCCGGGAGTTCAGCGCGCGGTCGGGAGCGGCGTCGCACCAGCCGTCGGAGCCGACTCCCATGCCGGCTCCTTCGGCGGCGAAGTGACGTCGCGCCCGACCAGCATCGCGCCGACACGCGACGAGGCGCCGTCCCAGTAGCCGCCCTTCCCGCCGAAGCCGGCCGGATTGCGGAACGTCCCGAACAGCAGGTCCCACAGCGGCAGGTCGGAGTAGTTCCACGCGTGGATGCCCCGCTCGTGGTGGAGCGCGTGGCTCTCGGGCCGCTGCACGAGGTACCCGAGCCAGCGCGGCGTGCGCAGGTTGGCGTGCTGGAAGAAGGAGCAGAAGTTCATCGCCGCGGCGGCCGCCATCACCGCGGGCGTCGTCACGCCGACGCCTCCGACCAGCACGAGGCTCGCGACGAACGCGAACGCCGCCGCGTCGAGCGGATGGAAGAGGAAGGCGCCCCAGACGTCGACGCGCTCCGCGCTGTGGTGCATCTGGTGGAACCAGCGGAAGAGGAACGGCACGCGGTGCAACGCGCGATGCCAGAACCAGAGCGCGAGCTCGAAGAGGACGAACGCGACGACCGCGCCGCCGACGTGGCCGAGCCCGGTCAGGTCGAAGAGCGTGTGGCCCGCCAGCCACGAGTCCCACAGGAGCGGCGCCTTCAGCGAGATCGCCAGCGTGAAGACGAAGGCGAGCACGCCGCGCCACTTCCAGCCCGCGACGGCGACCTGGTTTCGCCCCGGCCGCACCGCTTCGAGCAGCGCGAAGAGGGCGAAGCAGGCCACCGGCACCAGCACGAACCAGTCGAGCAGCACGGGCAGCACATGGCTCTCGAGGATGTCGATCACGACGGGCTCCTGACGTTGAGATCCGGGGGGGACCCTCGGCGGCGACGCCGCGGGCGGAGGCGCTAGTCGGCCTCGAGCCCTCTTGGCGGAATCGGGCGCGCGGAGCTGCCAGCCGCCCCGCCGTAACATCCCGCCTCCTTTCCCCGCTTGCCGCACCGGATGCCGTCGCCCCGATCGCCGCTGCCTCGTCCGCAACGCCGCCGCTCGCTGATCCTCGCCGTCCCCGAGGGAATGCTCTACGCGGGGATGGTCGGCTTCGCGGAGCAGTGGTTCGTCGTCGACGCGATCCGGCTCGGCGCGACGTCGCTGGAGCAGGGGCTCGTGGTCGGCGCGCCGCTCTTCGTCGGCGCGCTCGGCGCGTGGCTGGCGCTGCAGCTGATGCGCCGCTTCCGGTCGCGCCGCAACATCACGGCGCTCTTCACCGGCCTGCAGGGCGCGACGCTGCTGGCGATCGCGCTCCTCGACGCGCTCGGCCGCCAGTCGCCGTGGCTGCTGGTCGCGTGCGCGAGCCTCTACCACGTCGCGGGGCAGGGCGCGTCGCCGCCGTGGACCTCGTGGTACGGCGACCTCGTGCCCGAGCGGATGCGCGGCGACTACTTCGCGCGGCGCACGAAGGCGGTGCAGGCGACGATCTGCGCCGCGATGGTCGTGGCCGGCTTCCTGCTGCAGGGCCTCGAGCCGCGCCTCATCTTCGGCGCCGCGACCAGCGCGTGGTGGCCGGAGCAGGCGGCGCCCGGCCGCGGCTTCGCGCTCGTCTTCGCGCTGGCAGGCCTCTCGCGCCTGCTCTCGACGGTGCTGCTCTGCTTCTCGCCGGAACCGGCGTACGCCGGCGTCGCGACCGGCGACAAGGTGCTCCAGTTCCTGCGCACCTCGCGCGGCAGCACCGCGTGGCGCCTCATCGTCGGCACCGGCGCCTACTACGCCGCCGTCTACCTCGCGAGCCCCTTCTTCATCCCGTTCATGGCGCGCGAGCTCGGCTTCTCCTACCTGCTGCTGATGGGCGCGGTCGCGATCCAGATCGCGCTCAAGGCGGCGCTGCAGCACAAGTTCGGCGACGCGATCGACCGCCACGGCGCGCGCGCCGTCTGGCTGATCGGCGCGCTCGGCTGCGCGCTCGTCCCGATCCCGTTCGTCTGGGCGCACGGCTGGCCGTCGGTCTTCGGCGCGCAGACCGCGTCGGGCGTCGCATGGGGCTGCTTCGAGATCGCGCTCTTCGTGCTGCTGCTGCAGACGACGTTCCGCGCGACGCGACCGCACGCGATCGCCGCGCAGGGCGCGATGAACGGCCTCGGCCAGCTCACCGGCAGCCTGCTCGGCGGCCTCTTCCTCACCTTCACCGACCGCAGCTACCGCCTCCTCTTCGTCGTCAGCATCGCGCTGCGCTGCGCGATGGTGCTGCTGCTGCCGCGCCTGGTGCGGCCGCGCCGCGGCAACGTCGACACCGGCGCGCGCGAGCTCCTGCTGCGCGTCGTCGGCGTCGTCCCGTCGGGCGGCCTCGCGTACGAGCCCGAACTGCTGCCGGAACGGAGGCGCGCTACGCTGCGCCGGCTCCTGCGCAAGGTCGGCAGGAGGCGGAGCAAGCCCGCTCCGGCGAAGGGACGCGCGGAGACGCGATCGTGAAGAGGGTTGCCGCGATCGGGGGGATCGTCGCGGCGTGGGCCGCGCTGCAGGAGGCGCCGCCGGGCGGGCCGCCCGCCGCGCCCGCGCAACCGCCCGCGCTCGACGCCGTGGCGATCGCGGAGCGCGACGCGCTGCTGGCGCGACTGAAGAGCCACCCCTACTTCCAGCGCGTCGAACTCGTCCCGTGCGCCGAGTTCCCGCCGACGCTGTGGCTGGTGCAGCGCCACGCCAACGCGCCGGCCGGCTTCGAGCGCGACGTCGGCACGAAGTGCGAGCCGTGGCTCGCGGCGACGCGCGCCGCGCTGGCGACCGACTTCGCCGCCGCGTTCCCGAAGGCGCGCCGCGCCGGCCGCTCGCTCGACGTCCTCGCGGTGCTGGCCAGCGAAGGCGACTTCGGGAACTACTGGAAGCTCTGCGGCAGCCGCGAATCGAGCGGCGGCAACCACTGGAACGCGGAGCTCGACCTCGGCGTCTTCGATCGCGACGTCTTCGAGAAGCCCGACGAGAACGCCGACCGCTTCGACGCGCTCTGGCTGCTCGCCCGCTCGCACCTCGACGCCTGCACGCCGGAAGGCAACGCGCCGGCGCACCACCTCTGGGCGCGCGAAGGGCTCGCCTTCGCGCTGGCGATGCACGGCGGCGACGCCGCGGCGCCGAAGGTCGGCGTGGCCCGTCCCGGCACGCTGCGCTGGTGGACGGCGCGGCTGCGGGACGAGAGCGAGCGGCCGCTCGCCTTCGCGCCGATCGAGGAGCTGCTGGCGATCGGCGACTGGAAGGGCGTGCGGGCGCGGGCGAGCCGCGCTTCCGGCGTCGAGGTCGAGGAGAACGGCGAGGAGGAGTCGATCGCGATCCACTCCTTCATGGCCGAGTCGGGCCTCTTCGCGACGTGGCTGTGGCGCGAGGAGGAGGGGCGCTACCGGCCGCTGCTGGTCGAGCGGCTCGCCGCGCACCTCGGCACGCGGCCCGCGCCGCCGGCGACCGCGTTCGACCTCGCCGCGTTGCAGGCGAAGTTCATGGAATGGTTCGGCCGCGAGTCGGCCAAGGCCGTGAAGTCGAAGGAGGAGGCGCTGCCGCCGGAACTGCTGCGCTCGCTCGCGGAGCAGAAGAGCGCGCGCGGCGGCCCGGCCGCCGTGGCGGCGAGCGGCGCAGGCAGGCCCGGCTTCACCAGCAAGCTGCTCGATCCCGCGTTCGATCCCGCCGACCTGCTCGACGAGCCGCTACCGCCGGAAGGGCGGCTCGGCGCGCTGCTGCAGCAGGCGGCGGGCGGCGACCTCGAGGGCGCCGCGACCGCGATCGACGCGCTCGCCGCCGAACTGCCGGCCGACGATCCGCTGGCGGCGCGCGCGCGGCGCGACGAGGCGCGCGTGAAGGAGCTCTCCGCGACGCGACGCGCCTTCTTCACGGCGATCACCGGCGACAAGAAGAAGCTCCGCTTCGAGCGGGCCGGCACGACCGTGACCGGCAATCCGCAGGGGCTCGACGGCGACGTGCTGCAGCTCGCGGGAGCGAAGGGCGTGGTCGAGCGCGTGCCGCTGGCGTCGATCACCTGCGAGGAGCTGCTGCGCGCGATGGGCGACCTGAAGCGCGACGAGGGGAGCGCGGCGACGCGCGCCTTCGCGGCGCTGCTGGCGGGACGCAAGACGTGGGCGAAGACGGCGGCGGGCGCGACGCCCGAGGAGAGCGCGCTGCGCGCCGACGGCGACGAGAGCGCGCGCCTGCTCGCCAGCGGCGCGGCGGCGCGGATCGTCGAGGAGCTGGCGCGCGCGCCGCGGCCGACGACCGTGAGCCACGGCGAGGCGGCGATGGAGCGGATCGCGAAGCTGCTGGCCGACCATCGCAAGGAGGCGCTCGTCGCGGCGCGTCTGCCGGCGCTGCGCGCGCTGGCGGCGTGGTCGATCGCGCCGCTCTTCGAGGCGCGCGGCTATCCGGGCCTGCCGCTCGCCGGAAAGGTCGAGAACCTCGGCGAAGGGCGCGTGCGGGTCACGTGGGACTTCGAGAGCGCGGCGCAGGCGAACGACTTCACGCCCGACGCGACGCGCAAGGAGCTGAAGGGCTCGCACCAGCTCAAGTTCCCCATGGCCGAGTCGTACCTGAGGGTCGAGCTCGGCGCCCTGCGCGGGCGCGGCTTCGCGTTGTGGCGCAGCAAGCTCGCGTTCGCGGCGCCGCTGCGTTGCCGCTACCGCTACAGCTACGTCGAGCCGCCCGCCAGCTTCGAGGCCGGCTTCTGCAACCTCTGCGTGCTGTTGTGCGACGCGGGTCCGAAGAAGACGATCGCGACGATCGACATGGCCGGGATCGAGGTGCAGGACGCCGGCAAGTACGAGATCGCGAACGAGTCGGTCCACACCGACTACGCGACGCCTTACGAAGTCACGGTCGTCCACGACGGCAAGCGGGCGACGCTCACCTGCCCCGGATTCCCCGAACGCTCCGTCGCGGTCTTCAAGCGCCAGTCGGGCGCCATCGGCGTCATGTGCGACAGCGACGTCGAGGCCGCCCTCGACCTGCTCGAGATCGAAGCGCAGCTCGACCCGACCGACGTCGCGAAGTGGCGCGAGACGTGGCTCGAGAAGGAGCTCGAGGCGCGCTTCGAGGGCAAGCCGGCGAAGCCGAGGAAGTAGCGGCGCGCCGGCGCGGACGCGCGGCCGCTCACTTCCGCTTCGGCGGCGCGAAACCCGTGATCGCCACGACCGCCGAGCGCGGCCTCTCCGTCCCGCCGCGTGGCCAGTGGCTGGTGAGCTGCTGCTTCGACGGCGACTCCTCGCCCGGATGCTGGACCGAGAGGAAGAGCGTCGCGCCGTCGGGCGTGAAGCAGGGGCCGGTCAGCTCGCACTCGACGGGGCCCGATGCGGCCTGGCAGGCGAGGCCCGCGAACGGCCCGCTCGTCCGGAAGAAGTAGAGGCCGTTGTTGCCGCGCGCGGCGTACGCCTCGGCGGCCTTCTTGCCGGTCGCCATCTCCTCCGACGTCATGTCGGAGGTGACCCACAAGTCGCCGTTCCCGTCGAAGGCGAGGTTGTCGGGGCTGGAGAAGCCGGCCTTCGGCCCGCCCTCCGCGAAGACGCTCCAGTCGAATTCGAGCGCGGCGGGATCGCCGCCCTTCTCGACGAGGCGCGCGATGCGGCCGTGCCAATCCTTCGGCGTCCGCTTCTTCTGGTTGGTGAGCGCGACGTAGAGGCTGCCGTCGAGCGGATGGACCTCCGCGTCCTCGGGCCGCTCGAGCGGCGTGCCGCCGATCACCTTCGCCGCCGCCGCCGCGTCCGCCAGCACGTCGGCCTGCGTAGCGAACAGCGGCGAGCCGTCGTCGCGCTTCGCGTCGCGCAGCTTCTCCTGCGACGCGAAGTCGAGCAGCAGCCACTTGCCGCGTTTCGACGCCGTCGACGAGCCCTTCGCGCCGGTCAGCACGCCCTCGGGCATCAGCTCGAGCTGCGCGACGTAGAGCTTCCCCGACTCGAGGAGCGTCCGGTCCTTCGCGCGGTCGCCCGTCACCTTGCCGTCGGCGACGAACTTGAAGAGGCACGAGTCGTTCTTGTCGTCCCCCAGGTAGGCGACGAGCGTCCCGTCGCCGCCGACGCGCAACGCGACGTTCTCGTGGCGCATGCGGCCGAGCGCCGTCAGCTTGCGCGGTGTCGACGCGGGATCGAACGGATCGATCTCGACCACCCAGCCCCAATGGCGCTTCGTCGCGTAGGGCTCCTTCGGCCAGCGGTAGAGGAAGTCGGGCTCCTCCGACGCGAACTCGTGGAAGTTCTCCTCGCACGTGAGCGTCGTCCCCCACGGCGTCCGCCCGCCCGAGCAATTGGCGAGCGTCCCGCGCGCCGCCGGCCCGCCGTCGATCGTCGCCGCCGGCCCGACGAGCTGGTGCGGCGTGTTCGCATCGATCCGCCGCGTGAAGCGCGAGCCCGCGACGAGCCCCCACTTCCCGTCGTCGCCGCGCTTCACGTGCAGCACCGAGACGCCGACTGCGTGCTGCTCGGCCGCGAGATGGCGCGGGTCCTTCGCCTGCCCCGGCGACCAGTCGTCATGGAAGAGCTGCAGCGTCAGCCCCTCGTGGTTGACGACGAGGAGCCCTTCGCGGCTCGACGCGGCGGCCGGAACGAAGCCGCGATGAGGAGCGGCGAGATCGCAAGGGTGGTCGAGCGCGTCGATCGGCACGAACGCCGTGTGGTCGCAGCCGCCGCCCACGAACGCCGTCGCCTTGCCCGCCGCATCGCGCAGCAGCGGATCGCCCTCGACGGCCAGCAGCTCCAACCGCAGCTCCGGCGCGAGGACGAAGGCGTCCGCCGTCGACGGCGCGACCGCCGTGAAGGGCGCGCCCTCGATCGCACGGCCCGCCCGCCCGCCCGCCGCCGCGACGCGCCAGCGCAGCGGCAGCGGAAGGAGCGCTGCCATCGCGCCCGTGGCGGCGAGCTTGAGCATGTCTCGGCGGGCGAGGTCGGCGGCGGCAGGACGGCGATCGTCGTCGTGGTGTCGCAGGTTCATCGGCTCCGCTCCCGAGGCGCGATGCACTCCATCGCGAAGGTGGGCGAACGTAGCGGCGCGCGATGAAGAAGCGATGAAGCGCCGCACCGCGCGTCCGCTACTCCGCCGCCGCCGGCGGGCCCGCGGCGGCCTGCACGTCGCTCGCCTTCACCTTGCCGGCGTCGAACTTCTTCGCGCTCGCCAGCATCTTGTCGAGCACGCTCTTCAGGTCGCCGGTCGGGTTCTTGGCGAAGCGGATCGGGTTGATGCGCGCGACGACGAACGCCTTGAGGTAGGGCGACGTGAAGTCGCGCTCCTTCAGCTTCGCGATCACCTCGTTCACCGCCTCGTCGAGCTCGATCAGGAGCTTGCCGATCTCGCCGCGCGCCGCGAGCGACTTCGCGAGCTTGACGTCGGCGAAGGCGTCGAGGCGGCGGATCACCGGCTGGTAGGAGCTGCCGGCGAATCGCGGCTTCTGCTCGTAGGCGCAGCCGAGCGTCAGGAACGCCGGCTCCTCGAACTCGAAGGCGAAGTCGGACTCGGCGCGGTCGGAGTCGACCGCGAGCGAGCGCGCCATCCGGATCACCTCGAGGCTCTTCTCCTTCAGGTTGTGCGCACGCTCCGTGTTGAGCGCGAGGATCTGGTAGGCGACGCGCGCCTCGGGCACGACCAACGCCGTGACCGCGCGCGCCGACAGCTTCTTCAGCGCGTGGAGACGATGGTTGCCATTCGGTGTCTGGTAGGTGCCGTCGTCGTTCCGCACCGCGACGATCGGATCGAGGAAGCGCCCGAGCTTCTCCACCACCAGCGCGAGGCGCTCGACATGCGTCGGCGACAGATCGCGCTGGAACGGCGTCGGCGCCACCTTCTCGATCGGCAGCATCGCCAGCACCACCCCATGCCCGCCGAACGGCTCGCGATACGCCGCCAGCGCGACGCCGCCATCCACGCCGATCTGCTCCGCCAGCTTCCGCGCTTCCGCCGGCACATCGCTCGCTGCCTCGGTCGCCGTGAGCCCGCGCGGCTCGCTCGACCGCTTCACCTTGCGCTTGCGCTTGGCCATCGAGGACTCCCGATCACTGCGCCGCCTGCGGCAACGCCTGCAGCGTGTACCACCCGGTCGCGTGGAGCAAGCTCGCGCCCGCCGGCGAGCGGACGCCCGCGGCCGTGAGTTCGACGACGGTGCCCGCCTCGAGGCCAGCGATGCGCAGCAGCACGGTCCGCTCGTCGAGGAGCTCGATCGAGTCGACGGTCAGCGGCGCGGTGCCGATCTCGGGCGAGCCGTAGTCGGGGTGGTAGTCGTAATGCCAGCGCGAGAGCTGCCAGCGCGCGGGCGCGGTGGCGCTCGCGGCGTCGATCGGCTGCGTGAACTCGACGGTGAAGCCGCCGGGCCGCGCGCGGATCGCGGCGATCTCGAACGGCGTGACGCCGGTCCAGAGCACGCGCTCGAGGCCGTCGCGCCAGCCGCCGCGCGAGCCCCACCCGCGATCGGTGAGGCCGCACCAGAGCGAGCCGTCCTTCGCGAAGCACAAGCGATGGACGCCCGACTTGAAGCCGGCGCGGAACGGGAAGCAGGCACCCTGCGTGACGCGCGCGCCGCCGCCGGCGTCGATCGTGTCGAGCGCGACGCGCATCAGCAGCGCCTGCGTCTGGTCGCCGACGAAGAGCTGGCCTTCGAACGGGCCGAAGCGGCCGCCCGTCTCGTCGACGACGAAGTCGGCCGCGCTCTGGCCGAGCTTCGCGTACGGGAACCAGATCGCCGGCTCCTGGCGCGGCGGCACGGGATCGCCCTTCTTCCACGGCCGACCGTCGACCGTCCGCTGGAACGGCAGGCTCCCTTGATGGCCGTGGAACGAGCCGGGCAGCAGCAGCGCGAGCTTGTTGGTCGCGACGTAGTCGCCCTGGTTGTCGGTGTAGGCCATGCCGAGGCCGGGAATCAGGCCGAGCGCGTCGGGCGAGCGCAGCCCGTCGGCGACGATCGTCATCGCGCCGGCCGGATCGATCTTCACGGCGCAGCCGCGCGTCGGGAGCGTCGCCCCCATCACCGTGTCGCCGTTGGTGTGGGCGAGGTTCAGCGTGACCCACGCGTTGCCGTCGGGGTCGTAGCGCGGGCCGAAGGCGTACTCGTGGTAGTTGCCGCTGATCTGCCACGCGTCGCACGCCGTCTCGTAGAGGTCGGCCGCGAGGTCGCCGTCGAGGTCGACGAGGCGCGTGAGCTCGGGGCGCTGCGCGACGACGACGCACCAGCCGAGCTTCGCGCGCGGATCGGGCCGCACGGCGAGGCCGAGCGGCTCGTGCAAGCCCGACGCGAATCGCCGCAGCGTCGGCGGCTGCGGCGGCAGCGCGTCGGCGCCGTCGACGACGAAGAGCTCGCCGCGCCGCGTGCAGACGATCGGACGGCGGTCGGGCAGCAGGTCGAGCCCGCCCACTTCGAGCGCGACGGCGGCGTCGATCGGCAGCGACGCGATCACGAAGCTCGCCGCCTCGCCTTCGGGGAAATCGCGCTGCAGTCGCCACTCGAGCGCGACCTGCGCCGCGCGCGGCAGCTCGATCGCCGGCGCGAGCGCGAACTCCCAGCCGCCCTGGTCCTGCGAGACCTTCGCGAGCAGATGGTTCACGCCCGCCTCGAGCGCGAGCGTGACGCGGTGCGCCGCCGCGTCGAGCGGACGGATCACGGCGACGTCGACGAGGAGGACGCCGTTGCACCAGAGGCGCAGTCCGTCGTCGCTGCCGACCTTCAGCTCGACCGTGCGCGCGACCTCGCTGGTGATCGTGCGATGGAGGTACTGGCAGCCGAAGTCGTGGAGCTCGGCGGGCAGGCCGCTCTTCAGGTCGATCGACGAGAAGCCGTCGCTGCCGCCCGTGCCGGGAGCGAGCGGCAGCTCGCGCCAGCGCGTCGGTGCGCCCGACTTGTCGACGAAGTCGCGCAAGACATCGGGGCCCGGGCCGCCGGCCGCGCAGCGTGCGAGCTCCTCTTCCGGCGGCCGCGGCTCCGCGAGGCGCGCCGTGTTCAGCTCGAACGGCCCGACGACGCGCCACGCCCCCCACTCGAGCGCGCCGCCCAAGAGCTTCGCGCGCATCGCCGCTTCCGTCGCCGTGCGCGTCGCGAGCATCTCGTACGGAACGCCCGTGATCGTCAGCGCCGACGGTGCCGGCGGCTGGGACTCCGTTGACTGCACCGACTCCTGCGACGGAGCCGACTGCGCCGCTGCGACGCCGCGCGCGACCGCGACGAAGAGGTGCGCGGTGACGAACGCCACGGTTGCGCAGAAAGCAGAACAGATGGCAGACGGCGTGCCGCCGATTTGAACCCGATTCGAATCGGCGGCTGGGCGGGGTGCGCGCGTCATCAGCGGACCTCGATGGTGACGCGGACGACGCCGCCGGGGTCGGTCGGCGCGAGCGGGAGCGATGCGTTGCCGACGAGGGTCGCGCGGTCGCCCAGGTTGGCGAGCCAGACAGGGTGCTCGCTGCTTGCGCCGCGGATCTCGAGGCGGCGGACGAAGAGGACGTCGGGGCGCGGGTCGGGGAGGAACTGCTCGTCGACTTCGATCGCGCCGCCATGGCCGGCGAGCGTCCATTGGAAGGTCGGCGTGCCGTCGGGCTCGAGGCGGTAGCCGAGGAACTTGGGAGCGCCGGCGACGGCCGGGTCGAGCGCCAGCAGCGGTCCCGGCGGCGCGCTCCAGACGCGCGGGCCGAGCTGGCCGACGATGCCGCCGCCGCGGCCGTCCCAAATCGGCGCGACGTCGAGGAAGTCGCCGCTCCACGCTTCGACGAGGCGCACCTGCGCGGCGTCGAACGCGAAGTGGAGACCCGACGGCGTGCCGATCGCGATGCCGCGCACGCCCGCGCGCTCCATGAAGGCGCGCACGACGATGGGCCGATCGCCGACGGGCAGCCGCTGCCGCTCGCCGGTCGGGACGCCTTCGGGCGCCGGCATCGAGGACGCGCGCTCGAACCAGCACCAGAGCGCGTCGATCTGGCGCGCCGGATCGCCGTCCAGCACGCCTTCGACGACGCTGCGTCCCTCCTCGAAGTAGCGCGGCATGCGCGTGCCCGGCTTGACGCGCGCGGGCGCAAGCGCGTAGGTCGCGAACGCGTCGCGCCGCAGCCGCTGGCGGAACTGGAGGAAGTCGAGACCCGGCGTGCCGGCCGACGGCCGCTCGCCGAACGAATGGCAGGTGATGCAGTTCATCCCGCCGCTGCCCGCGAGCTGGCGGCCGACCACGGCGAGCGACTCGTCGCTGTCGCCGGGAGCGCGGTGCGACGCGAGCGGCAGCGTCGGCCGCGCGGCCGCGATCGCCGTCGGATCGTCGCTGCGCCACTCGCCTTCGAGCGCCGCGAGGCCGCGCGTCAGCTCGCGCGCGATCGCGCTGCCGAATCTCGGCATCCGAGCGGCGAGGTAGGGCCGTGCTCGCGCTCCATCACCGATCACCTGCTCCAGCCACGGCGATTGCAGCCGAGTGCCGACGCCGTCGAGCCGCGGCGCAAGTCGCCCCTCGTCGCCGAGATCGGCCTCGGCCGTGCAGCGGAAGTAGCTCGACCAGCGTCCGCGATCCGCGTCGCCTTGCATGGCATGGCAGGCGTCGCAGCGCAACGCCGCCTTCAGGTCGCGTGCCTGCTGCAACGGCGCAACCACGATGGTGGTCGGCACCTGCTCGAGCGCGGCGACCAGCGCCGCCCGCTGCTCGCGCGAGAGCTCGTAGTGCGGCGCCGTGCCGCGCTGCTCGCGCGTCGGCGCGAGGCATCCGCGCGAACCGTCGAGCTTCGCGAGCGGCGGCGCCACTGCGTCGCTCGGACCCTCCGGGTACCTCGCGTCGTCCACGCGCTCCGCACCCACCGTGTGGCAGCGATCGCACCGGAGCTTCGCGCAGAGCGCCTCGCCGCGGGCGATCGCCGCCGCGTCGGGCGACGTCGCTGGCGAGGGCGCGACCGCCACGTCCGACCTCACCGGCGCCGCGCCGAACTGCTCGACGAGGTAGTGCGCGAGCGCGGTCGCCTCGGCCTCGCTCAGTCCGAACGACGGCATCCGTCCATGCGTCCGCACCGCGACCGGATCGGCCAGGAAACGGGCGAGTCCATCGACGCGCCACTTGCCGGCGAGATCGCCGAAGGGCGCCGCCACCGGCCCGATCGGCAGCGACGCGTCGAGCTGCCGGTCGCCGAACGCGACGGCCGGCGACGCGAGCGCGCCATGGCACGCGACGCAGCCAAGCGAGTGGTAGAGCACGCGGCCGCTCGCCGACTGCGCCGCGTCGAGCGCTGGCGCGGGCGGCATCGCGTCGGCCGATGGGCCGCGCAACGCGGCGATCAGCTCGTGCACCGTCTCCGGCGCAACGTCCTCGCCGAGCACGTCCGGCATCCCGCTGCCGGGCGCCAGCGATTGCGGCGACGCGATCCAACGGCGCAGCCACGCCTCGTCGACCCGCGCGGCCACGCCGGCGAGATCGACGGCGCCCCGCCGAGGGAACAGCGCGCGCGCGTAGCCCGCGTCGTGGCAGTTCGTGCAGCCGAGCTCGAGCAGTTCGACCCGTCCGCGCGCCGCGAGCGCCGCGGCCGTCCGCGCCGCGAGTGCTTCCGGCGGCGGCGTCACGACGCGCGTCGGCAGCGGCTCGAAGGCGAAGCTCGCGGCGCCGGCGTTGCGGAGCTGCCACGAGAGTCTCAGTCGCGCGCGCGAGTCGCCGCGGCGGAGGACGGCCAACGAGACGCGGACCGTGCGCGGGCGGTCCGTTCGCCAAGCGTAGTCGCGTACGGCGTCGTCGTCGTACGGTCGCGTGACTGAGAGCCACGAGTCCGAACTGTTCTCGATCAGGAGGAAGGCGTCGCCACCCTCGCACTCGACGCGGAAGGTGTAGTCCCCCGCCGTCGCGCAGCGGACGTCGCCGATGAAGAGCGCCGAAAAACCTGCCGGCAGCCGCGGATGGAGCGCCTCGAAGGGCTCGAGCGCGAAGGCCGCGTGATCGACCGTCTCGCACCACGGCAGAGGGAGCGCCTCGCTCGAGGCGGTGCCGCGCATCGGCACCAGCACGAACCCGTGCTCGGCCAGCGCCGCTTCCTGCGCAAGGCCGCTCGCCGGCAGCATCAGCAGCGCCGCCGCCGCGACGGCTCGCACGCCACGACGCCCCCTCGCCGCCGAGCCGCTCTCCACCTTGTCCCGCTCCTCTAGAGTGCGCGCGGCTTATCCACGGCGCTGCACTTCGGCAACGGCGAGAGGACGACGATGAAGGTCGCGGTACTCGGGCTCGGGACGATGGGCGCGCCGATGGCGGCCAACCTGCTGAAGGGCGGCTTCGCGGTCGTCGTCCACAATCGGACGCGCGCGCGCGAGGAGGCGCTCGCGCTGCAGGGCGCGGCGCGGGCCGCGTCGCCGCGCGAGGCGGCGGCGACGGCTGACGTGGTGATCACCTGCGTCTCCGACACGCACGACGCGGAGCAGGTCACGCTCGATCCGAAGGAGGGGGTGATCGCCGGCGTGCGAGCGGGCGCGCTGGTGATCGACTGCTCCTCGATCGCGCCGGCGGCGGCGCGGCGGATCGCGGCGGCGCTTGCGCAACGCGACGTCGGCTACGTCGACGCGCCGGTCTCGGGCGGCAGCGAAGGGGCGCAGAAGGCGACGCTCGCGATCATGTGCGGCGCGACCGACCCCGACTTCGCGCGCGCGAAGCCGGTGCTGGAGAAGCTCGGCAAGTCGATCGTGCACGTCGGGCCGGTGGGCTGCGGCCAGATCGCGAAGGCGGTGAACCAGGTCGTGATCGCGGGCACCTACCAAGCCGTCGCCGAGGGGCTCTGCCTCGCGAAGAAGGCGGGCGCCGACCCGGCGCGCGTCGTCGCCGCCATCGAGAACGGCGCGGCGCAGTCGTGGGTGATGGCGAACCGCTCGAAGAACATGCGCGACGACCGCTATCCGCTGGGCTTCCGCGTGCGCCTCCATCGCAAGGATCTCGCGATCGCGCTGGCGACCGCGCGCGAGGTCGGGCTGCCGCTGCCGAGCGCGAGCTACGTCGCGACCGTCGAGGACGGCCTGATCGCGCAGGGCCACGGCGACGAGGACATGTCGGCGATCGCGCGCGTCGTGCGGCGCAACGGGAACGTCGCCGATGGGCCGATGTAGGCGGAGCGGCGGCGTGACCATCGCGACCGCCGTCACGCTCCTCCTCTCCACGATCGCGTCGGCCGGCTGCGCGGCGGCGCGCGAGGCGGAGCGGCTCGACGAGGCGGTCGACGCGATCGCGGTGTGGCTCGAGGCGGAGCCTGCGGCGCCGCCGCCGCCGACGGCGAAGCCGGGCGACGACCTCTACTCCGGCTCGTCCGGCGCCGCGCTCTTCTTCGCCGAGCGGGCCGCGCGCAGCGGCGACGCGGCCGATCGCGCCATCGCGCTCCGCCGCGCCGACGCGCTCCTCGCCGCGCTGCCCACGCGCGCCGACGACGTCGCCGACTTCGGCCTCTACACCGGGATCGCCGGCGTCGGCGCCGTCCTCTCCGACGCCGCGCGCCTCCTCGCCGAGCCGCGCTTCGCCGCCGGCGCCGCGCGCTGCGTCGCGCTGCTCGACGGCGGCGCGCAGGTGACCGGCCACGGCCTCGAATGGAGCGCGACGACCGACGTCATCGGCGGCGGAGCCGGCATCGGCCTCTTCCTGCTGCAGCAGCACGAGCGGACCGGCGACGCCGTCGCGCTCGATCTCGCGACGCGCGCGGGACGGCGCCTCGTCGAGCTCGCCGTGCGGGAGCCGGTCGGCCGCTCGTGGCGGATGGATCCCGCCTTCCCGCGCGTGATGCCGAACTTCGCCCACGGCACCGCGGGCGTCGCCTTCTTCCTCGCGCGCCTTCACGACGCGACCGGCGACGCCGCCTTCCTCGACGCGGCGCGCGACGGCGCCGACCATCTCCTCTCGCTGGCCGACCGCCGCGACGGCGGCTGCCGCATCCACCACCACACGCCCGACGGCACCAACCTCTGGTACCTCGGCTGGTGCCACGGCCCGGTCGGCACCTCGCGCCTCTTCGCGCTCCTCGCGCGCCGCACCGGCGACGCGCACTACGCCGACGCGCTCGCCGGGATGCGCCGCACGATGGCGTCGAGCTCGCTCCCCGCCGCGCAGCCCGGCTTCTGGAACAACGTCGGCCAGTGCTGCGGCTCGGCCGGCGTGATCGAGTGGCTGCTGGCGATCACGGCCGACGCCGAAGGCGCGCGCGACGCAAGCGACGCGCGCGACGCCGCCGCGCTGGCCCTCGCGCGCCACCTCGCCGACGATCTGCTGATGCGTGGCGTGCGCATCGACGGCGGCCTCTCCTTCCCTCAAGCCGAGCATCGGACGCGGCCGAACGAGGTCGCGGCGCAGGCGGGCTACATGCAGGGCGCGGCCGGCATCGGCCTCGCGCTGATGCACCTCGCGGCGCGCGAGCGCGGCGCCACGCGCGACCACGAGTCGCGCGTCGCGGCCGAGCTGCCCGACGCCTGGCCGACGGAGTCGAAGCATTGAGCGATCCGACGACCGCCCTCCTCGACGCCGCCCTCGCGCGCCGCGCGCCGCTGCTGGCGAGCGGCGAGCTCGACGCGCTGCGGCTGCTGAACGGCGCGGGCGACGGCGCGCCCGGCGTCCTCCTCGACCGGCTCGGCGACGCGCTCCTCCTCCACGTCGAGGAGGGGTGCGACGACGCGCCATGGATCGCCGCCGTCCGCGCGCGTTGGCCGGCCAGCGCGCTCTGGCGGAAGTGGCTGCGCCGCGACGTGCGCACGAAGGAGAAGGAGGAGCTCGCGCCCGAGCTGCTCCACGCGGGCCCCACGGCGCCGTCGGCCGGCGCGCAGGACGGGCCGGAGCTCGCCGTGCGCGAGGGCGCGCTCGGCTTCCTCGTGCGGCCGCGCGAGGGCTACTCGTGCGGCCTCTTCCTCGACCAGCGCGAGAGCCGGCGGCGCCTGCACGAGTGGGTCCGGCGGCGGAATGCGCGGGGCGGGGGAGCGCCCGCGCTGCTCAACACCTTCGCCTACAC
>Ga0315910_10001097_pt1 | contig 25328 bp, 28 predicted proteins | sample EdamamesoilMG_FD_204470 | JGI IMG/M metagenome (GOLD analysis project Ga0315910, IMG submission 204470) | Garden soil microbial communities collected in Santa Monica, California, United States - Edamame soil | ecosystem: Environmental > Terrestrial > Soil > Garden | place: USA: California... | reverse complement strand
CTCACCGCCTTCTTTTTTGCCCGTTCCCTCCCGACCTCCCTCCCGGTACGGCGCTGCCTTCTGGCTACGCCACCTCCGCGTCGACGTCGAAAAATCGTCGCGTCCGGTGATCGGTTCCGCTCATCCGGATCGGCCGAGCAGATCGTCCTGCGTGACCGGTTTGTGTCTCGCCGACCTCATCCTGCTCGACTGCTAACACTCGGCAAGCGAGTACCTGCCGATGCCGGGTTGGTGTTCCACTCTGACCGGGGCTCGCAATACGCGGCCCGTGCCTACCGTGCCGCCCTCGATGCCGCTGGCATCACGTGCAGCATGAGCGTGACCTGCCGCCAGAGCGCACACCCCGTAAAACCCGCGGGGCGCCGCCCCGCCTGCTCCGCGGAGGCGATCAGTCCGCCGGAGGTTGGCGTGCCTTCCAGCGATGAGGCAGGAGGTCGGGGGCGTCGGCCCTGGTGATGCCGCGCGCTAGTCGGGGAAGGACGTCGGCGAGGTAGGCCTCAGGATTGACGTCATTCAGCGCACAGCAGCCGAGTAGTGTGTAGATGACGGCCGCACGGTCTCCACCAGGATCGGAACCCACGAACAGAAACGCCTTGCGCGTCAAGGCTACTCGAACGTGTTGGCGTTCGACGAGCGAGTTGTCGATAGGGATCGCCCCGTCTTCGAGGAAGCGACCGAGCGCGACATGGTGGTTGATGAAGTATCGGAGCGCTTCTCCAAGCGGAGAACTTGGTCGTTCGTGCAGCGCGTACTTCTGACACCACGTGAGCAGTGCATCGAAGATCGGCTTGCTCCTGCTTTGTCGAAGCGCGGTACGGTCCTCGATGGACATGTCGCGTGCTTCTCGTTCAAGCTCGTACAAGCGACGGTAGGCACCGATCGGCAGCGCTGCCCGAGAATCTTTTCCGTCGAGCGCCTTGACGAAACCGCGACGACCGTGCGCGTTGCAACCACATTCGATGAGGTCCTCGCGCTTGAAACTCGCTTCGAAAGGAGTCGACGCGTCGGCCACGACCAGTCCCGTGCGCCTTCGGAGCACATCCTCCGGTCCCATCTCGAGCAGCTTGCCGTCATTGTCCCTGCGTTGGCCGTTTTTCTTGCCCGTCGTCGTGTAGAGATAGAACGACACCTTTCCATCGCCGACGTAGGCCCACAGCGTGCCCAATCGCTTGCCCTTGGGATGACTCTTGTCGAGCACCGGCATCCCCGTTGCGTCGAGGTGCATCACATGCGCTCCGAGGACCTCCTCGATGGCGAGCTCATGCAGGACTCCTGCCGCGTCCGTCACATGCATGACCTGGTCGATACCAAGGTCGACAGGGGGATGTCGACACCCATTCGCTGAAAGCGCTGCGCTTGCCGGTTCAGCGGCAACCCGTCTCGATACTTGTCGACCAGGATGCTGGCAACGAGGTTCGGGCCCAGTCGTCCACCAGCGACGACCTTGTCTGGCAGCGGTGCACGACACATCGACCCTTCGCAGCCGTCGTTCTTGCACGCGAGCTTCTCTCTCTTGTCCACGCGAACCACGAGTTCGGATGGAATGCGCTCCAGCACCTCGCTGACGTCGTGTCCAACGCATACTCGGGCTCCGCCGCATCCGGGACACGCACGGTCGTCCTCGGGCACCGTCACCACGTTCTCAACCCGACGAAGCTTGTTCGGGAACGGACGCTCTGCGGGTCGCTTGTTTCCCTTCTTCTTGTTCTCCTCGCTCGACTTGTTTTTCAGGTCATCGAGGTTCGCTGCCTTGCTGAGCGCCCTATCTGCTTCACGAAGCGGGTCGGGAGCCGAGCTCCCAGCACCACTGAGCATCTCGAGGCCGGTCAGCAACAGGCCTAGCTGCGCCGAGCTCACGCTCTCGCTCGTCTTGTGGCCTGTGCCTCGCAGCTCCGCGAGTTGGCGCTGCATCGCCTTGTAGTGCGCCATGACGTCGCCGAACAGCGCCATGACCTCATCGGTCTTCCCTGCACTCAGTAGCTCACCGAGGAATGCGACGAACTCCTTGATCCTTCCGGTATCCAGAAGAACGCGCGCTCTCTGCGCTTGCGCTCTTCTGCTCCTCGTCGCACCGCGCCGTCGTTGCGTCTTCCGCCATCGGCCTACCAAGCATGACCATCATGGTCCGCTTCGCAACGAAAATCGACAGACTCTCGACCCGCTCACGGGTGCATCGAAGGGTCCCACCGCGTCGACGCCCGTGCCTTCACGAAGGTGATCCCTTCAAGCAGCATGGACAGCTCGTGCACGTCAAGCTCAACGCACTGCGCATCGGGTTCCACGGAACGAAGTGCGGCGAACGTCCCCTTCTCGAGCTTCTTGTGGATGATTGTGAATCCCCCACGTGTCCACACCAAGAGCTTCACCTGATTCCGACGGCGATTGAGGAACAACAAGATGTGCCCCGATAACGGGTCCTTCTGTAGGACCTCACGCGCTTCGTTGCTCAGTCCGTCGAACGACTTGCGCAAGTTCACCGGCTGCGTCGCCACGTATACTTTCACCGCGCGCGGCAAGAGGATCATCGGGTCGCTCTCCGAAGCGCTGCCACGAATCGACCGAGCTCCTCGGGGTCGCCGTCAATGACATCGTAGATCTCGACATCGATCTGGTCAGGCAATCGAATCACGACCGACGGTTCGCGAGGAGCTTGACCCACCGACACGACCGCCGGCACGAGCCTTTGCCCCACGTTCGTCCTCTCCGTCGCATCGCTCGTCCGGGCCGACACATGTTCATCCAATCGTGGAACCCAGTACCGAAATCTCCAGGCGCCTACGCCTAGCTCTCGCGCGAACGCCTCGATCGACACCTTGCTCTCTCGCCAGGCCTCAACGAGCAACCGCGCGTCCCCTTCTCTCCATCGTTCCTGTCCAGCCAGTTCTCGCAGCTCTGCCACCGTTTGTTTCGTTCTGCCCATGGGGCGCAGCGTGCCTGCGGCCCCTCGACGCCGCCGAGAATTCTCGGGGTGCGATCTGGCGGCAGGTCACGCATGAGCCGGCGTGGTGACTGCTGGGATAACGCGGTCGCAGAAAGCTTCTTCTCGACCTTGAAGACCGAATTTGTTCACGACGTCACTTTCAGCTCACGCGAATCAGCAAAGACGACCATTGTAGAATGGATCGAAGTCTTCTACGATGGAAAGCGAAGGCACTCGAGCCTTGGGTACTTGTCGCCGGCCGAGTTCGAGCGGCGACACTACGAAGCACTCAACATGGAAGCAGTGGCTTAACTCAGGTGTCCATTTTTCGGGGGGAAGCCCAGGTTCCACCATCCGGAAGCACGACGAAGAAACGCGTCGCCGCCTGACCCTCACCCACTGAACAACCGGCGAAGTCCCGTGGATCACGTCAGGCGACCCGAGCAGTCCTTTCTCGCGGTCCACATCAGTCTGATCCGCTCGCTCGCCCGTGGCCACCGATCCCCCGGATCAGTTCAGGCGACTTCGTGCGATCAGTCCAGGCGGTCCTTGACAGTAGGAGGGACGGATTGGAGCCGGAGGGCTTGGGTGGAAAGGCCGAGGCGCACGCAAGACTCGAGTGCGGGAGAGAGCTCGGAGTCTTCGTCGAGGAGGCGATGACGGTCCGCGACTACGACGTGCTCCCCTTGGCGAAAAGCGCGGTGGCCTTCCGAAGGATCTCGCGTTCCTGTTTCAGCTGTCGATTTTCACGCCGCAGTGCCGCGAGCTCCTGTCGCTCTGCAGTCGTGAGCGCTCTACCGCGATCCACGGCGGCCTGCCAACCAACGGATCACCATGCTTGCTGACAGTCCAAGCTCGCGAGCGACGCTATAGGGCGTTTTGCCCGGTTCCTCGCACAAGCGGACAACCTCGGTCTTGTATTCTTCCGTGAAGGTCCTGCGCTGTCCTGGTGAATTCTTTGGCATCATTCTGACTCATCCAGGCTGTCCAAGAAACCGCGGGACGATTCAGAGGCAACATCTTCATGCGGCCCCGCATCGTGGGCATGTCATGACGTCGATGGCGAAGACGCGAGCGAGCAAGCGAGCCCAAACGATGCGACTTCGGGGAATGGCGTCGGAAGTGCGGGGGACGAGAGGTCTTGCGGCTGGCCAAAGAGAGGGAGCTGAATCGGTGCGAGGAGAAGGGTGTTGGAGGTGGGGTTGATGAGGGGGCGGAGATGATGGTGGTTGGAGAAGACGCCGGCGTAGCGAATCATGTGGAAGGCAGGAGGAGGGACGAGCGCGACGAGCTTTGCGAGGAACTGGTCGGTCGTCATGTCGACGTGGAGATGCTTGAGGGGAGAAGGAGAGCCGGAAGCATCCACGAAGGACATGCCTCGCGAGCGCAAGCGCCCTGATGTGCGACCCGAAAGAGATACGGAAGATGTCCGCTACGCGACTGGCCCAACCCATCTGCTCTGCTGCGCCACGGACCGGCTGCGTTTTCGGTAGAGGCAGAGGGGGACAGAGGATAGCCTGTTCCGCGATGAGTCTGCTGCCCCCATCTCTTGTCTGCGTCGATGAAATGTCTGCGGAGTATCAGAAATTCTGTGTATGAGCGGCTCGGGTTGGAGATGGCTTCCTGAGAGAAGAAGACATCCTGGAAACGACCAACGAGCAGCTCGAGAAAATCATCAATGATCTGGCGTCTTTCCGAAGATGATCGTGCAGACATGCATCGTGCACATGATTCAGAACTCGACGCGCTTCGTGAACTGGAAGGACCGAAAAGAAGTGGCAAAGGATCTGAGGCCAATCTATACTGCAGTCGACCGTGGGGCTGCGTCGGGTGCCCTCGAGGTATTCGACGAGAAGTGGGGCAAGAAGTACCCGATGATCTCGCAGTCTTGGCTCGCCAACGGGGAGAAGCCGTTCCCTTCTTGGATTTCCCAGAGGAACTCCGACGCGTCCTCTACACAACGAACGCCATCGAATCCTTCAATGCGCGCATTCGCAAGCTCTCGAACGGCAAAGGCCACTTCCCGAACGACGACGCGGCCTACAAAATCCTGTACATCGGTGCCGTCGCGGCCGAGAAACGCTGATCCGGGGACGACAGGCGAGAAGGGCGACCCAGGACCTGAAGGGCCTCAGGGCATCCAGGGGCCGACAGGTATGGGGGGGGCCTGTTGGTCCCACTGGCCCTGTGGGTCCGGCAGGGCAGGATGGGCCAATCGGACCAACAGGACCTATGGGTTCCACGGGGCCGACTGGGATGACCGGCACCATGGGACATTGCCTGCTCCGGTCCGCGCCCGGGCTTTGGCCGGGGGGTGATGCATGATGCCGCCACGAACTGCGCCCCGCGCCGCCGCTGCCCCCAAAGTATGGACGGCGCGTCTGGGCCGAATCTGCACAAGTGCAAAGAGGAGGAAGTTCACATGGCCTGTCCCGCTTGCGGAAGCCAGAGCTGCGATGGCGAGTGCCCGAAAATCAACCTGCTCAAGAAGGTCCCCGTGATCGTCCCATTATTCAAGCTGGAAGCGATCCAGGTGTTCCAGGACAAGGTCCAGAAGCACGGCTGGTACGGGGGCCAGACGATGACCTCGATCTCGACGGGCGGCGACGAGCACGGCTGGTACGGGGGCCAGACGATGACCTCGATCTCGACGGGCGGCGACGAGCAGGGCTCGTCAGGGGCAGTCTCCAAGGCGTGGACCACCTTTGGTGTCTTGGGGGTGATGGTGGCGTACTCCACGTATATGGAGAGGTACAAAGCGAAGAAGGTGTATCGGGGCTACGACACGATCAAGTTCTTCGAGGACTTCTTCCGATCCTTCTTCGAATCGCCAAAGAAAGGCATCATCGTGCCCTCCAACATCGCGTGCGTGACCAGCCCGATGTACATCCTCAAGGAGACATTCAAGATGGGGATCAGCCCGATACCCATGCCGATCCCCAACCTGGTGCCCATGTCGAAAGTCTTCGCGTCCCTGGGGGAACTCACGCTGCTCTTCAACGTCGCCACGTACTTACTCACGGCGCACGAGAACCATATAAAGCAGCTGAACCACATCACCGGCAATACGGAGACGGGCCGCGAGCTGGTCCGGAAGGTCCTCCTCAAGCGCAACGTCAGTTTGGTCAGCGGGCTCACTGGCTTCCTCAGCGGGTCGTACATCAACGGGTACATCCTCGGCAAGCTGCCGTTCATGCACCCGGGGGTCCTTGCCTACCAGACGATCTGGGACACGGTCCTGATCTTGAACAGGCTCGCGAAGTCCGTGGGCGAAAGCGCCACGTTGCTCCAGAGCACCAACGAGCAGACCTACAAGACGGTCATGACGATGATGCAGGACCACAACCGCAGCTTCTTCAAGCGGATGGCGCCCATCGCGATGGGCGTGGGGCTCGGGGTGCTTAGCATCAGCTCGGGCTTCGCGGTAGCTACTTTCTTCCGAAGGATGTTGTCCAAAGAGGAGGATGACGACGAGGAGATCTGAGCCGAGATCGACTCGAAACGATCCTGTTCGACGGATACGATCCTACTTCGAGGGCGACGAGCCTGTCGGGACAGATTTTCACCGCGTTCACCTAGTACCCCGCCACAGGGGTCTTGACCGTTTCAGGCCGCCGCATTGTGCTCCTGCTCGACAGCGTTGGGTAGGCGCGTCCCATCTTCTGGCGCGCCTTCTCGACGGTGAACAGCCACTTGATCCGAGCACCCGGGCTGTTGCGAGCTTCTTTCCACGCGATGATGGCGCGACAAAGGTTGTCGCGATCGCCGATTCGGCAGTCAAGGCACTGCTTCTTCAGAACGCCGATCTCGACCATGTTGAGCCAACTCGCGTGCTTCGGCACGAAGTGGAACTCGATCTTCCTCAGTATTCGGCGTGCTTCTTCGGCGGGAAACGTAGAGCGCGGCTTCCGTGTGGGTCGAGAGGTTGTCGAGGACCACGCGTATGCTCCTCGCCTGAGGGTAGTGGACGTCCGCGAGGTCCCGCATGCACTCGGCGAAGTCAGCGGACTCCCGAGAGTCCGTCACCTTCACATGACGCCATGACGCATGGGCGTCCAGAAACACGAAAAGGTTGGCCGTGCCGTTACGCCTGTACTCGTAGTCGATGCGCTCGGGCTTGCCTGGGGAAGATGGGATTGGAACACGAGCTTCACCGATGAGCTGGACGGGTGACTGGTCGAAGCACACGACGGGCTCACTCGCCGCCCTTCCCGAGGAGGTGTTTCGGCAGGCGCAAGCCACCCGCTTCGCGATGCTTCGCTTGCTCGAGTATCACCTCAGCGAACCTCGCGTGAAAGAAGCGATCGTCGTCGAGCGCGAGTACCTCAACATCCGACTCGAGTCCGAAGATATCGCCGAGTTTGAGTACAAGCCCTCGAGGACAAAAAAAAAGCCTATCGGATGGTCGTCGTCCGCAAGAACCTCGTCGAAGAGCGAGGGCAGCTCCAACTGTGCGACAAGGTTCGCTACTTCTTCTACTTCACCAATGACCTGGAGATGACCGCACGAGAGGTCGTGGCCGAGGCGAACCAGCGCTGTAGCCAGGAGAACCTGATCGCCCAGCTCAAAGACGGCGTGAGAGCGCTTCACTCCCCTCTCAACTCCCTTGCGGCGAACTGGGCCTACATGGCCATGGCTTCCCTGGCGTGGAGTCTCAAGGCCTGGTTTGCGCTGTTGCTGCCGACCAACAGTCGTTGGGCCAACAAACACGAGGCTGAGCGCGAGGAGGTCTTGCGAATGGATTTTCGCACCTTCCTCAACAACTTCATGCTCGTTCCAGCCCAGGTCGTCCGCACTGGACGACCTGGTCTTCCGGCTCCTCGCGTGGCGACCACGGCTCCACGTGATGGCTCGTCTGCTCGCCGTGATCTGAGCGACGCCCGTCGGTCGGTGCTGGTGTGCTCCGACGGGCCGGGACTCCTCCCTCAACCCTTCCAACCTGAAAGAAGCGAGGTCAACGTGAGGAAATCTGAACACCGCAACGGAGCCTCCTGCTTCGAACGGCGCCGCGCGCCCGTCACGCGTCCGAGCGCCAGAGACATCGCTACTCTCCCCCCATCGCTTGTTTTAGCTCTAGTACGAGTGGTGGTCGAGCTTCACCTTGCCGCGGAAGACCCAGTACACGATGCCCGTGTACGAGAGCACGAGCGGCATCCCGATCGCGGCGATGATCGCCATCAGGCCCAGGGTCGCCTTCGAGGAGGCGCCGTTGTAGATGTCGAGGCTCCACGCGGGGTCGAGGCTCGAGAGGGCGAGGTTGGGGAACAAGGCCATCGCGACGGTGAACGTGAGCGCGGCGATCGTGCACGTCGAGGACACGAAGGCATAGCCGGGGCGTCCGAGGTAGAGCGCGCGGGGGATGTTTGCGATGGAGAGTACGTTGAGCGCCACGATGATCCATGCGGCGGGCCAGCGTGCGAAGTTGGTCGTCGCGTGCTCGATGGTCAGCACGGCCAAGGCGGTGACCAGCAGGAACAGCACGACGAACACCGCGAACGTCCAGTGGATCCAACGGTGGACGCGGGCCTGGAGATCGCCCTCGGTCTTGAGGTAGAGGTAGATGCTGCCGTGCATCGCGGCACCTGCGACAGCCAGCGCGCCCACGGCGAGGCTGAAGGGATTGAAGAGGCCGAGCAGCGTGCCGGCAAACTCATGGTCGGCGCCGATGGGAATCCCGCGCACGACGTTGCCGAGCGCTACGCCGAACACCGCGGTGACGACGAAACTCGAGAGGAAAAACGACGCGTCCCAGTAGCGCCTCCACGCGGGTGATGTCGTCTTCGAGCGAAACTCGAGCGAGATCGCGCGGCCGACGAGTCCGACGAGCATCACCATGACCGGGAGGTAGAAGCCCGAAAGAAGTGTCGCGTACACCTCTGGGAAGGCCGCGAACAAGGCCCCGCCAAAGGTCACGAGCCAGACCTCGTTGCCATCCCACAGCGGGCCGATGGCGTTGAGGGCCAACCTGCGCTCCGTATCGTCTCGGATCAACGGATGGAGGATCCCGACCCCGAGATCGAAGCCGTCGAGGATCGCATAGCCGGCCAAGAGCACGCCGAGCAGTAGAAACCAGAGCACCTCGAGCTCCACTACAACATCTCCTTGCCGCGCTCTTTGGTCGCTTCGATGGCGTCGTGGATCAGGGGCTCGTGCGGGTGGCTCGCGTGGAGCTCGGGGGGGCCGTGGCGGACCTTTTCGTTGATGACGAACAACCAGAGCGCGAACAGGGCGAGGTACGCGAGCGAGAACATCACGAGGGAGGCGAGGACTTGCTCCGCAGGAACGCTCACCGAGACCGCGTCCTTGGTGCGCAACAGGCCGTACACGACCCATGGTTGGCGGCCGGTCTCGGCGGCGACCCAGCCCGCCTGGTTGGCGACGTACGGGCCGATCACCGAGACCACGAAGGCCCAGAGCAGCCAGCGTTGCTCGAACAAGCGCCGCCTCCAAAGCAGCAGGAGGCCGAGCGAGGTGATGCCGATGAAGTACATGCCGAGCGCGACCATCAGGTGATAGGTCACGAACGGCACGTGCACGGGCGGGCGGTCCTCGGGGGGGAAAGCGTCCAGGGCGGTGACGGGGTGGTCGAAGTCTTCGTAGACGAGGAAGCTCAACATCCCGGGAATGGCGAGCCCGTAATCCACGCGCTCATCCTCCACGTTGGGCCATCCGAACAGCCACAGCTCCGTGCCCTGCTCGCGGGTATGGAAGTGGCCCTCGAAGGCGGCGAGCTTGGCAGGTTGGTGCTCCGCCACCATCTGGGCTTGGCTATGGCCGCTCAGCAGCTCGGCCCAAGACGCCAAGGCGGCGACGATCAGGGCGACGGTGAAGCTCCGCTGCGCCAGCTCGCGATGCCGCCCGTGCAACAGGTACCACGCGCTGATGCTCATGACGAAGAAGGCGCCCAGCACGAAGGCGCCGAGCAGCACGTGGCCGAGCCGGTGCGGCGCCGAGGGGTTGAACACCATGGCCCAAAAATCGGTGATCTCGGCGCGGGCGATGCCATCGTGCACGACGATGTGGTGGCCGGCGGGCGTGTGTTGCCAGGAGTTTGCGACCACGATCCAGACCGAGGAGAAGCAGGACCCCAAGAACACCATCAGGGTGGAAAAGAAGTGCATCTTGGGCCCGACGCGATCCCACCCGAAGACGAGGATCGCGAGGAACCCGGACTCGAGGAAAAACGCGAAGATCCCCTCGGCCGCGAGCGCCGATCCGAACACGTCGCCGACGAATCGCGAGTACGTGGCCCAGTTGGTGCCGAACTGGAACTCCATCACGATGCCGCTCGCGACTCCCACGGCGAAGTTGACCGCGAAGATCCGGGTCCAGAACCGGGCGATGACCTCCCAGCCGCGGTCGGCCGTGCGCAAGGCCAAGCCCTCGAAGATCACCATCAGCAAGCCCAAGCCGATCGAGAGCGGCGGGAACAGATAGTGAAACATGATGGTCAGCGCGAACTGAACCCGGCTGAGCGTGACGAGGTCGAGCTCCATGCGACTTGGGGGCTGTACCGCCGAACGAGGGACATGCAAGGTACAATGCAGTGATGTCGGGCGTGCAAGACGAGGCTCGGGAAGCGGCGCTGCCGGGCGATCGGGTGGCCGCAGATGCGCTGCTCGCTGCGTGCGGTCTCTATGGAGGCTACGCGGCGGTGGGCTGGCTCGGATTGCCGGGGGATCTCCGCTACGTCTTGCTGATCGCGGGCTTCTATTTCTTGCCGGGTTGGCTGCTGCGCCGCGACCCGGGACGCCAAGAGCGCTACCAAGTGGGTCCGCACGGGGTGATCCCGCCGTGGCGTTGGCATGGGGTGCGGTGGGCCGCGATCGCTGCGCTGGTCGTGTTCCCGGTGTTCGTGCTCGGGTTTTGGGGATTCTATGCTTCGGCGTGCCCAGAGCTCGCGGGGGTCTCCGCGCCAGGCAGGGCGGGGTCGCTCGGCGACTTCCTCGGTCGACTGTGCCGTGCGCACGCGGGAGGGTTTCTGCCCCCGACGTGGCAGGTCCCAGCGGCGTGGACGGAGTGGTTCGGCCTCGGCGGGCTCGTCGCGGTGGTCGTGGAGGTGTTCGCGGTGGCGTTGCCCGAGGAAGTGTTTCACCGCGGTTACCTGATGAGCGCGCTCGAGGAGCGTTGGCCGCCCAAGGCGCGCGTCTTTGGGGTGCCCTTTGGAAGGGCAGCCGTGATCTCGAGCGCGATCTTTGCCGTGGGGCACCTGGTGGGGATGGCCGAGGTGGCCCGGCTCGCGACCTTCTTTCCGGCGCTGTTGTTCTCGTGGCTGTGGCGAAAAAGCGACAGTTTGTGGGCGCCAGCGCTGTTCCACGCGAGCGCCAACTTGTTGATGGGGATCCTCATGGCGAGTACCTTTCCCGGGTGAGAGGTCTCGCTCCGCGATGAGCCGCGTCGCTGCATTCTTCGACATCGACCACACGGTGCTCGAGGCGAATTCGGGCATCAAATGGGTCGGATATCAGTGGCGTACCGGCAAGCTCTCCATCTGGCAGGTGCTGCTGGCGTTTCGGTGGCTCGCGGAGTACCGCTTCGGAAACCTCGATTTCGAGGCCATGGCGCGCCGGATCATGCAGACCTACCAAGGACGGACCGCGTCCGCCATCTACGGTGAGGTCGAGGCATTTTTCGAGCGCGACGTGATGTCCACGATCTGCGTGCAGGCGCGGGAGCGCCTGGCGTACCACCGCGACGCCGGACATGTGCTGGCGCTGCTCACCTCGGCGACGCACTTCATGTCGAAGCCGCTGGCGGACGCGCTCGACGTCGAGCACATCTTGTGCACCGAGGTGGAGGTCGCGGAAGGGCGCCTGACGGGGCGCACGCTCGATCCATTGTGCTACGGCGCGGGCAAAGTGACCCGCGCCGAGGCGTTCGCACGCCATCACGGCGTGGATCTCGATCGCAGCTATTTCTACTCCGACAGCGTCTCGGATCTGCCCATGCTCGAGCGCGTGGGAGAGCCGCGCGTCGTCAATCCCGATCCGCGTCTACGGCGGATCGCCATCGAGCGCGGCTGGGCCTACGAGATCTGGAGAGCTCCGCCCAAGCTGCGCGGGAGAGCGCGCACTGATGTGGAATCTCGGTCTGGGTGACGTCGATTCGATCGTGGAGCTCGCGCTCCGCGAAGACCTGCATGCGGGCGATGTCACGAGCACGTGCACGATCTCCGCGGGCGAGCCAGCGCACGCCGAGCTCGTGGCCAAAGCTCCGCTGGTCCTCTGCGGGATCGCGGTCGCGCGCCGGGTGTTCGCGTTGGTCGATCCTTCGGTCCAGTTCGAGGCGTTCGCTGCCGACGGGGATCGGCTCACCGCGGGTGCTCGCGTCGCGGCCGTGACCGGGTCCGCGCGCTCGATCCTCGCGGCGGAGCGCACGGCCTTGAACTTCCTGCAACGCCTCGGCGGGGTCGCGACCCTGACCGCCGCGTACGTGGACGCGGCCGCCGGGCGCTGCCGCATCGTCGATACGCGAAAGACGACCCCCGGGCTCCGGACCTTGCAGCGCTATGCCGTGCGCTGCGGCGGCGGTCACAACCACCGCAACGATCTCGGGGCGGCCGTGTTGATCAAGGAGAATCACATCCGCTGTGCGCGGGGGATCACGGCGGCGATCGCAGCCGCCCGCGCGGGCGCTCCGCATACCACGACGGTCGAGTGCGAAGTCACCACGCTGGCCGAGGTCTCCGAGGCGCTCGAGGCTGGGGCGGACACGATCATGCTCGACAACATGGACGACGAGCAGGTGCAGCGAGCGGTGGGGGTGATCGGCGGGCGCGCGTGGGTCGAGGTCAGCGGGTCGGTGGCCCTTCCGCGGGTCGCTCGGTTGGCTGCGTTGGGTGTCGATCTCATCAGCGTGGGCGCGCTCACGCACAGCGCACCGGCGGTCGATCTCTCGTTGCTCGTGACGGTGCAGCCGCGGTGAACGAGCCGTCCGCGGGTCCAGACGAGCTCGGGCGCGCATCGGAGCGGGTGGCGACGCGTTGGATCGGCCGCGCACATGAACATCACGCGGAGCTCGGTTCGACCAACGACCGGGCGTGGGCGTGGCTGCGCGAGGGGGCCCCGCACGGTGCTTTGGTGACCGCCGATCGTCAGACCTCGGGCCGCGGCCGTCGGGGTCGTCCGTGGGTGGCCGAAGCCGAGCTTGGGCTCACGATGAGTCTCGTGTTGTTGCCGGAGGCCGTGCCGCCCGCCTTTGGGGCGCTCAGCCTCGCGATCGCGGTGGGACTCCGTCGCGCGCTCGCGCAAGTCGTGGGGTTGACCGTCAAGTGGCCAAACGACCTGCTGGTCGGCGGGCGGAAGCTCGCGGGGATCCTCTGCGAGTGCCGCTGGGCAGGCCCCCGCCCGCAGGTGGTGGTGGGGATCGGGATCAATGTTGGCCAGCAAACGTTTGGGCACGGGTTGGACGGGCAGGCCACCAGTTTGGCGCTCGAGGGCGTGGTTCGGACCCGCACCGACGTTTTGGTGGCCGTCCTTGCCTGCCTCGAGCCCGCGATCGACACTTTCGTGGCTCACGGTTTCGGTCCACTTTGCGACGAATACGAGTCGTACTGCCCTTGGCTCGGGGGTACGATCTTCTTGTCTTCCGACGCGGGTGAAGGTCGGCGGCGGGTGTTTGCGAAGGCGCTCCGGCGCGACGGCACGCTCATCGTGGAGGACGCAGGCGTGCTCCGGCCGATCGAGGCCGGGGAGATCTGGCTGCCGTAGCCCCAACCGTGCGGGCACGTGCACACCGGTGTGCAGTCGGTGGTACGGTCGTGGTTCGCCCCGTGGGGGAGGTCACTTTTGCGTGACTTCCAAATTTTGACGCTTTTCGTTGCAGAATTGCGGTGATACACAACGCGCGGCCACCTTCGTTCGTCCCCAACTGGCAAGGATTACCTCCCGTGGATCGAGCTCGACTCTACATGTCCGTCTTCCGGCGTTTGTTCGTCTACAACATCGTCTTTGAAGATTCCGAAGTCGACCAGAACATCCTTGGACTCGACGAAAACTCCGAGGTCTTGTCGATCACTGGTGCCGGTTGTGGTGTGGCTGCGATGGCGGCCAAGCGCCCGCGCCGGATCGATGCGGTCGACATCAACCATCATCACCTCGCCCTCGCGGCGCTCAAGTTCCAAGGTGCGCAACGGGTCGCTTCCTACAGCGACTTCTACGACCTCTTCGCCCGCGGCTATACGACGAACCCGGCGGCCATGGTGAAGCACATCACCGAGGGCCTTCCCCCCTGGATCCGCAAGTACTGGAAGAACCACCACAATCGGTTCCACAAGCCGTACTTCCGGCAAGGGATGTCCGGTCAGGTGCTCACGATGCTGCGGCGCCTCTCGAACTGCAGCGCGGACTGGTTGCGACGCGCGTTGCCCATGACCCTGGAAGAGCGCCACCGCTACATCGACGAGACCATCGGCCGCGCGCTGAACCGCCCGTTCGTCAAGGCGTTCCTCAAGACGCCCATCCACGACGTCGGCATCGGCGTGAACAAGAACCAACGCGAGCGCATGCTCGCGGCGACGAACCAGGAGAACTTGGTCTCGTTCTACATCAACCACGCCAAGCGCGTGGCCGAGACCGACCTCGAGCGGAACTGGATCTGCTGGTACTCGGTTGCGGGGCACTTCAACCACGATCACCCCGAAGGTCATCCTCCGTACCTACGGCGTGAGCAGCATCGGGAGTCGCTCGGCGGCAACGTCCAGATGCGCTACCACAACGACAACCTCATCAACGTCATGCGTCGCGCCGGTGCGAACACGTGGTCCCACTACATCTTGAGCGACGCGTCGGATTGGATGCCCGAACACGTGCAGCGCGACATGCTCGAAGAGATCGTGCGGACCGCGAGGCCTGGCGCGGTGGTCCTGCGGCGAACGGTGGAGAACGACTGCGTCATCGAGCGCAACGGTCTGACCAAGCGTTTCGAGCGCCTGCCAGAGCCCTCGGACTACGCCACGCGGATGGACCGCAGCCGTCAGTTCCAGCGGATCGACCTCTACCGCCTCGTCTCATGACCGACGCCCAACGTCTCCACGCACATCGAGAATTCCTCAATCGCTACTACGGGTGGTCGCGTCGGATCTACGACGTCACCCGCAAGTACTACCTGTTCGGTCGAGACACCGCGCTCGACCGGCTGCTCACCGAGCGATGGGACCGGCTCATCGAGGTCGGCCCCGGGACGGGGAGGAACCTGCGGAAGCTCCATGCCAAGCGCCCCGGCGCTCGCTACGGCGGGATCGAGGCGAGCGACGAGATGCTCGTCCACGCGCGCGCCAAGTGCCCGTGGGCGACGTTCGAGCATGGTTTCGCGGAGAGCTGCGACTACCCGAGCCTGCTCGGCCAGCGGCCCGATCGAATCCTTTTCAGCTACTGCCTCTCCATGGTGACCGATCCACACGCGGCCCTGGCGAATGCGCTGAGCAGCGTAACGCCTTCTGGTGAGGTCTGGGTCGTCGACTTCAGCGACCTGGAGGGGCTCTCCGCCATGGCCCGCAATCCGCTTCGGCGTTGGCTTCAGACCTTCCACGTCGAGCCGCTCCCCGAAGGATTGCTCGATCGCTACGACGTGGGGATCGAACACGGACCTTGGCGCTACTTCCTGATCGCGCGCCTGCGTCCGCAGGCCTCGTAGACCGCGGCGCGGTCGCGAGGATTGGTCGTATCGGCCAAAAATCAATGTTCATGCGGGACACGGACCGAGGGGGGTATCCTCGGCCGCATGAGTTCCAGCATCCGTCCGGCATTGGTCGCAGTCCTGTTCGGATTGCCGCTCCTTGGATGTGACAAGATCGTCTCCGCGATCGAGAAGCAGGCGCAGAAGGCCGCGGCGGACGCGGTCCAGACGGCACCGGCGGACGCCAACGCGCCGGCCGGTGGGACCCCTGCGGACGCGGCCGGAGGTCAAGCACCGAGCGGGGCTGCACCCGCCGAAGGCGAGAGCGAAGACGACAAGCTCGGCGCCAAGCTCGACGGCTATGTTCAATGCATCAACATGATGTCCCCGTCGGTGCAGCGTTCGGCGGATCGCTACGCCGATTGGGTCGACATGAAGAAAGGTCCCACGGGGAAGGAGCGCTACATCTCGTATGGAATGTATGAGCTCTTCGATCCAAAGGACTGCCTCGCGGGGATCGAGAAGTCGAACGCCGCCGAGCCCAAAGATCCAGAACTCGAGACCGCCGCGGCCGAGTATTCGAAGGCGCTCCAAGAGCTCTATCCCACCGTTCAGACCGCCGCGAAGTACTACGACGAAGAAGACTACAAGGACGACGGGGCGGCCAAGGGCAAGGAGCTGCACCCCAAGCTAAGCTCGGGATTCGATCGCTTCTTTGCGGCCGACAAGGCGATGCGCGAACGTTTCGCCACGCTGAGCGATGGGCTGCAAGCGCGTGAGCTCGAGCGTATCGAGAAGGAAGAAGGGCGCAAGGTCCCCTTTCAAGCGCGCAACGTCATGAGCAAGGCCAAGGCCGTCATGAAGCTCGGGGACGTCCCCGATTGGAAGGAGCTCGATCTCGAGTCCTTCAAGCCCGCGCTCGAGGCCTACGAGGCCGCGTTGCAGGAAGCGGAGACCTACACCCAGGCCAACAAGGCCGAGGCCGACTCCGTGAGCTTCGGCAGCTTCCTCGATGACGCGGCGGAGTTCCGCAAGGCAGGAAAGAGCCTGCGGCGCCGCAAAGAGGAAAAGAAGGAGTACTCGAACTTCGATCGCGCGCAGCTCCAGGGGGCATTTGGCGCGGATGGCTCGCCGCAGCAGCTCCTGCGCATCTACAACGACCTCGTGAATGCTTCCAATCAGATCAACTGGCACTGGTACAAGCCAAACGGTTGATCGCGTGGATGGATGGTGGCGGATGGACCCGCCGCACCGGACGTCGCGCGGACCTCGTGCCCGCGGTGACGTCGTTCACCTCCCAGCAAGCAGGGTCGTGCATCGCGAGGCGCTTCGCGCTTGCTTCGGGCGGAAGAGCGAGAGACGCTCTCGGGGTGATCGTCTTCACCGTCAAGGTCCATCCGGGAACCGACCCCCAGACCCTTCTCAGCGACGAGATCAAGAAGGAGACGATGGCGCAGGTGATGACGCCGCAGGAGGCCGAGGCGGTCGGTTTCAGCGGCTTCGGCGAGGATCCGAACCTCTGCCTCATCGCGGTGGCCGATCGTGACGCGCGCTGGATCGAGAAAGCGCTGGAGCGCTCACCGGCGGTGTACGGCTATCAACCGCACAAGGTGGACTGACCGAGCCCGAGGTGGGCATAGCAGGCGAAGTCGAACCCGGCGGCCCTGGCCAAATCGGCGGCGTTCATCCCGGGGCGGGCCACCCCGTGACCTTTGGCGATCTTCTTGGCGGGGTCGGCACCCCGCTCCACCAGGAATGCCGCGATGTCCCCGTGTCCCCCGGCGCACGCGCTGTGCAGCGGCGTGAAGCCATAGTGATCCGCACGGTCGATGGGGGCCCCCGCCTCGACGAGGACGCGCACGCATGTGAGTTCGCCGTTGTCGGCCGCGGCATGGAGCGGGCTGTAGCGCCGAAAGTTGACGATTCCGGGATCGGCGTTCGCATCGAGCAACATGCGAAGCACGTCGGAGGCGCCGTGGGTGGCCGCCGAATGGACGGCCGAGTATCCGTTGGCGGCGATGCGGTCGACCGCCGCGCCCCATAGCAGGGCGAGCCCGAGCGTCTGCAAGTGCTTGGGATAGGTGAGGGGCGCGGCGCTGCGGCGTCCCTGCGCGTGGACAGGCACGTCGCGTCGCACGGTCGCGTGGGCGCAGATCGCCATGACGGGCGTGCGACCCCAACGATCGGTGGCTTCGAGCGCTGCGCCGCGCTCGAGGAGGCGCTCGAACACGGTCGGGCACGCGAGGATGCCGGCGTGGTGGAGGGCGGTCAGCCCGTCACCGTCGGCGACATGGACCGAGGCACCCCCGGAGAGCAACGCGTCCACGGCATCGACTCGTTGAGCACGCACCGCGCGGATGAGCAGTTCGTCCACCTGCATGCGTCGTACGTAACGCTCCCCGAAGCCTTGGCGCGCGATCTCGGGGCCCCGCTTCGGGCCATCGCCGCATTGGACCGCTCGCACGCGAAAAGCAGCGCTCGCCCGGAGTCGGGTGAGTCGCCGTTTGGACCGTGGTGGTGCGGCCTTCCAAACGGTGTCCCTTCACGGGCCCCTCGCGGGCCCCTCTCGGGAAGCGGACTGGGCGGCATCGCGAAACGCGTGGAGCGTCTCGTCCTCGGAGTAGCGGTGCTCGAAGGCCGTTGCGGATCGGAACGCCGAGGCGTCCATGACGACGGGGAACTTGATGTGGTCGATGGCGTCGCTCGGTAGGTTTGGAAACCCGAAACGGCCCAGGGAAAGCTTGAAGAGCGGCACGGGCAGCGGGACGTTCGTGCGTCCGGTCTCGCGGATGATGACCGAAAGCGGAACGGGAGCAGGTCCGGCGACGTTGTAGACCCCGCGGAGGCTGTGCGCCTGGGCGGTGACGATGGCCCTCGCCGCGTCTTCCTCGTGCATGAACTGGAACAGCGGGTCGAAACCGAGGACCGTGGGCACCCGTGGGCCGCGCAAGTATGCCGCGAGGGTCCCTTGCGCGCGAGGACCGAGCGAATAGCAGAAGCGCAGGACCGCCGTGTCCAGCTGGGGAAATCGCCAGAGGGCCGAGCCCGCGTAGAGATCGGCGGCGACGAGATCGGCGAGCTCCGGAAAGCTGTGGACACCCATCGGCGGTTCGGACTCGCTGTGGTACAGGGGGGAGTCCGATGCTGCGCCGTAGTATGTGTGGCGACCTACGAACACGGCTTGTCGCACGCCGTAGGCGTTGCAGTGGTCGAACACGGCTTGCGTGCCACCGAGGTTGACGCGGTCACGATCGCGGCTCGGAAGGGTGAGGTGGGTGACCGTGGCGAGGTGGATGAGCGCCTCGGGGCGTTGCGTGCGGAAGACGTCCTCGGCCGGCCGCTTACGGATGTCGGCCTGGAATACACGAATGCCCTCGGGGGCGTTGGGCCACGGACGCCGGTCGATCCCGAGGACCTCGTGGCCTTGCTCGAGCAGCTGCGTGGCGACGAGGCGCCCGAGGTTGCCCGCGATCCCGGTGATGAGCACTTTCATCGCAACTTCAACTCCGATGGACCGAGTTTCCCTTGGCGCAGCTTTCGACCTTGGCGGATCAGATCGGCGATGACCGAGCGGACGCGCTCCACCTGGATCGCGATGACCTCGTCCGGATCGGACGCACTACCCTCGAGATGGATCGGGGCGCCGTAGAGCAGCTGCAACGAGACCGGCAACGGCCACGCGATGCCATAGGGCGTGATGGGAATGTAGGGGAGGCCCAGCCGCTTGCCGATACCGTAGAGGTTGACGACCGTGGGAATCGCCTCGCCGCCGCCGATGAACGCGAACGGGATGATCGGCGCCCGCGTCTTGAGGGCGATCCTGGCGAAACCGGTCCCAAACCCCACGAGGCTGTCTCGGTCGCGATAGAGCTTGGCGGTCCCGCGCGTGCCTTCGGGGAACACCAGCAAGAGCCGCTCGTCTTCGAGCAGACGGACGCTGTGTTGCGGGAGACCCGTGAGCTGGCCGATGCGATTGGTGAACCAAGACAGGAACGGGACCTTCTTGAGGAACTTCTCCGCCATCCCCTGCGCGAGCCGGGGCGGTTCGAGTTCGAAGAACGTGGACGCGATCACCATCAGCGCGTCGATCGCCCAGCCTCCGGAATGGTTGCCGACCAGCATCCCCCGCCCGTGTCTCGGCACGTGCTCGACTCCGAACACGTTGATCGTGAAGTACTGGCTGTAGAAGAAGCGCAAGAGCGTGAAGAACCGGCCGAGCTCGTGCTTGTCGATGCCGTACGGGTCGACGCCGTGGCTCGAGAACGGCAGCTCGATGCGTTCCACCCGCTCCATCACCTCCGGATGGGTGGGCAGCGGAATGAGGCTGGCCGGGATCATGCGCCCCACCATCGCAGGTTGCCTGCTTGGCCCGCAAGCGTTGGTCCCTTCGTGATACGATGCATGCGAGCGTTCCTGTGTTGCCCAAGATCGTTGCCCATCGTGGGGCGAGCGGCTCGTTCCCGGAGAATACCTTGGCGGCCTTCGATGCGGCCCGCTCCGCGGGGGCCGAAGGTATCGAGTTCGACGTCCAACTGACCGCTGATCGCGTTCCGGTCGTGTACCACGACCGGACGCTCACGAAGGTCGCGAGCCGGCGGAGCCGCATCGGCGATCACACTTGGGACGAGCTGCGGGGGATCGACGTCGGCGCGTGGTTCCAACCCAGGTTTCGCGGCCAGCGGCTACCCCGTCTGGACGAGGTCTTGGCGCGCTACGGTGGCGCGATCCCGCTGATGGTCGAGATCAAGGTGGACGCGGACGAGTCCCGCGCGCGCCGGAACGCGCTCGTGGACGCGACCTTGGCCGAGCTCGCTGCGCAGGGCCGCGGCGCCGAGGTGTTCGTGCTCTCGTTCGACGCGGACGTCTTGGCGCGCGTGCGCAAGCGTGCTCCTCACCTCCGATGCGTGCTCGACCGCGACGATGCGCCGCCTCGAGACGCTCGGTCGCTTCGGTCCTTGCGCGGCCTCCATGCGGTTTGCTTCCCCGCGCGAGCCTTGCGGCGCGACCTCCCGGAGGTCCTCGCCGAAGCCGGGGTGAAGACGTGGGTCTATCGCTGTGACACGGAGCTCAACCTTGCGCGGGCGCTCCGTTGGCGCGTGGACGCGCTCATCACCGATTGGCCGTCTTGGGCGTTGAAGCATCGCGTTCGCACGTGACAGCCGGCAGCGACTGGGACACGATGGAACACATGCTGATCGTCCACGTCGACGTTCGCGTCAACCCAGAACACATCGAGGCGTTCAAGCAGGCCACCCTCGAGAACGCGCGCAACAGCGTCCAAGAGCCGGGCATCGCGCGGTTCGACGTGGTGCAGGACGAGGCGGATCCCACCCGCTTCGTGCTCATCGAGGTCTATCGCTCGCCCGAGGCTCCGGCGCAGCACAAGGAGACCGCGCACTACCTCGCGTGGCGCGACAGCGTCGCCGAAATGATGGCGCAGCCGCGGTCGAGCCGAAAGTTCCACCCCGTGTTCCCGGACGCCGACGGATGGTAGCCCCGACGTTCGAGTTCGCGACCGCCGGGCGCATCGTGTTCGGGGTAGGGTGCGCTCGCAAGCTCGCAGAGATCGTGGCAAGCCTCGGAACCCGAGCCTTGCTGGTGACGGGCGCGCGGCCGCAACGGTTCGGGGCGCTGCTCGGATCGCTGCAGACGGCCGGGAACGTCGTCGACTCCGTGGCGATCGGCGGGGAGCCCACGCTCACGCAGATCGAGCAAGCCGTGGAAAGGGCGCGGTCGCTCGCGTGTGACGTCGTCGTCGGGCTCGGTGGCGGCAGTCCCATCGACGCCGCCAAGGCGATCGCCGCGCTCGTGCCGAATCGACAGCCCTCGCGCACGTATCTCGAGGTGATAGGTCTTGCGCGCCCGCTCGAGCATCCGGCCTTGCCCGTCGTCGCCGTGCCGACCACCGCGGGCACGGGATCCGAGGTCACGCGCAACGCCGTCATCAAAGCGGAGCTCGAGCAGGTCAAGGTGTCCCTCCGGCATGCCTCGATGTTGCCTCGCGTCGCCCTCGTCGACCCCGAGCTGACGGTTTCGCTGCCGCGCGAGGTCACGGCGGACTGTGGCTTGGACGCGCTCACGCAGGTGATCGAGCCCTTCGTCTCGCGCTTGGCGAACCCGATGACCGATGGCTTCTGCCGTGAAGGCATCGTCCGTGCCGCCCGGAGCCTCGTGCGGGCGTGCTCGCATGGGGACGACCTGCAGGCGCGCAGCGACATGGCGCTCGCCAGCCTGTTTGGCGGGTTGGCGTTGGCCAATGCCAAGCTCGGCGCCGTGCATGGCTTCGCGGGGCCGCTGGGCGGCATGTTCGAGGCTCCGCACGGCGCGATCTGTGCGCGCTTGCTGCCTGGGGTGATGGAGGCCAACGCGGACGCGATACGCCGCGTCGGTGGTTCTGCCCAGCAGGAGCTGCTCGGGCGATTCACCGAGGTCGCCAGGCTCGTGACTGGGCGGGCCGACGCGACGATCGAGGATGGAACCGCGTGGATCCGCGAGGTCTGTGCGGCGCTCGGCGTGCGCGGGCTCGGGGCGTACGGCTTGACCTCCGATGTCGTGCCCACCGTCGTCGAGAAGGCGGCCGCCTCGAGCAGCATGCAAGGCAACCCCGTGGCGTTGCCGCAAGAGGTCCTGGCGCAGATCCTGACCGCCGCGCTGTGACCTGGGGCGGGGCTCAGGCGGTGACGGGCTGTGCGAAGGGGTTGCGACAAACGGCCGTCAACGGGTCATAGAAGCTGAGGTAGTTGACCTCGCGCGACTCGTCGGCGCCATAGAGGAAGAAATCCGTGGAGAGGAGATAGCGCGACACGACGCTGTTCTCGAGCCTGCGCAGCGGATGACCCGTGGGTAGCAAGCGATAGGTGCTCACGAGTCGCATGGGAAGCGCGACGATCGAGAGGAGGGACAGGCGTTCGGTGTCCTCCGATTTCCACGCGACGAAGTCCTTTGCGAAGACCTCGAAGCTCTCTGTGTCCACCTGGAGGTGGCCCACCCGACGGTGCAAGATCGCGACGATGATCTCGGTGGGCTCCCCGGTGATCCACTTGAACACGGCGTAGCTGCCGAGCAGCGCCCCTCCGATGGCGCCCGCTTCGAGGAGCCGCCGACGTGTGATCTTGACCATGGAACGGACCGCTTTCTTTCAGGCGAAGAGGCGCCGCGCCGCCCACACGGACAACGCAGAGAGGGTGAGGGTAGGGTTGGCGGCCGGGCAGGTTGGAAACGCGCCGCTCCCGAGCGCCAGGAGATTCCGAACGCGATGGTGGCGAAGGTCGCCATCGACCACGCTCGTCTTTGGATCCGTGCCCATGCGCGTGGTTCCTTGGATGTGCGCCGAACCGCCCATCCCGTACTCGAAGGGGTGCACGTAGTGATCTTCGATGGGGAGCCCGCTGAAGATCTCCTGCATCGTGGACTCGAGCGCAGCCACACCCTTGCGTCCGTATTCCGAGTGCTGGCCATAGTAGACCTCCGGTTTCGAAGGGTCCTCGGAGGAGATCGCGACGTAGTTGTCCGGGGACGGGAGCTCCTCGAACACGAACTTGACGAAACCGCGCTCCCGCCAGCGGCCCGACTCGGCGCGCAGCCACGGGACGTTCCAGTTCTCGAGCAGGTACCCCGGGGTGTGGGCACGGGAGGGACCGTCGAGGCCCATGAGCCCAAGTCCGGTCACCCGTTGGCTGCCGTCGTAGTTCTGGACGCCGTCCAGGAGGACGTCCACATCGATCGAAATCTGTTCGTTGAGGTAGCGACCAAGCGCTGGATCGTCCAGCCCCGAGCGGAGGAGCAAGAACGGCGACATGATCGCATGGGCACCGACCGCGGCCAGATTGCACCGGGCGAAGTGCTCGCGGCCGTCGAGCGTGTAGTGGACGCCGCGGACGACTCCGCCCGCGATCTCGACGCGATCCGCTCCGGCACCCAGACGCAGCGTCACGCGTGGATCGTCGTACACGCCGGCCAAGTGGCGATCGACCTGGAACTTGGACCCGATGGGGCAGAGCGAGCACACGCCATTGGAGCAGCACACCGGGCGGCCCGCGGCCGGCGTGCTCGCCCGTGCGGTAGGCATGGGAATGTGCAAGCCGGGGTACTTGCGGACGAACTCGCGGTCGAGCGCGTTCAGCCGATGCGGAGGCAGCGGATAGGGCTTCGAGCGGGGGAACAGCGTGTTCTCCGGCCCCGAAATTCCCATCGCATCCTCGACCTCTTGGTAGCAAGGGTCGAGCTGCGCGTAATCGACGGGCCAATCGTCACCCACCCCATAGAGCGACCGGGTCTTGAAGTCATTGGGGTGCATCCGCGGCGTGTTGCCGGTCCAGCAGGTTCCTCCGCCGAACGCGATGTTCTGAACCCAACCCTTGTTCGGCGTCCGGTTGATGAACATCTCGTTGAACGAGATGTCCGAGTTCCTCCGGCGCTTGATTTGGTCCATGGGATCGTGCTTGCGGCCGCGCTCGAGCACGAGGATGCGCTCGCCCTCCGGGGCGTGTTTGAGGTACTCGCGCAGGAAAAACGTGGACGCGAATCCCGTCCCAATGACGACTGTTTCGTACCCCTCGTCGTTCATGTGTGGCGCTCTCGCGAAACATGCTGACCGTACGCTCTCGGAGCGAGGCAGGCAAACACGGTCGTGAAATGGATCACCTGTCTCATGTCCATAAGGCGTTCGTCGCGCTGCTGCGACGCCGACGGAACGGAATCCCCCTGGTGGCTTCCTACGCCGTTTGTCCCGTGCTAGGGAGCGTTTCCATGACGAACCCCAGAAGCGGCCATCGGAGCAGGGACACGCGTCGCCGTCATCATGCCGTCCTTCCGGTTCTCTTCTTCACCATCGCGTGCGGAGGTCAAGGAGCCGAGAGCGGTTCTCCGCCGTCGGCCGCGGAGGAGGCGCTCCGCCAAGGGCGTCAGACGTTCATGTCGCGTTGCAGCGCGTGCCACGGAGCGGATGGGGTCGGCAATGGTCCGGGCGCCGCTTCGCTCTCGCCCAAGCCACGAAACCTCCGGGATCCCGCCTGGCAGGATCACACCTCCGACGAAGACATCCGGAAGATCATCGTGAGCGGTGGCGCTGCCGTGGGGCGGAGTCCGTCGATGCCCGGCGCTCCCGATCTCGCAGATGATGCCGCGGCCATCGATGGACTCGTGAAGTTCATCCGATCGCTCAAGGAGTAGAGGCTTCGCCGGAACGTGGCGTGCGTCCCGAGGACGGTCGCCCCCGAGCCGTCGCCGCAGCTCCCCACGAATCGCGAGCACCACGAGTTCCTGTCCCCCGCGAACTCTCGAGCAGCCGCCTTCGCGCGGCCCGGTTGCAACCTGTTACATTGGGTTCGTCGCAGATCGGGAGCCGCCATGAACAACTCCGACTATCCCCACCATGATCCCCGCTACGCCGGGCACGGGCAGGCGCCCATGCCTCACGCGCAACCGCCTCAGGGGCACTCGCCGGGCGCTCCGTGGCCGGGTACTCAACCCGCCGCTCCTGGATGGGGCCAGCCCCCCGGTGCTCATCCGATGGCCGGACCCGCTGCGCCGTACGGCGGTCAACCTGCCGGGTGGTCGCCGCCGAACGCGGGTCCCTATGGCGCTCCTTCGGCGTGGGGTCAATCCGCCGGCGCTCCCCAGGGAGCACCGCAGGGGTACGGAGCACCGCAGGGGTACGGAGCACCGCAGGGAGCACCGCAGGGGTACGGAGCACCGCAGGGGTACGGAGCACCGCAGGGGTACGGAGCACCGCAGGGGTACGGAGCACCGCAGGGGTACGGAGCACCGCAGGGGTACGGAGCGCCGCAGGGGT
>Ga0315910_10001096_pt1 | contig 25345 bp, 20 predicted proteins | sample EdamamesoilMG_FD_204470 | JGI IMG/M metagenome (GOLD analysis project Ga0315910, IMG submission 204470) | Garden soil microbial communities collected in Santa Monica, California, United States - Edamame soil | ecosystem: Environmental > Terrestrial > Soil > Garden | place: USA: California... | reverse complement strand
CGTCGGAGACATTGAGCAGGAGGGTCGAGGCCGCGATCTCGAGGTCGCCCGAGTAGACGCGGACGGTCGGGTAGGCCGCGGTCGTCCCGGCATCGAGGGGGATGTCGAGCGTGGCGTCGACCCGGCGCCGCTCGCCGGGCCTGAGGGTCAGGATCGGGAGCGCGCCCACACGCCACCCGGGATGGCTCTCGAGCCGAACGGTGAAGGTGTCGACGCCGTTCCCGGCGTTCGTGACCTCGAACCCGAGGATGGTCCGCGACCCGGAGGTCGCCGCGAAGGCGGGGCGGGTCGAGGTGATGGTGGCCCGCCGAAGCCGGGTCACGACCAGCTCGATCGGCACGGTGATCGACTCGTTCGCCGTCACGAAGGTCGCTTCACCGACCGGCAGCACCCCGGCGACCGCCGAGGCCGGGACCCGCACCACGACGGTCGCGGCGCGGCCCTCGGTGAGCGCCTCGGCGGGGATCGAGCCCTCGGTCGCGGAGAGGAGGGTCACCGTCGGTTCCGCCCGCATCGTCCAGTCCACCTGCTCCCGGAGCGGGAGGGAGACGGGGACCGGGATCCGCATCACCTGGATCCCGCGAGGGAGCACTTCATCGGCGGCCCGGTACTTGTCGTCCCGGCGGGGCGTCAGCACGGCGGGCCGGACCAGCGCGTCGCCGTCGGCGCCCTTGCTGCGGGCGTCGGCGGTGGCCGAGTCGCGCGCAGGGACCGGCGTGCGCGCCGTGTCGGCGGCCGCGAAGGGGAGGAGCGCGGAGATCCCGCGGGCCACCCGGCGGAAGAGGGTCGCTTCGGGCGCGCCCGTCGGCGGGGCCTCGGCGAGCGCCGTCTCCGTCGTCGCCGGGCGCGACAGCTTCCCTTCGCGCCCGAGGTGGAACCCGGCGAACGCGAGGAGCAGGAGGACGGTGAGCGCCTGGGGAGCGCGGGAAAGGGCGGGACGCATCACGGCGGCGCGATGGTGAGCGTCAGGACCAGACCGGGCGTGTAGGTCGCCGGCGGGGTCGTCGTCCAGTCCAGGAGCACCCGGATCTCGATCGAGTTGCTCCAGGGATCGTTCAGCGCGTTCCGCCGGATGTTCATCGACTGGACCACGGCGTTGGTGGTCGTCATCGAGGTCCACGCCCCGCCCAAGTCGGCACGCCGCCACTGCAGGTCCCCGATCGGCTTGCTCCCCCCCATCACGCCGCTGGTCGCCCGGATCGAGACGCTCGAGCTCCGAAGGATCGAAGCCCCGGTGCGGGCGTCGACGTCGAAGTCGATGGCGTCGGTCGCGAGCACGAAGCCGGCATCGAAGTTGGCCTCGGTGGGGATCGGGAACGCCACCGGGTTGCCGGCGAGGACCCGGAACCGGAACTGCTGGGCCTCGACGGGGGGGGCGCCCGTCAGCATCGCGATCGCGACCGTCGCGCCGCACAGGGCGGCACGGACCAGGCGGGAGATCCCGACCTGGTTCGTGGCCTCGTGCTGGGGCGCGCAGTGGATCATCGCGTGCGACGGACGGTTCATCTCAGTCGTCGTTCAGGGAGCCGCGATCGTCAACGTGACGACCAGCGTCGGGTTGTAGCTGCCCGGGGCGTCGGTGGCCCAGTTGAGCAGCGTGCGGAACAGGATCGTGTTGCTCCACGGGTCGTTGATGAACCCGTTGATCATCGCCTTGGCGTCGACCGCCGCGTTGGTCGTCGTCATCGGGGTCCAGGTCGCCACGTCCCCACGGCGCCACTGGAGATCGGCGATCGACTTGGTCCCGCCCATCGTCCCGCTGGTGGACCGGATCGAGACCGCCGCGTTCCGGTACGAGAGCCCGGAGGTCGCGTTGACCGTGAAGGCCAGCGCGGCGCCGGCGTCGACATACCCGGCATCGTAGTTCGCCTCGGTCGGCGTCGGGAAGGCCACCGGCGCGCCAGCGGTGAGTTGCAGGCTCCACCCTTGGGCCATCGCCGGCGTCGCCAGGGCCACCGCCGCGAGGATCAGCGTGCGCGTCCTCACGGGACGGTCAACTCCACCTGCGCCGCGAGGTCGTCCGGCCCGCCGAAGCCGACCACCGCGAGGGCGACGTAGCGCCCCGCCGGGAGGGTCGGGATGGCGACCGGGATCCGCCGCTGGCTCCCGGGGAGGATCGGCGCCTCGTTCATCGGTGCCGTCGCCGCGAGGGAGTTGTCGGGACGCCGGATCTCCACCTGGCCGGTGGCACGGATCTGGGCGGTCCCGGTGTTGCGCACGTACACGGCGAACTCGAGGCGCGTGGTATCGACCGCCTCCCCCTCGCGGGGGCGAGCCTTCTCGGCGGTGAAGCCGAGGATCTCGGCGTCCAGGGTCGAGGTCGTCGGGACGACGTAGACCTTCACGCCGATCCGGGTCACGTAGGAGATGCGCACCGAGCCGGTGGAAGGGCGGGGCGCCGTCTCCACGAAGATGATCGTCCAGCACGGGGTCCGGAGGGTGTCGGTCGGCTTGAGCGACACCCGGACCGACTGGTTCGTCCCCGGGGCCACCCGGACGTTCATCGGGAACACCTCGACCCGGTCCCGGCACGATCCCGTCATGCTGCCCAGGGAATCGAACCGGTTCACGCCGGCGTCGTCGCGGTCCCAGTCATTCAGGTACAGCGTCGCCTGCACCGGTACGCGGTCCTCGTTGCTCACCGAGAAGGCGACCCCAGCCGCGGTCCCCGGCGTCAGCTGGAGCTCGCTGGGGCTGACGGTGAGCTGGGCCGCCGCCGGTGCGGCGATCAGGGAAAGGAACAGCGCGGCGACAACCTGCCGCCGCGCTGACCCGCGTGTGAGTTCCATCCTCACCTCGCTCGTTCGCGTCCTGGGTAGGTTCAGGGCGACGTCAGGGTGAACACGACCGGGATCGTGTAGGTGCCGGGGGTGTCGTCGGTGTAGCCCCACAGGATGCGGTAGTTGACGGTCGCCGCCGGGGAGCTGCCGTTGTTGCCGGTGGTGGACGGCGAACCGATGTTGGCATCGGTCGTCGACAGGGCGGTGGCCGCCGGGGACACGGTGCCCCAGAGGAGGTCGCCCACCGGCTTGTTGGCCCGCGCGCCGCCGGACCCGGTCCAGGTCGCCGCGCCACCCTTGATCTTCAGGGTGTACGGCCGGTTGGACTTCACGGTCGCGGTGACCGCGCTCGCCACGTCCTGGTACCCGTTGTCGAAGTCGGCTTCGACCGGGGCCGTCACGGCGGTGCTGGTGTCGTTGATCGTCAGCTTGAAGATCGACGGCGCCGTCACCGTGACGTAGGTGTTGATGCTGAGCGGCGAGGCGCCCGAGACGGTGACGCTCTGGGCCTGGGCCGCGTTAGTGAGACCAGCCACCAGGGCCAGGCCCGCCACGAGGGACAGATGCTTCTTCATAAGTGTGTTCTCTCTCTGACTAGGAACGGGTCGGCCCTGCCTGGGCCACGGGTGATTCGATAACGCCGCCCCTAAGTGCAGGCGGTGTGCCGCCGAATCGACGTATTAACTCTTTACTGTCGACAAATTTTACAGTTGTGTGGACACACACTATTGCTAAAGTGACTTGTTATGTCAAGAGTCCTAAGTCACACAATATCAGCAGTTTACTGCACTGCAGGTGTCAAATTATTGCCAAATGCAATGAATTGTGTAACTCGTTTATTAGCAATAGATTAGCTAGATGCCAGTGTGCTATTGGCACCAGCGAATTCCACCCTGACCCAGCTAACTAACCCGTCCCAACTGTCAAAAAAATTCCATACTTAGCACGACTCCGTCCAGAATCCGGATGATCTGGTCTCCGGATCACGACTTCAGCCATAGAGAGTGCAGCCAATTGCACTAGTGCACTCTTGTGTACCGCAAGAACCGGCAGCCAAATATACCCCTGATGCGCCTCCTCCCCTATCCGCCACCCCGGAGAGCCCTCTGGCTCCTTCTCCTCCCACCCCTCCTCTGGGTCGGTGCGGCCGGGGTCGGTCGGGTCCCGCCGGTCGGCCCCCTTCTGGACCCGTGGACCGGGATCTGGAGCGTCGCCCGCCAGACCAGGGCGCCCTCCACCCCACAGCACCTCCCGGAACTCGGCGCCCCGGTGGAGATCCTCGTCGATCGCCGCGGTGTGCCCCACCTCTACGCCACCACCGATCTCGACGCCTGGCGCGCACTCGGCTGGCTCCACGCCCGCGACCGCCTCTTTCAGCTGGAGCTGCAGTCGCGGGCGACCGCCGGCACCCTGACGGGATGGGTCGGCGCCGCCGCGCTCCCGCTCGACCGGGAGATGCGCGCCCTCGGCATCGCCAGGACCGCCGATGCGCTCTTCCGGGAGATGGACACCACCGGCGCCTCCTACCGGGCGATCTCAGCCTACGCCGAAGGGGTCCGCGCCAGGATCGGCGCGCTCGGTGCCGCCGACTTCCCCTTTGAGTACCACCTCCTTCGCACCCGCCCCGGGAGGTGGACCGCGGTGCAGACCCTCTATCTGTACGGACGGATGAGCCACACCCTCGCCTGGAATGAGACCGAGCTCGACCGCGAGTGGATGGCGGCACGCGTCGGCGACCGGGCCGCGGCGGCACTCCTTCCGGCGAACTCGCCGCTCCAGGCCCCGGTGGTCCCCGAGGGTCCCGCTGCCCGACCGGCGTGGCGACTTCCTGCCCCAGGTGAGCCGGCGCCGGACGGGAGGGCCGCGCCGCGACTCGCCGATGCCTCCCGGAGCGAAGACATCCGCGCCGGGTCGAACAACTGGGTGGCGGCGCCCGGGCGGACGCGCGATGGCCACGCACTCCTTGCCGGGGATCCGCACCTCTCTCTCACGCTCCCGTCGATATGGTACGAAGCGGAGATCCACTCCTGCGAAGGTCTCGCCATCTATGGTGTCACCATCCCCGGGGCCCCTGCCGTCCTGATCGGCCTCACTCCAGGGGTCGCGTGGAGCTTCACCAACAGCAGCGGTGATTTCGTGGATCGCTACGCCGAACAGGTGGATGACGAGGCCCATCCGGCACGGCACCTGGTGGACGGCGAGTGGAAGCCGGTCGACCATCGGGTCGAGGCCTACCTCGACGGGCACGGCGACACCCTCGCGGTCGACACGCTCTATGCCACCTGGCGTGGCCCGCTCTTCCGGTCACCTGCGGGGTGGCGGTCGATCCGCTGGACCGCGCTCGAGGCGAAGGATCCGTTCCGCTCCTACCTCGAGATGCAGCGCGCCCGGAGCGTCGCGGATTGGCTCGCCGCACAGTCGCGGCTCGAGGCCCCTTCGCAGAACGGGGTCGCCGCCGACACCGGCGGGCACATCGCCGAGGTCACGGCGGGGCGCTATCCGCGGCGGCCGGGGAACGATGGAGGGCGGATCTTCGACGGGACGCGAAGCGCCGAGGATTGGCAGGGAGACCTCCCTCCCTATCCGGTCTCGGTCGACCCCGCGCAGGGCTACATCTTCTCCGCGAACCAGCAGGTGCGCGACCCGGCGGTCGATCCCTCGTACCGGGGGAGCGACTGGCCGGCGCCGTGGCGCGCCCTCCGACTGGCTTCTCTCCTTCGCGCCGACTCGTCGCTGACGCCTGAGACCTTCCGCCGGTGGCAGCTCGATCCGATCTCGGCGCGCGCCGAATGGTGGCTGCCGGTGCTGATCGACGCGGCCGCGGCGGACAGCGCGCTCCGCGCACCCCGGGAGCTCCTCGTCGGATGGTCCGACGGATACGCGCCGACGAGCCGGGCCGCGCCCCTCTTCGAGGCCGCACTCGACCGTCTCGAGGCGCTGACGTGGGACGAGCTCGGCACCGGGAGTGGCCCTCGTCCGTCACCGACGGTGTTGGCGGCGCTTCGGGAGCACCCTGACGATCCGTGGTGGGACCGGAGGTCGACGAGCGGGCGCGAGACGCGTGATGACCTGCTGCGGCTGGCGCTCACCGAGGCGTGGGCGCGCCTCACCGACCCGGAACGCCTTGGCCCCGTGACCGGCCGCTGGCGTTGGGACCAGGTACGCACTGCACGCATCCCCCACATCGCGCGGATCCCCGGGCTCGGCGCCCCGCCGCTCTCCGTGGTCGGCGGGAACGGGACCTTGAGCCCCCTCGGCAGCAATGCCAACCACGGCGCGAGCTGGCGGATGGTGACGGAGATGAGCGCGACGCCGAAGGCGTGGACGATCTATCCCGGGGGCCAGTCGGGGAATCCGGCGAGCGTCTGGTACGACGACCGCATCCCGCGGTGGCAGGCCGGGGAGCTCGACAGCGCGCGGATCACCCGCGTCCCCACCGACCTCGCCGCGACCGACGTCGCGGAACGGGTCGAGCTCCGTCCGGGGCCGGTCGCGCCGTCCCGCGTGCCGGCCGGGATCCTCTGGTGGAGCCTCCTCTTGCTCGGCGCGATCGTGGGGATCGCCACGGAGCGGACCGGACGTTCGGCGTGGTGGGGCGGGGGAGCTGGACTCCTTCTCTGGGGCGGTGCACTCCGGATCGGCTGGGTGGCCGAAGCCTCTTGGCGGTTGAGCGAGCGGGTCGGCGGAGTGTTCAGCGGGATCCCGGGGTGGAGCGTCGTGCTCCTCACGCTCGCGTGGGCGGGGATCGTGGGTCTCGTGGTGGCACAAGGAACGGCCGCCCTCACCCCGAAGGGGAAGGCGGCCGGGCCGGAGCGGATGTAGACGGAGTGCTAGCGGGCGGGGAGGGCCGGCCACTGCTGACTGACGCAGTGGAAGGAGCCGAGCCCCCAGACCAGGTCCACGGAGTCGATCACCACGATCTCCCGATCCGGGAAGGCCTGCGCCAGGACGGCGCGGGCCTTCCCGTCGGTGGAAGGGTGATAGCCCGGCATCAGCACGATGCCGTTGCCGATGTAGAAGTTGGCGTAGCTGGCCGGGAGGCGCTGGTCGTCCTGGTAGAGCGCCGGCGGCATCGGGAGCTCGAGGATCCGGAACGGGCGGCCGTCCTGGTCGCGCATCGAGCGGAGGCGCTCGAGGTTCTCGGCGAGCGGCGCGTGGTTCTCGTCCGACGGGTCCGGTTCCACCGCGGTGACGAGGGTCGTCGCGTCCGTGAACCGGGTCATGTCGTCGATATGGCCGTCGGTATCGTCCCCGGCGATCCCGTCGCCGAGCCAGAGGATGTGGCGCACACCGTAGTAGTCGCGGAGGTAGGTCTCGATCTCCGCCTTGGAGAGGTGGGGGTTCCGGTTCGGGTTGAGGAGGCAGGCTTCGCTCGTCATCAGCGTGCCGGCGCCATTCACCTCGATGGAGCCCCCTTCCATCACGATGCCCGGATGGAACACGCGGATCCCGTATTCCGCGCCGATGCGGGTGGGGATCACGTCGTCGAGGTCGAACGGCGGGTACTTGTTCCCCCACGCGTTGTATCCCCAGTCGACGATCGCCTCTTCCACGCGCCCATCCACCCGCCGCTGCACGAAGCAGGGGCCGTGGTCGCGGCACCAGGCGTCATTGGAGGGATAGGGGTGGAAGAAGACGTTCGTCGTCCCGACGCCGGCGGCCTGCAGCGCCGCACGGGCCGCGCGCTCCACCTCGGGGCCGGCGTTGATATGCACCTCCTCGCGCGGGGCGAGGGCGCGCACCATCTCGGCGAAGACCGCGGGGACCGGCGCGAACTTGCCGGGCCACGACTCCTCCTTGTGCGGCCAGCTGAGCCAGGTCCCGCGGTGCGGGGCCCACTCGGGGGGCATCGAGTATCCGAGTTCGCGGGGGGTCTGCGACATGTGCATTGGTGAGCGGTAAGCGGTGAGCGGTGAGCGGGCCGCAGGGAGAAGCCCCCGCTCACCGCTCACCGCTCACTGCTCACCCGTCAATCGATATACCGCTTCGTGATGTCCCCGTACGCGTCGATGCGCCGGTCGCGGAGGAAGGGCCAGTGGACCCGCGCGGTGTCGACGAGCCCCAGGTCGCACTCCACCACGACGATCGCCTCCTCCTGTCCCGCGCGGTGCAGCACCTTGCCGTACGGGTCGGCGATGAAGGTGTTGCCGAAGAACTCGATCCCGCCGTCCTTGGGTCCCTCGTGGCCGACGCGGTTGGTCGACGCGACGAAGACCCCGTTGGCGATCGCGTGGCTCCGCTGGATCGTCTCCCACGCGCTCCGCTGCGCCTCGCCGTACTCCGCCTTCTCGCTCGGATGCCAGCCGATGGCGGTGGGGTAGAAGAGGATCTGCGCCCCCTGCAGGGCGGTGAGGCGCGCCCCTTCGGGGTACCACTGGTCCCAGCAGATCAGCACCCCGATGCGGCCGACCTTCGTGTCCCAGGCCTTGAAGCCGAGGTCGCCGGGGGTGAAGTAGAACTTCTCGTAGTAGAGCGGGTCGTCCGGGATGTGCATCTTCCGGTACTTCCCGAGCAGGGTCCCGTCGGCGTCGATGATGACCGCGGTGTTGTGGTAGAGTCCCTCCGCCCGCTTCTCGAAGAGCGAGCCGACGATGACGATCCCGAGCTCCTTCGCGAGCGCGCAGAGTGCGTCGCTCGAGGGGCCGGGGATCGGCTCGGCGAGCTTGAAGCGGTCGTGGTCCTCCGTCTGGCAGAAATACTCCGAACGGAAGAGCTCCTGCGTCGACACGATCTGGGCCCCCTTGGCGGCGGCGGCCCGGATCCGGTCGAGCACCTTGGCGAGGTTCGGCGCGGGTTCGGCGGTGCACGACATCTGCACCAGGCCGACCTTCACCTTGCGCGAGAGGGACTTGGTCATGGGCAGGAATATAAAGGTGCGGAGTGCGGGTGCTAAGTGCGGGGTGCGTGCCAGGTGCGGGTGCGGAGTGCCGGTGCTGGGTGCGTACGGAGTGCCGGTGCTGGGTGCGTACGGGGTGCCGTGTGCTGGGTGCGTTCTGAGTGCCAGGTCCCAGGTGCTCCAGACCACGGACGGCACGGAGCACATTGCACCCAGCACGCACCCAGCACCCAGTACCCAGCACTCGTACTACGCACGCACCCGGCACCCGCACTCGGCACCCTCCTGTTACCTTTCCGCCATGCGCCGCCCCATCCTGACGGCCGCGCTGGCCTTGGCCGTGGTGACACCGGCCGCCGCCCAGCGCTCCGTCGACTGGAACAACCGCTTCCTCTTCTTCTCCGACAACACCGAGTACTTCAATCCCTACCGTGAAGGGGCGACCTGGATCGGGGGACGGCTGTGGACCGAGCTCGAGCTCGGCGTCACGCCGGAGGTCGCGGTCCACGTCGGTGTCACCGCCAATCACCTCGCCGGCGACGCCAGCTTCGCCGAGACCCGCCCCCTCATCTCCCTCCGGTACCACACCGCGACCTCGACCGGCGTCATCGGGACCCTGATCACCGAGGACCGCCACGGCTTCCTCGAACCGATCCAGGTGCAGCAATTCGACATCCTGGCGCCGATCGAGTACGGCACCCAGTGGATCGAGCAGCGTGAGCGGTGGCGCGGCGAGTATTACCTCAATTGGCGGAAGCTCAACACCGTCGCCCAGCGCGAGCAGTTCGACATGGGGATCCTGCTGCAGGGAGACGCGACCCGGTGGCTCCGCGCCAAGGCGCAGGGGCTGTGGGTGCACCGCGGCGGGCAGCTCTTCACCGGGGGCGAGACCACCGCCAACAACATGACGATGGCGTTGGGGCTCATCGCCCACGACACCGTCGGCTTCCTTGGCGAGTCGTCGCTCGAGGCCTGGTTCCTCGGCTCGAGCCCCGGCTGGATGGACTCGCTCCCGGCCGGGATCGACGCGAAGGGGCACGGTACCCTCCTCCGCGCCAGCATCCTCCCCTTCCACAACTTCCGCTTCAACGGCGCGGTCTGGTTCGGCAACGGCTACGCCGCGGCCGAGGGGGACCGGAACTACAGCTCCATCGGCCGCAACGACTATTACAAGGAAGACCGCTTCTACGCCGAGGTGGGGCTCAACCAGATCTGGCGGACGTCGAACGGCCTGACGTTCGAGAACCAGTTCCGCTTCACCAAGATCGACGACATCGACACCGACGCGATCAGCTGGTCCAAGTGGGAGTACAGCTACCGGCTGATCGGGAAGGTGCCGTTCAACATCCATCTCTGGACGGAGCGGAACCCCGAGTAAGAGCGTGAGAGGGAACGACAACAGCGTGAGAGGTAAGAGGGCCTGTGGTCGAAATCTCGACAACGGGCCCTCTCACTTCTCACGCCGTTCAGTTCCCTCTCACGCCCTTGACCTTCCCGCTTACCGCGTCAGCGGCTTGTACTTGATCCGGTGCGGCTGGTCCGCGGCGACGCCCTTCCGCTTCTTGTAGTCCGCCAGGTAGTCCTGGTAGTTCCCCTCGAACCAGTAGACCTCGGAATCCCCCTCGTACGCGAGGATGTGGGTCGCGATCCGGTCGAGGAACCAGCGGTCGTGGCTGATCACCACCGCGCAGCCGGAGAAGGTGAGGAGGGCGTCCTCGAGGGCGCGGAGGGTGTCGACGTCGAGGTCGTTGGTCGGCTCGTCGAGGAGGAGCAGGTTGCCGCCGCTCTTGAGGAGCTTGGCGAGGTGCAGCCGGTTCCGCTCGCCCCCCGAGAGCACGCCGACCTTCTTCTGCTGTTCCGACCCCTTGAAGCCGAACCAGGTGCAGTAGGCGCGGCCGTTGACGCTCTTCCCGTTGAAGTCGAGGGAATCGAGCCCGCCGGTGATCTCCTCGAAGACCGTCTTGTTCGGGTCGAGGTCGGCGCGGCTCTGGTCCACGTACGAGACCTTCACGGTCGAGCCGACCACCAGCTCGCCGCCGTCGGGCTTTTCCTGCCCGGTGATCATCCGGAAGAGCGTGGTCTTGCCGGCCCCGTTCGGCCCGATGATCCCGACGATCCCCCCCTTCGGGAGGGCGAAGTTCATCTTGTCCATCAGCAGGCGGTCGCCGAACCCCTTCACGAGGTCCTTGGCGATCACCACCTCGTTGCCGAGGCGCGGGGCGGTGGGGATCAGGATCTCGTGACCCCGGTCGTCGGCCTGCTGCTCTTCGGCGAGGAGCTGTTCGTAGGCGTTGAGGCGGGCCTTGCTCTTCGCCTGCCGCGCCTTGGGCGACATCCGCACCCATTCCAACTCACGCGCGAGGTTCTTCTGGCGCGCCGACTCGCTCTTCTCCTCGTTCGCCAGCCGCTTCTGCTTCTGGTCGAGCCAGCTGGAGTAGTTCCCCTCCCACGGGATCCCGGCGCCGCGGTCGAGCTCCAGGATCCACCCCGCCACGTTGTCCAGGAAGTACCGGTCGTGCGTGACGGCCACGATGGTCCCCTTGAACTCGGCGAGGTAGCGCTCCAGCCACGCCACCGACTCGGCGTCGAGGTGGTTGGTCGGCTCGTCGAGGAGGAGCATGTCGGGCTGCTCGAGCAGCAGCCGGCAGAGCGCCACCCGGCGCTTCTCACCGCCCGAGAGCTTGGTCACGTCCGCGTCGCCCGGGGGGCAGCGGAGCGCGTCCATCGCGATCTCGACCTTGTGGTCGAGCTCCCAGAGGCCGAGGGCGTCGATGCGGTCCTGCAGCGCCCCCTGCTTTTCGAGGAGCTTCTCCATCTCCTTGTCCGACATCGGCTCGGCGAACTTGGCGCTGATCGCCTCGAAGTCGGTGAGGAGCTTGCGGAGCGAGGCGACGCCCAGGTCGACATTGCCGCGCACGTCGAGCTTGGGATCGAGGTTGGGCTCCTGCGGGAGGTAGCCGACCTTGATCCCGTCCGCCGGACGGGCCTCACCGGAGAACTCGGTGTCGACGCCCGCCATGATCTTGATCAGCGAGCTCTTGCCGGCCCCGTTGGAGCCGAGGACCCCGATCTTGGCGCCGGGGTAGAAGGCGAGGTAGATCCCCTTCAAGATCTCCCGGTTGACCGGGACGACCTTCCGGAGATTCGCCATCGTATAGATGTATTGGCCTTGGGTCATGGGGGGCGAATTTAGGGGGTCCGGCCGCCGGACGGTATGGCGGGGAGGCCACAGGTGGCCACGGGCCTGCGGCGAGCTACTATTGAGAGGCCAAGGAGGCTTACCATGCTGAAGATCATTGCGAGCGCGACCGCGGTGGGGCTCTTCCTCACCGCCGGAACGCCCGATCATCCCCACGCCCCCCCGGCGTGCGATACCACCGTGCAGCTGCCCACCGGATTCTGCGCCACCCTCATCGGTGAGTCGCTCGGACCGGTGCGCCACATCGTCGTGGCCCCCAACGGCGACGTGATCGCCTCGGTCGCCGGTTCCCGGAGCGGCGGCGGCGGGGGAGTCCTCCTCCTCCGGGATGCGGACGGGGACGGCCGCTGGGAACTCCGGGAGCGCTTCGGGCCCGAAGGGGGGACCGGGATCGCCCTCGGCGAGGGGTACCTCTGGTTCGCCTCCGCTTCGACCATCTACCGGTGGAAGTGGGACGCCGGCCAGAGCAAGCCGGCCGGCGAGCCCGAAGTCGTGGTGCGCGACCTGCCGAGCGCGGCGAGCCACGCCGCCAAGCCGATCATCGTCGGGGGCGGGTTCGTCTACGTCGACATCGGTTCCCCCTCCAACAGCTGCCAGCAGCAGGACCGCGGCAACCGGAGCCCCGGCAAGTCGCCCTGCGACGAGCTCGAGACCCGCGCAGGGATCTGGCGGTTCTCGGCGGCGAAGACCGGCCAGACGCAGCGCGACGGCGTCCGCTTCGCGACCGGGACCCGGAACCCGATGGCGCTCGCCTTCGAGCCCCGTTCCGGGATGCTCTGGATGGCCACGCACGGGCGTGACCAGCTCGGCGCCAACTGGGGATTCCCTGACTCGATGAACGCCGAGCTCCCCGCGGAAGAGTTCGGCCCGGTCCCCCAGGGCGCCGACTACGGCTGGCCCTACTGTTACTACGACGGCCTCCAAAAGAAGAAGGTCCAGGCCCCGGAATACGGCGGCGACGGACGCCAGGTCGGTGACTGCGGCGGGAAGACCCAGCCCGCGGTCGCCTTCCCCGGTCACTGGGCCCCGATGAGCGTGGTGTTCTACACCGGCACGATGTTCCCCGCCGAGTACCGGGGTGGGGCGTTCCTGGCGTTCCACGGGTCGTGGAATCGCGCGCCGCTGCCGCAGGCAGGGTTCCGTGTGGTGTTCCAGCCGTTCCGTGACGGGAAGCCGAGCGGTACGTTCACTACAATGATGATGGGGAAGGAAGGATCGACGATCCGCCCGTCGGGAGTGGCGGTCGGTCCGGACGGCGCGCTCTATGTCGCGGCCGACGCGCAGGGGAAGATCTGGAAGCTCACTTACTCGCGCTGAACCACCGATGCTCGCGATACTCAAGATCGTTCAGTCGATCTTCAAGACGTTGCATTCCGATGGGACGCCGAATCAGGTCGCCTGGGGGCTCGCCCTCGGCGCGGCCCTCGGCCTCATCCCATTGATGACCGTCCAGGTGTTCCTCATCTTCGTCGCCCTCGTGATGCTGAACGTGAGCTTCGGGGGCGGGCTCCTCGGCTGGGCGCTCTTCACCCCGCTCGGGTTCATCCTCGATCCGCTCTTCGACGCGATCGGCCGGTATCTCCTCATCACCCGCACCGACCTGGCGCCGCTCTGGACCGCGGTGGGGAATCAGCCGGTGCTCCCGTACACCCAGTACAACAACACCGTCACGCTCGGTGCCACCCTCTTCTGGGCGGTCTCGCTGCCGCTGTTGTACGCGGGGGGGCGGTGGGGGGTGGCGAAGTACCGAGCCACCTGGGGGCCGAAGCTCGAGCAGTCGCGCCTGTTCAAGGCGATCAAGGCGTCGAGCCTGTACAATGCGTACCGCTGGTTCGACCCGGAGTGATGCGATGCGACGACTGATCCGCTGGAAGGCCGTCGCGGCGCTGCTCTTCTTCGTGGCGCTCTTCGCCCTCGTCTGGGCCCTCTTCGCCGACACCTTCATCCGCGAGACCACGGAGGAAGTGGCCTCCAAGTCCCTCGGCACCGAGGTGGACATCGGGTGGTTCCACATCCTGGAGACCGAGGGAGCGGTGGAGCTCGGGGGGTTCCAGCTCGCCGATCCGTTCGACCGGACGCGGAACCTCTTCGAGTTCGACTCGCTCCGGCTCGACCTGGAGCTGATCCCGCTCGCCAACTCCAAGGTGGTGGTGGAGCGGGCGGCGCTCACCGGGCTCCGCTTCAACGTCCCCCGCGCGACCCCGGCACGTGAGTATCCGCCGGGCCTCTCGCAGAACATGATGGCGGTGGTGGGGGACTTCACGAAGCAGTTCGACGTCCCGCCGCTCTCCCTCCTTCCGGTCGACACGGTCCAGGCGGTGATCGCCGACCCGTCGCAGCTCAGGACGGTGCAGGCGGCGAACGCCTTCTCGGCGCGCGCCGACTCCGGCCGCGCGAAGCTCCGGGCGGGATATGAGGGGCTCCGACTCCAGACCACGCTCGATTCGAGCAAGGCGCTCGCCGATCGCCTCGCCCGCGTGAACGTGCGCGACCTCGCCGCCGCGCGTGCCGCCGCCACTGACCTCAGGCGCGGGATCGACACCATCAACAAGGCGAAGGAGCGGGTCACCGCGCTGGAGCGGAGTGCCCGCGCCCAGCTTGATTCGCTCAACGCCGGGCTCCGCGCCCTCGAGGCGGCCCGCCAGGCCGATTACGCCTTCGCGCGGTCGCTCCTCAAGCTCCCGAGCTTCTCGGGACCGGATCTCAGCCGGTCCCTCTTCGGCGCGATCTCGATCGACCGCTTCCAGCAGGCGCTCTACTGGGCCTCGGTGGCGCGCGAGTACGCCCCGCCCGGCCTGATGCCGCGGGAAAAGGCGGGGCCCGAGCGGCTCCGGATGGCGGGGACCACGGTCCGCTTCCCGGTGGCGGAGGATGTCCCCGGCTTCCTGGTGAAGCAGGCCGACTTCTCGATGAGCTTCGGCGGCGCGGCGAGCACCAGCAACGCCTTCCGGCTCTCGGCGCAGAACATCACCAATGACCCGACCCTCACCCGCCGGCCGATGACCTTCGGCGGGAAGGGGAGCGTCGCGCTCCGCGACGCGCCGATGCAGGTCGACATCGGCGGCGCGCTCGACCACGCCACCGAGCGGATGCGTGACTCGGTGACCGGGACGGTGCAGGGGATCCCGCTCCCCGACTTCCGGCTCCCCGGCCTGCCGTTCTCCGCCGCCCTCGACCGCGGCAGCGTCGGCCTTGCCTTCAAGCTCGACGGCGAGCGGCTCGACGGGAACTGGACGCTCCGCTCCGGTGGGGTGAGCTGGCGCCCCGACTCGAGCCGCGCGCTCAACACTAAGGAGCAGCTGGTGCAGCGCGTCCTCGCCGGGGTCGGCGAGCTCGACGTGCAGGCCCGGATCGGCGGGACCATCAGCGCGCCCACCCTCGACGTCCGCTCCAACGTAGGTGATGTCCTCGCCGGCCGGATGCGCGCGATCGTCGGTGAGGAGGCGGCCAGGGCGGAAGCGAAGCTCCGGGCCGAAGTCGACCGGCAGGTCGGTCCGAGGATCGCGGCGGCGCGGCAGCAGGTCGCGGAGCTCCAGGCGCAGGTCGACCGCCAGGTGCGCGACGCCCAGGCCCAGCTCGACGCGCAGAAGAAGGTGCTGCAGGACAAGCTGTCGGCCATCAGGATCCCCGGGCTGCCGGGGCTCTGATCGGAGCGGTCGTACCGGAAGCTGGGGTCATCGGGAGCAAGAACCCTGGAAACCCAGGAACCCAGGGTCGGCGTCCTGATGCTCCCGGGTTCTTGGGTTTTTTGGGTTCCTGTTCCCGACCATCCATCCTGCCTGGCGATCTGGAGGGTGCGCCCCTTTTGCGCTCCTCTTGGCGGACGGTAGATTGAGCGATCGGTCGTCCCATCCCCTCATCGAACGGATCTGATGCGCATCGGAGTGCCGCGGGAGAGCGTCGCGGGGGAGCGCCGTGTCGCGCTCGTTCCCGAGTCGATCGGCCGGCTTACCAAGGCGGGGGCCACCGTGGTGGTGGAGCGCGGGGCCGGCGAGTCCGCCGGGCTCCTCGACGCGGCGTACGAGGGGGTGGGCGCCACGCTCGGCAGCGCTTCCGACGCCTGGAGCGCCGACCTCGTGGTGAAGGTGCAGCGTCCCACTCCCCAGGAGGTGGCCGGCCTCAAGTCGGGCGGCTACCTCCTCTGCTATCTGAACCCCGCCACCGGCGACCAGAGCGGGATCGCGGGGAAGCGGGTCACCGCGTTCGCCTTCGAACTGGTGCCGCGCACCACCCTCGCGCAGGCGATGGACACCCTCTCCAGCCAGGCGACCCTCGCCGGCTACAAGGGGGTGCTCCTCGGCGCGGCCGAATTGCCGCGGATCCTGCCGATGCTCACCACCGCCGCCGGCACCCTCGCCCCCGCCAAGGTGTTCATCATCGGCGCCGGGGTCGCGGGGCTGCAGGCGATCGCGACGGCGCGCCGGCTCGGCGGCATCGTCTCGGGCTTCGATGTCCGCGCCGCCGCGCGCGAACAGATCGCCTCGCTCGGCGCGACCCCGATCGGGGGGGACCTCCCGACCGCGGAAGGGAGCGGCGGATACGCCAAGGAGCTCGCCGCCGAGCAGGCGCGGCAGGTCGAGACGCTCCTCGCCGAGCACCTCAAGGCGCAGGACCTGGTGCTCACCACCGCCCAGATCCCCGGGCGCCCCGCGCCCCGCCTCATCACCGAGGCGATGGTGCGTTCGATGAAGCCCGGGTCGGTGATCGTCGACCTCGCGGCGGAGACCGGTGGCAACTGTGAAGCGACCAAGGCGGGGGAGACGGTGATGGTGCAGGGGGTGAAGGTCCTCGGGCCGGTGAACCTCCCGTCCACGCTCCCGCTCCACGCTTCCCAGATGTACAGCCGCAACGTGATGACGTTCGTGCTCCGATTCCTCAAGGACGGGGCGTTCGCCCCCGACCTCAACGACGAGATCGCCGGGCCGATGTGCGTGACGCACGACGGCCAGGTGCGGACCCGGGGGACCTGATGGATACGATCGCCATCATCCAGCTGTACGTGTTCATCCTCGCCGGCTTCGTCGGCTACCAGGTGATCACCCGGGTCCCGCCGCTCCTGCATACGCCGCTGATGTCCGCGACCAACGCGATCTCCGGGATCTCCCTCGTCGGGTCCCTGGTGCTCGCCGGAAGCGACCACGGCCGCCTCAGCAACATCCTCGGCTTCGTGGCGGTGACCTCGGCCACCATCAACGTCGTCGGCGGGTTCCTGATCACCGATCGGATGCTCAAGATGTTCAAGCGGGATGATGGGAAGGCGCCGCGGAAGAGCGGAGGGATGCACTGATGGTGCGCGAGGTCTTCATCCAGGCGGCGTACCTCGCCTCCAGCGTCTTCTTCATCCTGGGCCTCCGGAGCCTCACCAAGACCGACGAGGCGCGGCGCGGGATGAACCTGGCCGCGCTCGGCATGCTCCTCGCCATCGTGGGGACGCTGGTCCACCAGGACATCGTCCGGTACGACTGGATCATCGCCGGGCTCGTGGTCGGCACCCTGATCGGGTACCCGATGGGGATGTTCGTCCCGATGACCGCGATGCCCCAGCGGATCGCGATCAGCCACCTCTTCGGCGCGCTGGCCGCGACCCTGGTCGGCATCGCCGAGTACTGGAACCTGAGCCACGCCGGCGGGGTCTCCCGCGGCACGATGGCGGCGCTCGGGTTCGAGGTGCTCTTCGGTTCGCTCACGGTGACGGGGAGCTTCATGGCGTTCGGGAAGCTGCAGGAGATCCTTCCCGGCCGTCCGATCACCTACCCGGGACAGAACGCGGTCAACATCGCGCTCTTCCTCGGCACCCTCGGGATGTTCGGGTACCTGGTGGTGCACCCCGAGGCGTCGACGGTGTTCTATGTGATGGCGGGGCTCGCGTTCCTCATCGGGATCTTCATGGTCCTCCCGATCGGCGGAGCCGACATGCCGGTGGTGATCTCGCTCCTGAACAGCTACGCCGGCCTCGCCGCCTCGGCGACCGGGTTCGCCATCGGGAACAACGTCCTCATCATCGCCGGCGCGCTGGACGGCGCGTCCGGCTTCCTGCTCTCGATCCTGATGTCGAAGGCGATGAACCGGAGCTTCGGGAACATCCTCTTCGGCGCGTTCGGGTCGCCGGTGACCGCCGGCGGGGCCCGCTCCTCGGTGGGGCTCACCACCAAGTCGATCAGCGCCGAGGACGCCGCGATGCAGATCGGCTATGCCGGGCTGGTCATCGTGGTGCCCGGCTACGGCCTGGCGGTGAGCCAGGCGCAGCACATCGTGCGGGAGCTCGCCGACCTGGTGGAGAAGCGCGGGGGCGAGGTGAAGTACGCCATCCACCCGGTGGCCGGCCGTATGCCGGGACACATGAACGTGCTCCTGGCCGAGGCCAACATCCCGTACGACAAGCTGTACGACATGGACGAGATCAACGACCAGTTCGCCCAGGCCGACGTGGCGATCGTCATCGGCGCCAACGACGTGGTGAACCCGGCGGCCCGGAACGACAAGTCGAGCCCCATCTACGGGATGCCCATCCTCAACGCCGACCAGGCCAAGAGCGTGATCGTCCTGAAGCGTTCGATGAACCCGGGATTCGCCGGGATCGAGAACGAGCTCTTCTACGACCCCCGCACCTCGATGCTCTTCGGCGATGCCAAGGCCTCGCTCTCCAAGCTGGTCGCCGAGATCAAGACCCTCTGACTCATTCAGGAGCCCGTATGCGACGTGCATCATTGTTCACCCTGGCCACCCTTGCCCTGCTCGGCAGCGCGCCGCTCGCCGCCCAGGCCGGGAACTCGTGTGCCGCCCGGGGCGCGAAGCTCCCCGCCGCCGGCGCGTGGTCGGAGTACAAGACCAACGAAGGGACCATGCGGATGCTGTACCTCGGCAAGGAGACCGGGGGGGAGCGGCTCGAGCTCTCGGTCGACGGGTCGCGGGGCGCGATGGTGATGCAGATGGTGGTCCCGAGCTATCCCTACGAGATGACCGACGTCAAGGAGATGGTGATGCAGCGGGGCACTGACGCCCCGATGCGGATGCCTGAGCAGATGCTCGCGATGATGCGGAGCCGGATGCCGAATGCCTCCTCGGTGAGCGAAGAGAGCTGCCGCCGGATGACCGAGGTGGGGAAGGAGCGGATCACCGTCCCCGCCGGGACCTTCCAGACGACCCACTACCGTGACTCGACGGGTGGGACCGATGTATGGGTCGCCGCCAGCGTCCCCTTCGGCGCGGTGAAGGTCGTGAGCCGGAACCAGACCCTCGAGCTCACCGCGAATGGGACCGGGGGGACCACCAAGATCACCGGGACGCCGCAGGACATGCCGATGGGTGGCCCGGGGGGACGTCCGCGGGGCAAGTAGCTCACAGCCGACAGCCCACAGTCAACTGGAGGGGGTCCACAGCCCACAGCCAGGGAGCGAATCCCCAGCTGTGGGCTGAAGGCTGTGGGCTTTCTCGTAACGGGACGGAACCGAGCGGCGTCTTACTTGTGGGGAGTGTGAATTGCGGTATCGGACGCGTCACCCCGGGTGGTCCGGACCACTACGGAGTTGTGTCACAATGACGCGGTCAAATTGGCCCGAGCCCTGCAGGGTTAAGGCAATGTCCTGATTGAATTTGCACCGTTCAGGACAGTACGGTAATAGCTAAACCGTTGAAATTCTGTAGCTTAGCTGCTATATTGCGCGACTGTTTTCCGGAGTACCTGGCTGGCGACCTCACGCCATTCTGGGTCACGGAAGGTCGGTGAAGGAGGATACGTGGCAACCAAGACCCGCACCAAGCGTCGCGCGCTCCGTCCGGCGCAGATCGCGAAGGCGGTGGACGAGGGCCGGGAGTCCCTGGACCTCTATCTGGACGAGATCAGCCGAGTCGCGCTACTGACGCGCGATGAGGAGCTCGAGCTCGCCCGCAAGGCATTCCGTGGTGACGTGAAGGCGCAGGAGCGCCTGGCGCGTCACAACGTCCGTTTCGTCGTCTCCGTTGCAAAGAAGTTCCAGAACCGCGGCGTCCCGCTCGTCGACCTCATCGGCGAGGGGAACCTGGGGCTCATGACCGCCGCCCGGAAGTTCGACCCCGATCGCGGCGTGAAGTTCATCTCGTACGCGGTGTGGTGGATCCGCCAGGCGGTCCAGGCGGCGATCGCCCGTCACGGCCGCCCGGTCCGGGTACCACTCAACCGCACAGCCGACCTCTCGCGCCTCGGCCGGACGACGACGCTCCTCAAGGAGCGCCTGAGTCGGATGCCGACCACCGAAGAGCTCGCCCGCGCCACCGGCCTCACGGTCGAGGCGGTGCGGAGCCTCTCGGCGCTCAACACCGAGGCGGTCCGCCTCGACCAGCCGACCCGCGAGGGCGAGGGTGGGGAGCGGATCGAGCGGTTCGTCGCCGACCAGGAAGCGACCGACTCCTCGGCGCTGGCCAACAGCCAGACCGAAGGGATCGAGTCGGCGCTCGGCACGCTGCCGCCGCGCGACGCGAAGGTCCTCCGGCTCTACTTCGGCCTCGATGACGGCCAGGCCCGCACCCTCGAGGAGATCGGCAAGATGATGGGCGTCACCCGCGAGCGGATCCGTCAGCTCCGCGACCGCGCCCTGACCCGGCTCCGTGAGGGGGATGTGGGGGAGCGGCTGCGGGATCTGGTGGCGTGATCGGGGGCTCACGCCCCCGCTCGGCTAGTCGGGGCTAACGCCCCGTGGTCCGAAATGAACGAAGGGCTCCCAAGTTGGGGCCCTTTTCGTTTTCGGGGGCTCACGCCCCCACTCGGCACGAGCGCCCTGACGGGCTCGCCGAGCGCGGGCATCCGAGAACACAAAGGGACCCCGGACTGGGATCCCTTGTCGTGTCAGTACGGGGCGTGAGCCCCGACGTGCCGAGTGGGGGCGTGAGCCCCCGACCGGCGAAAGGCGCCTACTTCGCCGCGAACTGCCGGAGGACGCGCTGGAGAATCCCGCCGTGCTGCAGGTACTCGAGCTCCACGGCGCTGTTGAGGCGCACCACCGCCTGGAACTTGGTGACCTTCCCGTCCTCGGCCTTCGCTTCGACTGTGACGCGGCCGCCGGGGGTGAGCCCCTTCGCGATCCCGGTGATGGAGATCGTCTCCTTCCCCGTGAGCCCGAGGGAGTCCCGGGTGGTCCCCGGCTCGTAGGCGAGGGGGAGGACCCCCATCCCGACGAGGTTGGAGCGGTGGATCCGCTCGTAGCTCTCGGCGATGACCGCCTTCACGCCGAGGAGGTTGGTCCCCTTCGCCGCCCAGTCGCGGGAGGAGCCGGTGCCGTATTCCTTCCCCGTGAGGATGACGAGGGGTGTCCCCTCCTTGATGTAGCGCATCGCGGCGTCGTAGATCGAGATCACCTCGCCAGTGGGGAAATGGAGCGTCCAGTTCCCCTCCTTGTCCGGCGTCAGGGCGTTCTTGATCCGGACGTTCCCGAAGGTGCCGCGCATCATCACTTCGTGGTTGCCGCGGCGGGCGCCGAAGGTGTTCCAGTCGGGCTGCTCGACCTTGTTGTCCTTCAGGTACTTGGCCGCCGGGCCGTTCTTGGGGATCGCACCGGCCGGCGAGATATGGTCGGTGGTGACCGAGTCGCCGAGGGCGGCGAGGACGCGGGCGCCAGAGATGTCGCTCAGGGTGCCGGGCTTCGGTGAGAGCCCCTGGAAGAACGGCGGCTCCTGGATGTAGGTGCTCTTCTGGTCCCAGGCATAGCGGTTGCCGGTGGGGACCTCGAGATGCTTCCAGGCGTCGTCGCCGTCGAAGACGGTGGCGTACTCCTTCTTGAAGGTCTCCGGCTTGAGGGCCGCCGCCATCGTGTCGGCGATCTCCTGCTGGGAGGGCCAGATCTCCTTCAAGAAGACCGGCTTCCCATCCTTCCCGGTCCCGATCGGCTCGGAGTTCACGTCGACGTCGACACGGCCCAAGAGGGCGTAGGCGACCACAAGCATCGGCGACGCGAGGTAGTTGGCGCGCACGGACGGGTGGACGCGAGCCTCGAAGTTCCGGTTGCCGGAGAGGACCGCGACCGCGACGAGGGAGTGCTCGTCGATCGCCTTCTGCACTGGATCGGGGAGCGGGCCGCTGTTCCCGATGCAGGTGGTGCAGCCGTAGCCGACGGTCTGGAAGCCGAGCTGGTCGAGGAAGGGGGTGAGCTTGGCGTCCTTGAGGTAGTCGGTGACGACGCGAGAGCCCGGCGCCATCGAGGTCTTGACCCAGGGACGACTGGTGAGCCCCTTCTCGACCGCCTTCTTCGCGAGCAACCCGGCGCCGACCATCACCGACGGGTTCGACGTGTTGGTGCAGCTGGTGATCGCGGCGATGACGACCGAACCGTCGCCGAGTTCGCAGTCGCAGCCGTTGAGCTGGAAGGTCGCGGCGGCAGGAACGGCTTCGACGGCGACGCCGTCCGGAAGGCCCCCCTCGTTGACCCAGCGGGAGTAGGCGGCCTGGGCCGCTTCCTTCCGCGCCGCCGGCACCGTCGGCTGCATCAGCGCCGGGAGGCTCACGGCGAAGTTCTTCTTGAGCTCCTTGAGCAGGACCAGGTCCTGCGGACGCTTGGGACCCGCCATCGCCGGCTCGATCGAGGCGAGGTCGAGCTCGAGGGTGTCGGTGAACTCGGGGTCCGGGATGTCGTCGGTGCGGAAGAGCCCCTGTTCCTTGCAGTACTTCTCGACCCGCTCCACTGCCGCCTTGTCGCGCCCGGTGCGCTCCATATACCGGAGCGTCTCGGCGTCGATGGGGAAGAAGCCGATCGTGGCACCGTATTCCGGGGCCATGTTGGCGATGGTGGCACGGTCGGCGAGGCCGAGTCCCGTGAGGCCGGGACCGTAGAACTCGACGAACTTATCTACAACCCCCTTCTTCCGGAGCATCTGCGTCACGCGAAGGACCAGGTCGGTCGCGGTGGTGCCGACGGGGAGCTTGCCTGTCAGCTTCATCCCGATGACGTCCGGCACCAGCATGAAGTAAGGCTGGCCCAGCATCACCGCCTCGGCCTCGATCCCGCCCACGCCCCAGCCGACCACGCCGAGTCCGTTGATCATCGTGGTATGGGAGTCGGTGCCGACAACGGTGTCGGGGTAGAGGGTCGGCTCGCCGTGCTGGTCGCGGAGCTGGATGGCGGGGGAGAGGTACTCGAGGTTCACCTGGTGCACGATCCCCATCCCGGGCGGGACCGCGCGGAAGTTCCGGAACGCCTTCTGCGCCCACTTGAGGAGCTGGTACCGCTCCTTGTTCCGCTCGAACTCGAGGAGGACGTTGAGGCGGGCGGCGTCCATCGTGCCGTAGTGGTCCACCTGCACCGAGTGGTCGATCACCAGGTCGCAGGGGACGATCGGATTGATCCGGTCGGGGTCCCCACCCATACGGGCCGTCGCGTCGCGCATCGCGGCGAGGTCGACCACGCAGGGAACGCCGGTGAAGTCCTGCAGCACCACGCGGGCCGGCATGAAGGGGAACTCGGTCCGCTCCCCCTTGGCGGCCCACTGGCCCAGGAGCTTCACGTGCTCCTCGGTGACCACCCCGTGCCCCACGAATCGGAGCGCGTTCTCGAGGAGGACGCGGATGGAGAAGGGGAGGCGGTCGAGCTTGGCGATCCCCTGCTTCTCGAGGTCCTTGAGGCGGTACACGGTGGCCTTGGAGCCGCCGATGTCGAGGGAGCCGTGTGCGCCGAACGGGTTGGGCTTGGTCATGGGTGGGTCCGAAGTGCGAAGTCCGAAGTCCGGGGTGCGACAGAGGCCATTAATATAGAGAGATGACGACTGCTCCGCCGACCGCGATCAAGCGCCAGGATGACGGGGTCCTGATCACCTGGGAGGCCGGTTCCGCACCGGTCTTGATCCCCGCCCGCCCCCTCCGGCTCTCCTGCCCCTGTGCTGAGTGCGTGGAAGAGATGACCGGGATCCCGCTGCTCAAGCCTGAGCGGGTGGCGGAGGATATCCGACCCGCCCAACTGGAGCTGGTGGGGAGTTACGCTCTCCGGGTCAGGTGGAGCGACGGGCACGCGACGGGGCTGTATACGTGGGAGGCGCTGAGACGCTTGGGCGCTTAGGCGCGTTGGCGCTTGGACCGCGCGAAGTAGGCTTCAGCGCTACCCGACGAGCGCCCAAGCGCCCAAGCGCCCGTGCGCCCACGCGCTTGTGAACCATTTCACGAACCCCAGGAACACTTTTCCCGGCCAAGGCGTACCTTAGGGTAGACCTTCACCCTGAGGCGTCCATGCTGAGGCACAAGCACAATCTGGCCAGGGAAGGGGCAGTGACCGGAGTGATCGGCGCGTCGGTCGTCGCACTCTGGTTCTTCGTGATCGACCTGATGCAGGGACACCCACTCGCCACGCCGAATGTGTTGGGCGAGGTCTTCGTGTTCGGTGCGGCCGAGCCCTCGGTGACGGTGATCAACCTCTGGGCGGTGGTGGCGTACACCATCGTCCACGTTCTCGTCTTTGCCGTGATCGGGATGGCGATGACCTCGCTCTTCCACGCCTCGATGGTGAGCCCGCTGGCGCGACCGGCGCTGCTGATGAGCTTCGTGGTCTTCGAGTTCTTCTTCCTCGGCGTCACCCTCCTCTTCAATGCGCGGACCGGGCAGAACTTCCCCGCCTGGTCGGTGCTGGTGGCGAACGGGCTCGCCGCGGTGGCGATGGGGGGATGGCTCTGGCGGAACCATCCGTCGATCAAGCGGAGCATCGAGAAGGTGCCGCTGGGGGCGGGGCACTACTGAACGCTTGGGCGCGTAGGCGCTTGGGCGCTTGGAGGGGGGTCGGGTGTACCGGCCCCTCTCGTTCCGTACTGTGCCGGTTACTTCACAGATGAACATTTCACGCTATCTTGATTTCCGACCAGTTTCGGAGTGTTCGATGTTCCGTCGTCCCGCCCTCCTCGTTGCTCTCCTCTTGTTCGTAAGCGCCCGAGCGCCCACGCGCCTCAGCGCGCAGGTCGGCGGCCCCCTCCAGCCCCCTACGACCGGGGGGCTTCCGGTGCTGCTGCAAGAGCTCCGGATGCTGGGGCATCACAAGCGGGTCCTGATGATCGGCGCGCACCCCGACGATGAGGACACCGAGCTGCTGGTGATGCTCACTCGGCGCGAGGGTGCTGAGGCAGCGTATCTCTCGCTCACGCGGGGCGAAGGGGGACAGAACCTCATCGGGAGCGAGCTTGGCGAAGCACTCGGGATCCTCCGTACCGAGGAGCTGATGGCGGCGCGGAACATCGACGGGGCGCAGCAATTCTTTACCCGCGCCTACGACTTCGGCTTCAGCAAGACCCTCGATGACACCTGGGCCCACTGGCCCAAGGACTCGGTGCTGAAGGACGTCGTGCGGATCGTCCGGCGCTTCCGGCCGCAGGTGATGGTCGCGGTCTTCAGCGGCACCCCTCGCGACGGCCACGGACAGCATCAGGCGTCGGGGTGGGCGGCACAGGAGGCGTTCCGGATCGCCGGGGATGCCACCCGCTTTCCGGAGCTCAAGACCGAAGAGGGACTTGAGCCGTTCACGCCGACCAAGCTCTACATCGAGGCGTGGTTCAATCCGAGCGCGGCGACGCTCACACTCGACGGTGGTG
>Ga0315910_10001095_pt1 | contig 25365 bp, 7 predicted proteins | sample EdamamesoilMG_FD_204470 | JGI IMG/M metagenome (GOLD analysis project Ga0315910, IMG submission 204470) | Garden soil microbial communities collected in Santa Monica, California, United States - Edamame soil | ecosystem: Environmental > Terrestrial > Soil > Garden | place: USA: California... | reverse complement strand
CCACATGGGGTTGAGCGGGATGCCGATCGACTGCGCCGCCTGGGGGTCGTCGGCCACCGCGCGCAGCGCGCGGCCGGTGGCGGTCTTCTGGAAGAAGAGCGCCAGCAGCCCGACCAGCGCCACCGCGACCAGCGTGGCGACCACGTCCTCCTTGTTGATCAGGATGCCGCCCTGGAACAGGCGCTCCAGGACCATCACCGGCTCCTTGGCGATGCCGAGTTCGATCTTGTAAATGTCGCTGCCCCAGACCGTCTGGCCGAAACCGTCGAGGAAGAAAGTGACCCCGAGCGTCGCCATGAACAGGGCGATCGCTTCCTGGTTGACGAGGGGACGCAGCACCACCCGCTCGATGACGAAGGCGAGCGCGATCATGATCACGATCCCCACCAGGATTGCCGCCCACAACGGCATGCGCTCGGCCAGGCGCGCCACGGCGAGCGCGGCGAACAGCACCATCGCGCCCTGCGCGAAGTTGAACACGCCGGAAGCCTTGAAGATGAGGGCGAATCCCATCGCCACCAGCGAATACAGCACCCCGGTCATGAGTCCGCCGAGGAGCACTTCCACGTAGAACCCAGGCGCCGAGGCGCCGGTGGCAAGCGGCAGCACCAGGCCCACGAGCAGCACCGCGCAAAGCAGGAAGACCGGCCAGTTCTTCTTCATGGCGCTAGTGGCTGACGCCGAGGTAGGCGTCGATCACGGCCTGGCTGGCGCGCACCTCGTCCGGGGTGCCATCGCCGATCTTCTTGCCGTAGTCGAGCACCACGACGCGGTCGGAGATGTCCATCACCACGCCCATGTCGTGCTCGATGAGCACGATGGTGGTGCCGAACTGGTCATTCACGTCGAGGATGAAGCGGCACATGTCCTGCTTCTCCTCCATGTTCATGCCGGCCATCGGTTCATCCAGCAGCAGGATTTTGGGCTCCATCGCCAGTGCCCGCGCGAGGTCGACGCGCTTCTGCAGACCGTAGGGCAATCGCCCGACCGGCGTCTTGCGGTAAGCCTGGATCTCGAGGAAATCGATGATGTGCTCGACCACTTCGCGGTGCTGGATTTCTTCGCGAAGCGCTGGGCCGATGCGCAGCGCCTGCAGCAGGATGTTGGAGTGCATCTTCAGGTTGCGCCCCGACATGATGTTGTCGAGCACCGACATGCCCTTGAAGAGCGCGAGATTCTGGAAAGTGCGCGAGATGCCGCTCACCGCGACCTCATGCGGATCCATGTCGTGATACTCGCGGCCCATGTACCGGATGGTGCCCTGCTGGGGATGGTAGACGCCGTTGATCACGTTCAGCATCGAACTCTTGCCCGCCCCGTTCGGGCCGATGATCGCGCGCACTTCGTGCTCGCGCACGTCGAACGATACTTCGCTCAACGCCTTGACCCCGCCAAACGCCAGCGATACGCCGTCGAGCGCGAGGATCACATCGCCGATGCGCTGTGCGCGCGCGTTTGCCATCCCCGTCATTAGGCCGCTTGCCGCGCCGCTGCGGGCGGAAAGGTTTTCACGTCGCGAATCTTCAGATCCGCCGATATGGAACCCGTGCGTCCGTCCTCATAGCGCACTTGCGCCTCGACGTGCACGATCGGCTTGCCGGCATACATCGCATCCACAAGCGTGGCGTACTTCTCGCCCACGTGAAGGCGGCGCACTTTGCTGGTGCGGGTCAGTTCGCCGTCGTCCGCCTCGAGCTGCTTGTGCAGGATCAGGAAGCGATGGATCTGCGATGCCGCGATCTCGGGCTCGGCGGCGAGGTCGGCGTTTACTTTTTCGATGCAATCCTTGATCAGGCCGTATACCTCGTCGCGCGAAGCCAGGTCGACATAGCCGGAGTAAGGCATGCCGCGCTTCTCGGCCCAGTTGCCCACCGCCTCCATGTCCATGTTGATGAAGGCGCACACGCGGTCGCGGCCGTGCCCGAAGGCGACGGCCTCCTTGATGAACGGGAAGAACTTGAGCTTGTTCTCGAGGTACTTCGGCGCGAACAGGGAGCCGTCGGCGAGCTTGCCCACGTCCTTCACGCGATCGATGATCTTGAGGTGCCCGTCGGCATCGACGTAGCCCGCGTCCCCGGTATGGAACCATCCCTGCGCATCCTTCGAAGCGGCGGTGGCTTCGGGATTCTTGTAATACTCCTTGAACAGGCCGGGCGAGCGGATCAGCAGCTCGCGCTCCGGTGTGAAGGAAAGCTCGACGCCCTTGACCGCGGGCCCGACCGTATCCGCTTTCACCTGCCCGTTCGGCTGCACGCACACGAAGACGCTGGTTTCAGTCGAACCATAGAGCTGCTTGAGGTTGATGCCGAGCGAGCGGTAAAAACGGAAAAGGTCCGGACCGATCGCCTCGCCCGCCGTGTAGGCAACGCGGACGCGACTCATGCCCAGCACGTTCGTTAGCGGCCCGTAGACGAGCACGTCGCCCAGTCGATACATCAGCAAGTCGAACGTACCCACGCTCTTGCCATCCAGAATGTCCCCGCCCACCTTTCGCGCGATATCCATGAAATAGCGGTACAGCGAGCGCTTGAACGCGCTCGCGTCCTCCATGCGGATCGAGACCTGCGTGAGCAGTGCCTCGAACACGCGCGGAGGCGCGAAATAGTAGGTCGGCCCGATGTCGCGCATGTCCATCATGACCGTCTCCGCCGATTCCGGGCAGCAGATGCAGTAGCCGGTAACGAAGGGTTGCGCGTAGGAAAAAATATTCTGCCCGATCCACGCGGGCGGCAGGTAGGCCAGCACCACGTCCTCATCCGTAAGGCCTTCCATCTGCGCCGCGGCCTGGGCGCGGTCGATCATGCTGTGGTGCGTGATGACGACGCCCTTGGCAGCGCCCGTGGTGCCGGAAGTGAAGAACATCGCCCCGGTGTCGGACCCCGAGCCTTTCGCGATCTCGTTCTCGATGAACGCCGCGTCGCGGCGTTGCGCATCGGCGCCGACTTCCAGCAGCTTGTCGCAACTCATGAGCTGGGGCTGGTCGTAATGGCGCAGACCGCGTGGCTCATCGTAATAGATATGGGCGAGGGTCGGGCACTGCGGCAGGATCTCGAGCAGCTTGTCGACCTGTTCCTGATCCTCAGCAAGCGCGTACGCGATCTCCGCGTTCTGGATGGGGAAGGCCATCTCTGTGGCAACGGCATCCTGGTAAAGAGGTACCGGAATGCCGCCCAGACACTGCGCGGCGCACATCGCGGCGTAGACGCGGGGCTGGTTGTCGCCGACGATGGCGAGATGATCGCCGCGCTTGAAGCCCTGCGCCGCGAGCCCGCAGGCGAGCAGGCGCACTTCCTCAGCGAAGCGCGCCCAGCTCCAGGTCTGCCAGATGCCGAGGTCCTTCTCGCGAATGGCCGGACGCCCGCCTCTGACCCGGGCGTGGTGCAGCAAAAGCTTGGGAAACGTGTCGAGTCCGGAAAGATCTTCCGCCATCTGCTCCCTCCTCTGGGATCGCGGCGAATTTTATAATACGAAACAGCACTTTGCACTAAATGTCGGGCAACGGGCCGGCCACCAAAACCGGACTCCGGGAGAAAACTGTCCCGCCACGCCGGGTTAAGCTACCTGGAGGGAGAGTCCGGGCATGAAGATTCTCGTGGCCCTCGTGGTCGGCGGCGCGCCGTGACCCGCGCGATCGTCGAAACCCTGAAGAAGGTCCTCAAGGCGCGCGGCATGACCTATGCCGACCTTGCGCTCGCGTTGCGCGTGTCCACGCCGACCGTCAAGCGCCTGTTTTCACAGCGCAGCTTCACGCTGGAGCGGCTGGAGGAAATATTGAGGGTGATCGAACTCGACTTCTACGAGCTCGCGCGCATGAGCCATGGCCGGCGCGGCGGGCCGGCGGAGCTGTCGGTCGAACAGGAGAGCGCGCTCGCCAAGGATGCGCGCCTGTTCAGCGTGTTCTGGCTGCTGTGCAACGAATGGCGCTTCGATGAGATCGTCACCGAATTCCGCCTCGGCGCGGCGCAGATCACGTCGTACTTCGCGCGCCTGGAGCGCCTGCGGCTGATCGACTGGCGCCCGGGCAACCGGGCGCGGCTGCGCGTGCCCAAGCACTATGTGTGGCGCGCGGGCGGACCCCTGCGCAAGGCCTTCGGGCTGAAGGTGGTCACGGAATTCATGCGCGCGCGCTTCGACGCGCCGCACGACGCATTTCATTTCGAGGCCCAGGAGCTGTCGGCTGAATCGGCCGTCGTGGTGAAGCGGCGGCTGGAGCGGGTCGCCGCGGAGATCAACGAGCTGGTCGAAATCGACGCCGCCACGCCGGCGAAGAAGCGCGTGACCCTCGGCGTGCTGCTCGCCTGCCGCCCCTGGAGCATTTCGATCGTCCACGCGCTGCGCGCGGACGCCGAGGCGCTGAAGAAGAACGCGGCCTGAGCGGCGCGGCTACGGCGCCGTAGAGCTACAGACCGCGCTGCTTGATCTCGGCAACGTCCGGAAACTCCCGCGCCAGCGCCTTCCACTCGGCACGGGCGTCGGTCGCGTATCCGTCCGCTTCCAGCGTCGTCGCGTAGAAGATCCGCTGGGCGAGGTCCGCGCCGGCGGCCGGCCTGACCCCGGCCATCCTCTTGGCAGTCGCATCGTCAGCGACCGCAAACTCGCTGTTCGCCGCCACCGGATTCGCCACGCCCAGCGCTTCGACCTTCCAGCGGTACTTCTTGCCCGCCTCGAGAAGCGCAGCGGCGCCGGGCTGCAACGCCGTCCGGTCGGTCGTCGCTTCGTACAGGATCTTGCTCTCCGCGCCGTAGATCACCACGCGATAGCGTTTCGCGCCCGCCGCCGCGGTCCACTCGAATTCAGGCTCGCGCGTCAGCAGCGTGGTCTTGTCCGGCCCGACGACTGTGAAGGGGGCCTTCACCGTGCGCATAACCACCGTGGCTTGCTGCAGCCGCCGCCACTGGTCGTTCGATATCGCACCCCCGATCGCCTTGTCCGGGCCGATCTTCTTCGACTCGGCGGCCTTGCCTTCGAGTACGCGCGGCGCGCTCGCGTCGAGCGCCAGGCGCGCCGGCCCGTCGAAGCTGTATTGCACGCCATTGGCGAAATAGGTGATGCCGAGCTTCGTCGTCGGATCCACCTTCACTTCCATCGGCGATTCGATGTACGAGAGCAGCGCCAGCTTGCGTGGCTTGCCTCCCTCCATCGCCCATGCATCGCCCTTCACGTCCGTGATCATGGCGAAGGGCGCCGCCTGCGCGAGCGCCGAAAATGCCAGACTTCCTATTGCCGCGAGCCAAGTATTCCGATCCATGTTTGCTCCCCGTTATCGACTTCGATACGTGACTTAGTATATCCGTAGACCATGACCGCCGAGCGTCCTTTGACCGCCTTGTCCCCGAGCTCGACATAGTCCTGCTTGTCGTCCAGCTCCATCCACACGCTTTTTGACACCACCAGCGCGTAGCCCAGGGACTTGGTCAGGCCTTCGATCCGGGACGCCGTGTTGACGGCGTCCCCGATGGCCGTGTATTCGTGGCGCGTCGCCGACCCGACATGGCCGACGACAACTTCCCCAACATGCAGCCCGATGCCGATGGAAATCGCCTCGAGCCCCTGCGCCTCCATCTCCTTGTTCAGGGTTTCAAGGCGCCGGAGCATGTCGCGCCCGGCGGCGGCGGCGGCAGCGGCCGGATTGTCGAGCGGCTGCGGCGCGCCAAAGAAGCACATCATGCCGTCGCCGATGAACTTGTCCACCGTGCCGCCTCGCTCGTGCACCGACTGTGTCATCTCGGTGAAGTAGCGATTGAGCACGTCGATCAGAACCTCCGGCGACATGTGCTCGCTGCGCGTGGTAAAGCCGCGGATGTCCGAGAAAAGGATGCAGACGCGCGTGCGCCTGCCGCCAAGGTCGGGCGAGAGCCGGCCGGCCAGGATTTCGGTCATGATCTGCGGGCTGACGTAGCCGCCAAACGCGCCGCGCAGCTGCGCGCGCTCGCGCGCATGCCCGATGGAATCGCTCACATAGCGGCCGGCCAGCGCGACGGCGCCCGCTGCGACCGGGACCGCCGGCCCGAAGACCCAGCCGGCATTCAGAAGGTAGAGCACCGCAGCAGCCAGCGCGGCAGTAAAAAGAACAAATGCGAACGTCGCACGACCGCCGCCCGGCATGAATACGAAGGTGGCTGCGAGAAACGCAAGCAACGACACCATCCAGTCGCGCACCGGCTGCAGCAGGCCGCCATTGACCATGCTGCGCAGCACCTGTGCGTGCACCAGCACACCCGGCACCGAACGATTGCCGGTTTCCCATGCCGCCAGATCGACCGGGACAGACCTGCGATCCTCGAACGGCAGCGCGAACCCTACCAGTACCGGTCGCCCTCCGACGGCAGCGCGCAATTCATCCGGCGCGCGTTCTGCCTGCCGCAGTACTTCGCGAAACGGCAGGTACTGGAACGCTGCGCCGATGCGGTAGTTGATGAATCCCCGCCACGGCTGCTCGACGCCCAGGTGCTTTGCCATCACCCCCGCCAGGCTCGGGATCGCTTCGCGCGTTTTCGCGTCGCAAAGGAACTCATCGAAGCGGCGGATCACGTCGTCGTCATCCCGGCACACGACGACCGAGCCGACCGAGTCCGCGCCCGCCACGGCCAGGTACGGCGCAAATATCTCGCGAAAATTGCTGAAGTCATCGACGGTACGCGCAAGCACCACCGGCGCCTGGCCGCGAATCGCGAGCAGGCCCTTGAGCAGCGCCTGGTCCAGCCCCGGAATCATGTGTTGATAGGATCGCTCGGGGAGCACGATGTCGAGGCCGACGACCGCCGGCTTCGCCTGGGCCAGCGCGGCGAGCAGCCGGCCGTAGTTCGGATGCCAGAAGTCCCGCGGTTCGCTGAACGCGCGCAAATCGTCGACATCGATACCAATCACCACCGCGTCGCGCTCCGTCGGCCTTGGCGAAACCGCCCGCAGGAACGTGAAGGCCGAGTCCAGCAGCTTGCCGTTGAGCGTCGCAACGGCCTCGGTGTGCTGCACGCCCGTGGCGATCAACGCAATCAGGAAAAACGCCAGTGTCCGGTACGACCGCATTGCCCCGAGCACGCGCATCGTCACGGCACTGCTTATTCGATTCGCCGCACTTCGAACAGGTAGTCACCGCCGCGCTGGTGACCGGACGACAGTCCGGCGCCGTAGCGCGGGGTCTGCGGAATGTCGGCCGTGACATCCTCGGAAATCTGCTCGGACAAATTGACGCCGTTCGCCACGCCGTTCACGTTCTTCAGCTGCTGCATGAAATGCCATGCGAACACCGAGTGCCCGTTCCTGCCCTGGTCGGGAACCGGTTCTTCGCCGCCGGAGGACAGGACCGTGACCGAGCGCAGCGCGAGCACCTGCTGGGTATTCGCCAGCACCTCCGCCTTCTCGATCTTCGCCTCCTTCGCGAGCGTGCCGGAATAGCAACTGTCGGACACGAGCATGATCTGCTTGGCCGGTATGTTCTCGAGCGCCTTGGCGATGTCGTTGTTGGAAATCCACTGTGCCGGATTGTCCGCCGATGCCTTGGCCGGAATCCAGTAGCCGCGCTGCGTCTTCTCGACCACATGGCCGTGCCCCGCGTACATCACCGTAATGCTGTCGTTGGCTCCCGATTCCAGGATCAACCGGTTCAGTTCGCGCACGATGCTGGCCTTGTCGGCGTTCAGCAGCGTGCGCACTTCGTAGCCGAGCTGGTCCCGGTAGAGGTTGCCGATTTCCTGCACGTCGATCACCGGCGAGGCGAGCTTCGGGATGCCGCCCTCGTAGTCGTTGATGCCGATGAGCAGCGCCACTTTGCGCTCGATGGCCGGCAGGTGCGAAACCTTCGGTGCCGGCCGCGCCTGCGTCTGCGCGCCACGAGGCGGTTCCAGCCCTGGACGTACTGCGATGCAATCGTCCCCGCCGGCCCCGCCCGCGCAAGTTTTCAGGTCTGCAATACCCGGGTTCTGCTCGAGCAGGCGAACCGCTTTATCCAATGCACTGACCTTGCGCTTGCGCAAATCTTCCATGACCGCGGCGAGCGCCGCATAGCCCTGGCTCGATTGCGTGCGCCCCTGCCCGCTTGCGCCTTGCGAACTGCTGGTGGGGGCAATCGCCACCACCGGCGCCGATGTCCCCAGGGTCATCGCCCCCAATACGTTGCTGGTGCTCGAGGGAGATTCCGACGTCTCGTAGGTATTGTCGGTACTCGTCGCCGTCGTAGTTGCGCTGACGACAGCCGCCACGACCGCTGCTGTCGTCTGCGGGTCAAAAGCCGGGGCCGTCGGCGGGACTGCCGGAGGGACTGCCAGCGGGTTGAGCCCGACGATGTTCACCGGGTTGCCCACCGACGTCACCCAGCCATTGAAGAAGTTGCCCGGGTCGGTCAGCGTGATTGGGCCGCTGCCCGCCTGCAGGTTCGACGTACCAGAGACCGTGATCGGTCCGATCTGCGACATACCATGACTGTTCGCTGCCAGGTTCCCCATGATGTTGCTGGTGTCGAACGTGAGCGGGCCGGCGTTGGTGACCGAGGTATTGCCGCCGGTGAGCGACAGCGCGCCGCTCAGGTTGTTGCCCGCATTGGTCATAACGATCGCGCCGGCGGTATTCGTATGACCCGTATTAATGGTCAGCGTCGAACCATCCAGGTCGACGATTCCCGTCAATGTCACGTTCCCATTGCCTGCGCTTGTGTCGATGATGCTGTTGCTGCCGACGGTCAAACCTCCGTTGACGGTGAAAGCGCCGCCGGAGGTCTCGGTGCTGTTGAGCACCACGTTGCCGTTGTAGGTCTGGGTACCGCTGTTGGTGGTGTCGTGCAGCGAGATCTGGCCAGTGCCGCCGCCCGCCGTAACGGTAAAGTTGCCGCCCAGAGTCATCGACGTGAACGAAATGTTGTTCACGTCGGTGATCGCAACGGCATTCCCGGCCCCCGAGTTGCTGAGCGTCACCAGCCCCTGGAAATCGTTGTTCGGCTGCGTCAGCGTGATTGCCCCCGCGCCCGCGTTGAAAGTCGCCGTTCCGGGCACCGTCAACGCGCCTGTTTGCGTCACGCCCACCGAGTTTACGGTGAGATTCTGGCCCACGGTCGAGGCGGCCAGCACGATAGCATTGGCGTCCGTGATCTGGACCGGGTTCGCGCCCGAATTACCGAGTGTGACCGCTCCCGCGAAGTCGTTGCCTGCGCTGGTCAGCGTGATGGCGCCGGCTCCAGCATTGAAGTTGGCCGCGCCCGTCACACTCAAGGCGCCCGCCGTCTGCAAAATCGCACCGGTCGGAGCGGTGAGCGACAGCGAGCCGGCGGCGATCGGATTCCCGATCACCAGGTTGCCGCTCGCCTGGGTGACCGAAAGCGCACCTCCGAGATTGATCGAGCCGCCGGTGCCGACGTAGCCGCCGGTCACAGTCACGCTGCCGCTGCCCGTCAGTCCACCGGCCGACAGGTGGAGGTTCTTCGTTGTAAGCGTGGAATTCGCCGTCATCGTGCCGCCGGCGATGCTCAGCGTGCCGTTGCTGATCGACGACGGATTCGCGAAAGTGAGCAAACCGCCGCTCAGCGAGAACGTCTCATCTCCCAGGAACACGAGCGACTTGGGCGTGTGCGTGCCGCTGGCCAACGTGATCGTCGGAGCCCCCGTAAGGTCCGGTATCTGCGCGACTTCCAAGGCGCCCGGCGCATGGCCAAGGCTCCAGTTGGAACCAACGCTCCAGTCGCCGCCCAAGGGATTGATCCAGAGGTCTATGGCTGAAGCAGCTCCGAGACTGAAAGTCGTGGCGCCGTAATTCGGCGGGAGCGCATTGGCATCGTTGATCGTGGTGAACGTGCCTGTCCGCGACGCATAGTTCATGACCAAGTGATCGCCGCCCGTGCCCGTATAGCCGCCAAGGTAATTGACGTTCAGAGTGCCATTGAGCGCCGCGCTGCCGCTCACGGCAAGCACGTCGTAGCTGGGCCCGCTCGCCAGATCGACGTCGAGCGAACCGCCGGAGCCTTGCGCATAGTTTCCGGCGATGGCGAGCGTGCCGACGACTGCCGCGCCGCCAGGCCGCACGGCGCCGTTGTTGATGAGCGTATTGCCGGCGCCGACATCGATCGCGCCAACACCCTGAATGACGCCGGCATTGGTAAATCCGCCAGTGCGCCTCAAGATTGTGCTGCTACCGACATTGATCGTGCCGGTTTGACTGAACGCCCCGGTCATAACGTTCATCGTGCCGCCGTTCACGTTCACGGTGCCGGTGTTATTGAACGCCGTCATCACCGAAATTCCGGCCGCGCCCGGCGTGTTCCAGTTAACAACGCCGCTATTGTTGAATGTGTTCGTTCCAACGCCGGTGGAATCCATACCGATCGGGCTTGACGTCGTAACGTTGAACGTATTGCTGTTGTTGAACGTCGCGCCGCTGTTGAGCGAGAAATGCGCGCCGGTCAGCGACGCCACGCCGGTATTGTTCCAGACCCGCCCTTCCAGTCGATGCGAATTCAAACTCGTTCCGGAAAGCGTCGACGTGCCCGCCGTCGTAAACGTACCGCTACCCGAAAGGAACGAGGCCCCCGCTGCGGTCGACCAGTTGAAGGCGCCGTTCACGGTCAGGTCGCCGCTGCCGGACAAGGTGCCGCCAGAGAAGTTCAGCGTGTCGACCGTGCTCGACGCACCGTTGAAGTTGACGGTGGCGCCGCCGATGTTTACCGGCGCGCTCGCGTTCACGGTCGCGTTCAAATCAACCGTGCCGGAGTTGAAGAGCGCGCTGCCACTACCGGGCAGGGTCAGGAGAGCGGCGTCAACCGAGGCATTCTGCATGACGACATTGCCGGTGGCGGTCATCGTGACATTGCCGGTTGTGCCGATCTGGGCGTTGGTAAGCGTCAAGTTGCCCGTCCCGCCCACACCGGCGTTCAATATGACAGTGCCACCCCCCGAATCGGAACCGATGGCCGCCCTGCCAAATCCTGGCCCGCCACCGCCAATCAGCGCGATGTTGCCCTGGCTGTTGACCGTGACGTCGGCGTTGAAGCCGCCGGCGGCACCGATGAGTGCATCCGCAGCAAGCCCGAACGAGCCCACGCCTCCGGTGCCCCCGGTCAGCGTCACGCCGCCCGATCCCGGCAAGCCGGTAAGCGTGATGGCGATATTGTTCCCGTTGCTGCCGATGGCGGCGACCGCTCCGACACCGCTGCCGCCAGACAGTTGAACCGTCCCGCCGTAAGTGACGTTCACCGTCGAGCCGCTTATCGTTGCAGCGGCTTCGGTGCCGGCGCCACCGATGAGGCTGAGGTTGTTCGCGGCAACAGTCAGCATCCCGTTGTCAGCAATAATTTCAGCGCTGTTGCCCTGATTGGCCGCGCCCCCGCTTGGCCCGCCCTGCAGCGTAATGTTAGGCGAGCCACTGATCGTAGCGTTGCCGCTATCCGAGAAGAGCTCGGCATAATTGTCGATACCGTTGGCGCCGCCAGTGAGGACGATGGCGCTGCCTGGCGTCCCGAAGTTGATCTGCTGCGATGCGCCTTGGCTGTCAATTGACGCTTTGTTCTGGCTGCCGGAGCCGCTGCCGCCCTGGATCGTCAGGTTGCCGCCGCCGTTGATGGTGATGATTTGATTCGACGCCAGACCCGATTGCGTGATCTGCGCGAAATTTTGCGACGAGCCCGCGCCACCGCCCCCGAGCAGGGTAATGCCGCCCGCACCGGCGGTGATGTTCTGTCCGCCGTTACTTTGCAGGTAGGCCCAGTTGTTCGAGCCGCCCGCGCCCGCCTGCAACAGGATGCCGTTGGCCGTAACCGTCTGCAGGCCGGTGCTGGTCTGCACGTTGGCGTTGCCGGAACTGCCGGAGGCCGCGCCAAGAATGCTGAATTGATTCGCGGCTGTGATCGTCTGCGCACCGCTGCCGGATACCTGGAGGTAGGTGCCGATCGGTCCGCCCTGCACGGTGACGTTCTGGCCCGAAAGCGACATGGCGCCGGTATTAATGCCAGAAGAACCGACCTGCAGGTTCGCGCCGTTGATCAACAGGTTGCCGGTAAGGTTGAGATCGTTGTCGGCAACGAGCGTCAGGCTCTTGCCATCGGCGAGTTTTGCAAAGCTGTTGCCGTTGAGCGTCAGGTTGTCGGTGGCGCGCACTTCCAGATTGTTGAACGGAGCTCCCAGATTCCCGATCGTGGCGCCGGTGACGACGATGTCCTTGGCGAAGAGCCTGACCGTGTCCGCGTTTGGCGCCGAAGGCGCGACGATGAAGCCGGTCACGGTCATGCCGCCCGTGCCCGTGTTGTCGTTGCGGCCGATTTCCAGCGTGCCGGCGGTGACGTTGCTGATGTCGTTGGGCGACAGGCTCAACACTCCGCCGCTGGGCGAGTTCTCCAGGTTGATGTTCTGCGCCAGCGTCGTCGGCCGCAGGATCACCGTGTTCGCACCGGCGCTGATCCCGCCAGTGATATCGAGATCATCGGCGGTGATGATCACGTCGCCGCCGGACTGGCTGATCCCGGTGACGGTGAGCAACGTACCCGCCGCGCTGGTGAACTGAATGCCGTTGGCGGTGCTATTGGATGCGTTGAAATGGGTGACCAGGTTGTTGCCGATCAGCGTGATGCCCGAGTTCGCGGTCGCGGTGAGCGTATTCGCCTGAATCACGCTGTCCACGCCTTGGCTGATCGACTTGCCAGCCGCATCTGCGTGTAGCGTGACGTTTTCCAAAGTGCGGATAGAGGTGCCGATCCCTCCGCTGCTGTTCAGCGCGATGTCGCCGCCCGCCGTGACCGAGATCATGCCATCCGCAACCGCGCTCGCCGGGCTGCCGATCCTCGCGCCCGCTGCCGTGCCTGGGGACAGCGTGATATTGCCGCCCGCGCTCAGTGTGATATCCGTTCTCTGCGCGCCCAGGAACCCGCTGCCGATTGAAGCGCCCGAATTGGCGACGCTGCCGCCGACCAGGGTCACGTTGCCGCTGACGTTGAGTGTGAGGTTGGTATCGGTGGGGGTCAGACCGCCCCGTCCGCCGATGCCGGCCCCGCCGCCATGCACCGGGCCCGAGACCGAGCCTCCGCCCGTGATCGCCAGATTGCCGTTGACCGTGATTTCCTGCCATGGTCCCTGAATAGTGGCGAAGTTATTGACCCCGCCGGCACCCGCATTCAGCGTTACGTTGCCGGCGGTAATCGACTGCAGATCAAAGCTGGTCAGCAGACCGGCAAAATTGCCTTCCTGGTCGAAGCCGCCGCTCGGCCCGCCGGTCAAGGTGATGTTCGGCGATCCCGTGATCGTCTGCCCGCCGTTGCGCGCCTGCATGCCGGCGTTGTTCCGGCTGCCGACGGTTCCGCCCGTCGCGCTGAGCGCGCCGCCGGCAATGAAATTGACATTCTGCGAGTTGCCGTCCGCAGTGATAAAGGCGTAGCTGCCGTTGGTCGTGGGGCCGATGCCGCTCTGGGCGCTCGAGCCGCCCTGCAGCACAATCGAGCCGCCGCCGTTCACGGTGATGTTCTGGCTGGTGCCGCCGAGCCCGCCCTGGAAGATCGAGGCGAAGTTCTGCGTCAGCGACCCGCCACCGCCGGTCAGATGCAGTCCGCCGCTGCCGACCGTGATGGTCTGGCTTCCGGTGGCGCTGTTGATCTGCACGGAGTTGCCGGTATTGATGCCGCCGCCGTCCGCGCCCCCCGTCATAGTGATGCCCGTAGCACTGATCGTCTGGTCGATAGCGAATCCATTGTTAATGATTCGCGCGGCGTTGTTGGTGCCGTTCGCGCCGCCGGTCATATTGATCGCGCCCGCGGCGATGCTCTGAGTGCCGCCAGTGCCATTGCTGACAATAAGGGCAAAGTTACCTTCGTTTATGCTTCCGTTCTGGGCGCCACCGCTTGCGCCGCCCGTGAGACTGATGCTGGGCGCCCCGGATATTGTCTGGACGCCGAAGCGGGAGAATATTTCCGCCACGTTATTGCTGCCCACCGTGCCGCCGGTCAGGTTGATCGCGCCGCCACCGCTGAAGGCGATCGACTGCGAGTCGCCATTGCTCTCAAGCAGCGCGAAACTGCCGCGGAAAAAATTATTCGGGTTACTGGTGCCGCCAATGACATTGGTTAGCGCGCTCGAGCCGCCCTGCAACTCAAGCACGCCGCCATTGTTGATCGTGATCGTCTGGCTGGTACCGGGAGAGCCGGCGGGGGCGGTCCCTTGGATGATCATGGCAAAGTTGTTGGTCGCAGCGCCTCCGCCTCCCGTCAACGTTATGCCGTCGGCAGATATGCTCTGGCTGCCGTTGCTATTACGGATCTGCGCGAAATTGCCGAGACCGATGTTGGTACCGTCTATCCCGCCACCGCTTGCGCCACCCGTCAGCGACATCCCCGTGGCGCCGCTGATCGTCTGCGTCTGCGCGCCGGGGGTGGCGTTGTTAGCCCGGATCATGGCGAAGTTGTTAGTGCCGACGGTGCCGCCCGTAAGAGCGAGGTTCCCGCCCGCGTCAAACGTTATGGTCTGCGCCGTGCCGTAGGCGTCGATGCTTGCGATGTTGCTGTTTCCGGAGCCCGCGCCGCCGTTCAGGGTGATGTTTCCGCCACCATCGACCGTGATGCTCTGCGTTGCCGAGCTATCGGTCTGCACTATCTGCGCGCCGTTGTTGGTCGCACTGCCGCCAGCGCCGGTTAATGTTAACCCGCCGGAATTCACCGTGATGGACTGCGTGCCCGCCGACATCAACAGCGCAGCCCCCGTATTTGCAAGGAGACTCAGACCGCCCGCACCAACAGTCAGCGTGCCGCCGGCATTCACGGTCGCATCCTGGAGCGCGATTTGGTTGGTCGCACCGAGAGTGATGTTGTCGTTGGTCCGGATCGTCGGCTGGAATGTCGCGTTTCCGGTCAGAGACAGGTTGCCCGCCGCGTTCACAGAGATGTTGCCGCCCGCGACGTTCGAACCTGGCGAGCCGATTCTTGCACCCCCACCGGTCCCCGAGGCCAGGGTGACATCACCGCCGCTGTTAATAATGATGTCGGTGATCACGCCGCCCGCAGAATTCGATCCAATCGAGACACCAGAGCCACTGCCACCAGTCAAGGTGACATCTCCTGTCGTCGTCGTGAGCGACAGATTAGTCGGTCCCGGTGTAAACCCGCCAATCCCGCCGATTCTCGCACCGGCAAAGCCCCCGGTGGTACCGCCGCCATTGATGCTCACGCTCGAGGCCGTAATCGTCTGCGTCGGCGCCTGGATGGTTGCCGAGCTGTCGATTCCTCCCGCACCCGCATCCAGCTGAATCGAACCGGCCGAGATCGTCTGTGGGCCGACGGGCGCCCTGATAATCGCGTTATTTCCCAGAATCGTTGAGCCAACCGGGCTGGCGCCGCCGCTGGCGCCACCAGTCATCGTGATATTGGGATTGTTCGCAGTGATGCTGCCCGCAATCGTCTGGCTACCCCCCGTCGCTTCGATAGCCACAAAGTTCGCGGAGGTGGCAGAGCTCAGAATGCTGCCCGTGCCGGCGGTCAGGCTGAGTAAGCTGCCGGGGGCTGTGAAGATGATCGACTGCGCCGCCGTACCATTGCTGAGGATCTGACCGCCGTTCGACCCGCCGTCACCCGTACCGCCTGTCATTGCGATCGATCCGCCGCCGTTGACCGTAATGCTCTGGGTGCCAGTCGCGTGCTGCTGGAAAATCATCGCCTTGTCATTCGTACCGGTGGCGCCGCCATCGCCGACCAACGCAATTCCGCCGCTGCCGGCCGTGACGGTCTGGATCGGCGTCAGGCTCTGGATGTACGCGAGGTTTCCTATGCCGCTCGGGCCACCGGTGAGCGAAATCCCACCGCTGCCGCTCACCGCAACTGTCTGCGAGCTGCCTGCTCCGGTCGCCGCGGCATAAATTCCCGAATTGTTCGTGTTACCCGCCGGTGAGTTAAGCGCATTGCTGCCGCCGGTCGCTTGGATCGACCCACCGCCGGTGACATTGATGACCTGGGTCGCAACGGTGCCCGAATTCACGGAAAAGTCCGCAAGCACATACAACCCGGCCTTGTTCTGTCCGGCCGAACCTGTCCCGCCCTGCATCACCAGGCCGCCGGAGCCGATATCGACCTGCTGCGATGCCGTGGAACCGGTGCCGGTATTGATGCTCGCACCATTCCCTGTGCCGGTTGCGCCGCCGCCCCCCATCAGGTCGATCAAATTGGCAGTGACATGCTGGAGCCCGCTGCCGTTCTGAAGTATGAAGGCAGAATTTCCGGAGCCGGAACTCGCCCCGCCCCCTTGTGCGATCAAACCTCCGCTCGTGGAGATGGTCTGCAGTGCCGATGCGCCATCCTGGTTGATCTTGGCGTAGTTGCCGGTCCCATCGCCGCCAGAAATCGAGATGCCGTTGGCACCTGCCGTAATGCTCTGCCCGCCGGTCGAATAGATCTGCGCGCTCAGGTTGGTGCCCGACGGCGCGCCCTGCACCGTGATGCCACCCACCGAGATCGTCTGCAGCCCGCTTGAATTTATGTTGCTTGCCGCGGTGCTCGCGATGACATTGAGATTGTTCGTCGCCGTGATGTCCAGCGTGCCGCCGGCGTTGACGATCGAATCCTGAACCGTGATGGTGTCAGTCGCGCCGAGAGTGATATTGCCGTTGGTCTGGACCGTTGCCTGGTTCGTCGCGTTCCCAGTCAGCGACAGGTTGCCCGTCGCGTCCACCGAAATGTTACCGCCAGCTACCAGGCCGCTCGACGCACCAATGCGCACCCCGCTGCCGGCGCCCGCGGTGAGCGTGATATTGCCGCCGCCGTTGATCGTGATGTCGTTGATCTGCGCCGTGCCGGTACTGGAGCTGCCGATCGCAGCTCCGGTCACCGCGCCGCCCGTCAGCGTGATATCGCCAGTGGTAGTCAGCGTCAAATTCGTCGCGGACTCCGTACCCCCGGCGTAGACGCCGCGACCGCCAATCCTAGCACCGGCATTGTTGGCCGAACCACCGCCGATGAGGGTGACCGTGCCAAGGACGTCGATTGTCTGGGTTGGCGCATTGATCGTCGCGAAGTTCTGTCCACCCCCTGCCCCTGCATTCAGCAGAATTGAAGCGGAGCTAATGGATTGCACACCGGCAGGACCCGTGCTGATCCCCGCGAAGTTGGCCTCGTCGAGGATCCCTCCGTTCGCCCCACCCGTCAGCGTAATGCTGGGACGGCCGGTGATGGTCTGATTCAGTCCGGTCCCACTTCCCACACTTGCGAAATTTCCGTTGCCGACAGTGCCACCCGTCAAGGTGATGCTGCCGCCACTGGCCGTGAAATCGATCAGCTGGCTGGTGCTCCCGGAACCAACGTACGTAGAATTCAATCTGCCGCCGCCCGAACCACCGACCAGGAGGATAGAACCTCCCGCACCATTGATGGTCACGGTCTGCAAGGTGCTGCCGTTGTTATAGATTCCCGCCTGGTTGAAATCCCCGCTCGACCCGCCCAGCGCCGAGATGGCGTGCGCCGTGATCGACTGCGCAACACCGCTCGGGCTGTTGTTGCCGATCTGCGCGCACGATCCCGCGTCGCCGCAATTAACGCCAATGCCGCCGCTTGACGCCGTGCCACCGGTCAGACTGATCGTGCCGGGCGTCGAGACGTCCTGATTGCCGGAATTGTTGAAGATTCCCGCGCCCCTGTTGGCGGTCACGCCGCCTTGGATGGTGATCGAGCCAGCCTGCGCGCCGGTGCCGACCGTAACGGTCTGGTTCCTACCAGAAATGCTCGAGCGCTCTGCTGAAGCCGCATTGCCGATGACCAGCGCATTCGCGGAGGTAGCGCCCTGGATGGTGATCGTCTGCGTGGCCGCGGGATTGCTCGTGGAGAATATCCCGGCGTTGCCCGTCTGCGCCACGATGGACACAAGAGGCGCATCGTTAATCTGAATGGTCTGCGATGTGCCGCTATTGGAGATACTCGTTCCGTCATTCACCGATCCCGTACTGCCTAGCAGCGAAACGCTGCCGGAATTGGCGGCATTGACCGTGATCGTCTGGAATCCGGCAGAGTTGCCTTGGTTGATTCCTGCCCCACTGGCGCCGCCGCTCGCGCTGCCCCCATCGATGAGAATGCCGCCCGATCCGGCGTTTATGACTTGACCCGCAGATGGGGATCCAGTCGACAGGAATGCGCCGCTATTGTTCGCCGTGCCCGATCCGCCAGTCAGGGAAATCCCGGTGGTCGCCGATGCGAGCAGCGTCTGCGTTCCGGAACCATTATGGAAAACGGAAGCGCCGCTGAGAGTTCCGCTGGAACCGCCCTGCATGACGAGATTGCCGCCCGCGGACATGTTCAGGGTCTGATTCAATCCGGAATTGAAGATACCCGCGCTGTTATCGGTGCCGTTCGCACCACCGGTGATCGAGATGCTTCCGCCCCCGGTCATGTTGATGGTCTGCGAAGCGTTCAAGCTTGATTGCGTGATCTGGACGTAGTTGCTGCCGCCGGATCCGCTGCTGCCCAATAACGTCAGGCCGCCGGAACCGACATCGAGCTGCTGACCGCCCAGCGACGAACTGTTGTTATTAATGAAAACGCCGTTGTTCGTTCCAGTCGTACCGCCCGACAGGGAGATTGAATTGGCGCTGACATGTTGCAGACCGGTTCCACCACTGAACATGGAAACGCCGAATCCATTCGCAGGGGCAGTTCCCCCGGTCAGTGCCAGCGCGCCGGTCGTCGAGATCGTCTGCGTGCCGGAATTGCTATTCACGAACACAGATCTGGAATCGACCACCGGTCCGACGAGCGTGATGCTGCCGCTCTGAATTCCGGTTCCGGCAGTCACGATTTGGTTGGAGCCAGAAACATACGATCCGCCCGAATTGCCTGACAGGCCGACCTGGATCGCGTTAAGACCGGTTCCGGTCGCCTGAATGGTCTGGTCGCCGCTCGATGTGATGAAAGCGTCGCCGCTGACCCCGCTGACCCGCAGGTAATCGGCGTTGTTGACCGTGATGGTTTGCGCGCCAGCGCCGTTGTTCTGGATGAACGCCAACCCCGAACCGGTCGCGTTGTTGCGCATTACCAGCCCTTCGTTACTCGCGTTCATGCCGGTGGTCGTGATCGACTGCACACCGCTGGCATTCATGATGCTGGCGGTCGACTGGCCATTGGCCAGCACCTCGACATATTTGGCGGTGATCGATTGACCGTTCTGCGACGGCGATCCAAATCCGGCACCCTGCGGGCCCGTCGTGCCGCCAGCCGGGGTTTCGACGCGCAGGCCGCCCGCAAGATTCACAACCTGTGCCCCCGCGTTGGCTGCCACCGTAACGCTGCCGCCCGACGCGGACGGGGCGCTGAGGACGATCAGGTTGCCACTGCCGTTTGCTCCGGTCGTCGTGAAGGTTTGCGTGCCGGTGTCGGTTGTAATCGCGAGGGTTCCGCTCGTCTGATTCTCGAAGCGGATCTCGTTCCCTGTGGCGGTGAACGATTGCGCGCCAGAGCCCATGACGGCCATGGAACCAGTACCGCCGCCGCTGACGATCTTGTGCAGGCCCATTCCGGATATCGTCATCGAGCCGATATTCGACGAAGTCGTCCCGACCTGCTGCGTCCCGGCACCGCTATTGAAGTCGCCTGCTCCGCTGTTGTTGTCGTCAGCAGCGATGACGAGATGTCTGTGGTCTGCGAGGAAGATGTTGCCGCTGACCGTGGCATTGTTGCCAGCCCGCAGCTCGAGATGGTGATCGAAGGCGCCGCCGATGTCGGCGCCAAAGCTGGTATTGACGTTGCCGCCCGCCAGCAGGCGCAAGGTGCTGGCGTTGACATCGGTGCTGTTGATCGGCGTCAGGACATTCAGGTTACCGGTACCGTCGGAACGGCCGATCTCCAGCGTTTCGGCCGTGACATTCTGCAGTTGGGTCGGGCTCAGGCTCAGGCCGCTCAAAGGCGACAACTCGATATTGACGTCAACGCTCGTGGTGGCCGGCCTGAGGACGACCTTCGAGGCGATGCCGCTCGTACTGACGATATGGTCGATGAACATGGAGTCGGCGGTCAGCGTGATGGTGCCGCTGCCGGTGGTGCAGATCGGGCCTCCGGTGCCACCAGTCGCTCCGCAACCGGCAGTCCCCGACTGTAGCGACAACGTTCCATTCGTCGTGATCGAGATGTCGCCGCTGGTAACGTTTTGCACCCCCTTTACCGAGCCGGAGAAGAACGAGACGCCGCCTATTAGCAGGCCAGCGCTGGGCGAATCGATGAAGATTCCGGGCGAAGCCTCGTGCGTGTGCGCTTCCAGCTGGCCCACCTGCACGCGGATCGGCGCCGCGCTTGTGCCGATGGAGCCGCCGGCGCCCACGTCCGTGAGGTCATCGACTTCCAGCAACAGCTGGTTGGCCGTGATGAGCGATGTCCCCGACGCGCGCAGAATGCTTTTTGAGGCGCCTACGCTGTTCTGCTGCAATTCGACGTTGTCCGCCGCGACGGTCTGCACCGTGATGTCGCCGCTCGGAGCCGGATTGCCCGATCCCGTGGTGACCCAGAGCGTGACCGTGCCGGTGCCGGGCGTACCCAAGATGTCGTTCGGTGTCGCACCACCGGACGCCTGAACCGCGGCGGCGGCGCCGATAAACTGCAGGTCGCCACCCGATAGCATCTGAACGCTTGCAGCGCCGCCTACGGCGCCATTACCCGCTGTGTCATCGCCGCCCAGCGCAATGACAGCGGTGTTGTTGACCGTGATCCCGGCCGGGGCGGTCAAGACGACCGAGGCAATGCCGGCAGTCTCGCTTGCCGTCGCGACGATGGGCTGGGTCACGTTCAAAGAGCCGCTCGTCAGCAGTACGTTGATCGTGGCGTCACTCAAACCGGACGGCGCGACCACGTCAATTCCGTTGATCCCTCCCACCGTACCGATATCCAGCGACTTGCCGTTCTTGAACAGAAACTCGTCGTTCGAATTGCCGGCAAGAACGTCGACCATGTGGGTGGACGAATTCAGGATGACCGAGCCAAATACGACGCTGGCGAGCAGATTCGGCGTCGTGATGGCAGCGGTTGTGATTCCCGAATCGGTTATGCCGTTTTGCGCGCGCAGGAGGACTGATCCTGCAGCGGTGATCGGTGCGGTGATCGTGATTGTCCCGGGATTGCCGAGCGTGAAGCTGGTTCCGCCAGGGCTGTTGCCATCCCATCCGGCGTACATCTCGATTGCGCCGCTGCCGGAATTGGTGATACTGCCGTTGACGTTAATGTCCTGAGTCGCGATGAGACGGAGCGCCCTCGAGGAATTGAGAACGGGTGAATTGGCCGAAACCGTGATATTGGCGCCGGCCGGACTGCCTCCGCTGGTCGTGATGTTGACGTCAGCGGTTGCAAGATTGGCTGCGATCGTAGTCCACGCGACTTCCGAAAAGCCATCCGTTGAGCCGGTGAAGGGATTCGGGTCTCCACCGCCGAAGCTGCCTGGCCCACTATCTGTGGAGGCGGTGATCTCGACGGTCATCGGATCCAGCAGCAGCGAGCCAGTCCGGCCGTTGGGCGAGGAAAGATCTGCGATGCCCTGATAGTCGAGATAATTCTTGCCGGACACTTCGACAAAGCCGCCATTGCCGCTTTGCGCGCCGCCCCTGGCGCTGATCGTCCCGTAGGCGCGAGTCACGTCATCGGCCCACACGATCACCTTGCCGCCGTCGCCCGTCGTCTTCGCGCTCGCGTCAATCGACACGCCGCGCCCGACGTAGGCATGCGTGGCGTTGGTCTCCGGGCCCTTGCCCTGGAAGTTGCCGCCGACGAGGATCTCTCCGCCGCCGGTCTCGCCCGAGGCGTCAAGCTGCGCGGTGCCGATGAGCGCGACCTTATCGCCCAGCACCTTGATGCTGCCGCCGCCGCCCGTATCGCTGCCTGCATCGAGCCGGCCATCGACGTAGACCTCGCCGCCGCCAAGACGGATGACGCCGTTGACGTCTTCCGCGGTGCGCGCTTCGATGACGCCGCTGTTGTTCACCACCGCGCGGCCGAGACTGCCTAACGCCTTCGCGGTGAGCAGCACCTCGCCGCCGTTCGCGCGTATGGCGCCGCTGTTGGCGATCTCCGCGTTCAGCGCCCCTTCGTCCACCCGGATCCGGATGAGGCCATCGGCCATGAAATCGACCGTGGCCGCGTTGGCTGCGACCAGTGCGGCGGTTCCACGGTTCGCCTCGATGACGCCCTCGTTCTGGATGTTCGGCGCGATCAGCGCGACATATCCCTTCGGCAACGAACGCAGAGTTCCCTGGTTGATGATGGAACCACTCGCACCGTCGCCGCGCAGCAGGTAGCGGCCGGAGAGGAAGTCGTCCGTCGTCATCGAGAGCGTCGATGCGAGCAGGCCGCCCACATCGACCTGCGCGCCGCGCGCGAACAGGATGCCGTTGGGATTGGTGAGAAAGACCTGGCCGTTGGACGACAGCCGCCCGAAAATCTGCGACGGATCGGCACCCACCACGCGGTTCAGCGCGACCGAACTCGCCGAAGGCTGGCTGAAGACGACCGATCCGCTCGCGCCGATGTTGAAGCTCTGCCAGTTGATGGCCGCCCGCGGCGTGCTTTGCTGGATGGTGAGCGCAGCACCCGACTGGCTGATGCTCGCCTGGCCCCCGACCACGCGCCCGCCGGTTGGCAGGGCCGTCTTCGATACCGCCTGCTGGGCGCCAATTTCCCCGCCCGACAGGGCGAGCGCCACGGCGGCCGCGATCAGATTTTTGCGCATTGTCGATTGCCTGTTCAAAAGAAGATCCCCGCTTGAAACCAGAACCGGTCCTTCCGGTCGGGCTCGGCGAGTGCCGGCTCGTTTCCTGCCTTACGCGCATACCATGTGCGGACGAACAGGTTTCCCGGCACGGTCCATTCCGTCCCCACGCCGTAGCCGGAAAGTTTCCGGGTGTTATCGCCCGCGAAGCCGGAAAACACGTTGTGATTGATCTTCGAGCGCGCCGCGTCGTAGAAGACAAAGGGCGAGAACTGGCCGGTGCCGAGCGGAAAACCTGAATAGTGCAGCTCCAGCTGCACGAGCTGTATGTCGCCCCCGGCAGCCTCGCCGGGCGGGTAGGCCCGGACACCGGCGAGTCCGCCGATCGAGAACTTCTCGGAAGAGTCGAGGTTGGTGTTCGACCACTGGCCGGCGTAATTCATGGTAATTCGCCAGTCTTCGTTCAGGCCCTGCACGCGAAACAGGTTGACGGAATACTTGGAGTAGTTGCCTTCCACCTTTGCTGCCAGCGCATCGAGGGCGCTCATCTCCGGGGAACCCAGCGAAAGCCGGCCGTGGGTGTACTGCCCCTGAAAGGACGTGATCGCGCCGCCGAGCAGGTCGTCGCGCATCTCGCCGCCTAGTGCGAACTGAAACACCTTGGCGGTTCTGTCGAAATCCGTCGAAGTGGCTTTCACCCGATCCTCGAGCTTGCGCTTCTCAGCGCTCGCCGTCGCTCGCAAGTTGAGAACCGAAGAACGGATGAGCGGGTAGACCAGCGCGCCGCCGAAAATATTCGCAGTGCCAGTCGCATCAAGGTCCGCAAACGTATCTCCCAGCGTATAGGTCGTTCGCGCCACGTAGGGCCCGCCGCGCATGCCGGAACCGCCGACCGGAAGCTCGTAGCCGAGGCGGTAGGACACCAGCTCATGGCCGGACGTGATGAAGCGGCCCAGAATGCGATCGCCGATGTCCGCGGGAGAATTGATGACCATGCCGACCGTGAGCCGGTTGCGCCCGGTGTAGCGACTTCCCGCGTTGTCGGCCGTGATGTCATGCTCCACCTGTTTGCCGGTACCCAGCTCCAGCACAAGATCCGTCAACCCCGTGGCCGCGCCGGGCTCAAGCGTCGCCTTGGGACGCACGCCGGCGAGATCGGACACCAACAGCACGCCCCTTTCCAGCATCGGGCCGTGAACGAGCGCCCCCTCCTTCACGCCATCCAGCAAGGCCAGGATGCGAGATTCGCTGATCTCGGTCGCGTTGCGGATCTCAATGCGGCCGTAGCGTCCTTCAATGACCCGGATGTCGACGATACCTTCGCGCACATCCTGGGCCGGAACAAGGGCGCGCGCCACGGTGTAGCCGTGGCTGTTGTAAAACCTTGTCAGGCGATCGGCGCGCTCCTGAACCTGTCCCAGCGTAAGCGGTTCGCCCGCTGCACCGAGGATGCCGAGCAGTTCTTGTTCAGGGAATACGGTGGCGCCGGTGATGCGAAATTTCGCGACGAAGAAGGGCGGTGTATCCACCTTCGCGCCTGGTTTTGGCGGCTCGATCCGGATGTCGGACGGCTCCATGACAGGCGGACGCGCGGGCGGGCGCAACTCCTGCAACACCTTGCCCGCATCTGGCGGAATCTGCGCCAAGCACAGCTGCGTATGGACGACAATCGCCCAAAGGCACGCGCAATGGATCGCGCCGCGGCGAAAGCGCGGATGCAGCCGATCTGCCAAACTTCCCCCTTCCCCCGATTGGGGCACACGGCCAAACGCCTGTGATTCTACACACTTAGGAGATTTCGAGAGCGTAACGCGAGTGGGCGCGAGGGGCGGCCGCCCACCCGGCAAACCTTGCAGAACCTGACAGATCCGGGCGCCCGGACTACATGCTGCGCCGGTACTGGCCCCCAACGTCAAACAAGGCATGCGTAATCTGCCCCAGCGAGCAGACGCGCACGGCGTCCATCAGCACTTCGAACACGTTTTCGTTCCTCATCACCGCCTGGCACAGGCGCCCGAGCATGGCCGTTGATTCGGAAGAATTTCTTTCCTGGAATGCACGCAGCCGCTGCAACTGGGACTGCTTCTCGTCCTCGCTCGAGCGGATCAATTCCAGCTTCTGTGGCACGGAATCGCCATGGGGGTTGCGGAAGGTGTTGACGCCGACGATCGGGTAGGAGCCGTCGTGCTTCTTGTGTTCGTAGACCATCGACTCTTCCTGGATCTTGCCGCGCTGGTAGCCGGTCTCCATCGCGCCCAGCACGCCGCCGCGCGCGGAAATCGACTCGAATTCCTTGAGCACCGCCTCTTCGACCAGGTCCGTCAGCTCGTCGATGATGAACGATCCTTGGTTCGGGTTCTCGTTCTTCGCCAGGCCCCACTCGCGGTTCAGGATCAGCTGGATCGCCATCGCACGGCGCACCGACTCCTCGGTCGGAGTGGTGATCGCCTCGTCGTAGGCGTTCGTATGCAGTGAATTGGTGTTGTCGTAGGTCGACACCAGCGCCTGCAGCGTCGTGCGGATGTCGTTGAAGGCGATTTCCTGCGCGTGCAGCGAGCGGCCCGAGGTCTGCGAATGGAATTTCAGCTTCTGCGAGCGCTCGTTCGCGCCGTACCTGCGTTCCATGGCCACCGCCCAGATGCGCCGCGCGACGCGCCCGAGCACGGTGTATTCCGGATCCATGCCGTAGCTGAAGAAAAAGGAAAGGTTGGGCGCGAAATCGTCGATCGCCATGCCGCGCGCGAGGTAGGTC
>Ga0315910_10001094_pt1 | contig 25373 bp, 19 predicted proteins | sample EdamamesoilMG_FD_204470 | JGI IMG/M metagenome (GOLD analysis project Ga0315910, IMG submission 204470) | Garden soil microbial communities collected in Santa Monica, California, United States - Edamame soil | ecosystem: Environmental > Terrestrial > Soil > Garden | place: USA: California... | reverse complement strand
CTCCCACCCCCCCCCGCCGCCCCCCCCCCCCCCCCCCCCCCCCCGCGCGCCCGCGGCTCGTTTTGCCGGGCTGCCTAGAGCTTGCCTGCGAGGCGCGGATCGTTCTTCGCGTAGCGCGTCGCGCGGAACAAGGCGTGCGGCGGCGCGTTGCCCGCCTGCTTGGCGGGCTTGAGCTCGCCGCCCAGCGGATTGTAGTAGTCCCAGACCACCCGGCCCTCGGGCGTGACCTCGAAGACGCGGCCGCGAGCGCCCTCGCAAATGAACGTGTTGCCGTTGGGCAGGCGCTGCGCGCCGGAGATGAAGGGCGAGAAGAAGCGCTCCTTGTCGGCATAGCTCCAGCTCAGCTCCTGCGGCCCGAAGCCCCAGCCCGCGTCGAAGGAGAAGCCCTTCGCGGGATCGAAGGGCAGCTTGAACTCGAGCACCTCGGAGAACTCGCCGTCGGGGCGGCGCGAACCGTTGTTGAACAGCAGCAGGCTCAGCTCGCCGGCGCTGGCGCCCTGCTGCCAGCTCATGTCGTGCTGGTAGTAGAGCTTGCGCGTGGTCTCGTCGCCGAAGCCGTAATTGCGCGGGTTGCCCCAGCGGTAGAGCAGCTCGCCTCCCTTGCCCCACTTGCCGCCGCTGGAGCTCGCGGCTTCCTTCGTGGTCGTCGAGTGGTCGATCACCCAGATCTCCGACATGTGCGGCGTCGACAAGGCGATCAGGTCGTGCTCGGGCAGGAACTTGATCGCGTTGGTGTGCAGCCAGTCGGCGTCGTACTTCTCCTCCTTCTTCTTCTTGTCGGGGTCGGCGGCGTCCTTGCCGTCGGCGGCGACGTCCTTGCCGCCGGTGTACCCCATGTTCTGCATGAGCGCCTCGCGCTCCTCGCGCTGCTTGCGCTCCTCCTCGGTCTCGGGCGCGTCGAAGCGGTGGTCCGCGTTGATGTCGATGCGGCCGGGGAATTCCGCCGGCGCGCCGAAGCCGCGCGCGTTTTCGCGCTCGTCCTGCACCAGGTGGTCCCAGCTGCGCCACTCCCAGACGATCTCGCCGCCCTTGGGGCGCGTCGGGCGGATCTCGACCACCACGTCGCTCCACAGCCCCTCCTCGTGGATCCACTTGCTCGAGCGGCCCATCTCGAAAGCCTCCTCGGGCGAGTGGTACTCCCAGGCGATCGCGAGCACGTTGCCGTTGGGCATCATCGCGATGTCGTGGTGCGTGGTGCGCTGGTCGCTGGCCAGCTCGTACTCCCATACCAGCTTGCCCTCCCAGTCGAGCTCCTCGATGCGGCCGCCGATGCCGCCGCCGTGGAAGCGCGGGTTGTCGTCCACCATCGCCGCGCGCAGCAGGTGACCGTTGGGCAGCAGGTACACGCCGCCGGCGGGCACGTGCTGGACCTTCCACGTGTGCACGGGCTTGCCTTGCATGTCGATCAGGTGCACCTGCTTGGAGTTCAGCGGCGAGATCAGCGTGAATCCGTCGAGCGCGCCTTCGCTGTTGGAGCGCAGCCCGCGTTCGCCCTCGACGCGCGCGAAAGGCGGCGGCTCCTCGGGTTTTTCGTCAGCCGCGTCCGGCGCGGGCGCGGCCGGTGCGACGGCCGCCTCGGATGGGCTCTTGCTGCATGCGCTGGCGAGCAGCGCGGCCAGGGAAAGACTTGCGACCGCGAAATCGTTGGGACGTGTCATGGCGCAGATTCTGGCAACTTCCACGCGGCTGGGGGACTCCCAATCCGCCCGCGCTGGAGATCCGGGGCCGTGGAGCGCGGCAAGCCCTAGACTCCCCCGCCGCCATGCAAGCCCCCGCCACGCGACCCCTGCTGCGCGCCGCCTGGCGCCATCTGGTGCTGGTCAACTACGAGATCGAGCCCCGCGCGTTGTCGCCCCTGGTGCCGCGCGGAACCGAGCTCGACACCTTCGAGGGACGCAGCTACGTCAGCATGGTCGGCTTCCTGTTCCAGGACACGCGCCTGTGGGGCATTCCGCTGCTCTTCCACCAGGAGTTCGAGGAGGTCAACCTGCGCTTCTACGTGCGCCGGCGCGGGGCCGAGGGCTGGCGCCGCGGCGTGGTGTTCGTGCGCGAGATCGTCTCGCGGCCCTTGATCTCGATCGCGGCGCGCGCGCTGTACAACGAGAACTACCTGACCCTGCCCACGCGCCACGCGCTGGAATTCACCGGCGAGCCCCAGCCCTGGCTGCGCAGCGCCAGCTACTCCTGGCGCGACCGGGGACGCGAGCAGCGCTTGTCGGCGCTTGCCGCGCGCGCGCCCACGGACCTGGCCGACGGCTCGCTCGAGGAGTTCATCACCGAGCACTTCTGGGGCTACTGCGCGCAGCGCGACGGGGGCACGCTGGAGTACCGCGTCGAACATCCGCGCTGGCGCGTCTCGCCGGCTGCATCCTCGGTGCTGGACTGCGACGTCGCCGGACTCTACGGCGAGCGTTTCGTCGAGGCGCTGCGCGCGTCGCCGTCCTCCGCCTTCCTGGCCGAGGGCTCGGCGGTCGCGGTGCATGGCGGCGTGCGCATCTAGTGTCCTGTCTCAGAAGTAGGCTGCATGAGTCGACCCGCCTGCGCCTCCCTGGCGGCGTTGCCGGGATCCCCTCGCGATCGACGCACTGCGTGGTTCGCGTGCGGCTTCGCCGCACCGGGGCTTGGCTTTCGCGTGTGGCAGCGAACACGCGGCGTCGCGGCGCCTTGCCAGGAAGACGCATTCGGGCCGCCTGATGCAGCGTACTTCTGAGACAGAACGCTAGCGCGCCTGCTGTTCCCCGCGGACGAGGCTCCCGTCGCGCGCGTGCAATTGGAAGCGCACGCTCCAGTCGCTGGGGAAACAGGGCAGCAGGTGGCGTCCGGCGTCGTCCTCTTGCAGCAGCATCAGCTGCAGCGTGTGCATCAGGTTCGAGCCGTGGCACTGGTCGGGAAGCCAGTCGAAGTTGGGCCCCCACATCGCCGGGAAGCGGAAACGCGGCGAGCTGTTGCGCGTCTTGGCGATCAGGTTCGCGCGCGCATCCTCGACCAGGCCCAGCAGCGCCGCGTCTTGGCCATCCTGGGGCCAGCCGTTGGTGAGGCGGTCGTGGCGCTGGAGGTAGGCGAGCCGCGCCGCCTCGAAGAGCTCGCTGCCGCGGCGCGCGGCGCGGAACGGGAACAGCGCGTAGAGCTCGGGCGACTCGCAATTCTGACGGCTGGGATCGTAACGCTCGGCCGGCGAGAGCTTGCGCGCGCCCGCTTCCGTCATCGTGATCGGTATCGCGGGCAGCGATCGGCGCACGCGCGCGAGCAGATCGAGATCGGCCGCGCTGAGCATCCGCGCCGGCAACTTCGCCAGACGGCCGCAGATCTCGTGCAGGCCGACCACGCACGGCAAGTCGTTGACCACGCCGTGCCAATGCGTCTCGAGCGCCTGCGTCGGCTCGATCACGAGCACGCCCTGGGCGTCGCGCTCGAAGCGCGTGTCGAACCAGGCCAGCGTCGCGCGCGCGATCGGCAGCAGCTGCTCGCGCAGGAAATCCTCTTGGCGCGTGCGCTCGTACAGGTCCAGCCCGAGCGCCACCAGTTCGGGTCCCTGGTTCCAGGCCCACTGCCACCAGGGACAAAGCACCTCTCCGCGCGCGTGCCCCGTGCGATCCCAGCCGTAGTCGTCGTTCGCGTACGTGCCGAAGATCGTCATCGTCTCGGGGAAGTAGGCGCCCTCGGCGGCGTAGTACAGCTTCGCGCGCGCCTCGCAGATCGCCAGCGCCTCGCGGTACATGCCGAACAGCGGCGCGAGCATGTCGTAGTCGCCGCTCGCCAACATCGCGTGGTAGGGCAAGCGCGTGTTCTGCCACCAGTACGCGTCGCCCCAGCGGCGCCAGTCGGCGTCGAAGTCGGGCCCGCCGGCAAAGCGGGGCTCGACCGTGAAGATCGAACCGTTGAACTTGATCGGGTAGTTGCCGCGCCCGCCGCAGGCCTGCATCCAGCGCTGCAGCAGGTAGGCCTGCGTGATCCGCGATGGCGGGCGCGGATCGGCGGCGTGGCTGGGCGCAGGCTCGTTCGGCTCGGGCTGCGGCCAGGGATCGCCTTCGACGAACACCCACGAGCGCGCCCAGAAGCGCTGCCACCAGTCCGCGCTCGCGGCGCGCGCGCCGGCCCGATCCGAGCGCGCCTGTTCCTCGTGCGCCGTCTCGATCCACGCGACCACGTCCGCGCACTGCTGCGCGACCGCGGAGAGCTTGAATTCGAAGTTCCTGACCGCGGCGCGCGTCTCCAGGCTGCGGCTTCCCGACTTGGCGAAGCCCTCGCCGGCCATCCAGCCGCCGAAAGTGCGCCCCAGCAGCGGATCGCGCAGCAGGCTCGCCGCAGCGGAGAGGCCCTGGTGCTCCAGCGTCAAGGGCACGATCGAGGTCTCGTTGCGGTGGTACCAGACCACCGCGCCCGCCTGGTCGACGTCGAGGTCGGCGGCTTCGCTCACTTCGATCGACGCCGGCGCGTTGCGCATGGTCCAGCTCGATTCCAGCTCCTTGCCCTCGAGCCGCTTGCGCTGGTTGCGCCAGCTCTCCAGCGTCGCGCTCACGCGCAGCGCGCGCTCGCTGCGGCCGCTGACGTGGATCACGTCCGCCTGCGCGTCGACGAACAGCTCCAGCTCGACGCGCTCACCCGCCGCGCCGGCGCGGATCTCGATCCGGCCCTCGCGCAATCGCAGGCGCTGCTCGAAGGGCGCTCCGGCGGCGAAGGGATTGGGCTCGAGCTGCACGCGCACGCGGCCGAGCTTCAACAGACGCGCGGCCTCGCTGAAGCTGTCGGTGCGCGCGACGAGGAACAGCAGATCGCCGCCGGGCTCGACCCACACGTTCGCGCCCACCTCGCCGTTGCCGATCGGCATCGAGCCCGCGGCGTCGAGGCTCGGGCTGTTCCAGAGCACGTCGTATTGGTCGAGTTCCGCCGGAGCGGGCTCGAAGGCGGGCGGAGACCGGCGGGCCGCGCCGGAACAGGCGAAGGACGCAAGGCCGGCGAGCAGCGCGAGCGCGACGAGGAGGCTGGGACGCATGGCGCCCACCCTAGCAATCGGAGCGTGGCGCGATCAGCGCGGGTCAGCGCGCCGTGGGGAACCCGCGCTCGCCTACTTGGCCTCGACCTGCTCCGTCCAGGGATTGCTCACGTGGCAGGCGCGGCCGGTCTTCTCGATGTAGTCCTGGTGGTAGTCCTCGGCCGGCCAGAAGGTCTTGGCGGGCTCGACCTCGGTGACGATCTTGCGCGAGCCGTAGCGTGCGCTCTTCGCCAGCTGCTCGATCGCCGCACGCGCCGCGCGCTCCTGCTCCGCGCTGGTCGTGTAGATGCCCGAACGGTACTGGTCGCCGTGGTCCGGCCCCTGGCGATTGAGCTGCGTCGGATCGTGCATCACGAAGAAGGCTTCGAGCAGGCGCTGGTAGCTGATCTGGCTCGGATCGAAGACCACCTTGACCGCCTCGGCATGGCCGGTCGATCCGTCGCAGACCTGCTTGTAGCTGGGCTTCTCGACGCGGCCCTGCATGTAGCCGCTCTCGGCGCTGATCACGCCCTGGCCCAGCTGGAAGTAGTGCTCGATGCCCCAGAAGCAGCCGCCCGCGAAGTAGGCCACTTCGGTCTGGGGCGCGCTCGCGCTGGCGGCTGCGGGGCGGCTCTCTGCGGGCAGCGCCGCGCCGTTCTCGAGGAAGCGCAGCGATGCCGAGTTGAGGCAGTAGCGCAGCCCGGTCGGCCGCGGGCCGTCCTCGAACACGTGCCCGAGGTGCGCGGTGCAGCGCACGCACAGGATCTCGGTGCGCTTCATTCCGTAGGCGACGTCGCTGCGTTCCTCGATGTGCGCGGGGTCGAAGGGCTGGAAGAAACTCGGCCAGCCGGTGCCCGAATCGAACTTCGCCTCGCTGGAGAACAGCGGCAGGCCGCAGACGACGCACAGGTAGGTGCCCTGCTTGTGGTTGTCGACCAGGTCGCCGCAGAACGCCGGCTCGGTGCCGGCCTTCTGCGTCACGCGGTAGACCTCGGGCGGCAGGTTCTTGGCCAGCTCGGTGACCTTGGCGCGCGGAAGCGGAGCGATGTCGTACCCGGACTTCGATCGTTGACTGGCCATGCTGGTGTCCTGCGTCTTGGCGGCCGCGCCTGCCGCGGCCGAGGGTGCGGGCTGCTGCGCCGACGGCGCGGCACGGGGCGCGGAAGCCGGTTCCGGCTCGCGCTCGCTCGCGCCGCTGCAGGCCCACAGGGCCAGCAGCAGGAAAAGTGTGAGGGCCGACGCCAGCGGGAATGTCGATGCTCGCATGCGTTTGCTTTCGGATCCGGCCGAAGCTTGTGACCGGCTCGCGGAGCCCTTCTAGCCTAACTCGCGCCGCTTCCCGCCCGCCCGGGCAGAGAAAAGTCCCCGCTCAGCGCCACCGGTCCCCAGCCGGCTCCTGCAGGCGGAGCACCGAAGGCCGGCCGCGCGCCGCGCGTGTTCCATGACGCTGGAGCCCTTGCGTCGCCCTGCTGCGGCGAGGCGCCGCGGCAGTCCGCAGCCCCGGCCGCGGCGCGTGCGCGCGCTGCAGGCGGCTCATGCCCTGCAGGGCCCACTCAACCGCCGGCCAGGAACCACTTGCGCCAAGCCTGGTCCGCGTCGCGCCAGTTCATCCCGGCGGCGGCCTGGAAGGCGCGATCGTAATGCGCTTGCCGCGCCTGACCCTCGCGGATCACGCGCTCCGGCGACTTGGGCGCGCCGCGGCGCAGCGCATCATGGAAGGCGCGCAGGCCCGCGCCCTCCTTCTGCGCCTGCAGCCATTCGACGATCGCCATGCTGGCGGCGATGTCGACCAGTTCGAGCGTGGCGAACTCCAGCTGCGCCAACTGGTCGAAGCCTTGCACGGCCTTGGCCTCGAAGGCCTGCTTCAGGAAATCGCGCCAGCCGCCTTCGCGGAAGCGGCCGGTGCCGAAGTCGATGCGCTCGCGGCCGGAAGCGGTGCCGCCCGCGGCCAGCAGCGAGCCGCGGCAGAAGACGGCGTTGCGCGAGTGCCCGCGCACTTCGCTGAGGCAGGCGACGCCTTCCTCGTACCACGCCGGCAAGAGCCGTCCGTCGTAGCCGAGTCGTCCCAGCAGCAGGTGCCCCCAGTGGTGCAGGCAGTGGCCGGCGAGATCGCTCTCGCTGCGATGCCACTGGCGCGCGCTCGACAGCGGGTAGGGATCGATCCAGAAGAACCCGTGCGAACCCGCGACCGCCTCCGCCCAGCCCGGCGGAACGGTGTTGGTCAGCGCGGCGAAGTGCGGCACGGTGTCGATGAAGGGATCGCTGGCCTTGCCGAAGGCGTAGAGCTCCGCGAGCCGGCCTCCGAACAGCGCCAAGCCGGGCGGCGATCTCCACGTCGCGTCGAACCACGCGCGCGAGAGGTCCAGCTGCGCGCCGATGGCCTGCAGCCGGTCGGCTGCGAAGGGCCCGGCGATCATCGCGTCGCTGGTCAGGGCGAACTGCAGCGGCTGCTTCGCCAGCGGCGCGACGGCGGCGAGGTCGCGGCGCGCCAGCGCGACCGGGCGCGGCAGCCACGCGCCTTCGAAGTCCTCGAGCCCGCGCTTGCGTTGCGCGTCGGCGAAGGGCATCCACACGCCCTCGACCAGCTCCAGGCCGGCTTCGAGCTTGAGCTTGTCCTCGGGCGTCACCCAGCGGTCCTGGTAGCGCACCAGGCCGCGCGCGCCCATCTCGGCCTCTTCCTCGGCCTTGATGCGCTCGTCGCGCTGCTGCGGCGTCAGCCAGGCGTCCTTGTAGCGCACGAAACCCAGCGCCGTGCGCGCACCGAGGTGGTCGGGATCGATCTCGATCGCCTTGTTCCAGGCCTTGCTCGCCTCGCGCTTCATTTTTTTCGACAGCGCGAACTCGCCGGCCTGGAAGAAGTCCTCGGCACTCTTCGCCGCCGACCAGCGCGCCTCGAATTCCTGCGCCGCGGTTTGCTTGGCGATGATCTCGCGGATGTCCGCGCGCGCGAGCTTGAGCTCTCCGATGCCGGTCTTGACCGTCAGCACGCCCTGCTCTTCCTTGACCAGGCTGCCCTCGATGCGCCGGCCGTCCTTCATGACGTAGATGTCGGCCCGCGCCAGCGCCAGCAGCACGAGCAGCGCCGCGAAGCCGAGCGCGATCCTGCGCGTCCCTTCACTTGCTGCCCGCATAACCCGCCTGGTTGATCTGCTTCATGACGTCCTCCGGAAGCTGGCTCTCGATCGAGCCTGGCAATCCCGCCGCCAGATTGGACAGCGCCTCCCACAGGATCCTCGCGGCCAGGATGCGCTCGGCCTGCGTCGGCGTGGCCGCGGGCGCTTCGAGCGGAGCGAGTTCCGCCGGATCCAGCGCGAGATCGAAGTAGCTCGCGTGCTGCGCGCGCGAGTGCTGCACCACCTTGTGGTCCCCCGCGTGCATCCCGAGCAGGAAGTTCTGCTCCTTCTGGAAGCTGACCTCCAGCGGCGCGGGCCGAGGCGGCAGCGGCCCGGCGCCGACCTTGGCGAGGCTGCGGCCCCAGACATCGGCAGGCTGGCGCAGGTCGCAGAGCTCGAAGATCGTCGGCGCCACGTCGACCAGGCTGACCAGCTCCTGCGAACGCGAAGGCTCGAGGCCTGCGGGCCAGCGCAGGATCATCGGCACGCGCACGACCTCCTCGTAGAGCGAGTGGTAGTGCCCGAACAGGCCGTGCTCGAAAAATTCCTCGCCGTGATCCGAGACCAGGATCACCAGCGTGTCGTCGAGCCGGCCCGCGCGTTCCAGCCGCTCGAGCAGCTTGCCGACGTGGCGGTCCGTGAATCGAATCTCCGCGTCGTAGAGCGAAATCAGCCGGTCGACGTCCGCCGGATCGCGGCTGCCCTGCTTCTCCAGGCGCCAGAAGTTCGCGCCGTCGAGGTCGCCGCGGTAATCGGGATAGAACACGTCGTCCTCCGCCGGCGCCGCGTAGTCGTAATGCACGTCCCAGAAGTGCACGAAGGCGAAGAACTTCTCGTCGCGCTGCACGCCGTCGAACCAGGCCTCGAACTCGGCCACCAGCCTGGGCGAGGTGATGCCCTGGTGCGAGAGCCGCTGCAGCTCGCTGATCCTCTCGCCGGCGCCGTCGTCGGTGCTCGTGAAGACCTTGCCGTCGGGAACCGACACGTTGGAGCAGTCGACGTAGCGTTCGAAGCCGCGATCGAAGCCGAAAGCCGGGTGCAGATTGATGCCCGACCAGAAGCCGGCGGTCCTCCAGCCGGCCTGGCGCATCGCCTGCGCGATGGTCGTGCGCGACTCGTGCAACGCCTGGTTGATGCGCTTGACGCCGTGCAGCTCGTCGGGCTGGCCGGTCATCAGCGCCATGTGCGCAGGCAAGGTCCAGCTGGTGGTGCTCAGCGCGCGCTCGAAGACCAGGCCCTGGCTCGCCAGCCTGGCATCGATCACCGGCGAGGTGGGGATCCCGGGCGCGGTCTTGCTCCGGTAGCCGTAGCAGGACAGGTGGTCGGGGCGCAGGCTGTCGATCGAGATCAGCAGCACGCCGCGCGGGCGGGCCGGCTCACTCCCGCAGGCTCCGCACAGCAGGGCCAGCAGGAATCCAAGGCACGGAAGACGCGACACGCTTCCATCGTAGCAGGCGCCAGCCCGAGCCGCCGACTCGCGGCCGCGGGGCCGCACTGCATTCCATGGCGGCGCGGGAGCGTCTACTCGTCGGCCACCAGGTCGTCCTCGCGCTCGCGCGCGATGCCGTACTTGTCGAGCTTGCGCTGCAGCGCGAAACGCGAGATGCCCAGGATCGCCGCGGCCTTGCTCTTGTTGCCGCCGGCTTCGGCCAGGCTGGCCTCGATCGAGCGTCGCTCCAGGTCGGCGACGGCGTCGCGGATGTTCGAGCCCGGCTCCATCGAGGCGTGGGCGGGCCCGCCGGTGCTGCCGCGGCGTTCGAGCACCGCCGGCGTCAGGTGCTCCAGGCGCACCTCGCCCTCGGCCAGCACCACCAGGCGGCGCATCTCGTTCTCCAGCTCGCGCACGTTGCCCGGCCAGTCGTGCATGGTCAGCGCGGCCAGCACCTCGCGCGGCAGGATCGGCACGGGCCGGCCGGCCTCGCGCGCCGCGCGCGCCAACAGGGCGTCGGCGAGCAGCGGGATGTCCTCGCGCCGCTCGCGCAGCGGCGGCAGGCGCAGGCTGAGCACGTTGACGCGGTAGAACAGGTCTTCGCGGAACTCGCCGGTGCGCACCATGGCCTCGACGTCGCGGTGGCTGGCGGCGAGGATGCGCACGTCGACGTGCAGGCGCTGGTCGGAGCCCAGCGAACGGAACTCGCCTTCCTGGAGCACGCGCAAGAGCTTCTTCTGCATCTGCGGGCTCATGTCGCCGATCTCGTCGAGGAACAGCGTGCCGCCGTCGGCCTGTTCCAAGAGTCCGCGCTTGGCCTTGTGCGCGCCGGTGAAGGCGCCGCGCGCGTGTCCGAAGAGCTCGCTCTCCAGGAGCGTGTCCGGCAGCGCGGCGCAGTTCTCCGAAAGGAAAGGCTTGTCCTTGCGCGGCCCGTTGTAGTGGATCGCGCGCGCGATCAACTCCTTGCCGCTGCCGCTCTCGCCCAGGATCATCACCGGCATCTCCGTGGGGATGATGCGGTCGAGCTGCTGGAACACCTTGCGCATGCCGTCGCTGGCGCCGACGATGTCGGTGTAGTCGTAGCGCCCGCGCTCGCGGCCGAGTTCGGCGCGCACCACGGCCAGCTCCGTGTCGCGATCGCGCACCTTGCGTCCGAGCTGCTGGTTCAAGAGCTCGATCTTGCGGCTGGATGCGCCCAGCTGGTCGTTGCGCTCGCGCAGCTCCGCCAGCGTGCGCGCGTTGAAGATCGCGATCGAAGCCTGGTCGGCGAGCAGCTTCATCAGCTCCAGGTCGCCGGTGGAGAAGGCGCCGTGCTGCAGGCGGTTGTCGACGTAGAGGATGCCCTCGACGCGCGGCTCGCCGCGCTCCTGCGCCGGATGGATCGGCACGCACATCACCGAGCGCAGGCGCAGGTCCTCGACGCTGGCCATGCCGGTGAAGCGCTCGTCGCGCCCGGCGTCGACGCTGAGCAGCGCCGAGGCCGACTTGACCACGCGACGCGCGATGCCCATCGAGAGCCGCGAAGCAGGGATCGGGATGTCCTCCTTGTCGAAGCTGCGCGCGACACGCACCTTCATCGCCGTGGGCTCGGTGGCGCGCGCGTCCGCGGGCGCTGCGACCTCGGCCAGCAGCAGGAAGCCGCGCTCGGCGCGCGAGAGTTGCACCGCGCTGTCGACGATGCTGCGCAGCAGCTTCGCCAGATCGGTCTCGCGCACCAGGTCGCGCGCGACCGCGGCGAAGATGCGCAGGTTCTCGCGCTCGCGCAGCACCTCGCCGGTCAGCGTCTCCTGGCCGATCTCCATGACGTCGGCGAGCTCGATCGCCTGCGTCTCGCCGCCGCGCGCGGCCTGCGGCCGATCGGGCTCGACACTGAGCACCGCGCGGCCCACGCCGAGCTTGCTCTCGGGGCCCAGCAGCTCCTTCTTGATGCGCACGCCGTCCAGCGTCGTCCCGTTCGCCGAACCCAGGTCGACCGCCCAGACTTGGCCCTCGAGCTCCTCGAGCCGGCAGTGGTGGCGCGAGACCAGGTTGCCGTTGAGGCGGATGTCGTTGTCGACCGCCCGGCCGATGCTGACCGTCGGACTCTCCAGGCGCAGCTCGGTTCGCGTACCGTCCTCGACGACGATGACCTTCATTCGCTAGCTTGGGGCGCAGGGACTTGGGGGCGAGACATGCGCGATTTCGCACGTCGCCCCAAACTAGCCTCCCAGGCACCGTTCGGTTACCGCACACTTGCGCTCCAGCGCCCCAGGATTCCTCCGCCGATGCTACCTAAGCCTTGGTATCACAAAGGGTTACGATTTGAGTGCACGCAGTGCGGAGCGTGCTGCAAGAACCACGGTGACTACGCCTTCGTCTACCTGACCGAGCACGACCTGCGCGCGATACCCCGGTTCCTGGGCATCTCGCGCGCCAAGTTCCTGGAGCAGTACTGCACCACCGACGAGTCCTGGACGGTGCTGCGCATGGACGAGCCGGCCTGCGCGTTCCTCGACCTGAACAACCGCTGCAAGATCTATCCGGTGCGGCCCAAGCAGTGCGCCACCTGGCCCTACTGGACCGAGAACCTGGAGCGGGCGGCCTGGGAGGGACCGGTCAAGGACTGCTGCCCGGGCATCGGCAAGGGTGAGCTGACTCCGGCGGAAGAGGTCGAGCGCATCGCGCGCGAGACCGATGAGTTCTACGCCTGAAATTCGCCGGGGTGTGCGTGCTGAAGACCGGGCGGGTGGAGTACATGCGTTCTGCCGAGTCGGTTGGAGCGATCCGGGCAGCACCCTCGATGCGCGCGGCTCGCCCGTTGCGCAGCCCCTCGGCGGCGAACACTGCGGAAGGCGGATCGCCACGCGGACTTCAACGCAGTCGAGCGAGTCGATTGCGGTCGAGGACTTCGCGCGCTTCGCCAGGCGGCTCGCCGCGTCGAGTCGTTTCGTCGACCGGAACTTCGCGGCGTGCCGCTCGTCCATCGCCGGCTTGCGCTCCTGATCGCAACACGGTCTTCAGCGACGCTCTCCCGGGCTTGGCTGGCTCTCAACGAGCGTGCGGGACCCTGCTCGCGATCGGAGCCGAGTCCCGTTTGCTGCAATCGAACTAGAACTGCAAGATCACGGTCATCCCGAACACTGATCGCAGTAGATCTGGTAGCTCATCACCTGCACGGAATCAGCGAAGACGCGAAACCGGCTATTCTCGCCGCAGGCCACGTCGAAGGTGAACTCAGCCTCGAGCTTATCGGTTGTTGCTGTGGCCGAACCTCCAGGACCGACAATGCTCATGTAGCAAATCATCTCGGGCTGCGCGTACGCCGTGACCTTCACCTTGGCCAGGCAGTGTACCGCAGTGCCGCATGTCGCGGATGCGCAGTTGCCAGGGTGCTTATCCGTGACCTCGATTGTCGAGTAGGAATAGCATGCTGGCGGGGATGGATTGACGACTTCAATCGGATTGCTGATGGGACATTCACAAGGATCGTCGAACTGGACTAGGCAGCGCGAGCTTGCTGACGCCAAACCCGCGCCCGAGCACCACGCGACCGCGCACGCAATCAAGATAGTTACGCACTTCATGATTCTGAAGTTCCTCGAAAACTGGCGTTAGGGAATGCACCGAATGGAGCCAGACGCCTAGTTCCAGCTTGCAATCAGGGCGGAGACCGCGGATTCGACGCCAGCGAGGGCCGTCAGCGCGTCATCTCTCGCCACATCGAGATCGGCGAATTCGCCGGTCAGAATTTCAATTCGCCCGCCGATTCCATCGCGACCGGTGGCCTGAAGCCGATAGGTCCCGCCAACGTGATCGGAATCCCACGAGCCGGTGGTCGTGGTGGAGAATTGGCGATCCCACAACTTCTGGCCCGCATACTTGGAAGCAAGGCTTCCGATCTTGGAGTCCAGAACTCGCAACTGCTCGACCCCATCATCTACCAACTGGGAGAGAGCTAGCCTCTGTGTCGGCGAAGGCACCTTCTGCTCCGGATTGAACGCGCTCGTCCCCAGGTAGTACTCGACGGATTGTGGCTTCATTCCCGGCATGCGTTTGGGGGCCGGCTTGGCCTCGGCCTCCAACTTGAGGGGTGCCGCTTCGACTTTCGTGACCGCGGCTTCGGGAGTCGGCGACAAGGCCACGCGTTGATCTTGCACAGGCGGCGCAGCCTGGACCTCGAGAGTCTTGGGTACCGGTTGCTCGGCCGCTGCTGTCGTCGCATCGGGGATACCGTCTGCCGATCCTAGTTGCCTCCATCCAAGCCAGAGCCCGCCCACGACTACGGCGATTGCAGCCAACTTCGTCATCGTTGCCATGATCCATGCTCCCGTTCCCAGGCTTGTCGCTTGGAGAAACCATCCCGCACCCGCAGTAGCGCCCGTCGCGCCTTCTAGCGAACCAGACCCGCTGAGCAACACGCCCAGTCCGAGCCTCGCGTCCCCTGCGTGCTCGTTGGCAAGCTTCTCCCTCAAGCGCTGCAACGCACGTGTGGTGCGCATGCGCACTGTGCTCTCTTGGGTCGCCGTGCGGCGCGCAATCTCCGCCGCGCTTTGACCCTCGACAAATCGAGCCACAATTGTGCTCCGATAAGGCTCTTCGAGCGCCAACACGTGTCCCAGCAAGTGGCGCAGGACATCGGCTCGCGCAACCAACTGATCGGGTCCATCGATCCGCTCCGCGCTCGCCACTTGGCGCTCTCGAGTTTGCCGCGCCCCTTCGCTGCGCAAGCGCAAGCGCGCCAGGTTCGTGATCACCGCGGACAGCCATCCGCGCTCGCGTCCGCCGCGCGTCGGCGGAGATCGCAAGGCCGCATGCCAGGTGTCCTGGACGAGGTCCTCCGCCGCGGCCGAGTCGTGGACGAGGCGCTTCGCGAGAGTAGACAGCCATGCCGAATGCGCGAGCAGTCGTTCGATCTCGGCGTCGCTGGTAGGGGCATCCATGCCGAGATCAAAGATGCAGCGGAACCTCGCTCCGTCACCGAAGTTTCCGGTTTTGGGGTCGACAACCGGCGGCGCCCGATGGCGAAGCATGGGCGCGCAACCGGCCCTTGCGGACGCGGCGGACGGCAATCTCACGGGACTGGTATCATCGCCCGCGCCTCGGCCCGAACCTTGGCCCCTGCTTCCGATTCCCCATCGCAGGTCCGCTCGGCCCGCGAAGTGGCGCGCACCGATTCACGAGCCTTGAGACAAAGCTTGGACCAGCCCTTCAAGAAACCGTGGCTCGTGGCCGTCTGGCCCGGCATGGGTGGCGTCGCGGAGATCGCAGGCAAGTACCTGGTGCACAAGCTCGGCGCGCAGCCGGTCGGCAAGCTCGCGGCGGAGAGTTTCTTCGAGCCCACCTCGATCGTGATCAAGGCCGGACTGGTGCAGCCCGGCGTGCTGCCGCAGAGCGTGTTCTACGCCTGGCGCAATCCGAACGGCGAGCACGACCTGCTGGTGATGCTCGGCGAGCGGCAACCGAACGAAGGCGGCGTGCGCTACGCGCAGGCGCTCTTGGAAATCGCGCGGCTCCACGCGGTCGACCGCGTGCTGACCTTCGCCGCGATGGCGACGCCGATCCATCCGTCGGGCGCGCCGCGCGTGTTCGCTGCCGCCACCTCGCCCGAGCTGCTGACCGAGCTCGGCCGCCTGCAGGTCGAGGTGCTGATCAACGGCGAGATCAGCGGGCTCAACGGACTCTTCCTGGGAGCTGCGGCTTCGCGCGAGATCCCCGGCATCTGCCTGCTGGGCGAGTTCCCGTTCTTCGCCGCCGGCGTGCCCAATCCCAAGGCTTCCGCGGCCGTGCTGCGCAAGTTCTCCGCGCTCTCCGGCATCCCGGTTGAACTGGGAGACCTCGATCGAGATTCGGAGCGCATCGAACAGAGCCTGGTGCAGCTGCTCGAGCAGATGCAGGCCGCTGGCCAGGCGCAACAGGCCCAGGTGCCGACGGGAGATTCGCCGGCTGAAGGCGAGCAGACCGCCGAGCCCGCGGAGTCGGACGTGCCCGAGGAAGTGTCGCAGCGCATCGAACAGCTGTTCGAGCAAGTCCGCAAGGACCGGTCCAAGGCGCTCGACCTGAAACTCGAGCTGGACCGGCGCGGCCTGTTCCGCCGCTACGAGGACCGCTTCCTCGATCTGTTCAAGCAGGCGGGTTGAGCCGCGCTCACTTCCACACGCCGTCGAAACGCAGTTCCGCCGAGGCGCCAACGCTCCGGAGACGAGACCATCGACTCGCGGCCAGCTTCCATGGACGGCGGCGGACTCGCAGCTTCCGATCGCTGACGCTTCCTTCCGTGACGGACCCCAGGCGCGCTTGAACAGCTCATCCGGTCGGTTCGCGATCCTCGTTCCTGGATCGAAGCTGGTAGCATCGCCTTGGATGACGTCCTTCCCTACCGGTCGATGGTTGGCGGTCTTGCTGTCCGCCGTCGCAGTTCTCTGCGTCGCCTGCTCCGGGCCGCGGATCGAGTTGGAACCTTGGCGAGCCGATCAAGTCGCCGCGATTCCGGGGCCGGTTGAGTCCACGGGTGCGCTGAGCACGGATTTGCAGCGCGTCGCCGAGTTGCGCGACGCCATGCAGCTCACGCAGGCTCGACAGCTCGCCTTGCAGCTCGCTCTCGCGCATCCCGCGGATGCCGGCGCGCTGATGGCGGCGTCGCGCGCCGAATCGGACGCGGTGTTCCTCTTCGCGGAGGACGACAAAGCCTCGCGCAACCACGCGGCGGCGAGCGCGCTCGACTACGCGCTCGCGGCGGAACAGCGTGGCGCAGCCACGGCGGTCGACCGCGCGCAACTCGCGTGGGCTCTGGGTACCTCGACACACTTGCAACCGATGTTCGATCGCTCGAGCCACGCTCGGCGCACGCTGGAAACCGCCGAGAGTGCGCTGGCGCTGGAGCCGGAGCAGTCCACGGCGCTGGCAACGCTGGCGCTGGTGAACCTGCGGCTGCAGACGCTGCCCTGGATCGCGAAGGCGATGGCGTGGAGCAGGCCGGACTCCAGCCTCGAAGCGGCCGAGAGCTTCGCGCGGCGCGCGGTGGCGAGCGAGCCCAGCCGAGAGAATCGCCAGATCCTGGCCAAGGTGCTGATCGCGGCGGACAAGCAGCCGGCGGCGCGCGCGGAACTCGAGGCGGCGCTCGCGGCGCCGGCCGCGCATGCGCGCGACGGCGTGCTGGAGCCCGCGCTGCGCAGCCTGCTCAAGTCGCTGGAATGAAGCTCCGCAGCGCTGCTCCACAGCTGGATCAGCGGGCAGCGCCGCAGGCTCAACGCCAGCCGTAAGCCCAGTAGAACGCGGGCGCCACGCGCTCGGCCGGTGTGTCGCCGGCGAGACCGAGGCAGAAACCGATCGGCGCCGGGTCCATGTCGTCGTGGCGGCCGTTGTACTGCGTCGCGCCGAAGCGCGTGCCGACGGCGAGCACTTCGAAGGAGACGAACTTGGACTTCGCGGTGTCGAACTCGGCGGTGCCGAAGAGCTTCAGCTCCATGCCGATCTTGTGTTTCGCCGGATCCTTCATGTCCTTGAAGCCCTCGATGGCCCAGACCCCTTCGCGCTCGGCTTGCGTCGCACCGCGGAAGCGCACGGTCGCGATGCCGTCGGCGACGCTCAGCACTTCCGAGTCGAGCACGGCCGTCGTCACACCATCGTTCGGGTAGTCGATGGTCTGGCCGCGCACGTTGTCGACGAGGTTGAGTCGCGCGAGACGCCGGATCAGCGCCTCGGGAGCACGCGCCTTCTCGCCTGGGCTCAGTTTCTCAGGCAACAGCGAACGCGCCTCCTCGGCTCGGAACCACGCATAGTCCTGGTTCCAGGCATCGGCGCGCCAGTCGCTCGGCTGCTTCTCGCGCGGCAGGTCGCGCGAGAACACGCGCAGCACCAGGCCGTCCTTGGGGTAGCGCTTCTCGGGCCGATCGAGCTTGGCCGTTTCCGTGCTCGGATCCCCGGCCTGCATGCGTTCCGCCTCGGACATCGAACTCCACTTGTCCAAGGCGCGCTGCAGCATGGCGGCCATTCTCTTCGGATCGTTGGTGTTGATGCTGGCGAGCATCACGCCGCTCGGCGCGCTGGCGTAGATGCCCTGGCGCGTGCCGGTCGGCTGCGTGCGGCCGGCGTAGTGGCCCTGCTCGAAGATCTTCTGCGCCAGCAGGCACTCGGGATCCTTGCCGCGCTGCAGGCGGTTGACCTCGTCAGCGCAGACGACGAAGTTTTCGAGCAGCCCCTGAACCTCGGGATTCGACCAGACCGACCGTCTGGCGATGACTCCGTTGTTTCACGTGCAGGCCATCGGGTGGCCGTTCATCGCCCACAGCAGGATCGGCTTGGCCGTGGCTTGCGCTTCGACCACCGCTTCCCAGAAGGTTGGCTTCCAGTCGCAGTCCTCGAAGACGAGCTCCGAGGGTTTGGGCCGGATCGTCTCGCGCCACTGCGCGAAGTTGCGCTCGTCGAGCTCGGGAACTTGGAAGCTCAGCGTAGCCACAAGCACGCTCATGACTTGGAGGAACAACATTGCGCGAGCTTATCACCCGTATCGTCTTCGGCGCATGCCTCCGTGCACCGGGCAGTGCAGCGTGTGTGTCTGGGTGCTGCCCGCGGCCGCAAGCTCGGCGAAGGAACATCGGCTGCGTTCCGCGCTGGAATGGTGCTTGGACTCGTGGGCCCGGGGCGGGTTGCTAGCATGCTTGATCGTGCAGCGTCTCGCGTGCCTTCGCAGGCTTCGAGAACCGCGCGAGCCCCAGCCCCCATGAAACTCGGCATTGGAATCACGCTCGTGCTCGTCGCCGCCCTCGTCGGGTGGCTCTTGCTGACACCCGAGCGCGACGATCCGATTGCGTCCCCCGTCACTCTACTGACCGAGCAGGCCGGAACCAGCCCATCGGATTCTGCTTCTCCGATGGAGACCCAGAGCACGGCCGACGCTCGAAGAGTCGAGCCTTCCGCGCATGAGCTTCTCCATGCGTCCGCTGCTCCCGTCCAGGCGCAAACACTGCGCGTGCGATCCTCGATCGGTCTCGAACTACCGTTCGTCGAATGGCAGACCGACGAGAGCGATTGGCAACGCATCGATCTCGCCAACGGCCGCTGCGAGATCGGGCCGATGAAGCTGCCCTGCCTCGTGCGCGCGCCGGGCCACCTTGCGTCGTTGGCTTCCAAGGCGGGCGAGGAACTCGTGCTCGAGCCCGATGCGCTGCTGCTGGTCGAATCGAGTGCGCTCCGAAGTTGCGTGAGTTGGATCCGGCCCTGCGACATCGCCCATGGCGATGCCTACAGCGATCAGGACTGGGACGATGCACGCGTGCATCCCGCGCTGCGACGCGCAATGGCATGGGGTTGGATCTCGGACACTCGCTGGGCCCTCGCCGTGTCGAGCGCGCTTGCGCCCAATGACGTCAATGCCTACCCGATCGAAGTGGCCGTGCGCTGGCGCGACGGGCGGCGTGCGGAGATTCGTTTCATCGCGAAAGCGGGAACCCGTGGAACTTGGCCCCTGCCCTGCGGGAGCATGTCCGCCACAGCGGACCTCGAGGTGAGCCTCATGAGGCCTGATGCCTACGAGGCGGGCCCGGTCTCGTTGCGGCTCATGCGCCTCGTCGATGGCGTTACCGACGCCTCGTCCTCGGAATCCCACGAATGGGGTCAAGTCGTGCTCTACGGCCGCGACTTCTACCGGCACAGCGTCGTGGCTCCTGCAGGCGCGGACAGCGCGCACTTCGATTCCGTCCCCATCGGCACGCACCTCTCCCTGGCGGCGCGCGACGACGAGACTTCTGCCTACGGCCGGCTCGTGTTCGTCCACGACGGCGCGGATCGCAGGCTGGAATTGCGCTCGGGCTTCGAGATCACGGGACGCGTGGTCTCCAGCACATCGTCCGCTCGCGTCTCGACGATCGACTGGTCGTGGCAATTTCGCGATGGCAAGGAAAGGGTCTGGGGTTGGCACGCCGATGCGCAAGCGCTCGCCGTTCCCCCTGACGGCAGCTTCAGGCTGCGCGGACCGGACCGAGCGCCGATCCATCCGCAGATGCTGTTGGATCCGCCCGCGCACCTTTTGTTGCGCATCGAATCTCCAGGTTTCGAAAGCTTCGAGCGGACCTTCGATACGGGCGGCGCGACACACTTCGATTGCGGCGAGGTTCGGCTCGTGCCCAGACGTGGAGAAATTGCCCTCGCTCCTGGCCACGGCCTGACTCCTCAATCGATCCGCTGGTACGACATGAAGTCCTCCGCGGCTCCGGAGGTCTTGTGGCACGTGCGCGACGCAGTTCCCCTGCTCGACGGCGCGCTCGAGCTGTTCCTGCTTCGATCGGAAAAACAGCCGGCGCTGCTGGACGCGAGTCCCGGCGGACCGCGCGCCTGGCCGGACACGCCTGCGGAGCGGATCGTGATTCACGTGCAGCTCGCCAACGATGACGAGCCGTGGGCCTTCGAGCGCGGAACGGACGGCCGCTACGTCGCCGTGACGCGGCGCCAGATCGAAGCCGAGGTCGAGTGCCGCGCCATGCCCAGCGAAGGCAAGAGCTGGTTCCTGGGTTGGCAGTGGCACGAGCTCTGGGATACCTGCGAGCAGGTCCCCGCCTATGAACTCGGCAAGACGGTTCGAGTGAGCTTCTCGATCCCAGCCGAAGGCGCGACCTTCTACTGGTCGGCGAGCGGCAATCCGCCGCGCGCGGGCAACGAACCTGGCGGCAGCCTTCCGATCGAAGCGCTGCCGGGGCGGCTCGTCCTGCAATGAGACTCAGCGGCCGCTGAACTTCGGCTTGCGCTTCTCGGCGAATGCCGCGAGCGCTTCCAGGCGGTCCTGCGTGGGAAGCACGCGCTCGTAGCAGCGCGCTTCGGTTTCCAGGCCTTCGCGCAGCGGTTGCTCGCAGCCCTGATCGATCGCGGCCTTGGCCGCGCGCACCGCGACCGGGCCGTTGGCGGCGATCTGCTGCGCGATCTCCAGCGCGGCTTGCTGCAGCTGCTCCGTGTGCACGACGCGGTTGACCAGCCCGATGCGCTCGGCTTCGACCGCGTCGATGCGCCTCGCGCTCAAGATCAGTTCCTTCGCGCGCGCTCGTCCGATCAGCCGCGGCAATCTTTGCGTTCCGCCCGCTCCAGGAATGATCGCGAGCGAGGTCTCGGTCAAGCCCAGCTGCGCGTGCGCGGCGGCGATGCGCAGGTCGCAGGCGAGCAAGAGTTCCATGCCCCCGCCGAAGGCCACGCCGTTGATCGCGCCGATCGTCGGCTGCGGCAGGTCCGCGAGATCGTCCATCGTGCGGCGGATGTTCTTGACGAACAGCGGCACGCGCTCGAGCGGCATGCTCTTGCGCTCCTTCAGGTCGGCGCCGGCGCAAAAGGCCTTGTCGCCGGCGCCGGTGATCACGATCGCACGCACCTCGAGGTCCTGCGCGAGCTCGTGGAACAGCGAGCGCAAGCGCCGCAGCGTCGGGAAGGAGAGGCAGTTCATCACCTCCGGCCGTCGAATCGTCAGCGTGACGATGCCGGCCTCGCTGCGCGCGCAGTCGACCAGCTCGGGTTGATCGGGCACGTCGGCGGGAAAGTCCTGGGCGAAATGCGGCATGGTCGGGAGTCTACGCGAAGGCCTTGTTCAACGCGGCACGTCGTGCGTGAGCTCCAGCGCCGCGCGCGCGACCTCCATGGGATCGATGCGCGTGAAGCACGCCAGGTGGGCGGCGCCGGAAAGCGGGCAGATCTCGCGGTGGCAGGGGCTGCAGGCCTGCGTCGCGCGCACGAAACGCGTGCAGTTCAGGTGATCCGCCGTGTGGCGCGGATCGGTCGGACCGCAGACCACGGCCACCGGCGTGCCCACCGCGGCGGCGATGTGGCGCGGGCCGTTGTCGGCGCTGACCAGCAGGCGCGCCTCGGCGAAGAGCGCGGCGAGCTCGCCCAGGTCGAGCACCGGCGAGCTCAGCGCCACGCAGCGCGGGTGCGTTTGCGCTGCGAGCACCTGCGCGAGCACGTCTTCCTCGCCGGGGCCGCAAACCAGCGCCACCGGAAGCGCCGATCGCAGCGCGAAGGCGGCGAGCATCGCCGACCACAGTTCCGCGGGCGCGCCCTTCGCCGAGCCGGGGCGGCTGCCGACGTTGGCGACGATGAAGGGCTCGCCGCGCTCCATGCCCAGCGATTCGAGGCGCGCGCGCACTCGTTCACGCGTGGCCCAGGCCGCCGACAGCCGCGGCTTGCGATCGGCGACGGTGAGGCCCAGGAGCGCTGCCAGCTCCACGCAAACGCTTCCGAAGGGCCGCGGCAACCAGCGCCTTCCGCGGCCGTGCACGCCCAGGCCCAGCGGCACGCCGCCCCGCTCGCGCGCGGGTGCCATCGCGTGCGTCAGCAGCCAGCCGCGACCGTCGCGCGAGAGTCCGGCTCGCACCGGAATGCGCGCGCGCGCCGCGAGCCAGGCGCTGCGGAACGAGCCGGTCAGCAGCAGCGCCGCGTCGTGGCCGCGCCAGGCGCGCGGTTCGTCGGCGTACAGGCGAGTGCAGTTCTCCAATGCGCCGTCGAAGAGCGCGAGCAGCCGCGGCGACCCGACCAGGGTCGCTCCGCCGTTCTGGTCGATGCAGCGCAGCACCGGCTCGGCCATCACCAGGTCGCCCAGCCAATTGGGCACGCGCACCAGCAGGCGCGCGCCGTGGGGCAGCGCGGCGCGCATCAGGATTCCCCCTTCTGCTTGCGCGCGAGCACGCGCTCCGCGGCGCCGACGACGCGCGCGGGTTCCAGCTCGCGCATGCAGCGGTGGTGCGCGAGCGGACAGACGCGTTCGAGGCAGGGCGAACATTCCAGGCCCTCGAGGCGCACGATCTCGGCCAGCTCCAGCGAACTGGCGGTCAGCTCCGGAAAATTCGGGCCCATCACGCTGACGCAAGGCACGTCGAAGGCCGCCGCGTACCAGCGCGGGCCCGAGTCGCCGACCAGCAGCAGCCGCGCGTCGGCGACCAGGGCCTTGAGGTTCTCCAGGTCGCGACGGCGCCCGGAGAGCGAGAGCGCGCCGTGGCGCGTGGCCTTGGCCACAGCGTCCATCAGCGATTCCTCGCCGGGTCCGCCGGTGACCACGCCGCGCCAGCCGCGCTGTTCCCACAGCAGGTCGAGCGCGCGCGCGAAGTGCTGCGGCGGCCAGAGCTTCGCCGCGCCGAAGGCCGCGCCGGGGCAGCACAGCACGTAGCCGTCGCCGCGCGTGATGCCCATCTCCGAGAGCTGCGCGGCCTGCGTCTCGCGCACTTCGCGCGGCAAGTCCAGCCGCGGGTGCAGGTCGGGCACGAGGATGCCGGCCAGCCCCGCGACGTCGCGCAACAGGTGTGCGGTCGGGATCGGCACGCGGCGGCCCTCGCTGGTCGGCGGCACCAGCGCGTGCGTCAGCAGCCAGCGGCGGCCTGCCAGTGCGCTGCCGAAGCGCAGCGGAACGCGCGCGCGAAAGACGCGCCACGCGGCCCCCAGCGAGTTGGACAGCAGCAGCGCCGCGTCGGGCTTCAAGCGCGCGAGCACGTCGGCCTCGTCCTGGCCGCGTTCGAGGCGCACGAGGCAGCGCTCGAGCGCTCCGCCCGCGAGCACGCTGGCGAGGTGCGCGCGCACGCCGATCGTGACCCGACCGAAGCGCTCGTCGGCGATCGCCGCGCGCAGCACGGGCGTGGCCATCACCAGATCGCCGACCCAGTTGGGCGCGCGCACGTAGAGGTGCTCGAGCGCTTGCGGAATCACCGCTCGCTCCCGTCCGGATTCGCGGTGCGCGGATCGAGGTGGCGCGGCGCGTGCGCGGCCATCCTGCGCTGCTTGGCGCTCACCGCCGCGATCAGGCCGCGCAGCGCGACACCCGGCAGGCCGCGCGCACGCGCATAGAGGCACAGCCAGCGCAGGCGCGTGCGCACGCCGACGTTGGCCGGCGCGGAGTGCAGCAGCTGCGCGAGGTCCTTGACGATCCAGCGCCGCGGCACGGGTTCGGCGTGGCGCGCGCGGCCGCAGTCCAGGAGCGCGAGGCGATGCGCGCGCGCGTCCAGCACGGCGAAATGCTGCAGGTACAGGTCGCGGTGGAACCAGTGAGCGCCGTGCAGCTGCGCCACCACGCGCGCCAGCGGTTCAAGCCACGCGCGCAATTCTTCCGGCGTCGAGCGCGACAAGCGCTGGCGCAGATGCTCCTCGTGCGCCAGCAGCTCCATCGCCAGCGCGCTGCGCGAGGCGCGCGAGGCGGCGCGGATCGACGCGGGCTCCTCCGCCCAGGCCAGCGGCGCGGGGACGCACAGCCCCAGCTCGCGCAGCGCGGCGAGGTTCTCGCCCTCGCGCCGCGCCGGCGAACGCGGCGGCGTCCCGTGCGAGAACTCATGCCACCATTCGCGCCACGCGTCGCCGCGGAAACGTTTGAGCACGATGCGCTCGCCGTGGGCAAAGGTCTCGCGGCCGGGCATGCGGCGCAGCCAGCGCGCGGGCTCGAGCTCGAAGGCGTGCAGCACGAAGCCCCCAGGGTCGCGGCGCGGGTCGCCCAATTCCCTGCCCAGGCCTGCGGCCAGATCCGCGGTGGCGGGATCGTCGACGGCGAGATGCCCGCGGGCCTGGAGCTGGCTTGGGTCCGACATTCCGAGCAGATCCTCCCAGCCTGCGCTGCGCGCGCGCAAGCGCGTCTCCTTCAGGCCGTCCTGGACTCTAACTCGATGGCCGCACGCCAGTTACGCTCGCGCAATTCAGGCTTTGCTGCGCGCTCACGCGTCCGCACGGCCGCGCCGGGAGTCAAGAAAGCGCCGCGGAGGGTTCCGAAAGCGCGAGCCGGCCGATCCAATATTCACCCTTCGCGCTCCCGGGCCACGGTCGCTGTCGGCCGCCGGGAACTGCGCACTCCCCCCTTATCACCTCCGTTTCGCGGCGCCCGCCGAGGCCCCCTGGCCACCTGCGTCGGCGCCGTTCCCGTCATGTCTACCGGCCCGGCCACCGTCGCCAGCGCATCGCATTCCAAAGAGTTCAACCCCTTCGAGGCCATGGCCGAGCGATTCAACATCGCCGCCGACCACCTCGGGCTCGAGCAAGGCCTGCGCGACGTGCTGCGCATCCCCGACCGCGAGCTGACGGTCGCCATCCCGATCCGGATGGACAACGGGACGATGCGCGTGTTCACCGGCTACCGCGTGCAGCACAACTTCTCGCGCGGGCCGTGCAAGGGCGGGATCCGTTTCGCGCCGGACGTCAACCTCGACGAGGTGCGCGCGCTCGCGGCCTGGATGACCTGGAAGTGCGCCGTGGTCGACCTGCCCTTCGGCGGCGGCAAGGGCGGCGTGATCTGCACGCCCTCCGAGCTGAGCCAAGGCGAGCTGGAGCGCATCACGCGCCGCTACACGACGGGCATCCTCGACATCCTCGGGCCCGACCGCGACGTGCCCGCGCCCGACGTCAACACCAACGAGCAGACGATGGCGTGGCTGATGGACACGTACTCGATGCACGTGCGCCGCACCACGACCGCGGTCGTGACCGGGAAGCCGATCGCGCTGGGCGGATCGAAGGGTCGCACGGAAGCGACCGGACGCGGCGTGATGATCAGCGCGCGCGAAGCGCTCAAGAAGCTCAACCTGCGTCCCGACCAGACCAGCGTCGTGGTGCAGGGCAGCGGCAACGTCGGCGGCATCGGCGCGCGCCTGATGCAGGCCCAGGGCCACAAGATCATCAGCATCAGCGACATGTTCGGCGCGATCCACAACGAGAACGGCCTGGACATGCTCGACGTGCTCGCCTACCTGAAGGCCAACAAGAAGCTCAACGGTTATCCCAAGGCCAAGGCGATCGACGCCGCGGCGGCGCTGGAGCTGCCCTGCGACGTCTTGGTGCCGGCCGCGACCGAGAACCAGATCACCTCCGAGAACGCGGCGCGCATCAAGGCCAAGGTGATCGTCGAAGGCGCCAACGGACCGACGACGGCGGAAGCGGACAA
>Ga0315910_10001092_pt1 | contig 25392 bp, 24 predicted proteins | sample EdamamesoilMG_FD_204470 | JGI IMG/M metagenome (GOLD analysis project Ga0315910, IMG submission 204470) | Garden soil microbial communities collected in Santa Monica, California, United States - Edamame soil | ecosystem: Environmental > Terrestrial > Soil > Garden | place: USA: California... | reverse complement strand
CTGGTCGCCGCACAACACAACAGCACGCTCAAAACCTTCTACAAACGCCTGCGCGAACGCGGCAAACCCGCCAAGCTCGCCCTCATCGCCGTCGCCCGCAAACTGCTCATCTTCCTCAACAGCCTCCTCAAACCCGCCTTCGCTCAATCCTCCTGACAAGACAGTTGCTGCCGGCGGAGTTGTTTCCCGGGATCCTGCCCGGGCCCGCGTCTCACCGCGTCGCGGGAAAGAACTTCGCCTCGCGGTAGCGCACCATCGTCAATCCGTTCTGCCAGGTGTCGAGGCGCGTGAGCTCACGTCCATCGATGTATTCATCGAGCAGCCACGCGGCGAAACGGCCGCCGGCCTCGTGGGCGAGCGGGTAGCCGCCGCCGAAGCGCGGGTTGATCTCGATGACGGTCGCCCGCTGCGTCGCGGCGTCCCAAAAGATCTGGATGTTGAGCGGCCCGCGCGCGCCCGGGAGCGATTCGGTGATGCGGCGCGCGAGGTCCATGAGCACGGAGATCCGCGCGGTGCGGCCGCGCACGACCTCGCCGTCGCCGATCATGAGCCGCTCATGCGGGATCTCGCCCAGGCAGCGTCCGTCGCGTGCGGCGTAGGTGTTGACCGTGTACTCGGCGCCCGGGGCGAGCGTCTGCACGATCCAGTCGCCGGGCAGACCGGCGAGGTCGGCCGCGCAGCGACACACGCGGACCTGGCGACTGCCGCTGCCGCGCGCGTGCTTGGCGACGAGGGGAAACCGGCCGGCCAGCGCGCTCGTCGCGCGTGTGGCCACGGTCGCCTGCTCCGGCGTGGGGAATCCGTGGTCGCGCAACCAGGCGTGTGTCTCGACTTTGTCGAGACAGAGCGCGACCGCGTCGGCCGACGAGACGGCCAGCGTCACGCCGGCTGCGGCGAACAGGTCGGCGACGGCGGCGAGCGCGGGCAGGTCGTCGTGGCGCGAGGGCACGACGAGTTTCACCTGCTCGCGCACGCAGGCCTCGAGCAACCGCTGCACCGTGGCATCGTCCTCGACCGGACCGCCCGGGAGGCGCACGTGGCAGAAGGTCGCGGCGGGCGAAAGCGGATCCTGTTCCCACGCGAGGAGCCGGCCGTGCCGCGCGTTGGTGGCTTCGGCGAGTGCGCGCGTGAGCGCGACCTTCGAGCCGGGCGAAAGGATCAGGACCTGCGGACCGTGAGCGGGCATGGCGCGGGGCCGCGTGCCTGAAAGCGAAGCGGCGCCCGCCATGTGAGGCGCGGCGCCGGAAAACTTCGAGAGGAAACCGGAGCGGCGGCGGGCGCAGAAGCGGCCGGCGAGCGGAGTGGCACCCGTGCCCGCTCAGGGCACGAGGGCGAGGATGCTCTGCGTGGGCGGGGCCTGGCGCGGGACCTCGAGCGCCGACACGGGATTGAGCAGGCCGATGCGGAAGAGAATCTGGGTGTCGACCGTGACCGGGTGGTACTGGTGCGACGTGCGTTGCTCGGGATCGGCGACGATCACGGCCCCGACGAGTTCGCGCTTGTTCTGCACGATCCCGATGGTGGAAAGCCACGACGGGTCGATCACTTCGGCGGAGGGCAGGGTGACCCACGCGTGCACGTCGACCTTGCGGCGGTTCGGGATGCCGTGGGTGATCCAGCGCCGCACGTCGGTCTGGCCGAAGCGATAGACCGGCTGGTCGTGGTAGGACATCCAGCCGAGCGTGTAGATCGCGTCGATCCCCGCGCCGCGCAGGAAGTCCACGAGGTCGTGGGTGATCTGCATGCACATGCCGGCGATGTGCTCGTCGGAGCGGCTGCAGATGTTGAGACGCGCCCACTCGCGGACGATCTCGCTGAACTCGTCCGTGACGATCGGCCCGGTCGGATCGAAGCCGGGGCGGCTCGAGCACTCCAGCGCGCGGGTGAACGCGATGGCACGCCGCAGCGCGGACGCGTAGCGTCCGGGTGTGTCGTGCATGGTCTCGGTCGGCATCGGGAGTGGAGAAAGGCGGACAGCGGACACGGTCAACCCGGGCTCCCCTCCGACGGGCGGGCGGGGATTCCGGCGGTTGAAAAAAACGCCGCGTCGGCAGTGACGCGGCGTCTTGAAGGCGGCACGAAGTCGAAAGTGACTTCTATTAGCCGAGCAGTCGGAGGGCGATCTGGCTGGAGGCGTTGGCCTGGGCCAGCATCGCGGTGCCGGACTGCACGAGGATCGAGTAGCGGGCCAGCTGCGTGGACTCCTTCGCGACGTCGACGTCGATGATGCGGCTGTTCGCAGCTTCGAGGTTCTGACGGTTCGTCTGGAGCATCTCACCGGCGAAGGACAGGCGGCTGTAGTCAGCGCCGTTCTGCGCGCGGCTGGTGGCGACCGACTGGATCGCGTCCGTGACGTTGGTCACCGTGACCGCACCGAGGCTGGCCGCGTTCGTGACGTCGGAGACGTCGTCGGCGAGGTCGGCCTTGGTGATGGCGACGTTCTGGTTGCCCGACTCGTTGATGGCCACGTTCTCGGTGGTCGCACCCGACGAGAAGACCGAGACGCCGTTGAACTGCTCGGCCGCGAGGGCGGTGAGCTGGTCCTGGAGGGCGGCAAACTCAGTCTGGTAGTTGGCGACGTCGGTGTCCGACTTCGTCACGTCGAGGCTGAGGGTCTTCAGTTCCGAGATACGCTCGAGGATCTTGCCGGCCGTCTTGAGCGCGCCGTCCTGCACCTGGAGGAAGGACTGGGCGTTCGCGACGTTCGTCGAGGCGGCGTCCGTGCGCTTGAGGGCGGCGGACAACTTCATGGACACGGCCAAACCGCCGGCGTCGTCCGAAGGCTGCACGATCTTGATGCCGGACGAGAGACGATTGAGGCTCTTCTGCAGCATCGAGTTGGCAGTCGCGAGATTGCCGTAAGCAGCGGTTGCAGAGGAGTTGGTATTGATGACGACTGACATGGTGATCTTCCTTGATCTGGTGCGACTTCCGTGCCGCGACGGGCCATTGGGTTTTTGTGGTGCTTGGCCTCACCTGCCGGGAATCCTTTCCCGAACGGGGATGTTTATCGGCGGGCGCACGGATTCTTTAGCTGCAAATTTCCGACCGAGGCGTTTTCCTCAGGAACAAAGTCGTGGCCGAAATCTATCTCGACGGAGAGGCCGTCCAGTTTGACGGGCCCGCTCCATCCTCGTGGGAGCAACTCCTTGCCTTGATCGAGCAAAGCCTCGCGGCCTCCGGGCGCGTGCTGGCCGGTGCAGCGATCGACGGGGTGGGTGTCGAGGCCGCCGCCGATCCCTCGCGCTATGCCGCGGCGGCGCGGATCGACGTGCGTTCGCTCTCGCTCGCCGAGGCCGTGGCGCAGGTCTCCGGCGACTGTGCGCGCCGCGCGCGCGAACTCGGCGCCGAGGGCGGTGAACTGTGCCAGGCCGTGGTGCGCCAGCCCTGGCCTGGCGTCGTGGCCGGTGTGCTCGCCTTCGGCGGACGCCTCGGTGAGTTCCTGCAGCAGGCGAGTGGACTCGTCTCCGACGCGGGGTGGGCGGCCTGCGCCGACGAATTGACCACGGCGCTGGGCCCGTGGATGGACGCGGTGGCGGCGTCGGATGCCGCCGAAGTGTGTGTGCGCCTCGACCGCGACATCCTCCCTGTGCTCGAACGCGCCGCGCAGCGCGCGGGGCCGGGCGGGGCCGGCACCGCGTCGTCATGAGTGTCTACGCACAGAATCTTCGCGCCCTTGCCGCGCGGTTTCCCGTCGCGGCCCGGCGCGTCGAGGCGGCCCGGAGTCAGCGCGTGCCGCTTCGCTCCGGGGAGGACGCACGCCGGATCGCCGCGCGCTGGCTCTCGGGTCGACGCATCCGCCAGGGCGCGTTGCTGGCGGTATCCGGATGTGGCGACGGCGTGCACCTGCGCACCCTGCTCTCCGTGCTGCCGGCCGGGGCGCGGGTCTTTGCAGTCGAGGCCTCGCCGGAGCGGTGGCGCGGCGTGCTCGAGCAGGTCGATCTCACGGACCTGCTCGCGGATCCACGCCTGCTCGTCGGCACCGGGACGATCGACGATCCGCTCTTCGAGGCGGTGACCGGGCTGGTGGCCACCGAGATCACCGACATCGAGCCCTGGATTTTCGCGCCGGGCTACAATCTCGCGCCGGAGTACTACGCGCGCTTTTTCACGGAGTTTGCCCGCTGCATCGATGTCCGGCGCAAGCTCGAGGGCACGCGCATCGCCGACGCGGCGCTGTGGCAGGCCAACTCCTTCGCCAATCTCGAGGTGCTCGCGGACGCGCCAGAGCTGCCGGCGCTGGCCGGCGTGTTTCGCGGGCGGCCGATGGTGCTGGTCTCGGCCGGGCCCTCGCTCGACGAGTCGCTCGAGTTTCTCCGCGCCGCGAGCCGCGTGGCGGTCATCGCCGCGGTCAACTCGTCCTACCGCGCGGTCCGCCGTGCGGGCATCGTGCCGCATCTCGTGCTCGCGGCCGATCCGCGCGAGTTCACCGCGCGCGGGTTCGCCGGGGTGCCGGTCGACGGTACCCACCTCGTCACCACGCCGATCGTGCACCCGGACGTGCCCCGGATGTTTACCGGGCGCACGTTCATCTGGAGCGGTGCCAATGAACTTTTCCTCGAGCTGCGGCGCCGGCTGAAGCTGCCCGCCGGTATCCGGATCGTGGAGCAGGGCACGGTCTCGGCCTGCGCGATCGACCTCGCGATCATCCTGGGCTGCGATCGCGTCTGCCTCGTCGGCCAGGATCTCGCGATCCGCGCCGACGGACGCAGCCACGCCGAGGATACGTTCTACACCGACCTCAACGCCAATCGCGCCGACACCGAGGAGTGCCGCCGCCTGCCCGGCAACACCCTTCCCGAGGTCCTCGTCGAGAGTAAGCTCTTCATCTACCTGAAAACCTTCGAGCAGCTCGCGGTGCACCGCCCGCAGCTCAAGTTCATCAACACCTCGCGCCTCGGGGCCCGCATCGAGGGCATGCCGTACCTGCCGCTCGACCAGGCCCTCGCCTGGCTCGGGACCAGGTCGACCTCCGGCGCGAGCGAGGCCCTCGCCAAGCGCCACGCCGCGGGCGCGACGCACGCCCTCGGCGCGGAGCGCGTGCGCGCGGTCTTCGGCCCCACCGGGATCTTTGCGCGCGACATCCTGCGCCTCGCCCTGCGGGCCGCGGCGCTGGCCGAGCCCCTCGTCACGGATACGATGCGCGAGGACGAGCAGTCGGCCGTGCAGTTCGCGCCGGCTCTCGCGGCCGTCGACGCGCTGCGCGCCCACGCCGCGGCGCATCCCGACGATTACGCCGTCCTCGAGGCCGGCCGCGCGCGCCTGGAGCTGTTCAAGGCCCGGGCGATGGAAAACAAGTTTCCCCCCGGGGCGGGCGCGACGCTGCGGCGCTTCCTCGCCGATCGCGAGTACGCCTGGGCGATGGCCGAAGGCGCGTGGTTTCTTCTCAACCAGCTCGACGCCTTCCTGTGCCCGCCCGCACCCGCGACGTCATCTGCTAAAATCGCGTAAACAGCGCTAAGGTGTCTCCCTCATTGGCCGATAGTCCTCTCTGCCGTATTCTCTGCGGCTCACTCCCGTACACACCATGGCTGGTCTGCAACTCTCCGGGCTCGCATCAGGCTTCGACTGGAAATCAGTCGTCGAGCAGCTGATCGCGATCGAACGGATCCCGCAGCAGAACCTGCGGACGGAGAAGACAGTCAACACGAACAAGCTCTCCGTCTTCACCAACCTGCGGACGAGGCTGACGACCTTCCAGGACGCGGCCAAGGCGCTCTCCGCGACCTCGCTCTTCGGTCAGCGCACGACCGCGCTCAGTGACGAGGAACTCAACTGGACCGCCTCGGCCACCAGCAGCGCGGCGACCGGCCAGTATGCGTTCAACGTCACGCGACTGGCCACCCAGTCCGTGCGCCAGGGCGCGACCGACATCGCCGGCTCGCTCAACGCGACCGACGATGTCTCGGGCCTGCTGCTCTCCGAGATGCGCACGTCCATGAGCGTGACCGCCGGCAGCTTCACGATCAACGGCTCGACCGTCGAGGTCGAGGCGACGGATACGCTCGAGGACGTGTTCGACAAGATCTCGACCGCGACCGGCGGCGACGTCACCGCGGCCTACAGTTCCGCGACGGACCGCGTCACGCTCACGGGCTCCGGCACGATCACGCTCGGCGGCGGCGGCGACACGAGCAACTTTCTCTACGCGCTCAAGCTCTACAACAACAACAGCGCGACCGTCTCGAGCAGCAGCACGCTCGGCACCCTTGGGGTCAACGACGACATCGCCGCTTCCGGCCTCGGCACCGCCCTGACCGGCCTCGACGGCTCGGGCAACGGCTCGTTCACGATTAACGGCGTGACGATCAACTATAACGTCAACGACGACTCGCTCTCCGGCCTGATGTCGCGCGTCAACGCCTCCGAGGCCGGCGTGACCATGGGCTACGACGCCCAGAACGACCGCTTCACGCTCACCAACAAGGGCACGGGCGACCTCGGGCTCACCGCGACCGACGACTCGGGCAACCTGCTCGCCGCGCTCAAGCTCTCCTCCGCCGCGACGGTCACGCGCGGCACCAACGCCGAGTTTTCCATCAACGGCGGCGGCACCATCGTCGCCGCGTCCAACACCTTCAGCGCCTCCGCCCACGGCATCAACGGGCTGACGGTCACGGCCACGGAGACCGGCTCGCAGACGATCACGGTCGCCAACGACACCGAGGCGATCGAGGCGGGCATCACCAAGTTCATCTCCGCCTACAACGACGTCCAGAGCTACATCGACTCGCAGACCCGCGTGACGGTGGGAGCGAACGGCGCCGTCACGACCGGGTTGATGGCGGGCAACCGCGAGTTCACCGCCATCGCGCGCCAGCTGCGTGCCACGGTCTTCGACGCGGTCGGCGGCGCCTCGGCCGACATGTCGCGCCTCGAGTCGATCGGCATCGATTTCGAAGGCAGCGGCTCGACGCTCTCCGTGCGCGACGCGTCGAAGCTCTCCGAGGCCCTGGCCAACGACCTCACCAAGGTGAGCGCGTTGTTCACGACGAACACGACCGGCATCTCCGGCCGCGTCGACGCCTACGTCTCACAGATCACACTCACGGGCGGTCTGGTCGACCGGCAGGAGACCACGCTCGAGAAGCAGAACTCGTCGCTCGACCAGCAGATATCCGATCTCGAGCGGCGCATCACGGCCGAGCAGGAAAGGCTCGAGGCCAGTTTTATTGCCATGGAAGAGGCACAGTCCAGGATCCAGAACCAGCTCTCGTCGCTGACGCAGATGCTGAACAGCTGACGACTCGTCTCTTCCAGTGTCCCTTCGCCACACCTCCTCGCGCGACGCCCACGTCTCTTCCCGCTCCCGGCTGACTCTCATCGTCCTCGGCCTGGCGGTGGTGCTGTCCGGATGCCGGACGGTGCAGAAGGACTGGGATGTGCCCACCGGCCCGGCGTTCCAGCCGACCAACTACACGAGCGTCGGCGCCATCCCGGTGGCTGTGCGACGCGTCGCCGTGCTGCCGCTGCACGGCGAGTCCTGGCCGGGCGCGACGATCTCGGCCGTCGAGGCGGCGTTTGTCTCCGAACTCCAGAAGTTCGAGCGCTTCGAGGTCGTGACCGTTTCCCGCACGCAGATGCGCGAGGAGTTTTCCGCCGAATCCGTGATCTCCACCGCGGCGCTGCCGGCCGATGTGCTCGCCCGGCTGCGGGCCGCTTATGGTGCCGACGCCATCCTCTTCCAGGATCTCACGCACTACGCCCCGTACCAGCCGATCTCGATCGGCGTGCGCGCCAAGCTCGTCTCTGCCATCGACGGCACCGTGTTGTGGTCCTTCGACACGCTCTTCGACGGGGCGCAGCCGTCCGTCGCGGTGGCGGCGCGCGACTACTACCTCTCCCAGGGTCGCCCGGCCTACCCGCTGGAAAATTCTTCGAGCATGATGCAAAGTCCTTCCCGGTTCGCGAAGTATGTTGCCCATGCGATGTTTGGGACACTTCCCCCCAGGGAAACAAGGTGATCCCCCCAGTTTTTTGCTAAACTTTTGTCAGAGGGTTCCGATGAGAGAGCTTGTCAAAAAGATCCTATCACTCCGGCCGACCTGCGGCCGATAGGAGAAAAAACAAGTCCACCACCTTTCAATCTCTCATCCACCGTTTCCCATGAACATCGACCCTCTCAAGACTTCGTCGAACCAGGCTTACTCGCTCCAGTCGACCGGCCAGAATCAGGCCGGCTCGGCCCAGACGCCCGCCGCCGGTCAGAGCGAATCCGACAGCCTCTCCGCCGGGATGACCGACAGCGTCCGCGCCTCGCTCGCGGCCATGCCGGAGATCCGCCCCGAGGTGGTCGAGCGCGGCCGTCAGCTCCTCGCCGACAAGAACTGGCCGACGCCCGAGATCATCAACAACATTGCCGGCATGGTCACGCCGTTCTCGGCTGAAGAGTGATCGATTCCGGCCGATTGAAAACGCCATGCTCCCCGCGAAGAAACTTGCCTCGTACCGGTCCGTCTCCGTCGACACCGCCAGTCCGGGCAAGCTGATCCTCATGCTCTTCGACGGCGCGCTGCGTTTCATGCATGCGGCCGAGGACGGTTTCCGCCAGAGCGACGTGCGCGTCCGCCAGGAGACCATCCACAATAACATCATCAAGACCCAGAACATCATCCTCGAGCTCCAGCGCTGCCTCAATGTGCGCGACGGCGGCGAGTTCGCGGTGAACATGTTCCGGCTCTACGATTTCATGCTCACGCGCCTGATCGAGGCCAACAACAAGAAGGATCCCGAGGGCGTGCGGGTCGTCATCCAGCTGCTCGGCGAGCTCCGCGGGGCCTGGGACGAGATGCTTCAGCAACAGGGGGCCCCGGCGGCGACCGCCAGCCTCTCAATGAGCGCCTGACGCACGGGCGTCGGATTCGATCATGCCCGCCTTGCGCCGCCGATTGTTCGTCCTTCTCGGCGCCTACGAGGACCTCACGGATCGTGAGACCAGCGCCCTGCGCCGCGGCGATATCGGCTACGTGCTCGCCATCCAGGAGCGCAAGGCGCGCCTCACCGAGTCTCTCCAGGCCGCGCGCCGCACGACCGAACTTTCCTCCGACGAAAGCGCCGCGTTTCACGAGCGCGTCCGCTCCCTTCACGCCCGCGAGTCGGGCAATCTCGATACGCTGCGGGTGCAGATGGCACAGAATCGCCAGGCGACCCGCGAGATCGGCCAGGCCGTGCAGCGCTCCCGCCAGGTCCGCCGCGGCTACTCGAGCATCGGCTCGGGCCTGAAGACGGCGGGCTCCAGCGTGCTCGGCCAGGCCTGATTTGGTTCGAGTTTCGGTTCCGGCCTGACACAGGTAGGGACGCCTCGCCGACCTGTCCGCCGAAGCCTCGGCGAAGGAGGAGGCCTCCCACCCAGTGATGAGTCACTCAGGCAACTCCGACCCAGGCCGGTCTCCACTTCTTCCCTACGCGCGCCAGTGGATCGACGAGAGCGACGTCGCCGCCGTGGTCGACGTGCTGCGCTCGGACTTTCTCACGCAGGGCCCGGCGATCGAGCGCTTCGAGCGCGCCCTGGCCGAGGTGACCGGCGCCCGCCACGTCGTGGCCGTGTCGAGCGGGACCGCCGCGCTGCACCTCGCGTGTCTCGCGCTCGATTTCGGCCCCGGCCGCACCGGTGTGACGAGCCCGATCACCTTCGCGGCGAGTGCGAACTGCTTCCTCTATGCGGGTGGTGCCGCGGACTTTTGCGATGTCGATCCGCAGACCGGATCGATGAGCGTGGACGCGCTCGAGGCGCGGCTGCGCGAACTCGCGGCGCGCGGTGCGCCGCCGGGCGTGGTCGTCGCCGTCTCGCTCGCCGGAAGGGTCGCCGCACTGCCCGGGCTTGCCGCGGTGTGCGCGCGCCACGGCTGGAGCCTCGTCGAGGACGCGGCGCACAGCCTCGGCGCAACCTATCGCGACGCCGCCACCGGTGCCACGCATGCGAGCGCCTCCTGCGCCCACACGCGCGCGGCCATCCTCAGCTTTCATCCGGTCAAGCACGTCTGCGCCGGCGAGGGCGGTGCGATCCTGACCCACGACGACGCGCTCGCGCACCGGCTGCGGCGTCTGCGCACCCACGGTATCGAAAAACCCGTGACAGCGGAGCTCCCGGCCGGCGAAGGCGGCTGGTTCTACGAGCAGCGCGAACTCGGCTACCACTATCGCCTCACCGACATCCAGGCCGCGCTCGGCGCCAGCCAGCTCGCACGTCTGCCGGCGTTTCTCGCGCGCCGTCGCGAACTGGCGCGGGCCTACGCGCAGGCGTTCGCCGGCGCACCCTTCGAGCGCGTGCTGCGGGCGCCGGCCTTCGAGCCCGACCACGCCTATCACCTCTACGTCGTGCACCTGCGCACGCCGGCGCTGCGGCTCGCGGCCTACGATTTTCTCGCCGGGCGCGGCATTCGCACGCAGGTGCACTACATCCCGGTATACCGGCATCCGCACTATCGCCGCGTCGTCGGCGATCTGCGCCTGCCCGGCGCGGAGGCGTGGTATGGTGGCTGCCTCAGCCTGCCGCTCTTTCCGAAAATGACGGACGCCGACCAACAGCGCGTGATCGAGGCGTTGCGCGAGTTCGCCGCCACGCATGGGTGAACCGGGTCAGACGGGCGCACGCGTGGCGCTCTTCCGCCTCGAGTTCGGCGGCGCGCACGGGTGGGGCCATCTCGTGCGCAGCGGCGCGCTGGCCGCTGCGCTGCGTGCGCGCGGCTGGCGCTGTGTGCTGTGGACGGCGAGCGGTCGTGGCTCCGTGCCTGAAGAATTGATCGAGCCGTTTGCCGACCTCGTGCCATTCACCGGGGCGAGCGTTGGCGTACCGCTGCCGTGCGACTGGCTCGTGGTCGATCACTACGGTGCCTCGGACGAACAGCTGCGCCGCTGGCGGGCGGGCCTGCGCGGGCGGATGCTTGCGATCGATGACGAGATGCAGCGCCGGCTCGACGCCGCGGATCTCGTGCTCAACACCCGGCTCGGGTTGCGTGAATCGCGCTACGCCGCGGGGGTCGCGACGCTCCTGGGCGAGCACTACGCGCTGCTGCGAGCGGGGCTGCGCGATCCGGCGGCGCCAGCCTGGACCGCGCCGCCTGGCGCGACCCCGGTGCTCGTGATGCTCGGCGGCACCGATCCGACCGGCGCGACCGGAGCCGTGCTCGCCGCGCTCGATCCTGCGGGGATCGTACCCATCGTCGTCGGCGGCCGCCGGGAGAGACCCGAGGCGCTGACTCGCTTCGCGTCGTCCGTATGGCTCACTGGAGTCAACGCGCGCGAACTCGCCGGCTGGGCCGGGCTGTGCCGCTTCGCCGTCTCGGCGGCCGGCGGCACGCTCTACGAGCTTGCGGCGCTCGGCCTGCCTTTCGTCGCAGTCGTGGTGGCGGAGAACCAGCGGGCGTTTGCCGCCGCCGCGGCGGCGCGCTGGAAGCTGCCGTGTGTGGCGGACGGACCGGGCCTGCGCGACGAACTCGCCGCGGCCGTGCGCGCCCTCATCTCCGATCTCGAAAACGCGCGCGCCGCGCTCACCGGGATCGATGGGCGCGGCGCGGAGCGGGTGGCGGAGGCGATGATTCAGCCTGAATAGAGCCGTTGAGCCATCCCGCTGCTGCGGGACTTCGCTTCGCTCAGCAGCGATGAAAGCACGGAGTGAACACAGAGGCCACAGAGAGTTGCGTCACTCTCGTGGGACTCCTGGTCACACCGAGGGGGTGAACGAGCGTTCGGGGCATTGAACTCTCCGAAAAGTCACTCTGTGAAACTCCTCTGACATCTCTGTGGCCTCTGTGTGACCTCCGTCGGCTTCATCTGGGTTCAGGGCGCAGGCTGATCCTTCGTCGCCGTCACTGTGCGCGAGCGCGTCTCGCCGGAAGGGCTGGTCACGGTGTGCGTGCGGGTCGCCGTGCCGTTTTCGACGGTCGTCGTCGTGGCGGCCGAGCGCGTCCCGCCATTGGGGCCGGTCGTGGTCGTCGAGCGCGTCGACGTATTGCCGTCGCGCACGACCGAGCGGTCGACCGTGGCGGTGTTGCCGTGTGCGCCGGTCACGGTGCCGGTCGTGGCGCGGCCGTTTGCGGTCTTCTCGGTCGTGGTCGAGTACGTCCCGGTGCTGCCGTTCTTGCGCTCGTAGGTGCCGGTGGAGGAAACGGTGCCGTCGTCGTTGCGCACGACGGTGCCGTTGACGCTGCGGGTGTTTCCGGCCGGGCCGGTCTGGGTGCGGTTGATCGTGCCCGTGCCGTTGTCCTTGTCCCATGTCCGGTCGACGGTCTGCGTGGCTGTGTGGCCGTTCTCGCCGGTGATCGTCCGGTCCCGGTGAAAGGCTCCGGGCTCGCGCTGGGTGTTTTCCACCACGGTGGCGGAACGGCCGCGGTCGGTCTGGACCTTGCCGCTGCGCGTGCGGGTGCGGGCTTCGGAGACGGAGGAGAAGGCGACGGAGGCCGCGAGGGCCACGAGAGCGAGTCTGGAAATGTGCATGGTAGGCATGGCTGGTGAGGAGATGCGCCTCCGCACCGGCGGTTACCTGCCATCGGCGAATTTCCGCTCAGATCCAGTCGCCGGCCTTCAACGGTGTACCCGCTTTCAGGGCACGGCGGGCCTTCCGGCCGAGCACGTCCTCCCAGCGCGCGGGATCGAGGCCGTCGGCCGGGCGGACGATGCGCAGGTTGGTCGTCGTGAGCACGGCGCCGCGCGCGATGTCCTGCGCGACGAAGATCGATCGGCGGAAGCGCCGCTGTTTCAGGTCCTGCCTCGTCGGTCCGAGCACGGGTCGCCCGAGCGAGGCATGGAGCGTGCGCACGGCCGCGGCCATGCGGGCAAACTCCGCGGGCTCGAGCGAGAAGCCGCTGTCGACGCCGCCGGTCGAGCGGTCGAGCGTGAAGTGTTTTTCGATCACGCAGCCGCCGAGCGCGACCGAGCCGAGCGCGACCTCGTCGCTCATGGTGTGGTCGGAGAGGCCGGCCGGCGTGTGGAATGTATCACGCAGTGCAGGCAACGAGCGCAGGTTGAAGTCGCGCGGCAGGCTGGGGTAGGCGCTCACGCACTTGAGCAGCACGAGCGCGGGGCAGCCGGCGGCGCGCAGCGTGCGCACGGCGAGCGCGATCTCGGCTTCGGTCGCCATGCCCGTGCTCATGATCACGGGCTTGCGCGTGGCGCCGACGCGGCGCAACAGCGGGATGTGGTTCACCTCGAAGGAGGCGATCTTGTAGACGGGCGGACGCATCTCGCGCTCGAGGAAGTCGACCGCCGATTCGTCGAACGGCGTGCTGAAGCACACCAGCCCGAGACGGCGCGCGTGCTTCGCGAGGTCGGCGTGCCACTCCCACGGCGTCATCGCCTCGCCGTAGAGATCGTGGAGGTAGCGGCCCTCCCACAGGCCCTTGCCCACGCGAAACGGCGCGGTGCGCGCGGGCAGCGTGATCGTGTCGGGCGTGTAGGTCTGGAGCTTCACCGCATCGGCGCCGGCGCGGGCGGCGGCGTCGATCAGCGCGACGGCCTCGTCGAAGCGCTGCTTGTGGTTGGCCGAGAGCTCGGCGATGAGAAACGGGGCGCAGCCGTCGCCGATCGTGTGGCGGCCGAGGCGGAAGGTCGCGGGCCAGCGCGGGAGTTTTCCAGACGACGAGCGGGGAGCGGATGCGGGACGCGGACGGCGGGCGGGCACGGTCGGGGCGGAGCTAGAAGGAGTCGTCGTAGCCGAGCTTGCGCGCGATATCGCGGCAGATCTCCCGCACGCGATGAAGCGGGAGCTGGTACGGGTTGGTGTTGCTCACGTAGGAGAATCCATCGGGGCAGGGCATGCCGCCGAGCTCGCGTGCGTGCGAGGTCCAGTAGGGATGCGCCGGCGTGATGATGTATCGATCGGGCAACTCCACCGTCATCGGGGCGTCGTCCTCGGAAACCAGGATCTCGTGCAGCTTCTCGCCCGGGCGGCGGCCGATCTCCTGGATCGTGCAGCCGGTGCCCATCGCCTCGACCAAGTCGACGATCTTGCAGCTCGGAATCTTCGGGACAAAAATCTCGCCGCCGACCATCGACTCGAGGCAGGCGAGGACGAACTCCGCGCCGTTGTTCAGCGAGATAAGAAAACGCGTCATGCGTTTGTCCGTGATCGTGATGCGGCCGCGCTTGCGCTGCTCGAGAAACACCGGGATCACGCTGCCGCGGCTGCCGATGACGTTGCCGTAGCGCACGGCGGCAAAGCGCGTCGGGCTGCGGCCCGCGTAGCTGTTCGACGCGACGAAGATCTTGTCGGAGCAGAGCTTGGTCGCGCCGTAGAGATTCACGGGATTCGCGGCTTTGTCCGTGCTCAGGGCGATCACGCGCTGCACGCCGCAGTTGACCGCGGCCTCGACGATGTTGATGGCGCCGCCGATGTTGGTCTTGATGAACTCGTGCGGGTTGTACTCCGCGGCCGGCACCTGCTTGAGCGCGGCGGCGTGGATGACGAAGTCGACACCGCGGAACGCGCGCTGGAGGCGCTCCAGGTCGCGCACGTCGCCGAGGAAGTAGCGCATCGCCGTCGAGCGGAAGCGCTCGTCCTGCTGCATCTCCGACTGCTTGAGCTCGTCGCGGGAGAAGACGATCAGGCGGGCCGGCTTGTATTTCTTGAGGATCTGGTGGATGCACTCGCGGCCGAAGGACCCGGTGCCTCCCGTGACGAGGATCGACTTGCCGTTGAGCATGGGCGGGGATCGCGTCGGCACGAGCGACGCACCGGCATGGATACCGGCGCGCGGCGGCGAGGCCACATTTTTCCTCGGACACGCGCGGCCGGCAGAAATTGCCGCTCTTCGCTTGCCGTGCGCAACGCCGCACTTTTCTGTGAGGCGCAATGGCCCTGGAGAAAATCCTGGTGCTCGACGACGAGCCTGTGCTGCGCCGCACCCTGGAGGAGCATCTCCGGCGCAAGCGCTACACGGTCGCGGGCGCAGACAGCGTCGCGCGCGCCGAGGAGTATCTGGCGAAGGACGAGTTCGACGTCGTCCTGCTCGACGTGCACCTGCCCGACGGCGACGGCACGCAGATCCTCGAGCGCCTCGGCCGCCGGCCGGACGGACCGCTGTTCATCGTCATCACCGGCCACGGCACGATCGAGTCGGCCGTCGGGTGCATGCGCGCCGGCGCCTTCGACTACCTGATCAAGCCCTTCTCGCTCTCGCAGATCGACGTGATCCTGAAGAAGGCCGAGGCCTTTTCCCAGCTGGTGAAGGTGAACCAGTTCCTCACGCGCGAGGCCGGTGGGAGCGACACCGACCTGGTGGGCGACGGCGTGCAGATGCGCCGGCTCCGGCAGCTCATCGCCAAGGTCGCGCCGACCGAGGCCACGGTGCTAGTGAGCGGCGAGAACGGCACCGGCAAGGAGCTCGTCGCCAACGAGCTCTACCGCCGCAGCAACCGCGCGAGCCAACCGTTCATCCGCGTCAACTGCGCCGCCGTGTCGGAGACGCTGATCGAGAGCGAGTTCTTCGGCCACGAGAAGGGCGCGTTTACCGGCGCGCTGCAAAAACGCGAGGGCCGCTTCGAGCTGGCGAACAACGGCACGATCCTGCTCGACGAGATCTCCGAGATCTCCCCGCGCCTTCAGGCCAAGCTGCTGCGCGTCCTCCAGGAGCGCGAGTTCGAGCGCGTCGGCGGCAACAAGACGATCAAGGTCAACGTCCGCGTCATCGCCACGACCAACCGCGACCTGCAAAAATCCGTCGAGCGCGGCGAGTTTCGCCAGGACCTCTATTACCGGCTCAACGTGTTTCCGATCCAGGTGCCGCCGCTGCGCGAGCGCCGCGACGACATCACCCGCCTGGCCGAGTTCTTCGTCGAGCGCTTCGCACGCAAGCACGGGGTGCGCGTGCGCGGCATCGCCGACGACGCCCACGCGCTCATGCAGGCGCACTCGTGGCCGGGCAACGTGCGCGAGCTCCAGAACACGATCGAGCGCGCCGTGATCCTGACCGAGAGTGGCTCGATGCTGCGTGGCGCCTCGCTCGGCCTGCTCATGCCCAGCGCCCCGGTCGCGCCTGCGTCGGTCGCCGCAGTGCCGGTCGCCGCGCCGGCGGCCGCCTTCGCCCCACCGGCCTTCGGCGGTCCGCTGCCGCAGGTCGAGATCCCGGTCGCGCCGCCCGCCGCGCCCGAGCCGCCGGCCGACGAGCCGATCATCACGCTCGACGAACTCGAGAAACGCCAGATCCTGCGCGCCCTCGAGCACACCGGTGGCAACCGCACGGAGGCCGCGCGCATTCTCGCGATCAGCATCCGGACGCTGCGCAACAAGATCGCCCTCTACCGCGAGCAGGGCACGCCGATCGCGGGCGACGATTGAGCCGGGAGCGCCCGATCGACCCCGAGCTGCACCCCGATGCCGGTGAGCGGACGCGGGGTGCGACCGTAGGGACAGTCCGGCATTGCCTCGCCTCGCGGCGGTTCGCGACAGTGGTCGTTTCCTCCTCCCCATGACTGCGTCTCCCACCGACCGGCCCGCCGCCGATCGCATCTTCCTTCGTTCGCTCGTCATCACCACGCTGCTGCGCGCGGTCATGGCGGCCCTCGTGCCGCTGACCGGCGACGAGGCCTACTTCGTCCTCTGGGGCGAGCACCTCGACCTCGGCTACTACGACCACACGCCGATGGCCGGCTGGTGGCTCGGCGCGACCCTCCTGCTGGGAAAATCCACCTGGCTGGTCCGCCTGCCCGCGCTGCTCACGACCCTCGTCGTCGCGTACGTGATCTGGCGCGTGGTGCGCGAGCACGACCGCGACAAGGCCGGCTGGATCGCCGCGCTCTACCTCTGGTCGCCGCACAATGTGCTGAACTTCTTCACCACCACCGACACGCCGGTGGTGCTCTTCGCCGCCTTCGCCGGGCTCTTCACCTACCGCGCCGTGCAGCGCGACCGCGCCGCCGACTACCTGCTCGCCGGACTGTTCATCGGCCTCGCCTTCCTCGCCAAATATTTCGCCGTGCTCCTCGGCGTGGGCATGGCCGTGGTGCTGCTCGGTTTCGCCGGACGCCCGCGCTGGGCCGGGCTCGCGCTCGTGCTCCTCGGCGCCGCGCCGTCGATCGCCGTGAACGTGTATTGGAATTATCAGCACGGCTGGCCGAACATCCTCTTCAACCTCTACAACCGCACGCGCGACGCCGGCTTCTCGCCGCTGAACCCGCTGGTGTTTCTCGCGATCAGCGTGCTGCCGCTCGGCCCGGTCGCCTGGCAGGTGCTGAAGCGCCGCGCCCCGGGCCGCGCGCCGTGGGGCGAGGCCTGGCGCACGTGGCGGGCGGGCGGGCTGGTGGTTTTCGTGGGGTGCTTCACGGTGCCGATGCTCCTGCTCCTGCTCGTCTCGCTGCAAAAGACGGTCGGCGCGCACTGGGTGCTGGGTTTCTTCCCGTTCTTCTTCATCGCCCTGGCCGGTCTCTTCACCACGGCGGCGCTCCAGCGGATGCTGCGCCCGATGGCGATCTTCGGCGGTTCGCTCTGCGCGATCGGCACGATCGGCGTGCTCCTGCCCGTCGAGCTGCTGCGCGGCCACAAGAGCTATGACTCGGTCGTGCTCGGCACGCACATGGACGAGGTGCTCGCCGCGCTCGAGCCGTTTCGCGGCGAGTACCTGCTCACGACGCCGAGCTACACGAAATCGGCGCTGCTCAGCTTCCACGGCGGCGCCTACGTGCCGGTGCTCGGGCCGGGCTCGTATCACGGACGCCAGGACGACTTCATCACGGACTTCCGCGCGCTCGACGGGAGGAGGATCATGGTGCTGTGCGACACCCAGGCGCGCGTGAACGCCAGCCGGGCGTGGTTCGAGCGCTCCGAGGTGCGCACGGTCGACGTGCGTGGTGCGGGGTTCGCGGTCGTGCTCGGCGATGGTTTCAAGTTCGCCGAGTACCGCGAGACCGTGCTCGAGGCGCGCGTGGCGCGTTACCACCGCATGCCCGAATGGCTCGCGCGCATGTCGAAACCCTCTCCCTTCCTCGAACGTTACGGCCTGCCCGCGGAAGCGCCGGAAGCCGCGGATCGAAGTTAGGGTGGGGTTGTCCAGGACGGCTTCCCAAACGGCGCCGACGTGGTTGCCGGGTCCGCGGCCCGGCAGGAGCCGGGCCCTCCAACGCGGAGAGAAGCGCGTCAGCGTGGAGGGCCGGGCTCCCGCCCGGCCGTGGCACGCACGGCCGCGCCGGATCGCGTCAGGCGCCGGCGATCGTGGAGCGACCGCCGTGGCGGGCCATCAGGTCGCTGAGCGTCTGCTGCGAGAGCGGCTTGGAGAGAACCTCGTCGATGTTCTCGGGTTTCTCGCCGTTCTGCGCGATGATGTGGGCGAAGCCCGTGAGCAGCACCACCGGCGTCTCGGGATGCAGTTCGCGCACGCGCGCGGCGAACTGGTCGCCGGTCATGCCCGGCATGGCGCGGTCGGTGATGACGAGGTCGTAGTGCTGCTTGTAGACGCGCTCCAGCGCCTGGTTCGGGTCGGTGAAGCAGTCCACCGTGTGCCCCATGTGCAGGAGGTTGAGCGAGATGATCTCGAGCAGGAGATCCTCGTCGTCGACCACGAGCACGTGGAGCGCGCGACCCTCGGCGGCCTCGACGGGGGGCGGCGTGGCCGCGTCTGATTCGCCGGACTCGCGGGCGCGCCCGATCGGCAGCCAGAACGTGAAGGTCGTGCCGTGGCCCTCCTCGGAGTGCAGGTCCACGCGGCCGCCGTGGCGCTCGATGATGCCGAAGACGATGGAGAGCCCGAGCCCGGTGCCGGCCCGGCCCTTGGTCGTGAAGAACGGCTCGAAGCAGCGGCGGCGCACCTCCTCGGTCATGCCGGCGCCTGTATCCGCGACCTGGAGGCACACCCAGTGGCCGACCTGGTAGGAACGCACGCGCAGGGTGCCGCCCTCGGGCATGGCGTCGACGGCGTTGAGCACGACGTTGGTCATGGCCTGGCGGATCTCCGACTCGGAACCGTGGATCGGCGGCGTCTCCTGGAGGTCGACGACGAGGTCGAAATGCTGGCCGTTGCCCTGCGCCTCGTTCTTCCAGCGGTGCCGGGTGAGCTCGAGCACCTCCTGGATGGCGGACTGGAGGGAAAAATCGCCGGGCGGCTCGAGATCCGAGCGCGAGCGGTAGAACTCCCGCAGGCGGCCGACCACGGCGGCACCGTCGTTGGCCGCGGTGCGGATCTTCTGGAGATAGAGCGAGACCTTCTCGGTGTCCTTGAGCAGGTCCGGGATCGTGAGCATCAGCTCGGTGAACCCGAGGATCGGCGCGAGCAGGTTGTTGAAGTCATGCACGATGCCGCTGGCCATCTTGCCGAGGGCGTGCATGCGCTCGCGCTGCACGATCGCCTCCTTCGTGCGCTGCAGCGACTCCAGCGCCTCGGTGAGCGCGAGATTCTTCTCGCGGAGGGCGTCCACGACCATGTGGCGCTCGGTCGTGTCAACGAGCACGGCGACGATCTGGCGGACCGAGCCCGAGGTGTCGGAGACGGGACGCAGGCGCAGGCGCACCCAGAAGGGCGTGCCGTCCTTGCGCGTGAGGCCCAGGTCGGTGGCCGAGCGGCGACCGTCGACGCAGTCGCTGATCGCGCGCTCGAGCGCCTCGATCGAGGTGGCCGCACCGGCGAGGAAGGCGAGCGCGCGGTTGACCGCGTCGGCCGCGGAGTAGCCGGTGAGCCGGGTGAAGCCGGCGTTGACGCTCACCACGGGGAATCCCGCGCGTGTGGCGTCGGCGACGAGCACGCCCTCCTCGATCTCGTCGAGCACGAGCTCGGCGGGCGGCGGGAAGTCGGCGGAGAGTTTTTCCGCGGTCACATCGCGGGCCACGAGGTGGATCGTCTCGCGCGACGGGCTCAGGCGCGGGCGCACCGCGAGCCAGACGTGGCCGTCCCCGTGGATGGCAAAACGCAGCGAGAGTTCCTCCCCGGCGTGGCCGGCGAGGATGCGGCTCATCCACGCGTCCCAGCGCGGGCGATCGGCAGGGTGGAGGAGCTCGGGCAACTCACGCCCGATGATCCGCTCACGGGAGAGGTGGATGCGCTCCGCCCAGGCTGTACTGCACGTGTGGATGCGGCCGTCGCGATCGATCGCGGCGAAGAGCGCGTGCGTCAGCTCGAGGATCGCGTCCTGCGTCTCCAGCGCCTGGGCCGGGAGTGAGAGACCGGGCGGCCGCGGCGGGGCGGGTGGGACCTCGGGCGCGACCTCGGCGGCCGGGACGTCCGGACGTGACGAAGCCGCCGGGCGTTTCTTGCGCCGGGCGGCCGGGGCTTTCCTTTGGGCAGTGGAAGCACGTGAAGCCATCGTGCGGATGAAAAAGTCGGCGCGGTAAACGGCGCCGACTTGAGCCGGCGCGGAGTTGCGAGTCCGCGCCGGAAGGGGGTCAGGCGAGTGTGCTGACCAGCTCGTTCTGGATGGCGTAGCGCGTGAGTGCGGCGACGTTGTGCAGGTTGAGTTTCCGCATGATGTTGGTGCGGTGGTTGTCCACCGTGCGGACGCTCAGGCTGAGCCGGCCGGCGATCTCGCGCGTCGAGAAGCCCTCGGCGACGAGTTGCAGGATTTGTTTCTCGCGATTGGAGAGCGGATGCGTGGTGCGGGCCGTCTCCGGATTCCGGATAAGCGTGCGCATCGCCGAGGCCATGCGCGGACCGATGAAGGTCCCGCCGGCCGCGATGATATCGAGCGCCTTCTTGAATTCGGCGAAGCCATCCATCTTGTCCACGTAGCTCTGCGCGCCGGCGGCGAGCAGCTCCCGGATGTTGCCGGGCGAGCCGCGACCGGAAAACACGAGCACTTTCACGCTCGAGAGATTCGCGGTGAGCTGCTTCAGCACCTCGATGCCATTGAGGCCCGGGAGGCCGACATCGAGAATCACGATGTCGGGCCTGATGGAAAGACAGCGGGTGAGGCCTTCCTGGCCATCCCCGAAGGCGCCGGCGACCTCATAGCCGGGAATCTGGCGGATGAACTCCGCGAGCATTTCCCTGACCGCCGTTTGGTCCTCAATTACTACGACACGCTTCATAGAGTAGATACGTCTTGTGCCCACGTAGAACGACCGAACCATCATCGACTTAATCCTCCCCGAGCATCTGGGTTGTTTTTCCCGGCGAAATCTTCGCGGCGGTAGGAGCTTTACCTTACAAAACTCCCGGTTGTCGGGGCCGCGTTCGCGCTTTTCTTACGGGTTTGGACACCGCTCCGGTGCAAAGGCTCCGTCGATGCGCCCGGAGGGCATGATAAACGGCATGCATGAACCGTCCGGCTGCGCCCCCGATGGTCCCGCCGGAGCGTCGGGCGGACCCTGAGCATTCCCACCCCGGGACAACCGTCCGGGCGATCATGCCCGTTGCGGGCCGAAACGATCGCCTCTGCAGGTGGCAGCGCCCGTCCCCAGGCACGTGGTTGGGGTAGCGCCCGGCGAAACGGCCGTGGGGACGCGGCCGACCACCTCTGACGGCATGCCCGCGGCTCAAGCCTCCCGCGCCCAGTCGCGGCTATGCGCGACCGCCCGCTCCCAGCGCCGCAGGGCCGGCTTCACCGACTCCGCCGTGCGCGCCGGCACGAAGGTGCGCTCGGCCCGCCAGCCCGAGGCGAGCTCGGCGCGATCGCGCCAGAAGCCCGTGGCCAGGCCCGCGAGGCAGGCGGCGCCGAAAGCGGTGGTCTCGGTGTTGGCCGGGCGGATGACCGGCACCTGCAGCAGGTCGGCCTGGATCTGGAGGAGCAGGGCGTTGGCGCTCGCGCCGCCGTCGACGCGCAGTTCGCGCAGCGGGCAGCCCGCGTCGCGCTCCATCGCACGCAGGACGTCGTGCGCCTGAAACGCCACGCTTTCCAACGCCGCACGTGCGAGGTGCGCCGCGCCGGTGCCGCGCGTCATGCCCACGATCGTGCCCCGCGCGTAGGGATCCCAATAGGGCGCGCCGAGCCCGGCAAACGCCGGCACGAGGACCACGCCGCCGGTGTCCGGGACCGAGGCGGCCAGCGCCTCGATCGCGCCGGAATCGGGGATGAGGTTCAACTCGTCGCGCAACCACTGCACGACCGCGCCCGCGATGAACACGCTGCCCTCGAGCGCGTATTCGGTCCGTCCGTCGATCTCCCACGCGATGGTGGTGAGGAGCTTGTTGCGCGACTCGACCGGCCGCTCGCCGGTGTTGAGCAGCAGGAAACAGCCTGTGCCGTAGGTGTTTTTGGCCATGCCCGGCTCGAAACACGCCTGGCCGAACAACGCCGCCTGCTGGTCGCCGGCGATCCCGGCGATCGGCACGCCCGCGAGCGCCGCCACCGCCGCGGTGCCGAACACGCCGCTGGAGGCGCGCACCTCGGGGAGCACGGCGCGCGGGATGCCGAAGAGCCGCAGCAGCTCGTCGTCCCACCTGCGGGCGTGGATGTCGAAGAGCAGCGTGCGCGAGGCGTTGGACGGGTCGGTGGCGTGGACGCGGCCGCCGGTCAACCGCCAGAGCAGCCACGTGTCGACCGTGCCGAAGGCGAGTTCGCCGCGCTCCGCGCGTGCCCGCGCACCGGATACATGGTCGAGCAGCCAGGCGAGCTTGGTGCCGGAGAAGTAAGGATCGAGCAGCAGTCCCGTGCGGGCGCGCACGAGATCCTCGACGCCGCGGGCGCGCAGCGCATCGCAGGTCGCGGCCGTGCGTCGGTCCTGCCACACGATGGCCGGGTGCACCGGCCGGCCCGTGGCGCGGTCCCACAGAACGGTGGTCTCGCGCTGGTTGGTGATGCCGATGGCTGCGAGGTCGCCGGGTGCGAGGCCGGCGCGCGCCATCGCCTCGGCCGCGACTGCGATCTGGGTGGACCAGATCTCGTCGGGATCGTGCTCGACCCAGCCCGCTTGCGGGTAGAGCTGGGCGAACTCCCGGCGCGCCACCGCGAGCGTGCGGCCGTCGCGGTCGAAGAGGATGGCGCGGGAGCTGGTCGTGCCCTGGTCGAGCGCAAGGACGGCTTTTTTCATGGGGCGTGCGGGAGACGGTTGGTGGGGTGGGGCGACGCGGCCGCGAGTATGCGCACCCCGCGCGTGCGGTCCAGCGCCGGCCTCACCGGTGTCGGCCCGCGAAATCCCGGCGGGCCGCGAAAGATGCAACTGCGCGCGGACGTGGCGTGTTGTCCCGGCAGACGGCCGCTCCGGCCGCGCAAAGATCCAGCCATTCACGCCATCCCCATCCTCACCATGAAATCCATCGCCCGCTCTCTCCTTCGCCGCGCCGCTCCCGCTGTCGCGGCCCTCGTCATCACGACCGCCAGCCTCTCCGCCGCCGGGCGCCCCGGCGCCGTCGACTTCGGTGTCATTCCCGGACCGTCCGGCCACGGTGAACAGGTCGAGGTCCATGTGCCGCGCAACCTCGTCTCCATCGCCGCGAAGATCGTGGCGCGCGAGCAGCCCGAGGTGGCCCGACTGCTCGGCTCGATCGAGTCGGTGCATGTGCGCGTGGTCGGTCTCGATGAGGGCAATCGCGCCGCCGTGCTCAAGCGCGTCGACGAGGTGCGCAGCGAACTCGCGCGCGCGGGCTGGCAGAAGATCGTCTCCGCCCGCGATGGCGGCGACGACGTCGCGATCTTCATGCAGACGACCGCCGATGAGACGATCGAGGGTGTCGCCCTGACCGTGCTCGGTGGCGATTCCGAGGCCGTGTTCATCAACGTCGTCGGCTCGATCCGTCCCGAGGAACTCGCCGAGATCGCCGAGGCCCTGCGCGTGCCGCACCTCGCGCACGTCGCCGCGATCATCGAGAAGTGATGGTCGAACCGGACCGGCTCCCATGACCACGCCCCTCTCGTCCACCTCCGCTAATGGAGCGCGCACGCCGCGCCGTTCCCCGTGGCGCGCTCTGGCGGTCTGGTTCGTCGCCGTCGGCGCGATGAGCCTGGTCATCGCCGCGCCCGTCCTGTTCGTGAAATCCCTCCGGCTCGAGCGCGAGACCGTGCACCTGCGCGATGCGGTGATCGGCGAATTCGCCGGCCGTGCCATGGATGGCTGGTCGCCGCGCGTGGAGGTGCGCCTCGGCGGCACCGCCTTCGGACTGGCGCGCGTGTTGACGCAGTTCGCTGATCTGCCCGACGAGGCGCGACAGGTGTTGCGCGCCGCCCGCTCGGCCTCGGTCGGCGTGTATCAGTGGCGTGGAGCCGACCTCGCGGCGATGCGGGAGCGGATGTCCGGCGGTTCGCCCGTGATCGAAATCGGCGGCCGGTCGTGGACGCGCGTCGTCTCCGTGCGCGACGGCGACGAGTCGGTCGTGGTGCTCACGCCGGTGACCGACGCGGATGACCTCGCCGTGCTCGAGGTGTGTGTCGTGGTGCTCGCCGAGGGCGAACTCGTGGTCGTGAGCGTCGACGTGGACCCGGCGCCGCTCAGCGAGCTTGTCCAGCCCCACCTCCGCGAACTCTCGCGCGAGCTCGACGCCTCCGCGATCTGACCGCGGGCGGCTCGCTCCCCGCAGCGCAGGTTTCCAGCCTGTCTCTTTGTCGAGTCAGCGGAGGCAGGCTGGACGCCTGCGCTCCGCACGATGCGCTCGCCCTCGCGCCGACGCCCCGCGTAGCGTGGCCGGATGCAGCGCAAGCGGCGTGAGATTCCGGTCTGTGGATGGAAGGCGGTGTCGGCGGTGTTTGCCCGGCACCCCGGGGCGATCCTGCGCCTCTTCTTCGACGAGCCGACCGGCCGCCGTACCGGCGAATGGTGCAAGCAGCTCGCGCGCGAGCGTCGTATCTACCGCCAGGTGACACCGGCTGAACTCGCGAAGGTCGCCGGCACCGTGCACCACGGCGGCATCGTCGCGATCACCGCGCGCGCCGAGCCCGACGAGCTCACGCGCGCCGAGGTCGCGGACTGGGCGCACGCGCGCCGTCCGCTCGTCGTGCTCGATCGTGTGGCCAATCACCACAATCTCGGCGCCCTCGTGCGCACCGCCGCCTACTTCGGCGTGCCTGCCATCGTCTACGGGCATCACAAGGACCAGGCCCTCGCCACCGAGGCGACCTATCGCATCGCCGAGGGCGGCATGGAGCATGTCGAGTTGCGCGAGGTCGCGTCGCTGCCGGAGTTTCTTCGCGCGATCCGATCCGATTATCTCGTCGTCGGGGCCGCCTTGCAGGGCGAGCCGCTTGAGAACGTGCGCGTCGTAAAGACCGGCCCGCGGGCGCGCCCGGTCGCGCTCGTCCTCGGCAACGAGGAGCACGGCCTCGCCCCCGAGGTGCTCGCCGCCTGCGAGCAGAACGTGCTCATCCCCGGCGCCGGCGCGATCGAGTCGCTCAACGTCGCCGCCGCCGGCGCGATCCTCATGCACTGGTTCTTCGGCCGGCGGTAGGCGGCCCGCTCGCGGGCGCCACGCGACGCGTGGCCGCAGCGGCAGGGCGTCCGCGAGCGGACGGCCGACGGACTAGTCGAAAACCCGAATCGAGGTAGGGCGAGGCCTCTGGCCGTGCCGCCACCGTACGCTCGTCGTCGGCGCGGGGGCGGCAAAGGCC
>Ga0315910_10001091_pt1 | contig 25419 bp, 18 predicted proteins | sample EdamamesoilMG_FD_204470 | JGI IMG/M metagenome (GOLD analysis project Ga0315910, IMG submission 204470) | Garden soil microbial communities collected in Santa Monica, California, United States - Edamame soil | ecosystem: Environmental > Terrestrial > Soil > Garden | place: USA: California... | reverse complement strand
GAAGTATTCGGTCATCAGCCGGCTCGACCTCATTGTTGTCTTCAACGATCCGAACGGCAAGGAGATCGCCCGCGCGACCCATCGCTCCAACGACCACGGTTCCTTCTCCGGTGTGTTCACCGCGCCGCGCGACCGCCTGATGGGTCGCATGAGCATCCAGGTGCTCAATCGCCCGAGCCACGTCCAGTTCAGCGTGGAGGAATACAAGCGCCCGAAGTTCCAGGTCGCGATCGACGCGCCGGCCGAGTCGCCGCGGCTGGGCGAGACTGTCGTCATGAAGGGACGGGCCACCGCATACTCGGGCGCGGCGATCGGTGGCGCGACCGTGAAGTGGCGCGTCGAGCGCCATGTCCAGCTGCCCCATTGGTGCTGGTGGTGGCAGCCACCGGCGAGCCGGGCGATCGCCCACGGTCGCGCCGTCACTGCCGCCGACGGGTCCTTCGAGGTCCGTTTCCCGGCCGAGCCCGACCGCTCGGTGCCGGAGAAGAACGAACCGGTCTTCAATTACACGATACACGCGGATGTGACCGACACGACCGGCGAGACGCGTTCGCAACAACGGGTCGTGAGCGCCGGCTACACCGCGCTCATGGCCACGGTCGACACCGCGGAGTGGAACACGCCGGACAAGCCCGTGGCGTTTCACGTCCGCACGACGTCGCTCGACGGCGAGCCGCAGGCGGCGGAGGGGACTTTGACCGTGCATGCCCTCGTCCAGCCGGCGCGCGTCGAGCGCGCGCCGCTCCAGCGCGAACGCTTCTGGTGGCGGATGATCGGCGACGATCCTCCATCGGATCCCGCCAATCCCGACTCCTGGGCCGATGGCGCGGTCGCGCTCACGCTACCGTTCCAATCCGGTCCGGCCGGCGATGTGGCGATCGAGGCCCGGCTCGCGCCCGGCATCTACCGCGCGTCGCTCGCGACGAGAGATCGCTTCGGCCGCGCCGTCACGGCGCGCACGACCGTTCAGGTCGTCGATCCGGCGGGGACACACTACGGTGTGCGCGTCCCCCAGCACGTCGCGGCACCGACGTGGACCGCGGAACCGGGCCAGAAGTTCACCGCGCTGTGGGGAACTGGATACGAGGCCGGCCGCGCCTACGTGGAGCTCGAGTGCGACGGCCGCATGATCCAGAGCGGCTGGACTCCGGCCGGCCGCACGCAGGCGCTGGTCGAGCAGTCCATCTCCGAGGACATGCGCGGCGGCGTGACGCTGCGCATCACCTACGTGCGCGAGAATCGCGCCTACACGCACCAGCAGGTCGTCGACGTGCCGTGGTCAAACAAGCAACTCTCGGTCAAGTGGGAGCGCTTCCGCTCCAAGCTCGCGCCGGGCGAGGCGGAGACTTGGACCGCGATCGTCGGCGGACCCGACGCCGAGCGCGCGTCGGTCGAGATGGTCGCCGCGCTCTACGATGCTTCTCTCGACCAGTTCCTGCCGCACAGCTGGGCGCAGGGCTTTCCCGTGTTCCGTCGTGAGTTTCCGCGGACTCAGGTCAGCTTCCAGAACCAGCGCACGGACTTTCAAGTGTTCTCGAGTCAGTGGCATCCGGAGTGGCGCGCGGTGGCGTGGAGTTATCGGGCGTTTCCGGCGGAGCTGACGACGAACATGCAATTCTATGGGTATGCGATGATGAGTTCTCGAGCCGTGCCGGCGGCTGTGCCGATGAGACGGTATCGCGATGACGTGGTGACATTGCAGGAATTCGCTGTGAGAGGAAACGTGGATGCCGGCAGCATCGCCGCCGACACGATTGCCGGCTCGCGACTCCAGGCGGTGGGTCTCGACGATAGATACAAGTCCAAGGACGATGCGGACGGCTCACCGCCGCCACCCGCGTCGCCCGCGCCCGATCTGTCGAAAATCTCGGCGCGCCGAAACCTGAACGAGACGGCCTTCTTCTTCCCGCAGCTCACTGCGGGCGAAGACGGCACGGTGCGCATGACCTTCACCATGCCGGAGGCGCTGACGGAGTGGCGTTTCCTCGGCTTCGCACACGACCGGCAGTTGCGCGCCGGCTTCCTCGAGGGTCGCACTGTCACGGCCAAGGACTTGATGGTCGAACCGAATCCGCCGCGCTTTGTGCGCGAGGGCGATGCGATCGAGTTCACGGTCAAGGTGAGCAACCAGTCCGACGTCGCGCAGACCGGCCGGGTGAAGCTCTCCTTCGCGGATGCCGCCACGCTCGCGTCGGTCGATGCCGCCCTCGGGCTGCACGCGACCGAGCAGGCCTTCGACGTGCCGGCGAAGGAGGCGCGGACCTACTCGTGGCGCATCACCGTGCCCGACGGCCTGGGTTTCCTCACCTACAAGGCCGTCGGCGTGGCCGCCCAGGTCAGCGACGGTGAGGAGGGATTCCTCCCCGTGCTCAGCCGGCGGATACTCGTCACCGAGTCGCTCCCGCTGCCGATCCGCGGCAAAGGGACGCGCGAGTTCACGTTTGAAAAACTCGTCGACTCCGGCGCCTCGTCGACGCTGCGCCACCAGGCGCTGACCGTGCAGATGGTCTCGCAGCCGGCGTGGTATGCGGTGATGGCGCTGCCCTACCTGATGGAGTACCCGTACGAGTGCAGCGAGCAGGTCTTCAACCGCTACTATGCCAATGCCCTCGCGCGCCACATCGCGGGTTCCGACCCGAAGATCCGGCGCATCTTCGACCTGTGGAAGAACACGCCGGCGCTCGACAGCCCGCTTGCAAAGAACGACGACCTGAAGTCGGTCCTGCTCGAGGAGACGCCGTGGCTGCGCGATGCGGCCGACGAGGGCCAGGCGCGGCGCCATGTCGGACTGCTCTTCGACGACAATCGCCTCGACGAGGAGACCGCGCGCACGCTGCGCAAGCTCTCCGAGCAGCAGCTCGAGGAGGGCCTCTGGCCGTGGTTCCCGGGTGGCCGGCCGAGCGAGTTCATCAGCCTCTACATCGCGACGGGTTTCGGTCGCCTGCGGCACCTTGGGGCCCGGGTCGACGTGGCGCCCGCGGTGCGCGCGCTCGGCGCGCTCGATGCGTGGGTCGACCGCCGATATCGCGAGATCAAGCCGGAGCACCGCGACGACTTCGTGCCGTCGCACCTCGACGCCATCTACCTCTACGGCCGCACGTTCTTTCTCGGAGATCAGCCAATCGCGACAGCGCACGCGGAGGCGGTGGCGTTTTTCCGACGCCAGGCGCAGCGACACTGGCTGAAGATGGACTGCCGCATGTGCCAGGCCCAGGTTGCGCTCGCGCTTCTACGATTCGGCGACACGCAGACGCCGGCGGCGATCGTGCGCTCGCTGCGCGAGCGCAGTGTGAGCGACGACGAGCTTGGCATGTTCTGGCGCGACACCGAGCGGAGCTGGTGGTGGTACCGCGCGCCGATCGAGACGCAGGCGACCATGATCGAGGCGTTCAGCGAGATCGCGCAGGACGGCGCGGCCGTGGACGCGATGCAGGTGTGGCTGCTCAAGCAAAAGCAGACGCAGGACTGGAAGACGACGAAGGCCACGGCCGACGCGATCTACGCGCTGTTGCTGGGTGGTCGGGGTCTGCAGGGTAGGGCGAATCCTCCGGGTGAGCCGCGGCTCGGCGGGGACGCCTCGCCCTACCTGATGAGCGACGCGCTCGTCGAGGTCGCGCTCGGCGGCGAGACGATCCGGCCCGAAAAGGTCGAGGCGGGCACGGGCTTCTACGAACAGAAGTTTGTCCGCGGCGAGATCCGGCCGGAGATGGGACGCGTCACCGTCACCAAGGTCGACGAGGGCGTGAGCTGGGGCGGCCTGCACTGGCAGTACCTCGAGGATGTCGCGAAGGTCACGCCGCACGAGGCGACGCCGCTCACGCTGACCAAGACGCTCTGGGTGAAGGAAACGACGGAAAGAGGGCAGGAGCTCCGGCCGGTGAGCGGGCCGGTCGCCGTCGGCGACGAACTCGTCGTGCGCGTGGTGCTGCGCACCGATCGCGACATGGAGTACGTGCATCTCAAGGACCAGCGCGGCAGCGGCACCGAGCCGGTCAACGTGCTCAGCCGTCACCGTTACCAGGACGGTCTCGCCTACTACGAGAGCACGCGGGACACGGCCTCCCATTTCTTCATCGAATACCTTCCGAAGGGGGTCTACGTATTCGAGTATTCGACACGGGTGCAGCTGCGCGGCAGCTACCAGACGGGCATCGCCGCGATCCAGTGCATGTATGCGCCGGAGTTCAACAGCCACTCGGAAAGCCTCGCGATCGAGGTGCGCTGAGCCGGCACGAGGGCGGTGGAGCGCGTATCGTCGTCCTTCGTAGGTCCGCCGCTCGCGGCGTGCCGCGTCGCCTGGAGGGCGTTCGTCCTCAACGCACGCGGCCGCGCTGGAGCGCGGCCCTCCAGGTCAGCGAGGAGCTGACCGGCCAGAGTGGTGGGCCGCGCGGATCACGCGGCAGCGTGGAGGGCGGCGCTCCTGCGCCGCCGCGAATGTGGCCCGACGCCCGCACGTCGTCGGTTCGGTGCGACCGACCCGCGCGATCCGTCCGGCGCTACGCGCCGCGGCGTCCGGCGATCATCTCGGCGATCACCTGATCCAGCACCTCGAGCGGGACGTTTCCGGCGCGCAGGATGACGTTGTGAAACTCCTTCAGCGAGAAGTCCGCGCCGAGTGCCGCGCGGGCGCGTTCGCGCAGTTCGAGCATCCGGAGCATGCCGATCTTGTAGGAGCAGGCCTGGCCGGCGTAGACGACGTAGCGGTCGACCTCGGAGGGCAGGATCCCGTAGTCGATCGCCTGCTGCCGCGTCCAGCGTCGGGCGTGCAGCCCGGTATCCACGACGAGGCGACGCGCCCGGAAGAGTTCGCTGTGCATCTGGCCGAGCAGGCCGATCGTGTCGCCCTCGTACCAGCCGTGCTCCACGGCGAGGAGCTCGGCGTAGAGGGCCCAGCCCTCGGCGTGGGCGGCGATGCCGCCGAAGACGCGGTCGCGGCGGAAACGCGGCAGGTCGGTCATCTCCTGCTGGAGCGCGATCTGGAAATGATGGCCGGGTACGGCCTCGTGGTAGGCGAGGGTGCGCATGCGCGCCATGCGGTAGGTCGGGCCCGGGAGCGGAGCCCAGAAGATGCCCGGGGTGGAGCCGTCGGGTGCGGGAAACGTGTAGTGGGCCGCGGCGGTCTTTTCCGTCATGGGCGGGACCCGGCGCACCTCGACCGGGGCCTTGGGCCGCAGGTCGAAGAGATCGGCAGAACGCCGCTCGGCGTCGCGCACGTAGCGCGTGTAGTCCTCGATCAGGCGTGCGCGCGGGTCGCCCTCCTTCGGCTGGAGGCTGGTCTCGAGCGCCTGGAAGCGCTGCTCGATCGTTCCGTCGGTGAACCCGAGCTGGCTCAGCAGGGGATCCATCGCCGCCTCGAGGCGCGCGACCTCCGCCAGGCCGATCTCGTGGATCTCGTCGGGCGTGAGGCGGGTGGTGGTGTAGCGGCGCAGCGCCTGAGCGTAGGCCTCGTCGCCGCGGGGCAGGCGCCAGAGTCCGGCGTCATCGCCGGCTGAGCGGAGCTGCTCGTCGAGCATGTCGTGGACTCGCCGATACGCCGGTTCGATCGATGCCGACACGATCCCGGCGGCCTGCGCGACGAAGGCGGCGCGTGCATCGGCATCGATTTCCGGCAGCGCCGCGATCCGTTCGTCGAGCGAGGTGACCAGGGCATTCTTCTCCGCTCCACCCTCGAGGAAACGGTCGATCTGGCCCAGCGCCGCGGTGAGGATGAACCGTGGCGGGATGAAGCCCCGCGTGGCCGCATCGCGCGCCCGCACGATGCCGTCGTCGATCGTCGGCGCGACGAGCGCGAGACGGGCGAGATAGTTCTCGATGTCGCGCGTGCGCCGGATCGGATGTCGCTGCGTGAGAAAGTCCACGAGCGCGGTGTGCAGCCCGCGGAACTGGTGAAAGACGAAGTCGTGGTCGGCGAACGGCTCGCTCGCGACGATCGAGTCCAGCTGCCAGTGGAGCACGGCGGCGGAGATGCGCTGCGACGGTGAGAGCGCGGTGGTGTCGAAACGGCCGAGCGTCTCGAGTCCGCCGCGAGCCTGCGCGATGCGCGCGGTCCGCGCAGCGATCGACACCGGCGAGAGCTGCCGGTCGAGCGCGTCCTGCTCATCGCCGGTGAAATACTGGAGGCTCGTCGCCGTCTCCGGGCTGGCACGCACCCAGGCGGCGGCGAAGTCGTCGGCCCACGAGTCGAAGCCCGGATCGTGGGCGACGAGCGGTCGCTGCAGGTACAGCGCAGCGACGAGAAGGAGGCTGGTGCGCGGGAGTCTCATCGGCCGGAAGTGTGAGAATCGGCGCGGCATTGACAATCGTGCGCGATGGTCCGGCGACTCGCGCTGCGCGGGTCGGTTGCGCGACGGGCGGTGTTGGGTAACCTTGGCGGCAGGACAACAGGTCATCCCCTGAACCTCGCACACGGCGAGGGCGCGCGGCGACGACTGCCGCGTCTGCTTCGGGGGCGTCGGAAAATTCCCAACCACGTCACGCACCATGCTTCCTCCCATCGCTCCGCAACTGACTCCGATGATCCGTCGCCGGCTTCGCGAACAGTTTCCCCGATTGCGCGACGAGGATCTGCCCGTCGTGGAGATGACGGAAAACGACCTGGTCATGCACATCGCGACGCGCTCCCGGCGTCAACCGGAGCGCGTGCGGCAGGAACTGTATGCCATCGGGGCGCTTGTCGCGCCGGTGGTCGCGACGCGTCCGCTTGATGGTCCGGCGCCCGAGGAGTCGTCGCTCGGCTCGGGCGTGCCGGACGACACCGGCCAGTCGGGAATGATGTCCCTCGGCCCGGGGTGGTGATCGGGATCCGGGCGGACGCCGGTTCAGACGGTGTTTTTCGGGCGGGCCGGGATCTCCCACACATTGGGCAGGTCGCCCTTGCGGCGCCGCCCGCGGCGGGGATCGTCCAGGGCGAGACCCTCGATGCTGTGGCGCATGTCGAGGTTGGTCAGGCCTGACGCGTAGTAACTGTGCTGGACCCAGTCGTTGTCGATGTCGGCCACGGTCGTGCAGTCGACCTGATGAATCTTGTTGTGCAGGGCGGCGGGGCGGGCGGCGCCGTTCGTGCCGAGGCGCTCGGGATTGCCCTTCGTGTAGTCGGAGACGTACATGGCCTTGTCGCCACGATTGTGGTACACGGTGACGCAGCGCGCGAGTTCGTGCACGCGGCCGAGGGGCTGTCCGGGCTCGAGGACGGTGTCGTCGACATCAGGCGCGCACAGGAAGATGTGCTCGAAGAGTCGCGGCAGGGCGTTGCCGGGCGTGTGGTCGTCCATGCGCTGGAGGGCGTTTTGCAGGACGAAGTTGCCCATGGAGTGGCAGGCGATGTGGATGTCCTGCCCGCAGATCGGGGCGCCGGTGGCGCGGTCGCGCATGCCGGCGAGGAAGTCGCGCAGCTTGAGGAAGGCGCGGCCGACGGCGAAGCCGGAGCCGGAGGCCTCGGTGCGGTCGGACTTGTAGGAGACGAGCGGCAGGGCCATCCCGTCTGAGGGCCAGGAGAAGAGCACGACATTCACCTTCTGAGTCGTATCGGCACCGTCGCTACGATTGAGCCCGACTTGGAGCGCGAGCGCGGAGCCGACCGCGCTTTCCCAGGAGACATTGAAGCCGTGAATGAAGATGACCGTGTCGGTGCCGCCGGTCATGATCTGCTGGAGGTCGGCGAAGAAGCCGGCGGAGCCGAGCGCGATGTTCGGCTGGCCGTCCTCGGAGACCGTCGGATCGATCTTCTCGGCGTAGGCGCGGATCTCGGCCTTCTTCGCGAGGCCGGTGAGGTAGCTGCCGAGCGCGCCGCCATTGACCGGGCCGCCTGCGCTCGACGAGGCCATTGCGGCGCGGAGCTTGGAATCGTCCGCCTTCACTGTCAGCCGCCCGAAGCGGAGGTTTTCCATGCCGTCGGCGCTGAAGGATTTTCCGTAGCGCGTGGGGCGCCAGCGATCCTTGCCTTCGTGTTTGCGGTTGGTGGCGTAGAACAGCGTGAGATCGGGCATGGCGGGTCGTCGTGATGTTTCGTGACGTTGAGCGGAGCGTGAGGAAAACCGCCGCGGCAGACGGCCGGGGCGAAACGACGGGGAGTGCTCGCATCGTGCGCGCGGCCGCAGTCCGGCGCAACGGCTTTCGCGCGGGGCGACCTGTGGGACGCGTCGCGCCCGGAGGATTTTTCCATCGCGCGGCGCGGCGGATGGGCGAAACCTCGGCGCATGGGGCGCGTGCTGACACCACGGATGTGGCGGGCGACGGATACGGTCGTGATCGCGCGCGGGCTGCTCGGCTGCCGCCTCGTCGCGCGCGGCCCGGACGGACGCCGGGCGCTGCGCATCACTGAGGTCGAGGCCTACGATGGACCGGACGATCGCGCCTCGCACGCGAGCCGCGGCCGCACACCGCGCAATGCCGTCATGTTCGGTCCGGCGGGCGTCTGGTATGTGTATTTGTGTTACGGTGTGCACGAGATGCTCAATCTCGTGACGGGACCCGAGGGCTATCCGGCGGCGGTGTTGATCCGCGGACTCGAGGGAATCGAGGGGCCGGGGAGGTTGACACGTGCGCTCGGTATTGATCGCCGTTTCAACCTGCGGCCGGCGAGACGCGAGACCGGCCTATGGATCGAGGCGGGCGATGGACCGGTGGACGAACGCGACATCGTCGCGACGCCGCGCATCGGTGTGGACTACGCCGGGCCGGAGTGGGCGGCGAAGCCGTGGAGATTCGTGCTGCGTGGCCGGAGGCGGGAAGGCCTCGCCGAGGCCTCCGCGTGCGACCCGCGTTCCGACGTTCATCGCTCCCGGATGCCCCGGCGAGGCATCCCTGCCGGATCTCGAAACGCGAGGGAGCAGGACGGACGCTAGGGCTTTTCTGCCGCGCTTTCGTCCGCGAAGTGTTCCTCGGCGAGCGCGGCGACGATCGTGCCGGCCTTTGTCTTCATATCGAGGCGCACGATCTGCGGGCGCTTGCCGCGCGAGATGTAGAACTTCATCGCGCCGCCCTTCTTGAAGAAGCCCTTGAGCTCGCCGACCTGCTTCGGCTCGAGCACGACGGCGTTGAACTTGCCGGCGGGCGTCTTGACCTGCGTCTCCTCGAGCGCGGTCACCTCGAGCGTGTAGAATTCGTCGGCGAACGAGCACACGACCGTGCGCTTCTCGCCGGCGAGCATGTTCCAGGTGCGCGCCTGCATCATCGTCACCATCAGGTCGAACACCGGGAACTCGGGCAGCTGCGCGGTGCCGCTGCGCTTGGGACGGACGTGATCGGTGTGTTCGACGATGCCCTTCTCGTAGTCGAACACCGTGGTCTGGCTGGTCGTGCGGCTGCCCTCCTTGCCCTCGGTCTTGATGAGCAGCGGGCGGGCGTTGGCGGCGTCGATGAGCGACTCGGAGTTGTTTCGCAGCGGATAGAAGGTCTCGACGATGCCCTTCGATGTCGTTGACACCACGACGCGGATACGCGGCCCCGCGGGATCCTCGATCGGGATCGTCTCGAAGCGGGTCTCGCCGGCATTGGTGATCAAGCCGTAGCTGAGGCGGAGGACCACGGTCTCGCCGGGGCGGAGAAACGAGCTGGGGGGCGGTGGCATGGAGCGGTTCTCCTCCGGTGTCTCGGCGGCCGACGGCGTCTCCTCGGCGGCCGGAAGGGTCAGGATAGAAAGGCCGATCGCCACGAAGGCGGCGGTCAGGCGGCGGAGGCGACAGGTGGAGCGCGAGTTCACGGGTGGAGTTTCAGAGTGGGAGTCTCGTCGCGGGAGGGATGTTCCCGCCAGTCGATTCCCGTCGGAGGTGACGTCGGAACCGGGGCAAGCGTTTCGCCGCAGTGGACGCCCCTGGCGCTAGTCGCTGGCTGGCTGCCGCTTAACCGAGGAACGTCAGGTCGAGCTGGTTCTCACGGCCGAGGGCCCAGGCCTCGATGCCGCGCTCCCTCAGGTCGCGCGCGAATTCCGTGGCGAAGCCGTGCACCGTGTAGACGAGCCGCGGATTCACGGCCACGACGAAGCGCAGCAGTTCATCGTAGTCGGCGTGATCGGAGAGCGGAAAGGCCGCGTCGCAGCGGTGCTTCGGCACCGCCCATGGGTCGAGTGCCCAGCCTGTGATCATCGCCGTGCGCCGCCGCCGGAGTCGGCGCACCTCCGGTGAGCGGTCGATCTGCGGCGGACCGATCACGACGTGGCCCTCGGCCGCGTCGGGCGCGAAGTCGCGAAACTCCGGCAGGTCGACGCCGCACTCCCGGTAGATCGCACTCAGGCGCGCGGCCTGTGCGTGGAGCATCACCGGCAGACCGCTGCTGCGCAGGTGCGCGAGTACTTCCTGGCTTTTTCCGAGACTGTAGCAAAGCAGCAGCGGCACGGCGCGGTCCTCGAGTGCGCGTCGGCAGAAATCCACGATCTCGCCGCCGACGATTTCGGCGGCGGGGAAACGGTAGCGCGGTTTGCCGAACGTCGTTTCCATGATGAGCACGTCGGCTCCGCCCGGCGGCACGCGGCAGGCCTCGGCGCTGAGCCCGGGACGGAGCTTGAAGTCGCCGGTGTAGAGCAACCGGCCGTGCGGGCTCTCGAGCAGCGCCATGGCGGAGCCGAGGATGTGGCCGGCTGGATACAGCGTCGCATGCACCTCCGCGGAGAGCGGCCAGCGTTCGCCATAGGGCAGGATGATGGATTCACGCCGGCCGGGCAGGCGCTCGGCCATGAGCCGCGCGGTGGGCGCGGTGCACAGGATGGTGCGATGCCGGCCGAGGTGGTCGCTGTGCGCGTGCGAGACGATGCTGCACGTGGCGCGTTGTTGCGCGTCGAGGTGCCAGCCGATTTGCGGAAGGAACATGCCGCCGCCGGGCGCGGCCTCGACGATCCAGGACATGCGGCGAGGCAATACGTCGTGCTCGTGCGTGCAACCCGTGAACACGCCTACGGTCGAGTCACAGAGGTCACAGCGCTACGGAACTGAGTTCACAGAGGGCAGGCAGTGATGGTGCCATCTCGATCGGAGGCTGCGTGGGCGTGCACCCCTGTTTGGATCGGTGCGGGTCGATCTCCAGCCGGCTCCGTGGCCTCTGGGCCACCGCCGTGATCTCTGTGGCCAGGTTCGGGCCCGGCTCACCCGAAGAACTTCTCGTCGAGCGAGACGCGTCCCGGGCCGAGGATGAAGAGCGCGAGGAAGACGATGGCGAGCGCGAGCGCGTGCGTGCACTCGGGGAATCCGCCGGAGGATTGGAACTGGTTGAGCGCCGCGACCGCGAGCGTGAGCCCGATGAGCAGCGACCAGATGCGCGTGAACAGTCCCAGCACCACGAACATGCCGCCGAAGAAAAGCGACATCGCCGCCACGAAGCCAAACACCGGGTAGTGGATCGAGATCCCGAGCGATTGCATCGCCTTGCCCATCTCGGCCCACGCCGCCGTGCCGCCGGTGAAAAATGGATACCCGTGATAGCAGACGAGCGCGCCCAGCCCGGTGCGCATGAAGAGCGTGGCGGCGTGCTCGAACCGGATCAGTGAGAAGAGGGCGGGACTCATCGACGGATGCGCCGGCCGGGCTCACACCAGCTGCCGGACGTATTTTCGCTTCGCCAGGCGCCAGGCCGTGACGAGGAATGCCGTGAGCGGGATCGCGAGGATCATGCCGAGGATGCCGTCGAGTGCCGTGCCCCAGAAGAAGATCGCGATGATGATCGCGACGGGATGCAGGCCGGTCTGCTTGCCCATGATGCGGGGCGTGAGCACGTAGCCCTCGATCACCTGCACGAGGACGAACACGCCGAGGCACAGCGCCACGGTCACGAACCCACCTTCGTTCTGAAAATACGCCATCGGCAGCACCGCGCTCAGGCCGAGGATCGTGCCGAGGTAGGGGATGACGTTGAGCAGGCCGATGGCCAGGCCGAGCACGAAGCCGAACTGAAGGCCCACCGCCCAGAAGCCGAAGGCGAGCAGCACACCCATGATCATGCCGATCACGAGCTGGCCGCGGAAAAACGCCACGACGATGCTGATGAATTCGCTGACGAGAAACACCACGTCCTTGCGCGTCTCGTCCTTGAGGAACGGCAGGTTGTCGTGGAGCGAGTGCGTCGGCTCTTCGTCGGACTGGAGGAAGAAGAAAAGGTAGACCGGGACGATCGCGAGATTGGCGAAGAAGCCGACGGCGCCGAGCACCGTGCCGCCCGCGGAGCGAAGATTGGGCAGGACGGCGAGCGCGAGGTTGCGCACCTGGTCGAGCGCGCCGTCGATGAGCTGGCGGAGCGTGTCGTTGGCCATGGCGCGCGCATAAAGGTCGGACCATTCCGGATACTTGGTCTGGACGTGCGCGACGGCGCGTCCCCACAGCTCCGGCGCGACGTTGATGAAGTCGACCAGTTGCCGCACGAGCGAGGGCACGAACAGGAGCAGGAAGCCCACGAACGCGACGGTCACGACGGCGTAGAGCACGATCGTGCTGAACGCGCGCGAGAGCTTGAGGCGGCGCTCGAACAGGCCCACGACCGGACGCAGGATCATCGCGAGGATGCCGGCAGCCGCGAGCGGCCAGATGACCGATGAGAACGACCCGATGATGCGCCCGAGCGCCACGACGAGGATGGCGAGCAGCGCGATCGATGCCATGAAGGCGCCGAGCCCGAGAGCGAAGCCGATCACGCGCTTCTGGGCGGACGAGAAGAAGGAGGCCGCAGGTTCGGACATGGTGCGCGGTGGCGGTTGCGCGCGAGTGTCGCACACTCGATCGAGTCAGCGAGCCTTTTCAGAGATGGATCTCGGCGGGCCGTGGTCAGAGGGCAGAGGTCAGAAGACAGAGGGCAGAGGTCAGAAGACAGAGATCAGCAGACGGAGGGCGGAGGACGAACGGCGGGACAACGAGCCGGGGCGGGCTTGGTCGAGCGCGCCCGTTCTACCGGACTGACCTCTGACTTCTGTCCTCTGACCTCTGATCGCTGACTCCCGACCTCAGGCGATGTGACTGTCGTCGGTGATGCCGAGGGCCGCCTGCACATCGGGACGCTCGTGCAACTCGTCGAGGAACTCCTCGACGCTGAAGTCGCTCACGATGAAGTCGCCGAACTCGAAGGTGGGCGTCTGCGTCTGCCCGCTCACCTCGAGCAGGCTGCGCAGCTGATTGTAGTCGCGGTCGACGTCGCGGATCTCGAGCGAAACACCGTGACTCGAGAAAAACGCGAGTGCCTCGCGACACCACGGACAACCCCGACGGACATAGAGGATCGGGTCGCCTCTCATGGCGACGAGCTTAGGAAGCGGCCCCGGCCTCTCAAGAGGTTTCACCGCGCGGAGTCCCGGAAAATGTCCGCGATTTTTCGCCGGGGCGTTTGACAAGCGCGGCGGGTCGGTTGCCTGCCGTGCGGTCCCGACGAGGCCGCGGTGAACAGCGGCTTTGACGTCGTCCCACGGACGCGCATGCTCGGGCGATCACGCCATGGCATCCAGCACCACGCAGTCTCCGCGGCGCGAACCGGTGAAGCAGTTTTCCATCTTCACGGAAAACAAGGTCGGCCGGCTCAACGACGTCGTGAACCTCCTGCGTTCGCACGACATCCACGTGATGGCGCTCACGACGATGGATACGACGGACAGTGCGATCATCCGCGTCGTGGTCGACGATCCCGACGGCGCGGCGCGTCTGCTCCACGATCACGGGTTTCCGTTCAACGAGAGCGAGCTGCTCGTGGTCGAGATGGCGAACGAGGGCGATCTCAACAGCGTGCTCGCCGTGCTCCTCGCCGCTGAGATCAACATCCACTACATCTATCCGTTCATCTTCCGGCCGCGCGACCGCGCCGCGCTCGCGCTCAATGTCGAGGACATGGAGCTGGCCGCGCGCGCCCTGAGCGACCGCGGTCACCACGTCCTGATGCAGACCGATATCTCGCGCTGACGAGTGTGGTTCATCGGCCGTTCGTGGGTGGCGCGCCGCATGCGGCGGCCCGGCGAAACGAGGCCGGACGGTCGGGAATCGTGCAGGGCTGGCGCTCGCGCCAAGCCGCGCAGACAGCGTGCGCACGCTCCCGTCCCGTCTCGATGTTCAATCCGGATTGCCGCCGGTCGAGGTGGTCGGCCGTGCCCCCACGGCCGCTTCGGTGGGCGACCGTCTCACGACGCGCGCAGGGACGCGCGCGGCCACCTCGGAGTGGCGTGCGGAAGCGCGAGCGAAGTGCGCACGCTTCCGTCCCGTCTCGATGTTCGATCCGGATAGCCGCCGGTCGAGGTGGTCGGCCGTGTCCCCACGGCCGGTTCGGTGTGCGAACGATTCACGACGCGCGCGGGGACGCGCGCGGCCACCTCGGAGTGGTGTGCGCAGGCGCGAGCGAAGTGCGCACACTCCTGTCTCGTCGCGGCGCGCCGCGAGCGGCGGCCCTACGATCCGGAACCGGATGACGTGGGCGGGGGTGGCGGCGGCTCGATCGGGATCGCGAGATTCGGCGGCGGCACGAGGTCGATCGTCGGCGGCGGGATCGCCGGTGTGACGACCGGGGGCTCGATTTTCGGCGCGACCGTCGGTGGCGGGGACGCCTTGGGCGGGCCCACGGGCGCCGGCGCCTCGTCGCGCGCGACCCAGGCATGCGGCAAGTCGGATGCGATCTCCGCGGCGCGAGCCTCGGCCGCGCGGATGTCGGCGGGACGCTTCGCCAGGCGCTGGCGGACCAGCTCGACAGCGTCGGAGCCCGCGCCGTGCTTCTCGGCGACGAGCAGCCACGCGAGGCCTTCGACGTAGTTTCGCTTCACGCCGCGCGCGCTCACGAGCATCGAGCCGATGTTGTGCTGCGCCTCGGGCACGCCCTGCCGCGCGGCGGCGGTGTAGTGCTCGAGGGCCTTCGCGTAGTCGCGCGTCACGCCTGCGCCGTCGTGATACAGCTTGCCGAGACGAAAATGGGCGTCGGCCACACCGCCGGCCGCGGCCGTGGTCAACAACGCGTGGGCTTTCGGCAGATCGACCGGGATCTCCTCGTCGCCGAAGACCATGCGCGTGCCCAGGGCGAAGCAGGCCTGCGGGTCGCCCTTGGCGGCGAGCGCCTTCAGTTCCTTCGTGTCCTTCCAGCGCGATCCGCCGCCGTCCCTCGAGATCAGCTCCGGAATCTCGTCGAGCGCGTCCTTGTCGTCCTTCGCGTCCAGGCCCGCGACGAGCGCGAGGCCGAGCCATGCGGACAACCCGAGGAGGATGCGGCGACGGTGCATGGAGGCGAAGGCGGTGGGTGGAAACATCGGCGGCGTCATCACGGGCCGGACTGGCGCGGGTCCGGCGGACTCAACGCATCAACCGGCAATCGTCAATCACGACGCGGCCGGCCACGACGGTGTAGCGCACGCGGCCGCGCATCTCCTTGCCGAGCCACGGCGAGTTCGCGGACTTGCTCTGGAGGCCCATCGCCTCGACGGTCCATTTCTCGTCGGGATGGAACACGCAGATGTCGGCGAGGGCACCGGGCGCGAGCGTCCCGGCCGGAAGCTTCACGATCCGCGCGGGCTTGCTGGTCATGAGCGCGATCACGTCCTTGAGCGGCATCTTCTCCTCGCGGTGCAGGATCTCGAGTGTCACCGGCAGTGCTGTCTCCAGGCCGATGATACCGAAGGGCGCGTAGTCGAATTCCTTGTCCTTCTCGTAGTTGGTGTGGGGCGCGTGGTCGGTGGCGATGCAGTCGATCGTGCCGTCCTTGATCCCCTCGATGATGGTGCGCCGGTCCGACTCGGTGCGCAGCGGCGGGTTCATCTTGAAGTTCGTGTCGTAGCCGGCGACCGACTCGTCCGTCAGCGCGATGTGGTGAGGTGTCGCCTCGCAGGTGATGTTGACCCCGCGCTGCTTGGCGCGGCGCACGATCTCGACCGCGGTGGCCGAGCTGAGGTGCTGGAGGTGGATGTGCGCGCCGGTGTGGGTGGAGAGGATGACGTTGCGCGAGACGATGATGTCCTCGGCGGCGGCGGGCCAGCCGCGCAGGCCGAGCCGCAGCGAGACCAGGCCTTCGTTCATGACCGCGCCCTGCGTGAGCGACTCGTCCTGGCAGTGGTCCATCACGGGCAGCCCGAACATGTGCGCGTACTCGACGGCGCGGCGCATCAGCTCGTTTTTCTGCACGCACATGCCGTCGTCGGTGATGGCGATCACGCCGGCGCGCTTGAGCGAGCCGATCCCGGCGAGCGCCTCGCCCTTCATGCCGACGGTGATGCAGCCGGTGGGATGGACGTGCACGAGGGCCTCGCGCTTGATCGCGTCGACGATGTACTGGATCGTGCCGGCGTTGTCCGCCGGGGGCGAGGTGTTGGGCATGCACACGATCGTGGTGAACCCGCCCGCGGCGGCGGCGAAGGAGCCGGTCTGGATCGTCTCCTTGTGCGTCTGGCCGGGCTCGCGCAGGTGGACATGGATGTCCACGAGGCCGGGGCACACGACCATGCCGGAGGCATCGATCACGCGGGCGGCGGTCTTCTGCTCGGCGCTGAGCGAGGCCACGATGTGACCATCGACCGAATACACGTCGCCGGCGGCGTCGCGTCCGGAGGCGGGGTCGATCACGCGACCGTTCTTGATCCAGAGGATTTCAGGCATGGGAATCAGAGGGCAGAGGACGGAGGTCGGAAGTCAGAGGTCGGAGGTCAGAAGTCGGCTGCGTTTACTCTTGGGAACTGACCTCTGACCTCGGATCTCTGACCTCTGGGATTCACTCGGCGCTGGCGTGCGCGGCCTCGGTGGCGTGCAGGACGGAGGCGGGGGAGCATCCGGCGCAGAGGTAGAGCACGGCCATGCGCACGGCGATGCCGTTGGTCACCTGGTTGAGGATCACGGAGCGCGACGAGTCGGCGAGGTCGGAGTCGATCTCGACGCCGCGGTTGATCGGGCCGGGGTGCATGATGATCGCATTGGGATGGAGCCACGAGGCGCGGGTCTTGTTCAGGCCGAACATGCTCGTGTATTCGCCGAGCGAGGGAAAGTGGCTGGAGGTCTGCCGCTCGTGCTGGATGCGCAGCAGCATCACCACCTCGGTGTCGGCCAGCGCGCTGCGCAGGTCGTGGGAGACCTTCACGCCGAACTCGGTGAACTGGTGCGGCACGAGCGTGGACGGGCCGACGAGCGTCACCTCGGCGCCGAGTTTGGTCAGCGCCCAGATGTTGGACCGGGCGACGCGCGAGAAGAGGATGTCGCCAAGGATCGTGATGCGCCGGCCCTTCAGGCTGCCGAAGTGCTCGCGCATGGTGTAGACGTCGAGCATGGCCTGGGTGGGATGCTCGTGCGCGCCGTCGCCGGCGTTGATCACCGGGATGTGCAGGATTTTCGAGAGGTAGCCCGGCGAGCCGGCGGCGGAGTGCCGGATCACGATCATGTCGGCGTTGAGCGCCTGGATGTTCTGCGCGGTGTCGCGCAGCGTCTCGCCCTTGGTCGTGGAGCTCGCGTTCATGTCGAGCGAGATCACGTCGGCGGAGAGCCGCTTGGCGGCGGTCTCGAAGGCGACGCGCGTGCGCGTGCTCGGCTCGAGGAAGAGGTTGACCACAGTCTTGCCGCGCAGGGCGGGCAGTTTCTTGTGCGAGCGGCCGAGCGTGCGCTTGAAGGCGGCGGCGACGGAGAGCACCTGCTCGAGTTCCTCGACCGAGAGATCCTCGATCGCGATGAAGTCCTTGCGTTTCCAGGTCATGGGGACGGGAGTCGGGAAGCGGGGTGCGGGAGAGGATTCACGGGGCGGTGATGGTGATGATGTCGGCCGCGGGGTCGGCGGGGTGCAGCCGCACGCGCACACGCTCCTCGGGTGAGGTGGCCTCGTGCGCGCCGATGTGGTCGGCCGCGATCGGCAGGCGATGGTTGCCTCGGTCGACGAGCACAGCCAGCTCCACGCGGGTGGGCCGGCCGAGGGAAAAGACCTCCTCCAGCGCGGCGCGCGCGGTGCGACCGGAGAAGAGCACGTCGTCGACAAGGATCACGGTGGCGCCCTCGATCTCGGCCGGGATGTGCGTCTCGGCCACGTCCTTGGGAATCGGGTGACGGCCGATGTCGTCGCGCTGGAACGTGACGTTGAGCACGCCGTGCTCGACCGGCCGGCCGAGGGCCGCGGCAAGCTCGCGCGCAAGCCGCTCGCAGACGGGCACGCCGCCATTGGCGATGCCGAGGAGCACGAGGTGCGGCGTGTGCCGGTGGCGCTGCGCGATCGAGTCGACCACGCGCGCAAAGGCCGCCGAGACATCCGCGGCATGGAGGGTTTTCCGTGTGCTCACGGGCGGGAAGTGTGCGGAGGGCGGCGCACGGCGGTAAAGCGGAATCGCGGCGCGCCGGGCGCCGCGAACGCTGAACTCTGAATGCTGAACTCCGAACGTCGAAGTCCGGACGGCCGGTTTCCGAATGCCGGAAGATGGAGAGACTCCGCACCCATCGGCGCTCGACGTTCAGCGTCCGGCGTTCAGCCGGCTCCCGCTACCATGCGTCCTCGAGCCATGCGTGCAGTTCCGCCTCGGACGCGATCTCCGTACCTTCGCGGTACTCCGGTGCGAGCAGGCTGCGGTAGCCGGGCAGAGCGAAGCGCCGGCAGTGCAGCAGGACTTTCGCCCGCTGACCGGGCGCACGCACGAGGCGGCCGAGCGCCTGGTTGACCTTGATCATGCCGGGGATCTGGTAGACCTCGCGGAAGGCGGCATCGCGGCCGGGTGCACGCGAGGCGGCGAGGCGCGCGCGCTGGATGGCGTTGACCTCGGGCAGGGCGGGACCGACGACGACCGCGCGACTCACGCGCCCGCCGAGCAGGTCGATGCCCTCGGCAAACGTCCCGCCGAGCACGAGCAGGATCACGTCGGCCAGGAGCAACGATTCCTCGATGAAGGCGCGCTGCGCCGGCAGATCGACGCCGCGGGGTTGCACGACGCAACGCAGCTCGGGACGCTCCGCCCGAAGACGCTCCTCGATGCGGGCGGCGTAGGCATACGACGGGAAAAACGCCACGACCGGCCCGGGGATGTCGGGGTTCTTGAGATCCGCGATGGTCCACGCGGTCGTGGATTCGTGGCGCGCGCGGTGTTCGTATCGTGTGTCCACGCGGGTGTCGATCGCGACGTCGTAGGCGGCGTCGCGCCACGGCGTCGGAGCCACGAGATGGGCGGGCGGCGGCTCGAGATGTGCGAGTCCGCACGAGCGCACGAAGGCGTCCACGGGCGAGAGCGTGGCGGAGAGAAACACCACGTGCCCGAACGGGTGCAGTGTCTCGGCGATCGCCGCCGAGGCGTCGGTGCAGGTGAAGCGCACGATGCCGCGCGCGGGCGACCAGAGCAGCTCGGGTTGGGTGCGTCCGCCGGACTCCGCCGAGGCGTGCAGTCCTGCGGCGGCGAAGAGCGTGTCGCACACCGCCGGGCCGAGCGCAGGCAGATCGAGCGAGGCCGCCTGCATCGCGCCTGCGACGCCGCCGAGCAGATCGTGCAGGTCGGCGGCTGCGTCGGGTGGGAGTTCATCGATCGGATCGACGCGTCCGAGGAAAAGCGCGAGGCGCTCCCAGGCGGCCCGCAGCGCGGCGGGAGCGCCGGTGCCCTCGAGCGCGGCGAGCGCGGCGCGTGCGTCCTCGTGTGTGAGCTCGCTCGAGTAAGCGTCGGCCACGCGCGCCGGGAGGTTGTGGGCCTCGTCGATCACGAGCAGGGTCTGCGCCGGTTCGAAGCCGGGCATCTCGGCGAGGAAACCGCGGTTGGCCGGCGCGAAGATGTAGTTGTAGTCCGCGATCCAGATGTCGGCGAACGGCAGCGAGGCGCGCGTGATCTCGTAGGGGCAGAGCGAGACGGCGCGGCCGGCCGCGCGCAGGGCCTCGAGGTCGCGCGGCAGCGACGCGTCCTGCGCGAACCGCTGGAGCCCGCTCTCCGGCCAGCGCCGGTCCTGGTCCGCGAGATGTGGGCAGACTTCGGATACGCAGTGAAACGTGTCGTGGATGCAGTGCTCGGCCTTGCTGCGGATCTGCCACCAGCTCGCGCCGGGGGGATCCCCGACCATCGCGCGGATCTGCCGCACCACCTCGAGCTGGCCGGTGGATTTTCCCGTGAGGTAGATGAGCCGGGTGAGCTGACCGCTCGCGAGCGCATCGAGCGCGTACTCGAGCGTGCAGCCGGTCTTGCCGTAGCCGGTCGGCGCCTCGAAGAGCACGACGGGGGAGCGCGTGGCGGCGGCGCGCAGGTCGGCGAGGATCGACTCCTGGCCCGGCCGGGGCTCGGTGAAGGCCGGCGCGAATCGCAGGGTGCGCAGCCGCTCGAGCCCCGCGCGGCGTTGCTCGGCGAAGCCGCAGAGCTCGGCCAGCCGCGCGTCGAAGAGGGCGTGTGCAGCCTCGGCGTCCTGCGCGAGGACCTGCGTGATGCCGGTGGCCGGCTCGACGAAGACGAGTTCACCCGCGAGGATGCCGGCGGGCAGGTCCGGCTCGCGGTGCAGGCACTGGTAGACGGCGAGCTGGCGGAAGTACTCCGTGTAGTGGCCGCGCAGCGACACGGGGTCGGCCGGCAGCGGCTGCATCACGGTCTTGACCTCGCGCACCACGGCGACTCCCTCGCGCCGTACGACCTGGTCGATGCGGCCGGTGAGGGTCACGCGCCAGCCGCGCCACGGCACGGTGGCGTTGATCGGGACCTCGAAGCGCGCGGCCGGGTCGATCGCGGCGAGCTGGCCGCGCAACGTCTCGTGCCACACCTGCCCGAGCTGTGCGCGCCACAACTCCATGCGCCCGTATCCGCCGGCGCCCGGGCCGGTGGTGAACTCGGCGAACTCGCGCGCATTGAGCGCGATCGTCCGGTCGGTGATGGAGACGTGCATCGGCGAAGCGCCGAACATCGAACATCCCACACCGGACGTCCAACATCCAAGTGTCGGAATCTGCGAACCTCGATCGCCGCGCGGGAAGCGCGGTCACGCGACGGCGATCCATCGTGGTTTCCTCCGCGACCGGCGCCCGGCTCAGCGCGGCGGAAAGACGAAGTCGTGTTCGTGCGCGAGGTAGTCCTCGAGCGCGTCGGTGAGGCGGTGTACGTCGGGCGTCGCGACCGTCTGGCTCGCGGCCGGCTGGCGCAGGATTTCGTCTGCGGCGGCGCGGTCGCCCGCCGCGAGCTGGCGGATCCAGGCCTCGCGCACGGGAAAGCCTTCGTCGCGCGCGAGCAGGAACAGGCTCTTGAAGTAGACCGCGTCGGGTCGCGTGCCGGCTTCCCAGGCGTCGAGCGCCCGTGCGAGCAGCGCGGCCACAGCCTCGCGGCTCTCGTCGTGGATCGGCGTGCGCGCGAGTACGCGGGTGAACCGGCAGGCCTGCGCGAGCGCGGCGTAGGACGCACCGAGCCCGGTGCGGCGGCGCAGCGGCAGCGCCTCGCGCACGAACCACGTGCGCCCTTGATTGCGCGTCTCGAGGAGCGCGCGCACATGGTCGAAGAGGTCGAGCGGCGGCGCTGCCGCCGACGGGCGCGAGCTGAGGCGCTGCATGCACTCGAGTCGTCCGTCCGCGGCGGAAAACACCGTGAGCCGCATCCATCTCTCGGCCGCCGGCGCGCGGTCGAGCACGACGAATTCGGTGGCGAGGGTCGGGGCGCTCACGTCGATGGGGCGATAGGGTCGGTGGGCAGCGGATCGTCCGCGCGGGCGCGTTGCGTCAACGCGGCCCGGTCGGTGGCGCCGTGCCGGATGCGGGTGTCGCGTCGGGCGATGAGGCCGGTCCGACCGGCGCGGCCGTCCCGGTCGGCGTTTCCGCCGCAGGCGGCGTGTCCGGCGCGACGTGGGCCGGGAGGTTGCCGACGTTGACCGGTGGCCAGGGCGGAGTCACCGCGCCGCCCGAGACGATGCATTTCATCGCCTCGCCGATCGACATGTCCAACTCGATGAGGTCGGTGCGCGGCACCATGACGAGAAAGCCGCTCGTCGGGTTCGGCGTCGTCGGCACGAAGACATTCCACAGCTCGGCGCTCGTGCGCGCCTGGGCCTCGCCGCGTGTGCAGTTGGTCAGGAAACCGATCGCCCACATCCCGGGCCGCGGGAACTGCACGAGCACGACCTTCTGGAAGACCGCGCGGTTCTGCGAGGAGAAGGTCTCCACGATCTGCTTCACCGAGTGGTAGATCGCACCGATCAGCGGCACGCGTTCCATCAGCCGCTCGGTCTGCGAGAACATGAACCGCGCCGCCACGTAGCGGGTCAGAAACCCGAGCAGGGTGATCTGCGCCAGCGCCACCGCGGTCGCCACGAGATTCCACCCGAACACGACGAGGCCCCGGTAGCCGGCAGGCACGCCCTCGCCGTCGAGCAGGCCACGGGGCACGAAAAACAGGAAGAAATCGCGGAAGTTGCCCCCGATCTTGTCGACCAACCAGTTGAGGACGAACGCCGTTACGAGGATCGGGGACAGCGCGATGAGGCCGGCCAGGAAGGCTCCCCGGATGGACTTGAAGGTGGACACCGGCGCGTGGGCCATGGGCATGGGATCTGCGACCGACGCCCAAATGTCACGCGCAGAAAAGCCCCAAGATCCCCGCGGGACGGGCGATTATCAGGATGGCTGAAGTCCCCCGGAAAAAAGGGTTTGCACGACACACGCATAGACCTATCCACTGGCCCCTTTTGATGCAGCTGCACGGCCCCAAGAGAGTGTACACGCAGGACTCGCTGGAGTTCTGGTTCGGCAAACTCGAACTCGAGTGGGACGGCTACTTCTCCGCCGAACACCTGGAGGCGGGCCGGGAGCTCTATCGCACCGGCGGGATCCGCGAGGTCGGCCTCACCGCGACCGACGCGATCATCCACTGCCGGGTGGACAAAAAGGACGAGTATTCCGTGCTCGAGTGGGGACCGGGCGGCCTCGTCGTGCGTTCCTCCAGCGCCAACGAACTGCTCGCGCAGACGATCGCCGTGGCCGGCTTGCATGAGATCGAGGAACTGGTCGCCGACGAGATCCCGATCCTTCCGCTCGAAACTCCGCCGGCCGCCGCCGAGCCGTCCGCCAGTCCCGGGGGCAACGGCCATGGGCACGCGCCCGCCGCCGCGCCATCCAACGGCTCCAACGGCCACGCCTCCACCGAAGCCCGCCCCGCCAACGGCAAGTCCGCCTCTCCCGCCGCCTCGCGCTCCAGCGCGACCCCGGGGGCGGGCGCGCCGCCCGCGCGCAGCGCCGCCGAGCCCGCCGGCAAGACCCGCCGCGACCTGCTTCTGAAGTTAAGCGCCAGCCAGGGCGGACTCGTCTGCGAACCCTGGTGGACCGAGGGCGGCAAGGCCCGCCATCGCGCGCACCAGCCCACGACGCGCGCCGCCGGCGCCGACGCCACCGTCCCGCTCAGTGGCAAGACCGCGATGGCCAGCGCGACCAACGGCCACGCCAACGGCGGCGCCGCCACGCCCGCGCCGACCGCGACCGAGCGCATGAAGCTCATCTCGCTCACCGCCCTCGCGCGCAAGAGCCACTTCCGTTTCCACCCCGAGCTCGGCGCCTACGTGCTCGAGCAGATCGCGGAGATCCCGCACTTCCTCAAGGCCACGCTCCCGGTCTGGGCCAAGTCCTTCAAGATCGAGCAGGATCCCTCCGTCGCCCGGCTCGCCGGCGGAGTGCAGACCGTCCGCATCGAGGCGCGCGTGCGCCGCGGCGCGGGCAACGCCATCGACCTCGAGTGGATCTTCCGCACCGGCGAGCAGCTCATCAGCGCCGCGCAGGTCCGCGCCATCACCGAGGCCCACGGCGGCCCCGTGGTGCTGCCCGACGTCGGGCTCGTCGCGCTCTCGCCCGAGACGCTCAAGAGCCTGCGCCAGTGGACCGACGCCACCGCGACGTTCAAGCAGGGGCGCGTCCCGGCCTACCTGCTCTTCTCGCTCTTCAACGACCGCCGCTTCGAGCTCACCGTATCGCCCGAGCTCGAGGCGTGGCGCCAGGGCCTGCTCGGCGGCACCCCCGGCACCTATGACCTGCCGGAGTTTCTCCGCCCGTATCAGCGCCGTGGAGTCGAGTGGCTCGCGCATCTCGCCGATCACGGCTGCCACGGCCTGCTCGCCGACGAGATGGGCCTGGGCAAGACCGTGCAGATCGTCGCGCTCCTGCGCGCCCGCCCGATCCAGGGCAAGTCGCACCTCGTCGTCTGCCCCGCCAGCGTCGTGCCCGTCTGGCAGGACGAGCTCCGCCGTTTCGCGCCCGACATGCACGTCTTCGTGCTGAAAAACGGCGTGGACTTCGCGCACGAGCCGCGCACCGGCGTGTGGCTCGCCAGTTACGCGCAGCTGCGCAACCACCGCGCGCTGCTCGAGAAGTTCGAGTTCGGCTACTCCATCCTCGACGAGGGCCAGTTCATCAAGAACCCGGATGCGAAGGTGACCAACACCTGCTTCGCCATCCAGTCGCGCCACCGCATCGTGCTCACCGGCACGCCGCTGGAGAACCGCCAGCTGGATCTGTGGTCGATTTTCCACTACCTGCTGCCCGGCCTGTTCGGCACGCGCGCCGACTTCGAGACCGCGCTGCTCAACGAGCGCGAGGCCACGATGGACAAACTGCGCCGGCAGCTCGAGCCCTTCATCCTGCGCCGCACCAAGGCCCAGGTCGCCACCGAGCTCCCGCCCAAGGTCGAGGTCGACGTGCTCTGCCCGCTCACCGACCTCCAGCGCTCCGAGTACGCGCGCGTCTGCCGCGAGGGCCTCGACCGCCTCGGCGACGATATCAACCGCGCGATGCGCGAAAAGGCCTTCGGCTTCCTCAGCCTGCTCACGCGCCTGCGCCAGATCTGCTGCGATCCCGACCTGCTCCCCTGGCTCAACGCCGATCCCGCCGCCAGCGGCAAGCTCCAGATCCTCGTCGAGCGCCTCGCCGAGGTGATCAGCAGCGGCCACAAGGTCGTGATCTTCTCGCAGTTCGTCATGTTCCTGCGCCGCGTGGAGGAGGTGCTCGCACAGCAGTTCCCCGATGTGCCGCGCTTCGAGCTGACAGGCGCGACGCTCGACCGGCAGAAGCCCGTGCAGGATTTCCAGCAATGCGACCGCGCGGCTTTCATGCTCGTGAGCCTCAAGGCCGCGGGCACCGGCATCACGCTGCACTCCGCCGACTACGTGTTCCTCCTCGACCCGTGGTGGAACCCGTCGGTGGAGGAGCAGGCCATCGACCGCGTGCACCGCATCGGCCAGACGCGCACGGTCTTCGTCTACCGCATGGTGACGCAGGGCACGATCGAGGAGCGCATCACCGCGCTCAAGGCCGAGAAGAAACAGCTCTTCCGCCGCATCATCGAGGGCATGAGCGGCGACGTCGACCTCGGCGAGCACTTCAAGTCGCTGCGCCAGCTCATCGAACTCGCCGCCGAGCCGGCCGAGAGTGCGGAGAGTGCCGAGAGTGTGGATACGCCGACCGGCACGCCGGGGTAGGGTGGGAAGTCCGGGACAAGGGGCCGGTGGCCAGGTGTCTGCGGGCAGGAGACGGTGGACGACCCGGTAGCGGGGGGGTACCGCCAGCCCCCCGCCCGGATACAAGGCCCCCCGCCCCCGGCGGGGA
>Ga0315910_10001090_pt1 | contig 25432 bp, 19 predicted proteins | sample EdamamesoilMG_FD_204470 | JGI IMG/M metagenome (GOLD analysis project Ga0315910, IMG submission 204470) | Garden soil microbial communities collected in Santa Monica, California, United States - Edamame soil | ecosystem: Environmental > Terrestrial > Soil > Garden | place: USA: California... | reverse complement strand
TGGACCAGGCCGTCGACCGCGCCACGCTCACCCTGCTCGACCCGGCCTTCGCGGAGGCCGTGCCGGAGACCTGGAAGCACCGCATGCGCGCCACGACCCCATGAGCCTGTGCCAGAACCCTCCACGAGCATCTTCCGCCGTCCTCCGCCGCCTGGCGGCGTTGCTCCTCCTCGGCGTATCGCCCTGGAAACGCGCTCGTCGTCGCGCCTTGCCAGTCGGCGGATGCCGACGGAATCTGCCCGCGCAGGGATCTGGGACAGGCTCATGACCCGCCGGCTCCTCCCGCTCCTCGTGCTGGCCCTCGCGTGGGCCGGCTCCGCCCTGGCGCCGGCCGGGGCCCAGCGCTCCCGCGGCCCGCGCAACGCGCCCGAGAACTGCCCCTGGTGCCACGGCGATCCGGCCCTCATGGCGGCGGCCGGGATCGTCTCCCACGGCGGCTTCGAGTTCGGCGCCAAGGACACGGCCTGGGCCGACCAGTTCTTCGGCGGCAAGGACCTGTACTGGATCGAGAGCGAGCACTTCCAGATCGGGCTGTGCCTGACGGCCCACAAGGTCGACCCGGACGAGGCCAAGAAGATCCGCGCCGAGCTGGCCGAGCTGGCCACGGTGCTGCCGGACGTCGACCCCAAGGTGCGCGTGCTCGAGCCCTTCATGCGCACGCACCTCTACGCGATCCGGGCCGAGCGCACCTACCAGCGCTTCCTCGAGCTGATGCAGGTGCAGGCCTCCGACTTCCCCGACGGACGCTCGGTGTGGCTGCTCGGCACGCCCTACTTCGGCGAGGGCCCCTACGTCGGCCAGAAGGGCAAGTTCGAGCTCCTGGTGCTGCCCACGGCCCAGGACCAGGTGGCCTTCCTCAAGGAGCAGTTCGGCCTCTCGATCAAGCGCACGCAGCGCTGGAACGTGATCGACCGCAGCTCCCTGATCGTGGTCACGAACCTGGCCGAGAACGAGCTCAACACCGACCAGCGCCTGCACGGCCACGTGGTCTTCAACCTGGCGATCAACCTGCTGGACGGCTTCAAGCACTACGCCTACGACACGCCCTTCTGGCTGTGCGAGGGCCTGGGGCACTTCATGGAGCGCGAGGTGGACCCGCGCTTCAACACCTTCGACTCCTCGGAGGGCTCGGTCGGCGTGCGCGTGAACAAGGCCAACTGGGACGCCGAGGTGAAGCAGCTGATCCAGTCCGGCAAGGCCCCGCGCCTGGCCGAGATGGTCGCGCTCAAGACCTACGCCGAGTTCGAGCTGCGCCACCACTACGCCTGCTGGTCGATGATCAAGTTCATGGTCGCCACCAACCCCCAGGGCTTCGGCTGCCTGAACGGCAAGCTGCACGGCCGCAAGCGTCCCGACGGCATGCCCGACACCGAGGACATCCCCGGCGTCCACCGCGCCGCCGTCAGCGAGTGCTTCGGGATGACCTACCCGCAGTTCGACGAGGCCTGGCGCGCCTGGGCCCTGCTGCAGGAGTAGCCCGGGGCCGGCACGGGACGGCGTCGGCCCGCGAAGCGAATTCCGGCGCCGCAGGCGCGGGCGCGCTCTATCCTTGCAGCAGCATGTGGGCACGAAGAGCGGCGTGCGCCCTGGCGGGCGTCGTGGGCGTCGCGTGCCTCGCTCCGCCGCCCCCGATCGTGGTCGACACGCCCTACGGGGCCGTGCGGGCCGCCAGCCGCGGCAAGGCCGACGAGGTGGCCGAGCTGCTCGTGCGCCTGGCCCCGGCCGTGAAGAGCGTCCTGCCGGGAACCCAGGACCGCGCCATCGACGTGTGGGTGCAGGAGCGCCTGGCCGTCTACCGCTTCCACCAGCGCCCCGACAGCGTGCGCGGCTTCACCCTGCTGGACGCCGAGTTCGACGCCAAGCGCATCCACCTGCAGGAGAGCGGCCAGTCGCCCTGGTACCTGGCCCACGAGCTCGTGCACGCCCTGATCGGCCCCTCCTGGTCGCCCCTGCCGGGGATCCTGGAGGAGGGTCTGGGCGACGTGATCGCCGAGCGCCTGAACCCCGAGTACGAGGAGCACATCCGCGCCCACCGCCTGCTGAACGCCAGCGCCTTCACCGGCGGGGTGGAGCTGGAGGTCGTCTACCGCGAGCCCGGCGTGGGATCCTGGCGCCAGTGGCCCGAGCGCACGGTGAGCGGCGTGCTGCAGGTGGGCAGCGCCGTCGATCCGGCCACGCTGGGCGAGCTCCTGCGCACGCCGCGCAGCGACCTGCACCGGCGCTGGGCCGACATCCCCGAGTCCTTCTACGGCATCTCGTGGCTGATCGTCTCGCGCATGGTCGAGCGCATCGGCCTCGACGGGGTGTACGGGCTGTGCCAGCAGGCGCGCGCCAGCGGCCTCGAGCTGGTGCCCGTGGCCTGGATCGAGGAGGCGGCCGAGCTGGAGCTCGAGCGCCTCGACCCGGCCTTCCTGGCGAGCTGCTTCGACCGCCGCGCGCTCTCGACCGCGCTCTTCCTGCAGCCCGAGGCCTTCGCCGAGGTCGCGGTGGACGCGCTCGCGCCGCTGCACGGCACGCTGGCCTTCGGCGACGTGTACCGGCGCGTGCGCCCCGCCTTCCGCCTCGGCCAAACGAGCCCGGTGCAGGTCGGCGTCAACAGCGGCCCGGTCTACCGCTCGATGCGCCAGGCCTGGCAGACGCTGCCCCAGCCGCTGGTCGGCACGACCACGGCCCCCTGAGCCCGGCGCGCGCTCACTCGCTGCGGCGGAACAGGCGGTAGTCCGCCTCCGGGATCCCCGGCGGGCTCCGGTAGAGCAGCTCGAAGCCCGGGATCGACGTCAGCACGGCCTCCTCGCCGGACAGGAAGGCCTCGGCCGCGGTCCCCGGGCGCGGCGCGCTCGCTCCAGGACCGATCCCGCCCAGCCCGCGCGCCAGGTCCCACAGGACGTGGCGGTCCACCAGCAGGTGCCGGCAGCGGAAGCGCTCGTCCAGGAGCCGCGCCAGGTCCGCGCTCGTGCCCTGGTAGAAGGTCGTCCAGAAGGCCTCGGCCGCGCGGCGGCTGCGGTCGGTCTCGTACTTCGGCTGCAGCACGATCGGGCGACGCGTGTGCACGAGCAACGCGGTCGAGTTGACGAAGTCCCCGGCGATCGGCGCCTCGGGCGGGACGCGCTCCTCCACCGCCGCGATCAGGCGCACCAGCTCGGCGCGCGCGCGCGGCGGCAGGTACCAGTCGATGCGGTGCCCGCGCACGAACGAGGCCAGGACGCCGGCCTGCAGGGCGAGCAGCGTCGCCGCCAGGCCCAGCGCCAGGCGCCGGCGCGGTCCGCGCGCGAGCGCGAGCACCACCAGGGCCGGCGCCAGGAGCCCGAGCAGCACCACGAGCCGCGCGAACATCCAGCTCGCCCCGAGGGCGACCAGCACGAACAGCGCGAGGAAGCGCTCCACGGCCCCACCGCTGCGCAGGCCCACGAAGAGGGCCACCGCCAGGGCCGCGGCCAGCGGCACGCCGCACCACTCGAGCATCCCGGCCGGCGCCAGGGTCTCGAAGGGGCCCTGCCACAGGAGGCGCGCATCGAAGGAGAGCCGTGTCGGGTCGTCCGGGAAGCGCCCGAGGAAGCGCAGCTTGGCCAGCACCACCTCGTGCACGTGGCCGTAGGCGTCCGGCGCCAGCGTGCGCGCCGCCGCGAGGCCGAGCAGCGCCGTCACCGCGATCACCAGCCGCGCCCCGCCGTCCGGCAGGGTCCGCACGCGCCGCACGAGGGCCGGGGCGATCAGGGCCAGGGTCAGGGCGGCCAGCGGCGAGACCAGCAGCCCCGTGGCGCGCAGCACCGGCACGCAGAGGCCGGCCAGGAGCGGCGCGACCAGCGCGAGCAGGGCGCCGGGCCGCTCGAGCGGGCTGCGGCCGCGGACGAGCGCGAGGAGGAGCAGCAGGCCGAGCTCCAGCAGGAAGAGGAAGCTCGAGGCGTGCCAGGTGGCCAGCGCGCCGGCCGCCCACAGGCCGGTCCACAGCCAGTCCCGCCGCCGTCCACGGACGACGGCCTGCGCCAGGGTGCCGAGGTGCAGGGCGAAGAGCGGCAGGGCCGCGTCCTCGCCGACCCACAGGAAGCCGATCGTGCGGTAGTTCGCCGGCGTGAGCAGCGCCAGCGCCGCCGCCGCCGCGGCCCAGGCGGCGCTGCCCGTGGCCGCGCGCACCCCGACGAAGAGCCCGACCACGAACAGCGCGCTGGCCAGCGACATGACCCACAGGGCCACCACGTGCAGCGGCGCGGGCTCGGCGAGGAGCGCCCGCTGCAGGCGCTCGGCCCAGGCCACCAGGAACTCCTGGCCGACCGGGAACTCGCGCGGCACGTCGGTGACGAAGGGGTGCTGCAGGCGCGGATCGGCGTGGAACTCGCGGGGCACGAGGCGCCCCTCCTCCAGGGCCGCGCCGATCTCCTGCGTCAGGTAGGCGAGCAGAGCCGGATCGCTGCGCAGGAGCCCGCGCGCGTCGCTCGCGTCGAAGCCCGGATCGGCCAGCGTGGTGTGGATGCGCACGCCGGCGCCCCACAGGACGGCACCGACGAGCACGAGCCAGGCCAGGGCGCGCGCGCGGCGCGGGGCGGCCGGCGGCGCGGCGCTGCTCATCGCGCGCTCGGGCTAGCCCGAGCCCGCTTCCCGCTCGAGCTGCCGCAGGAGCTCCACGTTGGCCTGGTAGATCACCGCCAGGAGCTCCTTCTTCTTCTTGTAGTTGCGCTCGCTCGGGTCGAGCCCCTGCACGTCGCGGTAGAGCGAGGCGATCCCGGGGTCGAGCGACTTCTCGCGCAGGAGCCGCTCCAGCTCCTCCTCGCTGGCGTCGAGCAGGCGCCGCTGCTCGGCGATGCGCGCCTCCAGCGTGCGCATCTCGGCCAGCACCTCGGCGCGCGAGGCCCGCGGCCGGCGCACGCCCTCGAGGGCCTGCTGCAGGACCGCCAGCACCTCCTGCTCGAGGGCCGCGTCACCGCCGGCGAGGCGCACGAGCGCGCGCACCTTCTCCTCCGGGCTGGCGCCCGGCAGCTCGTCGACCGCCGGCAGCGAGGGCGGGCCCGGACGCGACGCGCGCGCAGCCGCAGAGCGGGCCGGCGCCGCGGGCGGAGCCGCGGGGCGCGCTTCCGGCCCGTGCTCCTGCACGCGGTCGCCGCCGGCGAGCACGGCCCGCGCCAGGGCCCGCTCGGCGCAGGTGATCAGCGCCTCCAGCCCCTCCTCCTCGCCGCGCAGCGCGAGCCCGATCGACAGGGAGGCGCGCAGGATGCGCCCGTCGCCCCGGAACTCCAGCTCGCGGCAGCCCGCCAGCAGGCGCCGCGCCACCGCCAGGGCACCGGCGCCCGTGGCGTGCGGCAGGAGCAGCAGCATGCGCTGTCCGCGGGCCGTGCCGAGCGCGTCGCTCGGGCGCGTCGCGGAGCGCAGCAGCGCCGTGACCGCGCGCACGATGCGCTGCTCCGACTCGACCCCGTAGAGGTCGTGCAGCGACTCCAGGCGGTCGATCTCGATCATCAAGAGGGCCAGCGGGTAGCCGTAGCGCAGCGAGCGCTGGTACTCGCTCTCCATGAGCCGCGCGATCTCCTCGGGCGAGAACAGGCTGCCCGCGGAGCTCCCGAAGTGGACGCTGGGAAAACCGCTCACGATCGTGGTACGCCGGGACGCAGGCCGATGATTAGAGGCTGTCCCAGAACCCGTCACGAGCAGATTCCGCCGGCATCCGCCGACTGGCGAGGCGCGACGACGACCGCGCACCCAGGGTGATGCGCCGAGGAGGAGCAACGACGCCGGGCGGCGGAGGACGGCGGAAGATGCTCGTGACGGGTTCTGGGACAGCCCCTAGGCTGTCTGGCCGGGACGATGGCCAGGGGGCGCGCCAACGGGGCTGCTCCGGCGGCCGTAGGCTCGCCGACCGCCGCCCCGCTGCCGCGCCCGTTTCCTACAATCCGCGGCTGGCCGCCGCCCTCGACAACCGCCCCGGAGACCTCATGCCCCGCCTGCCCGCCTGCCTCGCGCTCCTCGCCGCGCTCTGGCCCGCCCTGCCGCTCCACGCCCAGGCCAAGCCCACCAAGCAGAAGCCCGAGAAGCAGCGCGAGGCCAAGCAGAAGGAGGCCAAGGAGAAGGCCCAGAGCTCGCCGATCCAGGTCACCGACAGCGAGACCCCGCTCGGCCGCAGCACCTGGAAGCCGGGCTACGACTACACGCGCCTGCCGCCCGCGAACGAGACCCTGTGGGCCGGCCTCTCCAAGGCGGGGGTCGAGATGGAGGCGGCCCTGGGCCTGGCGGCCGAGGTGCTGGGCGGGACCGTGTGGGTCGCCCGGGCCACCCTGGGCGAGGAGGGCGGCCAGTCCGCCTGGAAGCTCGAGGTGTTCGTGCCCGGTCCCGACGACCAGCCGCGGCGCGTCGACCTGGCCATCGCCACCGTCGAGCCGCGCGTGCTCGCGCGCGTGGACACGGAGGTGCTCGGCGAGCAGGACCGCACGCGCTGGACGCGCCTGGCCAAGGCCTCGGTCCAGGCCGAGGCCGTGGTCGCGACCTGCAAGACCAACGCGCGCGGCGAGCAGCCCGAACCCAAGGTCACCGAGCCGCACGCGCGCGCGGTCGAGTTCGTGGCCGACGAGGCGCCCTACTGGCGCTGCGAGCTCATGGGCATCGAGAAGGAGCTTCCGCGGCGCTACGGCCTGGAGGTGCGCAGCGACAAGCCCACCATCCGCGTCAAGCTGCTCATCGACCGCTTCCCCGGCACGCCGCTGCGGGCCGATCAGCCGCTCGAGCTGCCGAACGGGATGTTCCTGCACGACTTCACGACCGGCGACGGCCCGACGGTGACGCGCGACTCGAAGGTGCGCGTGCAGTACCGCCTGTTCCTGCTCGACAACAGCAAGCTGCACGACACCTGGCGCAACAACCTGCCGGAGACCTTCCTGGTCTCGGAGGCCCCGCTCAAGGGCATGACCGAGGGCCTGATCGGCATGCGCGTGGGCGGCAAGCGCAAGATCGCCATGCCCTACGAGCTGGCCTTCGGCGAGCAGGGCAACGAGATCGTGCCTCCGCGCGCGATGGTGATCTGCGACGTGTCGGTCGAGGAGCTCTTCAGCCAGTGAGCAGGCCGGGCGCGCGCGCCCGGCGTCACCGGCCCGCGTAGCGGGGCCTGCGCTTCTCCGCGAAGGCCGCCAGGGCCTCCAGGCGGTCCTGGGTCCCGAGCACGCGCTCGTAGCAGCGCGCCTCGTGCTCCAGACCCTGCGCCAGCGGCAGCTCGACCCCGCGATCGATCGCGTCCTTGGCGGCGCGCACCGCCACCGGTCCGTTGGCGGCGATCGCCCCGGCCACCGCCAGGGCCACCTCGCGCAGCTTGCCGGGCGCGGCCACGCGGTTCACGAGCCCGATGCGCTCGGCCTCCTCGGCCCCCAGCTTGCGCCCGGTCAGGATCAGGTCCTTGGCGCGCGACTTCCCGATCAGGCGCGGCAGGCGCTGGGTTCCGCCGGCCCCCGGCAGGATCGCCAGCGTCGTCTCGGTCAGGCCCAGCTCGGCGTGCGCCGCCGCCACGCGCAGGTCGCAGGCCAGGGCCAGCTCGGTCCCGCCGCCGAAGCAGAAGCCGTTGATCACGGCCACCGTCGGCTGCGGCATGGCCTCGACGTCGTCCATCAGGGCGCGGATGTGGCGCACGAAGTGCGGCACGCGCTCGAGCGGCATCGTCTTGCGCTCCTTGAGGTCCGCGCCGGCACAGAAGGCCTTCTCGCCCGCGCCCGTCAGGAGCAGGCAGCGGATCGAGAGGTCCGCGCGCAGCTCGGCCAGCAGCGTGCGCAGGCGCCGCAGGGTCGGGAACGAGAGGCAGTTCATCACCTCGGGCCGCTGGAGCGTGAGCCAGGCCAGGTCGCCCTCGCGCTCGAGCGCGACCAGGCCCGGCTCGGACGGCACGTCGGCCGGGAAGTCGGGAGAGACGCTCATCGACGCATCGTAGCGCCGCGCGCAGGCCGGACCGCCCGCGCCGGCGCGTAGAATCCGGCCCCACACGAGCGCCCGGATGCCCACCCGAAGAGCCGCCCTCCCGACGAAGCGTGGCTCGCAGGCGGGATCTGCGCGCGCGCGCCGCCTGGCGGGCGTCCTGCTGACCCTGGCGGGACTGGCCGCGCCCCAGGCGTCCCAGGGCTCCGAGCCCGCGCCCGCGCGGCCGAGCTTCGTGCTGATCGTGGCCGACGACCTGGGCTGGGCCGACGTCGGCTTCCAGGGCTCGCGCGGCTGCACGACGCCGCGGCTCGACGCCCTGGCGCAGGCCGGGCTGGTCTTCACGCAGGCCTACAGCGGCGCGCCGACCTGCTCGCCCGCGCGCGCGGCGCTGCTCACGGGCAGGGCTCCGGCGCGGCTGCGCCTGACCGACTCGGTCGGGGTCGAGCGGGCCGGAGCGCCCGCGCCCGGCCTGACGCCGGTGCAAAGCCGCCAGAAGCTCGGCCCGCGCATCCCGACCCTGGCCAGCGAGCTGCGCCGGGCCGGCTACCACACCGCGCTGATCGGCAAGTGGCACCTCGGAACCGATCCGCGCGAGCACGGCTTCGAGGAGGTGCGCGCCTGGATCCCCGGTGGCGCGGTGCCGAGCCACTTCGAGACCGAGCTCGAGGGCCTCGACCCGCCGGCGCCGGGCCAGCACCTGACGGAGCGCCTGACGCGCGCCGCCGTGACGTACCTCGAGGGCCGCGGCGAGGAGCCCTTCCTGCTGGTGCTCTCGCACTACGCGCCCCACACCCCGCTCGAGGCCCCGGCCGAGGAGGTCGAGCGCGCGCGGCCCCGGGCCGAGGCGGCCGGCGTGAACCCGGCCTACGCCGCCCTGGTCTCCGGCCTCGACGCGAGCGTGGGCGCCGTGCAGGACGCGCTCGTGCGCCTCGGGCGCTCCGAGCGCACGCTGCTCGTCTTCACCTCGGACAACGGCGGACTGCTCGAGCACGGAGCGCGCGGCGAGCCGCCCGTGCCGGTCACGACCAACGCGCCCCTGCGCGGCGGCAAGCACGCCCTGTACGAGGGCGGCCTGCGCGTGCCGCTGGTCCTGTGGGGCGGCCCGGTGGCCCGGCGCGGGAGCGACGCGACGCCGGTCGTCGCCATGGATCTCCTGCCGACGCTGCTCGGCCTGGCCGGCCTGCCGCTGCCCACGCCGCTCGACGGCGTCGACCTGGCGCCGCTCCTGGCAGAGGGCGGCGCGCTCGCGCCGCGCGCGCTCTACTTCCACTACCCGCACCGCCGTGCGACCTCGGCCCTGCGACGCGGCGACGAGAAGCTCCTGCACAGCTGGTCCAGCGGGACGAGCGAGCTCTACGACCTGGCCGCGGACCCAGGCGAGACGCGCGATCTCGCAGGCGAGCGCCCGCTGCGGGTGCGCGCGCTGGAGTCCGAGCTCCAGGCCTGGCTCACGGGCGTCGGCGCGGACGTGCCGGCACGCGCCGGGCGGTAGCCGGGCATCGACGCTGACCCGCCCTCGGCCCAGCTCAGCCGACCAGCGCCGCGCGCGCCGCGGAGAGGACTCGCTCGACGTCGAGCTCGTGCCAGCAGCGCAGGGCCTGCGCGGCCGGCAGCGGGCAGCGCTCGCGATGGCAGGGGCCACAGGGGACGAGGGTGCGCAGCAGCACCTCGCGCGCGCGCTCCCCGGCCGCATGGCGTGGATCCGTGGGTCCGGCGACGGAGACCACGGCGGCACCGAGCGCGCGCGCCACGTGCCGCGCGCCGGAGTCGGCGCACAGGACCAGGCGCGCCTCGGCGCAGTGGGCCGCGAGCTCGGGCAGGTCCGCGGCCGGCGCGCGCACGCTGCGCGCGCCCGGGCAGGCCGCGGCGAGCGCCTCCTGGGCCGCCTCCTCGCCCGGCGCGGCCAGGAGGAGGAGCGGTAGCCCGCTCGCGCGCGCGAGCGGCACCAGCACGGCTTGCCAGCGCTCCGGCGGAAGGCCCTTGGCCGAGCCCGGGCGCGCGCCGACGCTGGCGAGCAGGAAGGGCTCGTCCGGCGCCAGGCCGAGCCGTGCGCGCCGCGCGCGGGCCTGCGCGCGCCAGCGCTCGCAGAGCTGGAGGCGCGGGCGCGGGTCGCGCACGGCGACGCCCACCAGGCCGGCGAGCTCCGCCAGGCTGCGCTCGAGCGGCCGCGGCAGGAGGCGCCGTCCGCCACCCGCGCGTCCGAGACCGAGCGGCGTCGCGCCGCGCTCGCGCGCCGGCGCCGGCGCATCCGTCAGGAGCCAGGCGCGCCCGTCGCGCGCGAAGCCGATGCGGCGCGGGATGCCCGCGCGGAAGGCGCGCCAGGCGCTGCGGAACGAGCCCGTGCAGAGCAGGGCCGCGTCGTGGCCGCGCCAGGCGGCCGGAACCGAGGGCTCGACCCGCTGGGCGCGCGGGAAGCGCTCCTCGAAGAGCGCGAGGTGGCGCGCGGCGCCCGCCAGCGTCAGCGCGCCGCCCTCCAGGTACCCCTCCAGCGCGCGCACGAGCGGCTCGGCCATGACGAGGTCGCCGACCCAGGCCGGCAGGCGCAGGAGGAGGCGCGCGTCGCGCGCGAGCGGCGCGCCGGGGCTCATCGCGCCGCACCCGCCGGCAGCGCAGCGAGGAGCCTGGCAGCCGCCTCGAGGACCGCCTCCGGCGCCAGCGCCTTCATGCAGCGATGATGCCCGAGCGGGCAGACGCGCTCGAGGCACGGCGCGCACTCGAGGCCCGCGAGGCGCACGACCTCGCAGCGCTCGAGGGCGCTGGCCGTGAGCGCGGGGAAGTTCGGCCCCATCACGGTGACGCAGGGCACGTCCAGGGCGGCCGCGAACCAGCGCGGGCCCGAGTCGCTCGAGACGAGCAGCGTGGCCTCGGCCACCAGGGCCTTGAGCTTCTCGAGATCGCGCGGCTCGTCCGACAGGTCGAGCACCGCATGACGCGCCGCGCGCGCGACGGCGCGCAGCACCTCCTCCTCGCCCGGTCCACCGGTGACCACGCCGCGCAGGCCGAAGCGCTCCCGCAGGAGGTCGAGCGCGCGCGCATGCTGCTCCGCCGGCCACATCTTGGCCGCCCCGAAGGCCGCCGCGGGCGTGCACAGCGCGTAGCGCGCCGTGCGCGGGAGTCCGAGCTCCGCCAGGCGCGCGCGCAGGGCCGCGCGGGCCCCCTCGGCGACGTGGAGGCGCGGGTGCAGGCTCGCCGGCAGGATCCCGAGCAACCCGGCCGCGTCGGCCATCAAGTGCGCGCTCGGGATCGGCAGACGCCGGCCACCGCGCGTCGGCGGCACGACCCGGTGCGTCAGCAGCGGCCCGCGCCCGGCGAGCGCGGCTCCCGCGCGCACCGGGATCCCGGCGCCGAAGGCGCGCCAGGCGGCGCCCAGGGAGTTGGAGAGGAGCAGCACGGCGTCGGGGGCGAGCGCGCGATACAGGGCGCCCTCGGAGGCGCCGTGGGCCAGCGGGCACAGGTGCGGCGCGAGCGGCCCGCCCTCCAGCACCGCCGCCAGGTGCGCGCGCAGGACCACCGTGACGCGCTCGAAGCGCCCGTCCGCCGCGGCCGCCTCCAGGATCGGCGTGGCCATGACCAGGTCACCGACCCAGTTCGGCGCGCGCACGCACAGGTGGCGCGGGGGGGCGGGGGCGCGCGGCAACGGGTCGATCAGACTCGCGCGAGGGGAGCGGGTCAACCGGGCGAGCCGGCGCCCCGGGAGGGGCCGCCGGAGGCGTTCCCACGCCGGGGGGTTCCCTCCCGGGGCGCCCGAAGCTCGAATAGTCGGCTCGCACGGACCCCGCGGGGGCCGTGCGGTCCCACCTCCGACACCCCGTCATGACGCAAGCCACCGTCCCCCACGCGCCCGCCTCCTCGACCGACGAGTTCAACCCCCGCCTCTCGGCCGAGGCCAACTTCAACGCCGCCGCGGACGTGCTGGGGCTGGACGAGGGCGTGCGCGAGGTCCTGCGGCGTCCCGACCGGGAGATGTCGGTCAACATCCCGATCCTGATGGACGACGGCAAGCTGCGCTGCTTCACGGGCTACCGCGTGCAGCACAACTTCATGCGCGGGCCCTGCAAGGGCGGGATCCGCTTCGCCCCCGACGTGAACCTCGAGGAGGTGCGCGCGCTGGCGGCCTGGATGACCTGGAAGTGCTCGATCGTCGGCATCCCCTTCGGCGGCGCCAAGGGCGGCGTGATCTGCGACCCCAAGCAGCTCTCGCTGGGCGAGCTCGAGCGCCTCACGCGCCGCTACACGGCCAACATCATGGACATCCTCGGGCCCGACCGCGACGTGCCGGCCCCGGACGTGGGCACGAACGAGCAGACCATGGCCTGGATCATGGACACCTACTCGATGCACGTGCGCCAGACCGCGACCGCGGTCGTGACCGGCAAGCCCCTGGCCCTGGGCGGCTCGAAGGGCCGGCGCGAGGCCACCGGGCGCGGGCTGATGATCGCCATGCGCGAGGCCCTGAAGACGATGGCGGACATGCCCGAGAAGGCGCGCATCGCGGTGCAAGGCGCGGGCAACGTGGGCGGGATCGGCGCGCTGCTCCTGCACCAGGCCGGGCACCGCATCGTGGCCCTCTCGGACGAGCGCGGCGCGATCCACTCGCCCGAGGGCCTCGACGTGCCGCCGATCATCGCCTGGATCGAGGAGCAGAACCGCCAGCCGCGCGACAAGCGGCGCTTCCTCGACAGCTACCCGGGCGCGGAGAAGCTGACCCCCAAGGAGAAGGTGCTCGAGTACGACTGCGACGTGCTGTGCCCCTGCGCGGTCGAGAACCAGATCACCTCGCGCAACGTGGAGCGCATCAAGGCACGCCTGATCGTCGAGGGCGCCAACGGCCCGACCACGCCCCTGGCCGACCCGGTGCTGGACAAGAAGGGCATCGTGGTCGTGCCGGACATCCTGGCCAACGCCGGCGGCGTGACCGTGTCCTACTTCGAGTGGGTCCAGGATCGCATGGGCTACTTCTGGCCCGAGGCCGAGGTGAACAAGCGCCTCGAGTCCACGATGGTGACCGCCTTCGGCGAGGTGCACGAGTCGGCCCAGAAGCACGGCGTCTCGCTGCGCCGCGGGGCCTACATCCTCGCCCTCGACCGCGTCGCCCAGGTCTACAAGCAGCGCGGGCTGTTCGCGTAGCCCTCCGGAGCTCGGCGGTCGTCGGCCCCAGGGGACGCGCGTCCTCCGGGGCACCCTCGCTCACCCGCGCCGCAGCTGCAGCCCGAAGCGCGCGGCCTGCACCAGCAGGATCCCGGCCAGGATCAGCCGTCCGCCGTGGACGAGCTGCGGATGGTGGGCCGCGGCGACCCCGCCCAGGGCCCCCAGCAGTGCACCCGCCGCCAGCGGCAGCCCCAGCGAGTAGCTGAGGTTGCGTGCGCGCGCGTGCAGCCACAGCGAGCGCAGGGCCGAGACCGCGCCGGCCGCCAGCGCGCTCGCGCGCGCCACGCCGAAGCTCGTGCCGAGCAGCAGGAACACCGCCGGCACCATCAGGACCCCGCCGGCCACGCCGAGCAGCGGCGTGAGGAAGCCGCCGCCCACGCCGATGGCCAGCGCGAGGACCGTCACCACGGCCGCGTCGAGCGCACCCACGCCCGTCAGCGAGCTGGTGAAGAAGAGGAGGCGCAGCCCCGCCACCGCCAGCACCACGGCGAAGACGAGCTTCAGCCGGCGCTCGTCGATGCGCCGGGCGAGCGCGAAGCCGAGCTGCGCCCCGACCAGTGCGCCGAGCGCCAGCGGCACGACGATCGGCCAGACGAGCTGCGAGTCGCCGCGCACGAGCTCGGCGCTGGTCGAGGACACGGTCGTGGCCAGCACCACCAGGATCGCCGTGGCCGCGGCGCGCTTGAGCGGCAGGCCGCGCAGCCCGTGCAGCAGCGGTCCCGCGAAGATCCCGCCGCCGATCCCGCACAGCGCCCCGGCGAAGCCGATCAGGACGCCCGCCAGGGCGAACCAGGGCGCGGGCCGCTCGCGCGCGGACGGCTCCGCAGCGCTCACCGCCCGCCCCCGCGGGCGAGGCGCGCGGCGAGCGCGCTCGAGGAGTGCTCCTTGGGATCGCCGCAGATCGCGATCTCGATCCCGAGCTCGAGGTCGAGCGCGCGCTCGGGCACGCTCTCGAGCGTGTAGTCCGTGCCCTTGGCGTGCACGGCCGGGCGCAGGAGGCGCAGGGTCTGCTCCAGGGTCGGCTCGGGGAACGAGGTGACGAAGTCCACGCAGCGCAGCGCGGCCACGAGCTCGGCGCGCTCGGCCAGCGGCAGCGCGGGCCGCCCCGGCCCCTTGGCCGCGCGCACCGATTCGTCCGTGTTCAGGGCCACGACCAGCGTGTCCCCCAGGGCCCGCGCCGCCTCCAGGTAGCGCACGTGCCCGACGTGCAGGAGATCGAAGCAACCGTTGGCCAGCACGACGCGACCGAGCTGCCCGCGCGCGCGCGACAGGAGCGCGGCCAGGGCCTCGCGCGCCTGCAGGCCGGGTGGCTGGTTCCTCATCCGCGGCCGCGGAGCTTCCCCGAACCGACCCCACGAGTCCAGCCCGCCGAACGGCGCGGGCCGGAAGCCGGCAGGCTCCGCCAGGGCCACGGCCCCGCATCCCGGGCGAGGCGCCACTCTTCGCAAGGGTAATCCTGGCGTCGTGCCGGAGGCTCGCCAGCGGACTGGGTTCGTCCTCGAGCGGTGCAAGCCGCGTGGCCGCGCCGGACCTCGAGCCCTGCCACCTTCTCCGCACAAGGGAGCTCGAACCGTGAAGAACCTGCTCGTTCCCATGCTCGGCCTGGTCCTCGCTCCGGCGCCTGCCCCGCCGGCCCTCCCCGGCGACGAGCAGGAGTTCACCGACGAGTCCCTGCTCGAGGACTGCTGGTTCTCGACCGAGGGCCGCAACCCCGACCGTCGACGGCGTCGGGACGCGCGTGGTCGAGGAGCGCGAGTGGGTCGACGGCGAGCTCGTCGAGGTCTCGCGCAACTTCTTCGCGCACTGCCGCGAGAACGGCTCGGTCTTCTACTTGGGCGAGGACGTGGACATCTACGAGGACGGCGAGAGCGTCGGCCACGAGGGTTCCTGGCGCCCCGGCCGGAGGGGCGCACGGGCAGGTCCGGTCGGAGATGCCCGGCCGTGCACACGGAGCCCCGCGCTCGCCCCGGGCTCCTCCTTCGCCCCTGGACGCGTCAGGCGACGGGCGTGGCCAGACCCGGCTGGGGCGCGAGCGGCAGGGCCGAGCGCAGCTTGTCGAGCGCGCAGGGGACGGCGCCGGGCTCCATCACGACCACGCCGGCGGCGGCGTTGGCCAGGCGCAGCGCGGCCGCCCCGTCGCAGCCGGCCGCCAGGGCCAGGGTGAAGGCCGCGGCCGCCGTGTCGCCCGCGCCGCTGACGTCGAGCGCCTCCGAGCCGGCTGCGGGCACGCTCAGGGTCGGGCCCGCGCGCGAGAAGAGGCGCATGCCCTGGTTGCCGAGCGTGACCAGGAGGTGCTCGGGGCCGGCGGCGTAGAGGAGCTCGCGCGCCGCGCGCTCGATCTCCTCCGCGTGCTCGAGCTCCTCCACCGGCCGGCGCGTGGCCACGGCCAGCTCGCCCAGGTTGGGCGTGATCGCCGTCAGGCCCGCGAAGGACTCGAAGGCGCGGCGTGGATCGAGCACGACCACGCGCCCGGCGACGCGCAGCGCGCGCGCCGCGCCGGCCAGCTCGGCGCGCAGCAGGCCGTAGCCGTAATCCGAGAGCAGCACGGCGTCGAGCTCGCCGCCCAGGGCCGCCAGGCGCTGGGCCAGGCGCGCGCGCACGGGCGCCGGGGGCACGCCCTCGGGCTCGCGGTCGATGCGCAGCACGTGCTGGCGCCCGCGCCCGCGCTCGGTGCCGAGGATGCGCGTCTTGGTCGGCGTGAGCCAGTCCGCGTGGGTCTCGACGGAGCCGACGTCGACCCCGTCGCGCTCGAGGCACTCGACCAGCTCGCGTCCGTGCTTGTCGCGTCCGACCAGGCCGAGGGCGTGCACGCGCGCCCCCAGCGCGCGCAGGTTGCGGGCCGCGTTGGCGGCCCCGCCCGCGCCCAGCTCCTCGCCGCGGTGGCGCAGGACCATCACCGGCGCCTCGCGCGAGAGCCGCACCGGCTCGCCGTAGAGGTAGTGGTCGGCCACCAGGTCGCCCACGACCGCCACGCGCAGGGCCGAGAAGTCCGGAACGACGCTGGTCGGCATCACTCGCTCCCTCAGCAGACCTCGTCGGCCGCCGCCGCCAGGGCCGCGCCCTGCAGCCGCTCGGGCACGGGCCGGGCCGCGGCCGTCAACCACTCGACGCCGCCGTCCTCGGCCAGGAAGAAGTCCGAGCGCACGCCCATGAAGGCGTTGTAGCGGATCGCATAGTGCAGCTCGCCGGCGCGCGTGGCGGCCTCCGACAGCTCGCGGTCCAGCGCGCGCAGGCGCGGCCGGAAGCGCTCCCAGCCGGCGCGGTCGAGGGCCAGCACCTCGCCCACGACGGGCTGGTAGCGCCGCGCGGCGGGGAAGTCGTGGTGCGCGGCGGCGCGCGCGTTGACGAACCAGGGCATGCAGGCGGCGAGCTTCTCGACGAACAGGTTCTCCTCGGGCCCGAAGTCGAGGCACGAGCTCGCCGTGAAGTCCGTCAGCGTGCCCGCGCGGGCCGGGTCGACGAAGCCGCCCTGGATCGCGAGCTGGTGGCTCTCGGTGCCCGGGAAGGGATAGAAGATCGAGGTGCGGAAGCGCCCGATGCGCGCGCGCGCCAGCAGGTCCACCGTCGCCAGGCGCTCGTCGTGGGTCTCGTAGGGCAGCCCGACCATCACGAAGCCCGAGGTGTGCAGCCCGTGGGCCTCGCCCACGCGCACGGTCTCCAGGATGTCGTCGTCGGTCATGAAGCGCTTCAGGACCTCGCGCCGCACGCGCTCCGAGCCCGACTCGATGCCGAGCTTGAGGATCCGGCAGCCGCCCTCGGCCAGCTCGCGCGCGAGGGTCGGGTCGAGCCGGTTCACGTGGCTGTTCACGACCCACGGCACCGTGAAGCCGGCCGCGCGGTAGGCGCGCGCGAAGGCGATCGCGTGCGGGGCGTCGAGCGTGAAGAGGTCGTCGTCCAGGATGAAGGTGCCGATCCCGGGGTAGCGCTCGAGCACCCAGCGGATCTCGGCCACCATCTGCTCGGGCCGGCGGAAGCGGAAGAAGCCGATCTGCGAGGTCCCGCGCCCGAGCTCCTCGCGGTAGCGGTCGACGATCCTGTGGTTCAGGCAGTAGGTGCAGCGGTACGGGCAGCCGCGCGAGGTCATCAGCCCGAACCAGCCCTGCTTCTGGGCCGTGATGCGGGCCGTGTCGAACAGCTCGTAGTCCGGCATCGGCAGCCCCGCGAAGTCGGGGAACTCGCCCACGGCGTTGCGCACCCACAGGGACTCGCTCACGGGTGCCGAATCGGCCGCCGCCGGCCGCTCTCCGCCGCGCCAGGAGACGAAGTTGGGCACGTCGTCGAGCCGCTCGCCGCGCTCGAGGCGCGTCACGAGCGCGAGCAGCGCGTCCTCGCACTCCCCCACCCCGACGTGGTCCCAGACCCCGTCGGCCATGACCGCCTCGGGCACCATCGTCGGGTGCACGCCGCCCACGACCAGCGGCGCGAGCGCGAAGCCCTCGGCGCGCGCGGCCGTGCGCAGGAGGCGCGCCAGGCGCACGGCCTCGGGGTACTGCATCGAGAGGCACGAGAAGCCGATCAGGCCCGGCCGCCACGTGCGCACCAGGGCCACCAGCTCGTCGTCCGTGGGCACCGGCGGCAGGTTCTCGTTCAGGTTGACGAGCCGCGTCGCGTGCCCCGCGCGCTTCAGCACGGCCGAGAGCGAGGCCAGGCCGTGGTTGAACCCCATCTGGGTGTAGAGGTTCGGGTAGACGAAGAGGATCCTCATCGCGAGCGCCAGGAGCGTAGCGCGCGGGCGGAGCCGGACAAGACGTCACGAGCCTGCGCCGCGCGGCACCCGCGGGCGAGCGCCCCGGGGCGATGCGCGGAGGTCCGGCGGCAGCCAGGATAGGATCCTGCCGTGGTCGTGGCCTGCGGCAAGCGGTCGGCACCCGCGCGGGGCTCGGGCACGGCGCGCGCGCTGCTCCTGGCCGCCTCGCTGCTGGCCAGCTGTTCCACGCGCGAGGAGGCCCGCGCGACGGAGGGCGCGCGCGAGCCCCTGCGCCACGCGGCCGAGCTCGTGGCCAGCGGCGAGCTCGACCAGGGCATCCGGCTCCTGCAAGAGCTCGCGCGCGCGCCGGACCTCACCGTGGCCGAGCGCGTCGAGCTCCACTCCCAGCTCGGGCACGCTCAGGCGCGCGCGCGGCGCCCCGATCTCGCGCTGCTCGAGCTCGAGGTCGCCCTGGAGGGGGCCCCCGACGATGCCTGGCTGCACTACGCGGCCGGCGTCGCGCGCACGGAGCTGGGCGAGCTCGAGGCGGCGCGGGCCAGCTTCGACCGCGCCCTGGAGCTCGATCCGCGGCACCTCAAGGCGCTGCAGTGGCGCTCCGAGGTGCGCCACGACCTTCGCGACCTCCCGGGCGCGCGCGCCGACCTGGACCGGGCGCTGGCCTGCATCGAGGCGGCCAACAAGGCGGTGCTGCGCGGCTGGGGCGGCGAGCGCAGGGCTCTCCTGCGCTGGACGCTCGAGCGTCGGGCCGAGGTCCTGGAGCAGCTCGGCGAGGGCGAGCTCGCGCGCACGGACCGCGAGCGCAGTCTGAAGCTCGCCACGGAGGACGGCGAGTAGCGGGGCGAACCGGGAGCCGGTTTCACCAGGCCGAGCCGGTCAGGCAGAGGCTCGACCTCTGCGCGGCCTTCGGCGCGTCGTGGGAGCGGACGAGGGCCGTCCGGCGCGGGCGTGTTGCGGCCCGCGAAGACCTCGAAGGTCGTCGCTCAACGCCCCGCGAGGCGCAGCACCAGCGCGGTCGTCCCCGGGCGCACGCCCGCCTGCACCACCTCCCCGTGGAGGCCCCCGGGATCGCGCGCGCGCAGGTCGAAGGCCAGGTCGGGCGGCACGAGCAGCGCGAAGCGCCCCTGTTCGTCGCTGAGCGTGCGTCCGCCCGCGTGGTCGACGCCGGCGCGCTGCAGCGCCACGGCGGCACCGGCGAGCGGGCTCCCGTCCGGCGCGAGCACGCGGCCGCGGACGAGCTCCTCGTCGCGCGCCGCGCGCAGCACGAGGTCGGGCGCCGCCGTGTCCTGCCCGGCCTCGACCCGCACGCCCTCGACCCGCGCGGGGACGAGCACGCGCTCCGCCGTGGGGACCGCGGCCGCCACCACCATGAAGCGCCCCACGGGCACGCCGGTCAGCGCGTAGCTCCCGTCGGGCGCGCTGAGCACGATCGGCGGGGCCACGTCCGGCGCCAGGTCGACGAGCAGCGGAAAGGCCGCGGCCAGCGCGCGCACCTCGGCCGGATCGCCGCCGAGGGCCTCCAGCTCGGGCCCGAGGCCCACGCCCACGCCCACCAGCGGTCCGCCCCACTCGTCGAGCACGCGCCCGCGCACCGCGCCGCCCGGCGCCAGCGAGAGCTCGCCCAGGTTGATCAGCGTCTCGCCCGTGACCTCGGCGCGCGGCAGGCGCACCAGGCGCCGCAGCGTGCCCTCGGCCGAGGCGACGAGCTGTAGCTCCGGCGCTCCTTCGGCCTCGGCACGCGGGAGGGTGAGCCAGACCGCGCCCGCACCGTCGGCCCGCGCGCGCGCGCGCACGGCCTGCCAGTCGCTCTCGGTCGGCGCGAGCCAGGCCAGCTCGGCACCCGGCAGCGGGCGCGCCTCGGCGTCGAGCAGGCGCGCGCCGAGCGTGAGGCGCGGGCCCTCCTCCGCGGGCCCCGCCGGAGCCGCCGCGGCGCCCGGCGCGCGCTCCGGCGCGCGCGCCGCCTCGCGCGCCTCGCGCGCCGCCAGGCCGGCCTGGGCCTCCGCGACCGAGAGCCGCGCCGGCGCCGCCGGCCGCGGAGGCTCCTCGCGGCAGGCCGCGAGCGCCAGCGCGGCCAGGGCGAGCCGCGCGCGGAGCCTCACGCGGGCTCCTCGAGCGGCTCCGGGACGCGCTCCGCCCGCGCGGCGGGTGCCGCGGCGCGCGTCGCGGGCACGAGCACGTCGCGCGCCGCGAAGCGCCGCTCCAGCTCGCCGAGGTGCTCCGCCGCGCGCGCGCCGGCCGGCCCGAGCGCCGCCAGGGCCGTGCCCTGGGCCGCGAGCTCGCCCAGGCGCGCCGCCAGGACGCGGCGCGGCTCGGCGGCGCGCGCGCGCTCGCGCTCGACGGCGCGCGCGAGCTCCGCCAGGAAGCGCGTCACGAGCTCGGAGGCGAGCGTGCGCGCGTGGGCCCGCGCCTCCTCCTCGAGGATCGCCAGGGCGCGCGCGCCGGCCGAGCGGCGCAGGGCCTCGCGCCCCTCGTCGCCGAGGCGCGCGTGCTTGTCGCGGCTCGCGAGCGCCCGCGCGGGTGCCTCGGGCGGTCCGAGCAGCGCGCGGCGCACGTCGGCCGCCGAGCGCCAGGTCAGGCGCTGGCCGAGACGGGCCCGCACCGGCACGGCCTCGACGTCGAGCACGCGCAGCGCGGCCGGCCGCGCGACCGGCGCGACGCCGGCCAGGCCCTCGGCCGCCGCGCCGAGCAGCTCGTCGAGCGCGAGCCCGGCGGGGGCGAGCTCCTCGGCCATGCGCGCGGCGCGCTCGGCCAGATCCGAGCCCGGCGCGAGCTGGGCCGCGAGCACGCGCGCGCCGGCGCGCGCCAGCTCGGCCCGCGCCGCGTCGAGGCGCGGCAGGAGGCCCGTGGCGATCAGCTCCGCCAGGCTCGCCCCGCTCGCGAACCAGTCCTCGATCGCGCGCGCGAAGGGCGCGCCGAGCTCCTGGGCCAGGGCACGGGCGCGGGCCAGCGTGGCCGCGTCGAGGCGCGCGCCGAGCTCGTCGAAGAAGGGGGCCGTCTCCCAGCGCGCGCGCTCGCGCGCCCCCAGCCGCTCGAGCGCCTCCAGGCGCCGGGCCAGGGTCGCCTCGGCGCGCGTGCCCTCGGCCGAGCGCCGGGCCAGCTCGTCGGCCAGCGGGGTGGCCGCCAGCTCGCGGGCCTCCGCGCCGAGCTCGCCGGCGCGGCGCAGCGCGCTGGCGCACAGGGCCTGCAGGGCCTCGTGCTCGTCGAGGACCCCCGCCAGGGCGCGTGCGAGGTCGGCGAAGCGCGCGCTCGGCCCGGCCGGCTCCTCCACGCCGTGGCGGCGCGCGGCGGCGGCCGCCAGGCAGTCCAGCGCGAAGACCGGCACGCTGCCGCGCTCGATCGCGCGCGCCAGGGGCCCAGCCGTCGAGAGCCGCTCGAAGGCCGACACCAGGGCCGCCGGCTCGCTCGCCTCGCGCGCCGGCACGAGCTCGCCGTCGGGCCCGAGCTCGCGCGCGCGCGCGTCGACGTTGAGCACCAGGAAGAGCGGCTGGAAGCGCTCCAGGAGCTCCTCGATGCCGTCGAAGACCGTGTCGTCGGCCAGCTGCGCCGCGCGCACCACGAACACCGCCGCGCGCGCGCGCTCGGGTTCGCCCAGCCAGGTCTCGCCGTAGCTCGCCAGCAGCGGTGCGTGGATCGGCGGGCACTCGACCAGCTCGAGCGCGGCCCTGGCCAGGGCCGGCGCGGGCAGCGTGCGCTCGACGCGGCGCGGCGCCTGCGGCAGGTGCCGCGGCGGATCGAAGACCTCGCCCGCGGCGCGCACCGCGCGCACGCGCACGGCCAGCTCGGCGTGGGCGTGGGCCAGCGCGAGGCGCAGGGCGGCCGGGTCGGCCGGCGCGCGCGTGCTGCCGTCGAAGGCGGTCACCAGGGCCGACTCGCGCGCGCCCGGGCGCAGCACGCTCAGGGCCGGATAGCTGGGCAGAGTCGAGGGCGCGCCGGTGGCGACCCCCGCCAGGGCCTCGATCAGCGTGGACTTCCCGGCCTTGGGCGGCCCGTGGACGAACACGTGGCTGCGCTCCTCGGCCACGCGCGCGACCAGGGCCTCCAGCTCGGAGGCGAGGCCGGCCAGGCCGGCGGCGAGCTCGCGCGCGGCCGGCAGCTCGTGCGCCAGCGGCACGAGCCGGGTCCGCGCCTGGTCCAGGCCCTGCGCCAGCGGGCCGAGGACCCGCTGGAACTCCTGCGCGAAGAGGGCGAGCTCGCTCTGCTGCATGGCGAGTGCGATTGTCGTGGCGCCGAGGCGCGAAGCAACCCCCGGGCGGCGCGCCCTGGTCCGCGGCCCGGCTCACAGCTCCTGGCGCAGGTAGAGCGTGGCGCTCTGCAAGTAGCCGTCCCCGAGGGCCTTCGTGAAGAGCGCCTGCTGGTCGGCCACGGGGATCTCGTACTCGAGGTTGCGGCGCCAGCTCGAGGGATCGTCCTGGATGCGGCCGTGCTCCTCGCGGAAGACGCGCAGCTCGTCGAGGAGCTCCGGCAGCCTGGCGCGCTCGCGGGTGACCAGGTAGCTGGTGAAGGCCCAGCTCGCCTTGGCCGCGTCGTCGACGTACTTGCCGCGCTTCCAGCCCATGAAGTGGCCGGCCGCCAGGCGCTCCTTCTGGTAGCGGTCCTTGACCGCCGCGGGCCAGCCGGCGTGCTCGGTGGCCCACACGAACTCGTCGCGCCAGGGGAAGCAGTACACCGCCCCCTTCAGCGCGATCTCCATGTGCCAGGCGTAGCCCTGCACGAGCCAGTTGGGCAGGTCGCCGAAGCGCCGCAGGAGGCACAGGCGCGCGAAGCGGTTGACGAGCTCGTGCTCCGGGTCCCACTCCTCGACCCCGTCCGGACGCTCGAGGTAGGCCGCGCACAGCGGATCGCCGAGCACGAAGCCCTGCAGCGCCGTGGCCTCCTTCGACCAGGCCTCGAGGTACGTGAAGCGCGCCGCCAGGTCCTTCAGCAGGCTCTCGAAGTCGTCCTGGTCGGTGGCGACGAAGAGCGTCATCGTCTGCGTGTCGAGCGGGGCCCCGTGGGAGCCCCACTGCGTGACCACCACCGGCGCGCTCGTCACCGGCGCGGGCTTGGGCGGCGCGAGCGTCCAGGGATGGTCGCCCTCGCCCTCGGGGTCCTCGGGCAGGGGCTTGTCGCCCCCGGCCGGCGCGGGCTTCGCGGGCGGCGCCTTGGCGGCCAGGATCGGGTCCTGGGCGGCCTTGCGCACGGCCGGCGCGGGCAGCTCCTCGTCGAAGCGCGCCAGGACCTGGCCCGCCAGGGCGAGCAGCGCCGGCGCGCGGTCGTTCGAGGCACGCGAGGCGAGCAGCAACCGGCCGCTGGCGTCGAGGTCGAGGCGATAGGCGTGGGCGCCGGCCCAGGGCAGCCAGGCCTCGAGCGCGGCGCGCGCGGCCGGCGGGAGCTCGGCCGGCAGCGCGGCCGGATCGAGGCGCCGCGCGCCCCAGTGCACCGGCGCGCCGTCGCCCGCGGCCAGCGGCGCGGCGAGCGCCAGGGTGAGCGCGACGACGGTCGCGATCCGCGCCAGGCCCCGCGCGCGCGCGGCCGACGGTCCGGGGCCCGCGCTCGCCTCACGCCGCGCTCGGACGTGCTTCATCTGCGCTCCTCCAGCCAGCGCCGGAAGTGGCGCTGGAACGTGTCCTGGTCCATGCCGACCGCCTCGTGCAGGGCCTGCGTGCGTGCGAAGCCGTTGCCGAGGCGCTCGAGCAGGCGCGGCACGGCCGCGGAGCGGGCCTCCAGCAGGTACGTGGCCAGCGCGTTGGAGTAGAGCACCTCCTCGGTCGAGAGCTCGCTCGCGCTCTTCGAGACGAGGGCTCCCAGCGGCGGCACGCGCCCTTCCTGGAAGAGGCGCAGGGCCTCGTCCATCCAGTTCGTCTCCGGGTCGATCAGACGCTGGCGCAGGGCCAGGTCGGCGCCCGCGTCGAGCGACTTCGAGGGCTGGGCCAGCCAGGTCAGGCGCGTGCGCACCAGCGCGCGCGTCAGGAACAGGCCGAAGCCCTCGTAGGCGAAGCCGCAGTCGACCTGGAGCTGGTAGGCACCCGAGATCCAGTAGCCGAGCACGAGGCGCACGATGCCGTCGATGCGGCGCTGCATGTCGCCGCTCCAGAAGGCGAAGTCGGCCGTGCCGGCGATGCCGGCGCCCTCCAGGGCCTGGTAGTAGGCGCGCTGCTCGGGGCGGATCGCCGGATGGTGCTCGAGGAACTTCGCGAGGTGCCCGGGGTCGGAGAGCAGGAAGACCGTGGTCTCGGCCGGCAGGTGGTGCTGTGAGGCCAGGGCGGCCTGGGCGAAGCGCTCGAGCGCGCCGACCGCCCTGGCGCACAGGGCCAGCTCCTCCGGGCTGGCGGTGCCGACCACGCGCAGGCGCGGCGTGGCCACGGCCTCGAGGTGCAGCGGGATCTGGCGCTCGCGCTCGGTCAGGGCCGCCGGGGCTGCCTCCGGGGCCTCGGCCAGCGCGCGCGCCACGGCCTCGCGCAGGACGGCGCGCTGGGCGCGTGCCTGGACGGTCTCGGGCAGGACCCAGCCGTGGTCGCTGGCGACCTCGCCCAGCAGCTCGTGCAGGTGCGCGTCGTCCGGCGCGAAGCGCAGCGCAGCGCGGCCCACGCGCTCGCGCTCCGCGGGCGCGAGCCCGTCGGACTCGAGCATCCCCGTCAGGCTCGCCACGTAGCCCGCAACCGCGGCCTGGAAGCGCGCCGGCTCCTCGCCCAGGGCTTCCTTGTCGAAGTCGCGGAAGGTCTTGGGCTTCTCGGGCGGCTTCCAGGCGCCGCCCTTCTCGCGCGTGAAGCCCAGGGCCTTGCGCGCCTCGGCGTGCTCGGGCTCGAGCTCGAGCAGGAGCTCGCAGACCGCCTTGCGGGCCAGGAACAGGCGCTTCGCCTGGCACCAGTCGGCGTGGGCCTCGAGCGCGCGCAGGAGCTCGGCGCGCGCCGTCGCCAGGCGCAATTCGAGCTCGTCCGCGCGGAGCGGGGCGACGAACGCCAGCGCGACGAGCGCCGACGTGGTTACGCGCCAGGGGGCGGACCGGCCGCCGATGCCTGCCTCTCCCATACCTGCCTGCTGCCTGCCTTCCGTGAGCCTCGCCTGCCGAGCGAGGGTGGAGCAGCATAGCAGCGAGGGGGGAGGGAGTTTCGGGGAGAGGAGGGGAAGGTCGCGGAGGGAGGTGGGAGGCTGGGAGGGAGCGAGGGCGGACGCCCCCTCCGCGGGGCCCCGCCGATTGCCGGAGGACGCTCGCCGGCCCGGGGGCGCGTGCAGTCTCGGTCGAAGAGCGCCCCACGGTCCGGTGAGCGCGCTGCGCGCGCGCCTTCGGCGTCGGACCGTGGGTACGCTTCGACCGAGACTGCACGAGTGGGCCGGGGTGTCTCCGGCGCGCGGAAACCCCGCGGAGGGGGCTCGCTCGCGGATGGGGTGCTGAATCGAGTCGAGCGAGGAAAAAGAGAAGATCGCGCGTGCAGGTCGGAGGGGCGCTGGATCCGGACCTGCATGAAGCAGAAGTCCCGTCAGGCGGAGTTCGGGTTCGTCAACTGGGGCGGCAAGGGGCGCGGCGCGGGCCGCAAGCCAAGGGGCAAGCTCGCGGGCGTCTCGCACGCGAGGCGCGGCCGGATCTCGAGGCACTACCCGGTGCAGGTGACGATCCGGCTCGTCGCGGACCTCCCGAGCCTGCGCTTCTTCGACACGCTCGACCTGATTCGGCAGCTCTGCTCGGAGTACCCGAAGGCGGGGATCGCGATGCGCGTGGTC
>Ga0315910_10001089_pt1 | contig 25457 bp, 21 predicted proteins | sample EdamamesoilMG_FD_204470 | JGI IMG/M metagenome (GOLD analysis project Ga0315910, IMG submission 204470) | Garden soil microbial communities collected in Santa Monica, California, United States - Edamame soil | ecosystem: Environmental > Terrestrial > Soil > Garden | place: USA: California... | reverse complement strand
AGTAGGGACGTCTCACAGACGCCATTAGGAGCGTCGTCATCCGAGACATACGAGAATCCCGCGCCTACAGCATAGATGGGGAGCCCTAGCGCTTCCACCAACGCTAGGTGACGGTGCACTGCTAACAGATAGCCAGCCGGGCCACCGCGCTGCGGTTTGCGCAGGATTGTGGCGACCGCGCTTGCGTTCTCCACGCCAAAGGCTTTGCATAGGAGCTCTGTGTTGCCACCGGCGGGGGAACTGGACGGTGCGGGATACGCAGGTGCTGAGTTGTACTCGTCGACAAGCCGCCCGTTCTCGAACAATCGGTACAGCAGTACGTCGTCGTCGTGGTTGAGCACGGCCAAGATCGGGCACTTGAGCTCTGCGGAGAGTCGCTGCCCCACGGCGTTGAACACACCGAGATCCTGACTTTCCGCTTCGGCGTCGAACACAACGACGCTCCCATTGTCCTTGGGCGTGACTATTGCGGAACGGCCCTTCAGAGCGGCAGCTACGGCTTCCGGCTCCGGCCCCCGCAACGTGTAGTTCACATAGAAATTCCCCATGGTCGATACGTTGCCATTTCATGGCAAATACCACGGCGATGTCAATCAGAAGGATGCCTTCGCGGCGATTAGCCAGCCGACCTTTACTGATGAGTTCAGCGTTTCCGCAGATCCACTCCCTGGCGGAGCAACCACGGATCGGAGTTCGGGCCCGCCTCCGCCTCGCGCAGCTTTTCGGATGCCTTCTCGAAGGCTTTGCTCGGAAGATCGAGTTGATTGCGGCCGTCGTGCCTTGGCGAGAGCGGACCGGGCACCATCCATCAGGCAGCAGGGGCGGTAACACGGCTGATGGTGCCCATCCGGTGCCGCCCATTCAGCTTCGATGTGACCTGCTTGGCGCTCGCGGTGATGCCTTCGGTGGTGCGTCCGAGCGAGTGTCGATTCGATGAGCTCCCCATGCGACGAGCCTGGCTGGTCGACCTGATGGGTTGGTATCGCTCCTGCAAGGCGGAACGACGGTAGCAGCGATTCGTTGGCCGCGGTGCAGCGGCAACGACAGCTGCACCTTCGTCTGTCCCGCGGGTGACTGCGAGGTTCGCTGTGAAGACAGTGCCGAATGCGTCGCAACCTGCGCTGAAGGAGGCTGCACCATGGGCTGCCAAGACGAAGCGACGTGCGACTTCTCGTGCCACGGCGGTTCGTGCGAGATGACCTGCGAGGATGACGCGAGCTGCGATTTCACCTGCAACGGGGGTGACTGCAGCTTCTTATGCTCCCATAGTTGCTCCACGACCTGCGGGGGGGCGACTGCGTGACCCCATGACGCTCTCAGTAGAGCAGCGGTGCACGCCAGTCGTGGCGGTGCAGCTGCTTCGCACGGCAGAGTTCACGGCCGCGACGGGCGCACAAGACGCCTGTCGCGGCCAGTGACGGCTACGGCAGCCGACGGCTCGACACTCATCCAGTCTCCGTCTCGGACGCGAAGCGCGCGTAGAGGGCCGGCAGAGCGAACAGAGTGACGATAGAAGCAGTGACCAGGCCACCGATCACGACCGTCGCCAGCGGTCGCTGCACCTCGGCGCCCGCGCCCGTGGCGACCGCCATCGGTAGGAAGCCCAGTGCGGCAACCAGAGCCGTCACCAGCACCGGGCGGACGCGGTCGGAGGCTGCGCCAACGATCGCTTGCTCGCGAGTTTCGCCGGATTGCTGGCGGTTACGCGCCGCGGCCAGCAGCACCAGCGCATTGAGTGTCGCCACGCCAAAGAGCGCCAGAAAGCCGACGGCCGCGCTCACGGAGAGCTCCAGGCCTCGGAGCGCGAGTGCCAGCATGCCACCGGCCGCGGCGGCCGGTACGTTCAGGAAGATCAGCAGCGCCGGGCGCCAGGCGCCGAACGCGAAGTAGAGCATGAGCAGCACCGCCACCAGCGTCAAGGGAACGACCACGGCGAGGCGGGCTCCGGCACTGGCGAGGTTTTCGTACTCGCCACCGTACTCGACCCAGTAGCCGGACGGGAGTTTCACTTGTGCGACTCGCGCTTGAAGCTCTCGCACGAACGTCATCAGGTCGCGGCCACGTACGTTAGCCTCGATCAGGATGCGCCGGCGCCCCTGCTCGCGGCTCACTTGGGCTGGGCCTTGATCGAGGCGTACCTGCGTTACATCGCCCAACAATACCGAGCGCGTTCCGCCGAGAGGCAGGCGAACCTGCTGGATTGGACCGTCATCCAGCACCGGCGGTACGGATGCGCGCATCACGATGTCGAAGCGGCGCTCACCTTCGACCAGCCGCCCCACGTGACGGCCCGTGCGCAACGTCTCCACGAAGTCAGCGAGCTCGGCGGGTTGAACTCCCAGCTGGCCAAGCCGGCGCATGTCAGGTTCCAGCGTCAAGACCTCCAGGCCGCGGGTGGCTTCCACTCGAACGTCGGTCGCGCCAGGCGTACTCGCGACGCGTCGAGCCACACTCTCGGCCAGTTGGTTGAGCGTCGCCAGATCGTCGCCGAAGATCTTGATTCCCACATCGGCCTTCACACCACCGAGCAGTTCTTGTACGCGCATCTCGATCGGCTGGGTGAAGGCGAAGGCGGCGCCCGGCAGGGCCTCGTGGAGGACTGGTGCGAATGCCTCGGCGAAGCCGGCGGCGTCGGTCGCGGTGCTCCATTCACTTCGAGGTTTGAGGATCACGAACACATCGCTCTGTTCGGGCCCCATGACGTCGGTGGCGACATCGGGGCTGCCGGTGCGCGAGACGACACGCACGACCTCCGGGAACTGTTTGAGGGCTCGTTCGACCGCCGTCGTGCCTCGCGCCGACTCAGCCAGAGAAACGCTGGGCGGGCGCGTGATCTGGACTGCGATATCCCCTTCCTCGAGCCGCGGTACGAACTCGGCGCCGCGCGTGGCGCCGAGGGCGACTCCGAGCGTGGCGAGCAGGACGACCCCCAATAGGGCGGGCCGGTGATGGTGCACGACTTGGAGCAGCAACGGGCGGTACACAGCGCGCAACCATTGGACCACACGCGGTTCGCTGTGAATTCCCCCCCTGAGCAGCAGCGCTCCGGCGGCGGGCACCCAGGTGAACGTGAGTAGCAGGGCCGTCGCCAATGCGAACAGCACCGTCAGCGCCATCGGGCGAAACATCTTCCCCTCGGCGCCCCCCAAGAGCAAGATAGGCACGTACACGATCGAAATGATGAGTACGCCGAGCGTTACGGCTCGGCCGGTTTCGCTCGCCACCCGGCCCATCGCTTGCTTGCCAGTCAGCTGGTGTGCGGTCATCGCCGCCAGGGCTCCCTCGATCACAACGACCGAGCCGTCCACCACGAGGCCAAAGTCAATCGCGCCCAGGCTCAAGAGGTTACCGGAGACTCCGAACCAGCGCATCAGCGCAAAGGCGCCCAACATGCTGAGTGGAATGACCGAGACTACGATCAACCCCGCACGGAGGTCACCCAGCATCACGAGCAGCACGAGCGCTACGATGACGGCGCCTTCCAACAAGTTCTCGCGTACCGTCGACAACACCTCGTCCACGAAGGAAGCGCGGTCGTAGAACGGTTCGATCACGGCTCCTTGAGGCAGGCTCGCCTGGATTTCCGCCAGGCGTTGCTTGACGCGCGCCACCACCTCGTGTGCGTTGCCGCCCGCGATCATCTGCACCATCGTATACACGGTCTCACCGTGGCCGTCGGCCGTCGCCGCCGCGAAGCGCGGCCCCGCACCGTCCGTCACCTCCGCCACATCCTCGACGAAGACTGGCCTTACTGCGCCGTTCGAACGATGAGTGGCGACGACCTGTCGGGCGACGTCTTCGCGTGACTGGTATGCCATGCGTGCGCGCAGGAACCTGCCTTCCTCGCTGCGATCGATGAAGCCCCCGCTCACGGCGTTGCCGGTGCCCACCACCGCCGCCTCCACCATGGCCGGTGTGACTCCCTGGGCCAGAAGGGCATGCTCTTTCAGCCGGATCTCCAGTTGCCGCACGTCGCCGCCCCAGGAGTTGACCTCCACCACACCTGGAACCGAGCGCAGCCGGTACGCGACGTCCCAGTCCAGGATGGTACGGATCTCGCGCAACGTGTGGCCCGGCCAGCGCAACGTGAAGTGGTACACCTCACCGAGACTAGTGGTGAGCGGCCCCAGTTGCGGGCGGCCTGCGTTCGTCGGAATGGCGTCGCGTGCATCGGGAAGTCGCTGAGCTACCAGTCCGCGCGCCGCGGACAGCTCGGTTGCGTCTTCGAACACGAGGCTGACAGCGCTGACACCGGAGCGCGAAACGGACCGGATTCGTTCGACGCCCGGTATGCCCGTCATGGCTAGTTCTACGGGTTGCGTGACCAACTGTTCGACTTCGATAGGTGAGAGGCCTGGTGCGCTCGTCAAGACCTGAACCTGAACGTTCGTGAGATCCGGGACCGCGTCTATCGGTAGCGAGTGGAGGCTTCGTACCCCGACGATGACGAGCAGCGCGACACCGGCCAAAGCCAGCAGGGGTGATTCGATCACGCGACGGGCAAGCTGGCCGATCATCTCTTCTTGGCTCCGTTCAGTTCATTCGCCGAGGGGCCGCGCTCATTCGAGCTCGGCGCTCAACAGCTCGCCCTTGAGCAAAATCGCGCCCCGATCGACCACTGCTTCGCCCTCACTGACGCCCGCTTCGATGAAGACGAGGGGACCCGTGTATCGAGAGACGCGCACAGGGCGGGCCGTGAAGGTGTGCGCCGGCTTTCTTTGCACGAACACCATCGGTACTTCGTTGACGTTCACCACGGAGTCCCGCGGCACTGCCACCAGCTCGTGTGTTTTCCCGGTCGTCCGTTCGACGGCTACGTCGACGAACGCTCCCTCGTGAAAGTGTCCGCAGTCCTTGCCGAGGTGCACTCGGAAGGGGACCGTGCGCGTGATGCTGTCTACCGCCGGAGCGTGGGACTCGACCAGCCCCCGGCAGGTCGTGGCCTTGGACAGGGACCGGATCGTCGCTTCGGCTCGCTCTGGAACGAGGTCGGCTTCGCTCTCGGGCACGTCGGCCCGCACCAAGAGCGCGCGCGTGTCGATCACGCGGAACAGGGCGGTTAGCGGGTCCACGGCCGCACCGACCACGCCATGAATGCGCACCACCGTGCCATCGATGGGGGCGCGCAACACCACGCGCCGCCCGGCGCGTGCGCCGTAGCTTTCCAGGAGTGAAGTTGCAGCATGCACGTCTGCCTGCGCCGCGGCCAGCTCGCGGGTCGCGTCCGAGAGATCACGAGCACTGGTTGCGCCTCGCGCCATCAGCGTGCGTTCCTGTTCTTGCACACGCTCCGCGTGCGACAGGCGAGCGCGTGCTCGCTCGAGTTGGCTGGTGATGCGTGCGATCTCACCCGCCTCGAGCTCCGCTAGCGCGTCACCGCGTTTCACGTTGTCACCCAGACGCACCGCGATCGAACGGATGCGGGCGGTGACGGCGGAGGTCACGTCTGCCGCGCCACCAGGGTCGGCGACGACTTGACCCGAGGCCAGGATCAGTCCCCCGAGGGGTTTACGCGTGGCGCGGATGACGTGCACACGGGACTCTGACAGAAGCGCTGGTGCAATGCTCACGGTGCGTGGCGCCTCGACGGACGCCGTCGGTTCGGGCGCCGGCTGTGGTGTCTCGCACGCGAGAGCCACGAGGCCAGAGAGGCACGACAGCCCAACTGACGCGAACCATGGGTAGCTCACGGCCTACTCCCGAGCGGCCAGTGTTTGGCCGGCAGCAGACGCATCAACCTGATATCGCTGCGTCGGACGTCAGCGGCAGCGGCGGCCCAGCTCTCCTGCGCTTCGAGCAAGTCGCGCTCCGTTTGCAGTACAACGACGAGATCGATGGCACCGCTCACGTACCGCAGCTCGGCCTGCTGAAGCGCGTCGCGTGCCGGTGAGATCACGGCCTCATCGAGCGAGGCGAGCAGCTTGCGCGTATGTTCTCGTTCTTCCAGAGCAAGGCGACACTCGAGCTCGATCGAAGCCGCCAGTTCTCGGACTCTGGCCTGCGAAACGGCCGCGTCGCTCCGTGCCTGAGCCAGCTCGAGGGCCGCTGGATTCACGGTCGGGAGCGGGATCTGAAAGCGGGCCAGAAAGATCCAATCGCCCGTACCCTCGCGTGTCACGCCGGGGCCGAGGGACAGAACCGGCAGGCCTTGCGCTTGGGTGACCCCGGCCGCTCGTTGTGCGCGATCGGCGCTTGCCGCGGCCGCCAGAACGTCGGGCTGTTCGGAGCGAATGCTCGCCAAGAGACGCGTGATCTGCTGCGGAGTCATGGGACGATACGCGGTTGCTAGGTCACCCTCGAGCACGAGTTCGGCGTCGGCCGGCACACCGATCCACCAGCGCAGCCGCGAGTCCGCCATGAACTGGGTGCCCTCGGCGTCCAGCAAGCGGGCCCGCGCCCGGCCGCGTGCCAACGTCGCGAGCGATTGCGCTGACGGTGAGGTCTTGCCGCTGTCGACGATGGCGTGCGTCAGCGTCTCGATGTGCTCGGCGCGCCCCAGCGATTCCGCGCGAATGCGGACCAGTTCGCGAGCGAAGCGCGCTTCGACCCACGCTAGTCCGGCTGCCGTCCGAACGTCGTGGAGCGCGAGGCTCTGCCGCTGCTGCGCCTCGTGGATGCTCGCCGTGGCAAAGGCACGACGTGCTTCACCGTAGCCTCCCACGGGGACGTCGAACCAAAGACCGGCGCTGGCCTCGGCGCTTGCAGAAGTGAACTCGGACTTCACGCGTGGACCGGCGGCTAGCTCGACACGAGGTGGCAGGGGCAGTACGGCGTCGGCTGCACGCTGCACCTCGTGCGAAGCGCGCACCGCGGCCATCGACGTTTCCAGCAAGGGTGCGTGCGTCTGTGCGCGGCGCATCGCTTCCGCCAGGTCGAGTCGGACGCGGTCTTGCGCGACTGCTTGCATCGGCAGGGCGAAGGTGAGAACGACGAGCAGCACTAGTCGAGGCACGGTCGACGTGGTTAGCAAGCTGCGTGCCGTGGCCCCTTTCGCTGTGTTTGCGCGGTGTCCTACTGGTCCCAGACGCGCAGAACCTACGCGCAGGCCGCAACGATCCGCGAATCGGAGAGTGGTGCCGGCGCCGCCGATGACATCGCGGGCTGGCGCGCTGCATCGAGTCATGACGCCAACGACGGGCGCCGCGAGCACCAGCGAGAGCATCGATTCGAACAGCGGACGGTGAGTCACGCGTAGCGGATACAGGGCCATCGCCACGGCAAACGGCACGAACCAGCACGACAGCCCGTATCCGAGGACCCTGAACGACTCCGCCCTGCGAGGCGACAGCCGCTGTGCGCCACTCTCAGCGCCCACGTCATCGCTCTCGGGACGATCCCGTCAGACGACTGCGAACTGGAGGTGGCTGGCAGCGTCGGTGGTGGCGCCATGAGGGGCCGGTATGCAGAATGCGTGCCTCGCCCGGAACGCGGTGTGAGCTGCATCGGAACGCGCCTAGGTTACCTCTGCGCGAACCAAGCTTGGCGAAGCTTGCGCGGTGCCGCTTTGCATACAGCCGCCAAGCATCGTCGGGCCCGGCCGCTGCTCACGATGGAATGTGTCTTGCTTGTCGATGAGTCGAATGCGAGTGGAAGCAATGACGGCACCTCACGCAGCGGCGAGCGCTGGTTCGCCATCGAAGCCGGAGCGTGGCCAGCGCCGTCCCTCGGGCTCGAGAGCTCGGAAGCGAATCACGCGCGCGCTCATCGTGGTGACCATCCTGATTTTCACGCTCGCCGGGGGTTGGTCGGGTGTGCGATACACGACCTGGTTCGGTCCCAGCCTCGCGGATGGCCTTCGGGCCATCATTGGTGCTCGCGCCGTGGCGTGGATCGAAGCCACGGCGGCGGACGTAGAAGATAGTTGGCGTAGCCTGTGGTCCGATGAAACGCCGCGAGCCCTCGATGAAGTGCGCGCTCCCGTTGTGCCGCGGGTCGCTACACCTGCAGCAGGTACTGCAGCCTCCCAGCGACAGCCCGCTGAGCCGCGGTTCCGACCGGTCGACGTAGGGCCGATGGCAGCAAAGGTCGCGGCGGAAGGGGATGGTGTCTGGGTGCCGGCGCCCGAAGCGCGGCCGGTGCTCTGGACGACGCTGCTCCATCCCGACGTGCGGCGGCCCTGGACCGAAGCGTTCCTAGTAGCGATCGAAGCCCGGAGCGTTCGGTTGGAGCTGGTGGCAGGTACGGTTCACCCGGTAGCCGAGGCGCCTGGAGCGCGCTCATACGTGCGGTCTGGCCTGATCCCCGAACACGAGCGGGGCCAGCTCGTCGCCGCGTTCAACGGGGGCTTCCAGGCGGAGCACGGTCACTACGGCATGCACGTCGATGGCGTGACGCTGATTCTACCGAGAGACACTTCGTGCACGATCGGCCGGTCGCACGCGTCTGGGGTCCGCATCGGGACGTGGAAAGCGCTCGAGTCCGAGGCGAGTGAATACGCGTGGTGGCGGCAGACACCGCCGTGTTTTGTCGAAAACGGCGTTTCTCATCCCGCGCTGCGTGACGAGAGCGAGCGCCGCTGGGGGGCGATGCTGGGCGGAGAGACCGTGATTCGTCGGTCAGCGCTGGGCCTCGACCAAACGGGAAGGGTCCTGTTCGTCAGCGTGACCAACTTCACCACCGCCCAAGCCATTGCGGCCGCCATGCGGCACGCGGGCGCCTGGAGCGTCGCCGAACTCGACGTCAACTGGTCCTTCCCGCATTTCGTGGTCTTCGGCCGTGACGAATCCGGCGAGCTGAAGGCCACTGGTCTGTTTCGGGGGTTTCTCTTCGACGAGGACAGATACCTGCGGCGACCGTCGTCGAGAGACTTTTTCTATCTGGTCAGCGTCGCGGGCCCGAATTCGCCGTGAAGCCCAGCCGTACCCCTGGGCTGCTCGCGTCGAGCGCCGTGCCGTGGACGCTCGCGGGGCTACTCGTGCCGTTGGGCCTCGCCGTGTCCTGGCAGCTCGCGGTGAGGGAGGACGTGCATGTCGGCCCGCATGCGTCGATCAGGAGTGCTCGGCGCGCCACGGATGCGCCGGAAGCCCCACGTCCCGCGGCCGAACCGAGCGCGTCTGCCGTCGGTGGCGAGGACGAACCCCTTCCGCGCACCCTCGCCGAGCAGCGGATGCGCATGTTCCAGAGGCTGGCCGAGGAGCCCGGATTCGATGCTGCAAGCTTGGCTCGTGTCCGCACCATCTTCGAAGATTCGCCCGTGCTGGGGCAGGGCAACCCTGAACTGACCCGACATGCGATGAGTCGACGTGAGTGCAAACAAATCCGCGCCAGCGCCGGGAACCTATTCGCGTCCCACGCGCGCTGCCACGCGGCCAACATGGTTACCGTGTACGATCCGCAGGCCGGCGGCACCGTTGCGTCCGCGCGCCTGTGCATCGATCAGTTCGAGTTCCCCAATGTGCCGTGCGAGTACCCCGTCGTGCACGCAACGGCACGCGAAGCAGCCCTGTTGTGCGAGGCCCTCGGAAAACGCTTGTGCGATGCGCACGAGTGGGAGGGAGCCTGTGCTGGCGCGGTGCATGCGGCAGCCGATGAGTATGCATGGGGGCAGCCGCGCCCCGTGATGACGTGGTTGCACAATCGCGATCGTGAGATCGTGTGGGCCTATGGGCATACCAAGAACCACGCGCTCTGCGCGACAGCAAGCCGCAAACGGGAGGGATGTCGCGGGGGATACCGAAGCTGCAGCTCCGACACCTACCCTGTAGGTGCATTCCCGAACTGCGTCAGTTGCTTCGGCGTGTATGACCAGCACGGCAACGTGGCCGAGCACATGAACCTGCCGCTCGACGCGCAGCAACTTGCTGCCCTCGGCCGCTACGGCGCTACCGAAATGAAGGGCAGTTGGTTCATCTTCTCGTCGCACGAGGCGCACGAAGACGATTGTCGCTGGCGTGCGAAAGACTGGCATCCCTCCGCCGTGATGGACCGCAAAAGCCACAGCAACTATCACCTCGGGTTTCGCTGCTGCAAGGACATCGAAATCTGACAACCTCGCGATCGCCCAAGTGTAGCTTCGAATCTCGTCTTCACGGCGCCACGGAACGTGCGAGCAACGTTACGTAGTCCGCGGTCACCCATCAACATGCGCGCGACCGCGATCGGTACTCGGGGCGTCGCCGCGGACTCTACGAGGCCCGCCTGCCCCCACGCAGCCCGGCTCCTCGATCATGCCGGGCAAAGGGATGGCTCACGAAGGAGCAGCTCGACGAGCTGCTCCGCCCCGAGAGCATGACTCACCCCCGCCTCGCGCGCTGAGAGCTTGGAGCTACTAGCGCCAGCGGTCTGCCCCGAGTACTCGACCGATCCCATCGGCTAGCCAGGGGCCGAACCAAGTCGTGTACCGCCCGCATGCCCAGCCCGCCACGGTCACCAGCAGCAGTACCGCCAGCAGTACGCGTAGCCGCTTGCTGTGACGCTGCGGTCGTGAGTGGCCGTTTCCGGAGAGGGTGGAAGAGATCGAAGGCATGGCCACCTCGTTGGGTCTCAGCGATCTTCAGGGGCCCGCGCCAGATACGCGCAACGGAGGTAGACCTCGCCGGTTGCCTGGTCGAAGAGCCACTCTTTGCCATGCGGGCAGAAATCACAGCGCTGCGTCACGACTGCTCTGCCCACCAGCGGGCAAGGCACCATGAGCCGTTTGGGCGTCGTGCTTTCCGGGGCCTGTTCGGAGTCTGGTGTCGGCCGCGCTTGCAGCAGAGGCGGGCTATCATCGAGGGTTCGAAGCTGTTCGAGGAGGGCTGGATTGGGCATGCGAGCTTTCCGGTGCGACGGCGGTGGCGCACCACCTATCGAATAGCAAGAGTCGTTCCAGGTCGCGCAATCGCGACGTCTGCCGGAAGCCGGTGGCAGTCGACGCGGCGACGCGAGCCCGCGAGGAGTCGACCGATGCAAAGTGCAAGACCTCATGAGCAGCCCTCCAAACGCGCGCCCTGCCGAGGACCCGCGAAAAGGCGGCGTGTCGCGTCCGGCACGAACCCTCCGGCGAAAACCGCGAGTGTGGTGTTGGCCGCCCGGACGCGCAGCGCCAGCAAAGCTGGCAGGTCGCCCCCCGAGCTGTTGTATGCTCGCGCAGTGGGGCTCTCGCTGACGTGGTTCGTAGTCGCCGTCTCAACCACGACGATCACTGGAGCGGCGCTCGGCTATTATCGCTTGGCGCGAGTGCGACCGCGCGCTGAAACTCTGGGGGGCGGCTTGGTTGTTGTGGGCCGCGGCAGGGGTATCGCTGATGATCATCGGCGAGCAGCAGGCGCCTCCGCCCGCCGCCGTGTTATCCGGTCTAGTCTGGGTGGCGTCTGCACTGTTCTTCCTTCGAGGCACTTACGTCTTCACCGGACGGGAGCTTCCGCTCCCGTGGTACGCTGTCGCGGCGATCGCCGTCGTCTCCGCGATTTCGCTCGGGATGGGACCGGCCGCACCGACGGGAATGATCCCCTTGATGTTGTTCCAGAGTGTCGGGCTTTTCGTGACGGGCGTGCTTCTCGTTCGAAGCGAACGTCGCCACCCGGAGCGTGGCTTGCGGGGGGAGCGCTCGTGCTTTTGGCCTCGTGCGGGATCGCAGCGCCCGGCGACCCCCAACCAGGTGGCTCGATGACGCGCAGCATTTGCAGCTCGCGCAACCGCACGTGAGCTTCACGCTATTTCACCTTTCTCGTGGAGGAGATGCGGGGACGACATGGCCGCCCCCTCCCCCTCCTTGCGTCAAGGGGTCTTGACGTTGATCTGTTTCGTTTTGGCCTCGGGTTTCTTGGGCACGCTGACGGTCAGCACGCCGTTCTTCAATTCGGCGGCTACCCGTTCGAGATCGCCGCCCGCTGGTAGCGTGAATGCACGCGTGAACGACCCGAACGATCGCTCGCAGCGGTACGTGGTTTCGCTCTTCTCTTCTTTCTCTGCGGAGCGCTTGCCGCTGATGGTCAGGCGATTGTCGGTGGCTTGAACCTCGACGTCTTTGACCTCGACGCCGGGCAAGTCGGCCTTGAATACGAACGCTTCCTTGGTTTCTTTGACGTCGAAATCTGGCGAGAAAACTAGGGGTTCGCGTTCGAGCAGCGCAGGCAGCATTTGTGCGAACGGGTCCCAGCGCAACATGTCGCGCCAGAGACCGAACGGACTCGTGATCTCACGGGGTGAGGCTACTTGTGGCGCGGCGGGCTCTTGACGTTGAACAGAAATATTGGCCATGGGTGAAGTTCCTTTCGTTGTAGACCGTTGACATCAAGGCTCTGCATCCAGTCACGCAGGGCCCTGACGTTGTGGGGCCCGATGTCCCCGCGTTGTCGCGCCATGCAACAAGCGGACCCGGTGTGGTTCGGCCCCGCCAGCGTCGAGTGGATCGCGTTCGAAGAACCGCAGCGGGACGAGATCACATCGTCTGTCGAGTGCTGGTTTCGACGTCGCTGGGTCTCGCTCAGGCGCAGGGCGAGGCGGCTCCCTGTCCGATGCGCAGCCCGATCAGATGACACACGATGTTGCGCAAGGATCGCGCGAGACACAGCGCTTCCGATGGCACCCAGCGACGGTTCCTTCATGGGCATGTTACTTGCTGCGTCAGTAGCAGCCGAATCGGAGGCGATTGAACTAGAGGAGTCGGCCGATGCATGTCCAGGACCTCATGAGCAGTCCCCCATCACCTGTTCTGCTGAAGACAGCTTGGCCGAGGCCGCTCGGCTCATGTGGGAGCGTGACTGCGGTTCGGTCATGGTGACGGAACCGAATGGGCGTCTCGTCGGCATCATCACGGATCGCGACATTTGCATGGCGGCGTACACTCGGGGAAAGGGCTCAGCGAAGTGCGCGTGGCCGACGTAATGGCCGGGCAAGTCCACTCCTGTCACAGCACGGACCTGGTCGAGCGGGCATTGATCGTGATGGCTCGTCATCAGGTGCGTCGCACCTCCAGTCCTGTGCGACGTTGACGACTCAGCGTTCTGAGATGCGCCAGCGCGAGCAGGTTGCCGATCATGCGCGCGACGCCACTCGCACTCCGGGCCCTTGCGCCGTAACGGACGCAACGACGAAGGCCGGAGCCCCGTTGCCAGGCCCAAAAGCGCCATGCCGTAGTGCTGAGGAAATAGCTCCTTGAGCGCCGCCAAGAATCGCGCAACCTGCTCAGGCGTGAGCGAGTTCGGTGCCTCTTCGCTGTAGGTCACGTGCCGCTGGTGTCGAAGTTCCTGTCTCCTTCGGTGGCCAGCTTCGGAAGGTCGAACTCCCTCACGGCAGCTTTCATCACTACCCTGAGGATGGCGAGCCAGGTGTTGACCGTGGTCGGCGCGTACAGGCCCGCCTGAATCGGCGTGCCCATCTCGTCCTTCCAGCGCTCCACGTGGCCGACGCGGAGTTGGTCGACGAAGAACTCGCCGAACCCCGTGACCGCCGGCTGTCCCGCTGCATTGCTCGTGCCGCCTTGGCCATGGTCGAGAAATCGTTTCCGCGACAGGTCCACCGAGCCACGAATGTTCTAGACCGCTGGGGCGGTTTAGCGCCTCTGGTTCGGCACGAGCCCACAGCTAAGTTCTGGTCTGCATTTATCCATCATGAGACTTCGTAATTTCGGCATTGCGCTGGTGTTTGTCGTGGCATGCAGCGAAAGCCCAACGGATACCCCGGGCGCGGGCGGTTCACTGACTGTGGCTGGCGCCCCGACCACGAGTGGAGCCACCGGCACAGGGGGCACAGGGGGCGCAGCGGTCACTGGGGCCAGTACTACCACTGGGGCCAGTACTACCACTGGGGCCAGCACTACCACTGGGGCCACGACGGGCAACGGCGGCGGGCCTGTTACGGGTGGCCCGGCCACGGGCGGGCAGACTACCGGCGGAGGATCTACCGTCGGCGGCTCCGCGGCGGGCGGGCAGGCAACCGGCGGCAGTTCTTCGATGGGCGGTGCAAACACTGGTGGACAAGCAAGCGGAGATCAGACTTCCGCAGGTGGAGCAACCACCGGTGGATCAGGGGGCGGTTCAACCGGAGCCGGTTGCATCCCAGCGCCCACCACCTACCCCAACCTGTTCGTCACGGTGTCCGGACATACGCAGGAGGAGTCGGACGCCAAAGTCGCCAACGCCTGGTCGTCGCTCTTCAATTCGTCGAGTCAGGGCAGCATCTACTTCGACGGTCCCGGCTCGGACGAGTCTTACGTCGAAGACATCTGGAGCGGTGACGTACGCAGCGAAGGGATGTCGTACGGCATGATGGCCGCCGTGCAGCTCGACCATCAAACGGAGTTCGACCGTCTCTGGACTTGGGTGAGAAATCACATGGCCCAGGGTTGCTCAGGCGACGTCTGCACGGGTGAAATCGCATGGCACTGCACGACGGCAGGTTCCAAGTTGTCGAACGGCGGTGCGCCGGACGGTGAGGAGTACATGGCGACGGCGCTCATTTTTGCGCACAATCGTTGGGGCGATAACGGGAAGTTCGACTACGCCAATGAGGCACGATGGGTGCTCGACATCATCCGGACCAAGTACTTTCACCTGGACCCGCACCTCGTGAAGTTCGTTTCGAACTCCAACAACACCGATCCGTCGTACATCTTGCCCGCTTTCTACCAGGTCTGGGCGTGCTTCGACCCCGACAACTCCGACTTCTGGAACACTGCCATCACGGATGGTCGCGAGTATTTTCACGTGGGCGTCGATGGGAACGGGGTCTGTCCGTACCAGTCGTCTTGGGATGGTTCGAACCCACAAGCGGCCAACTCTGACTCGGTCCGCTGCGTCATGAACCTCATGATGGACCACAACTTCTTCGCCGCGGATCCCTGGCAAACCGACGTCTACGCGCCAATGTTTGCCGCGCACGAGAGGAACGCGGGTCCACCATCATCCTACTGCAATGCCCTCCTGGGCTTTGGTTTGCCTGCTGCTGACGGCAAGGCCTTCGTCGATAAGCTCTGGTCGGCAAATGTTCCGAGCCGCGATTACTGGAACGGAGTTCTATACATGCTGTCGCTGCTGCACGTGAGCGGCAACTTCAAGCTGTACTATTAGCGGCGCGCGCCGGGTCAGGCCAATTTCCATCTTGGAGCGACGTTGCCTTCGTCTCGAGTGCCGTGCTCCCTGTCCTTCGCCAGAACTCTGTCGCGCAACACCGGAACGTGTAGCGGCTCCGTGATGGCGGTCGTCTGAGGCCTCCACGTGAGGGTAGGGGGGCTGCTCTGCGGCGATGCTCATGGAGAAGAGCATCGCCGGTTAGCCCAGGTCGACGAGCGGCCTTTCCCGCTGTCAACAAGGTAAGAAAATCCAAGCAGTTAAGAGCCAGCCGCAAGCTGGCTTTTTCGTTTGCGGCAGCACCGGTCGACACTAGCCGACGTGCACCCGCGCTGGCGCGGCGGTGGTGACGGCGCCGCATGCCTTCGCGATCGCGGTTGCGATTTTTCGTCCACCGGTTCCGGAGGGTTCGATTGGATTGGCGTAGTCGGCAGGCTCGTCGCAAACGAATCTAAGATCGATGATCGCCAGCCCGCGTGCAAAAGCTGTCCGGAGTATCGCGTCGTTGAACAACATGAGGGCGACGCGCGCTAGGGGGGCCTCCGGTGGTTCCAGGTTCCCGTTGTAGATCGTGCAGACCAACGTTTCTCGACCCAAGGCTAACGCGACGTCGATGGCTGTGGCGTAGTCTGCTTCGAACTTTCTCGCTCGCGCTCCGAACAGCGCAAGCGCTTCTGCTGTCGACTGGACCGGAGTGTTCAACAGGTCGCTGTTGAGAAGCGCGTCGTTGCCGCCGATCGACACCACGAGCTGAGTGGCGTTCGATGGCACAGATCCGAGCTGCTCCTTCAAATCGCCGGTCGTGCTTCCGTCCACTGCGTGCAGTGTAGCGTCCCAGCCGTCAGGCAGCATGCTGCGAAGATGTTGCAACACGTCCGGCTCGCCGCCGGTGTATGTGGCGTTGTCGAAAATGGAGTCCCCCAGCAGAACGATTTGATTGGACACCTTTGCTTCACCTGCCATCGGCCTATTTAAACCCCAAGCACCCGTACGGCGGAAAAGCACAGCCGATATCACACGCCGGCTGCTGAGGCCATCACGAGCGCATCAATCGTGTGCTCGCCACCCAATAGGAGTTCGGCGAGCGCCTCGCCCGCAACCTTGCGAGTGTGCGCGACGTGGCCTCAGCCAGTCGTGCCGAGAGCGAACGTTGCGAAAGGCGATCCGGGGCCTCCAAGCGCGAAGGTCGAGACTGTACGGCGCGTGCTGGTCGTGGCGCCGAGCGAGCGGTTGCCCCCGCCGCTTGCAAGCGGGTTTCAGCTCAGCTTGCGCGGGGCGAGACGCGAGGATACGTGTTACTGTTACCGGGCGTGGCTGTGGACGATGAGATGATGCTTCGCTGCGGCGTGGGCGCGATACGGACGCTCCTGCGGCTTCCGTGGCGCGTTCGGACCGAATTCGGAGGTGGCAGATGAGCACCGGCGGTCCTGCACGTTACCGGTTCGAAGACGGCAAGGCTTGCATCGACATCAAGGTGCGAACCGCCCACCAACTCTTCGACGGACGCGACCCCGCACCGTTTCGAGAGCGCGATCTGGACGAGGATGCCGTCGAGTACATCGTCGGCGCCGTCCAGGAGCTGCCACCGAAAGTCCCCGTGAAGATCGTTTTCTGGATTTCGGACGAGCCGCTGGCAGAGCTCCCCGCCGACACCATAATTGCGGCTTTTCGGTCGCATTTCAGCTACGCGCGCGAACGCCTCGACCGCAAGCTCCGGCAGCACCTACGACGCGGACAACTCTTCTTGTTGGTGGGACTCGCCGTCTTGATCGTCTTCTTGTCGCTGGCCGAGCTCACGGTCATGGTTCCGGCCGGCACCGTTCGACAGATCCTGCGCGAAGGGTTCGTCATCACCGGCTGGGTCGCTCTGTGGCGCCCGCTGGAGGTTCTGCTGTACGAGTGGTGGCCGCTGGTGCAGCAACGCCGGCTGGCCCGCAGGATGCTCGAGGCACCGGTCATGGTGCGTTACGAGGAGCGACCGGAAGCAAACGGCGAGCGCGTCTGAGTAGGCCGAGCAGCAGCGCCACGACTACCCGCGTGGCGGCGGGACGGCGACGAATTCGTCGATGTTCGGCTGTAACGTAATCTCGATGCGACGGTTTCGCGCCTTCCCTTCGGCCGTATCGTTGCCGGCAACGGGATCGAACTCCGCATAGCCAGCCGCGGAGAGCGCGTCGGCTTGCATGCCTCCCTGCACGAGCAAGCTCACGACCTCGAGGGCGCGCGCCGAGGAAAGCTCCCAGTTGGAGGCGTAGCCCGAGAAGCGGATCGGTTCGTCGTCGGTGTGCCCGGCGACCTGAAAGCGCCGGCCACGAATACTGGAAAGCGCCGCAGCGATTTGAGAGAGCGTCTCCCGGCCACGCGGCTTCACCTCGGCCTTGCCGGAGTCGAAGAGCACGTCGTTCGGGAGCACCAGCACCATGCGGCCACTGCGCAGGGTAACTTGCAGGTCGCCCGCGTCGATCATGCGCTTGAGCTTGAGTGAGAGCTCGCGAAATAGGGCAGAACGCGCTTCGGTGGCGGCCTGCGCGCGTCGCAGCTCATCGAGGCGGGCCTTGGCCTGTTCCAGCGACGTGGCAAGCTCGCCTTTGGCGGCGAGCAGCTGATCGGCGTCCTTGCCGGACCTGAGGAGCTCGGCGCGGAGCTCTTCGTTGACGACCGTCGCGTCGTCGAGCGCGCGTTGGCAGCCGCTTAGCTCGCCACGCGCCACCTGGATGTCTCGTTCGAGCCTGGCACCTGCGGCCCTCGACGCTTGGTCGGCCTTCGCGAGAGCATGTCGCGCCTGCGTGGCGTCCGCGACGGCGGCGTCGTACTTGCCCGTCGACACACAGGCAGTCGATGCCAGGATCAAGAGCGCAGTCGGAAATGTGATGCTTCGCATGGCGGAAGCGTGTGCATCTGACGTGCCAGGGCACGAAAACGATCGAGGAAGCGTATCCGACCCACCGAAAGCCTGATACGCGCCACAAACATGCGTTTGCACGCAAGGCGGGCGCAAGCCGTTCGCCTGGGGCCGGAGTGCCTGCTGCTGCCGACGGCGGGCGACAGTTTCATCACCAGCCTGAGAGCCAACCGGTCACCCCTAGATTCAGCGAGAGTGATCGATACTCGCGCCCGTGCTTGCCGCGCTGCACATCCACATTCTGGTCGAACGCGACCACGAGCTCCCAGTGTTCCGCAACGTCGGAAGAGCGATAGGCGAATGCCGTGCTGAGGCCGACGCTCGTGGAATCGAAGGGGAATGTATCCACGCCCCCCCCGGGCCCTGGACGATCTTCGCGCAGGCCGCTTTCAGGGTGCGGCGGTGCTGCGCTGTTGAGCGACGAACGCGAGCGCGAGTAGCGCCAGACGTGCGCCCAAATCTCCCGGAAGCGCAGTTCGTGCCGCTCGAGCGGAGCGCTCAGCCGGTGGTTTCGGGCCCGCTCACCCGGTTGCTCGAGTAGAAACGCGAAACTCGAACCATTCTTTCGGGTGCTCCCGTCAGGAGAAGTCGCACGGCAACTGGAACGCGCTTTGCTTTGAGAGGCGGTGGGTGTTCATGGTGAGCGCCCAAAGGAGCCGAACGTCATGGCAAACGTTGTGGTTCAGAGAGAAAAGGCGCCTGTGGTTCCGGCGGTGGTTCGCCCAACGCCGACTTGGGAGCCATTCAGAACCATGCGGGAGCTTCTGCGTTGGGATCCCTTCGGTGAGATGGCACCTGCCTGGGCGCCGCTAGACGTCCAGACCTTCATGCCGGACTTCGAAGTGAAGGAAACGCAGAATGCTTTCGTATTCAAAGCCGATATGCCCGGCGTCGAGGAGAAAAACCTGGACGTCAAACTCAACAACAATCGCTTGACGGTGTCAGGCACACGCGAAACGGAGAAAGTCGAAAAGAACGAGACATACTACGCCAAGGAACGAAGCTACGGAGGCTTCACGCGAAGCTTTATGCTGCCTGTAGGTTTCGATGGCGAGAAGGTCGCCGCGGAACTCGAGAAGGGCGTGTTGACGATCACGGTCGCCAAGAGGCCCGAGGCGGAAGCCAAGCGCGTGAACATCACGAGCAAGTGAACGCGGAGAAACGGTGCGCTCCCCGGCGGTCCCCTGCGGGTTGCCCTGGGGAACGCACCGACCACGATGGGGGTTTGCGCAGCTCTTGCAGCGGGACAAGAAGGAGCCGCTGTCCGCGCGACATAAAGAGCGGATCGAGCACGTGCTCAAAGGCGGCGAGCACCTCTTGCGGCTGATCGACGAAGTGCTCGACCTGTGCCGTATCGAAGCGGGTCGAGTGACTGTCTCGCCGGAACCGATCGGCATCGACGAAGTGCTCAGCGAGGTGGAGACCACGCTCGGCCCAATGGCAGCACGAGCCGAAATCGAGCTCGTGGTGGCAGCGGTCGAAGGCACGGGTATCGGTCTGGCAATCACCAAGCGCCTCGCCGAGCTCATGGCGGGCAGCGTTGGATTCCGCAGTGCTGAGGGTGAGGGGTCCGAGTTCTGGATCGAAATCCCGGCGCATCGGCCCGATGACGAGGTTCGACAAGTATCCCGGCTAGAAGCGGCTCGCGAGAGCCCGCTCGCAGCTGCGGCGAGCCAGCGCTACCTGGTCGTCTACATCGAGGACAACCCCTCCAACATCGCGTTCATGGAGGACCTCATCGGAGAGTTCGAGAGCGTAGAACTGATGACTGCGCCCACCGCGGAGATTGGTATCGAGCTCGTGCGTGCCAGCCGACCGCACGTCGTCATCATGGATATCCACCTGCCCGGCATGAACGGATTCGAGGCGACGCAACGTTTGCGAGAATGGCTGGAGACTCGGGAAATCCCAATTGTTGCGTTGAGTGCAGCGGCTACGGTGCGGGATAAAGCACGCATCGAGCAGGCCGGCTTCTATCGGTATCTGACCAAGCCAGTGAAGGTCGATGAGCTTGCCGGTGTGCTCGAATCGCTGTTGTTGCCCCGCCCGGCCAGCGAGAGTTAGCTCGGCGGACGCGCATGGTGCTGCGAACGTGGCAGTAAGTGCGTGCCGGCTCGGCGCGCTGCAAAGTTTGCGCTGAGCGCTAGTACCGCGGCGTACCATCCCCCCACGGCAAGCCCGATCCCGTGCGTTTCGACGACGTGGCACGGGTCCTGCTCTGTCGATCGCACATGAAGTACGGACAGGAGCAATCAACCAGCACCGGGGCGCCAGCGGTCGATGTTCAAACGCTGCTGCGCAGGGAACACGCTCAGCTGGAAAAGCTGTTCGAGGAGCTAGTCACCGCATTCCGCGCCGGCGATCGCGAGGAATCGGCGGTGCTGTGGAACGCGTTCGAGAGCGATCTCGAGGCCCACATGGCGTTGGAAGAGAAGCTGATTCTGCCTGAGTTCGCCAAGGTCGACGCTGCGGAGGCGGCTGCGCTCGCTCGGGAACACGCAGCGATTCGCACCTCGCTGAGTGAACTTGGGATCGGGGTGGATCTGCATTGCACGAACCTCGATGCCGTCGAGGCCTTCATTCGCCTGCTCAAGGCGCACGCGAAGCGCGAGGACGCGTTGATGTACCGTTGGGCGCGCAAGAACTTGCGCGCAGGCGTAGACGCCACGATCCGACCACGCCCGGTTGGCGGTGTCCGCAAGCTACTTCGCACCACGTAAGACGGGGTGTCACAGCGTCGAAAACGCTGCGGGGACCGCCCCGGACCTTTAGCCAGTGAGGAACGTCATGAGTAAGATCAAGCCAGCTATCGAATACTTGGGTGCCGACGCGGAAGCGCTGCTCTCCTATCGTTGCCGAGGCATTCAGAGCTCGGCGCTGCACCTGCCGGGACCCGATTTCGTCGAGCGCGTCGCGAGCCAAAGCGACCGGGCGGTGCCGGTGCTGCGCAATTTGCAGCTCCTCTTCGACAATGGTCGTCTACGGCGAACAGGCTACCTGTCGATCTTGCCGGTGGACCAAGGCATCGAACACTCGGCAGGTGCGAGCTTCGCGCCCAACCCTGCCTACTTCGATCCGGAGAAGATCGTCGAGCTGGCTTACGAAGGCGGCTGCAGCGCGGTTGCTTCGACGCTTGGCGCGCTCGGTGCGGTCGGTCGCAAGTGGGCCCACAAGATCCCATTCATCGTGAAGCTCAATCACAACGAGCTGTTGAGCTATCCGAACCTTCACCGACAGGATATGTTCGGCAGCGCTCGGCAAGCGTTCGAAATGGGCGCGGCCGCGGTGGGCGCGACCATCTATTTCGGCAGCGAAGACAGTCGCAGGCAGATCCGCGATGTGAGTGAGCTGTTTCAAGCGGCCCATTCCCTCGGGCTCGTTTGTGTCCTCTGGTGTTATCTGAGAAATCCGGCGTTCAAGCGTAAGCAAGATCACCACACCTCGTCGGACCTGACCGGTCAAGCGAATCACCTGGGGGTGACGTTGGAGGCGGACATCATCAAGCAAAAGCAGGCCACGCACACCGGGGGCTACGCCGCGATGAATCTGGAAGGCGCGAGCTACGGCAAGTTCGACGAGAGGATCTACACCGAGCTGAACACGGCCGCTCGGGATGGTAGCGGAGGGCACCCCATCGAATGGGTGCGGTATCAGGTCGCCAACTGCTTCTCGGGTCGCAGCCCGATGCTCAACAGCGGTGGCGAATCGAAAGGCGCGGGGGACTTCGAAGCCGCCGTGCGCACCGCGGTCATCAACAAACGCGCCGGTGGCGTCGGGTTGATCTCCGGGCGGAAAGCCTTCCAGCGTCCGATGGCAGAGGGCGTCGAGCTGCTCAACTTGATTCAGGACGTGTACCTGGACTCTTCGGTGTCGATTGCGTGAAACCTTGGCTCGGAGCATCGTGATGCCGAAGTCGTCCGTCGAGTCCCTCGTAACCCTGGATGCCAACGAAGCCGTCGCCTCGGTCGCGTATCGGCTGAACGAAGTGATCGCGATTTATCCGATCACGCCGGCATCTGCCATGGGTGAGTTGGCGGACGAGTGGAACGCGCAGGGGCGCCGGAACATCTGGGGGACGGTTCCCGTCGTGACGGAGATGCAGTCCGAAGGTGGCGCGGCCGGGGCCATTCACGGCGCCGTCACCGCCGGCGCGCTCGGAACGACCTTCACGGCCTCGCAAGGGCTGCTGCTCATGATCCCGAACCTGTACAAGCTCGCCGGCGAGCTCACGCCGCTCGTGATTCACGTGGCGGCGCGCAGCGTCGCGACACACGCGCTGAGCATCTTCGGAGATCACTCCGATGTGATGGCGTGCCGTCAAACGGGAGCTCTCTTGCTGTGTTCGAGCAGTGTGCAGGCTGCCCACGATCTGGCATTGATCGCGCACTCGGCGTCGCTGAAAGCCCGCATTCCGATCCTGCACTTTTTCGACGGGTTTCGCACCTCTCACGAAATTCGCAAGATTGCCTTGCTGTCCGACGCTGCGCTGCGCGACTTCATCGACCCGTCGAGCGTGCTCGCCCATCGCAACCGCGGTCTCAGTCCCGACCGTCCGGTGCTACGCGGGACGGCACAAAACCCCGACGCGTTCTTCCAGGCGCGCGAGGCCTGCAACTCCTACTACGCGGCTGCCGGCTCGATCGTGCGTGCCGAGATGCAGCGCTTTGCCCAGTTGACCGGCCGCGCCTACGCGCCTTTCGAGTACAGCGGGCACCCGGAAGCGACCCATGTCGTCGTCTGCATGGGGTCCGGCGCCCAGACGGTGCGCGAGGCGGCTCGTCACCTGGCGGCAGGCGGCGCCCGCGTGGGTGCGCTCGAGGTGCGCCTGTACCGGCCGTTCTTGGCGGCCGAGTTCGCCGCAGAACTTCCCGCGTCCGTTGAAGCCGTGGCCGTGCTCGACCGTACCAAGGAGCCTGGTGCTCCGGGCGAGCCACTCTACCTCGACGTGATCGCGGCGCTGGCGGAGGAGCGCGGTCCGGCGGCGCCCAAGGTCTTGGGCGGTCGCTACGGTCTGTCGTCCAAGGAGTTCACCCCCGCGATGGCGGCACGCGTGTTCCGAGAACTCGCGGCGCCCGCGCCGAGACGCCACTTCACGGTCGGCATCGTGGACGACGTGACCCACCTCTCGCTCGATGTCAGCGATCCGCTGCGGACCTTGCCGGGGGAGATTCAGGAAGCAGTGTTTTTCGGGCTGGGTTCGGATGGCACCGTCGGGGCGAACAAAAACTCGATCAAGATCATCGCGCAGGAGACGGGCCATCAGGTGCAAGCCTACTTCGTTTACGACTCGAAGAAGGCCGGTGCCGTTACGGTTTCGCATCTGCGCTTCGGGCCGGCGCCGTTCGAAGCTCCCTACCTGATCGATTCGGCGCAGTTCGTCGGGTGCCACCAGTTCGATTTGCTCGAGAAGCTCGACGTGCTCGGTCGAGCCGCGCAGGGTGCGACCCTGCTCTTGAACAGTCCGCATGCCGCGGAGGCAACGTGGCAAGAGCTGCCCCGCGAAGTGCAGGAGCAGCTGATTGCCAAGCAGATGCAGCTCTTCGTGGTGGACGCCTATCGTGTGGCGCGCGAGGCAGGGCTCGGGCGCCACATCAACACGATCATGCAGACGTGCTTCTTCCATATCACGCAGATCGTCCCGGAAGAGCGGGTGCTTGCGTTGATCAAAGACTCGATCGAGAAGAGTTACCAGAAGAAGGGGTCTGAGTTGGTTCGGCGCAACCTGCTCGCGGTCGACGCGGCGCTGGCTCACCTGGCGCGCGTGGCCGTGCCAGAACGAGCGAGCAGCGAACGGGGGTTGCCAGCGCTCGTCTCCCCCCGAGCACCTGACTTCGTCCAGCGTATCACGGCGACGCTGCTGGCAGGCAAGGGCGACCTGTTGCCAGTGAGCGCCTTTCCGGTCGACGGCAGCTGGCCCACGGCGACGAGCCAGTGGGAAAAGCGCAACCTCGCGAGCGAGATCCCCGTGTGGGACCCGAAGCTGTGCATTCAGTGCAACAAGTGCACGCTGATGTGCCCGCACGCGGCAATCCGCGCCAAGGTCTACGATACCGCGTTGCTCGCGACCGCACCGGAGGGCTTCGCGAGCGAGCCCTATCGCGGGCTCGAGTTCAAGGGTCGAGGCTACACGATCCAGGTAGCGCCGGAGGATTGTACCGGCTGCCGACTGTGCGTCGAAGTGTGCCCCGCGAAAGACAAGGCGAACCCGCGCCACAAGGCGCTCGAGATGCAGCCTCAGCGTGAGCGCCGCGCGCAAGAACGAGCCAGATACGACTTTTTTCTGGCGATCCCCGATCTGGAGCCGAGTGCCGTACCGCAGGATGTCAAAGGGTCGCAGCTGTCGCGGCCGCTATTCGAGTACTCCGGTGCATGCGCTGGCTGCGGCGAAACGCCTTACATCAAGCTCTTGACCCAGCTGTTCGGTGATCGCTTGCTGATCGCCAACGCCACCGGCTGTTCCTCGATCTACGGAGGTAACCTGCCGACCACGCCCTACTGTACGGACAGCGCGGGGCGCGGTCCTGCCTGGTCGAACTCGCTGTTCGAGGACAACGCGGAGTTCGGTTACGGGTTTCGACTGGCGCTCGAGGCGCAACAGGCTTTGGCAACGGAGCTGCTGCGTGCCCACTCGCTCGCTCTCGGTGAAGAGTTGGTCCACGCTACCCTGGGCGCGCTTCAGGCCAGCGCCAGCGACATCACAGCGCAACGCGAGCGCGTCGCCGAGCTGTCGCGCCGGTCTCTAGGCTTGCCTGCCTCCGAGGGCGAACCTTTGCGCTCCCTACTACCGCAGTTGGTCAAGAAGAGCGTTTGGCTCGTGGGCGGCGATGGCTGGGCCTATGACATCGGCTACGGTGGCCTCGACCACGTGTTGGCTTCTCACCGCGACGTGAACATCCTGGTGCTCGATACGGAGGTGTACTCGAATACCGGCGGGCAGCAATCCAAGGCGACACCGCTCGGCGCTTCTGCGAAGTTCGCAGCGGCGGGCAAAGAAACTCCGAAGAAGGATCTGGGGCTACTCGCAATGAGCTACGGTCACGTTTACGTGGCGAGCATCGCGCTGGGTGCCAGGGATGCGCAGGCGGTTCGCGCGCTCGCCGAGGCCGACGCTTACCCCGGGCCGTCGCTCGTCATCGCGTACTCGCATTGCATTGCCCACGGCTACGACTTGGCACACGGCGCGGAACAACAGAAGTTGGCAGTCGAGTCAGGCGTTTGGCCGGTGTTTCGCTTCGACCCACGCCGCGCGCGTCGCGGCGAGGCGCCGCTCGTGCTCGAAGGCGGCAAGACCAAGAGGCCGGTCCGCGAGTATCTTCAGAACGAAATGCGCTTCCGGATGGTGGAGAACGCGAATCCGCAGCGCTTCAAGGGGTTGATCGAGGCGGCGGAGCGCGATGCGAAACGACGCCTCGAGCTCTACCAGGAGCTTGCAGGCCTACACGCCGGCGTGCCCGCGGAGTTCGACCCGAGTGAAGGATGAGCCATGGACCTGACGACGACGTATCTCGGACTCACCCTGAAGCATCCGTTCGTGATGGGCGCTTCGCCGCTGGTCGACGACCTGG
>Ga0315910_10001088_pt1 | contig 25467 bp, 26 predicted proteins | sample EdamamesoilMG_FD_204470 | JGI IMG/M metagenome (GOLD analysis project Ga0315910, IMG submission 204470) | Garden soil microbial communities collected in Santa Monica, California, United States - Edamame soil | ecosystem: Environmental > Terrestrial > Soil > Garden | place: USA: California... | reverse complement strand
GAGCCGTTCTTGATCGTCAGCAAGCCGGCATCGGCATTGGCGATGATCGCCGTGAGCGGCTGCGCCACTTCGTGGGCTATCGAGCCCGTGAGCTGGCCGGCGAGGGCGAGGCGCGAGGCATGGGCGAGCTCGAGGCGGGCTTCGCGCAGCGCATCCTGGACCCGGCTGCGCTCGGTGATGTCGCGGCAGGTATAGAGGATCCGGCTGTCCCTGATGGCGACGGACTTGACGTGAATCAGCAGGTGGCGCTCGTCGCCCGATTTCGACCGGACATCGCGTTCGATGTTGGTGATCTCGCCCCTGGCGTCGAGCTCGTGCCGGTCGAACAGGTTCTCGCCGAGGAGGCTCGCGATACGGCCGAAGCTCCGCACCTCGTCGTGCCGGTAGCCGAAGATGACGTTGACGTTGGGGCAGATGAACGTGAAAGCGCCGACATCGTCGGTGAGAAACACGGCGTCGGAAATCTGGCTCAGCGTGACGCGATGGAGCTCCTCGGACTCGCGCAGCGTGAGCATGGCGGATTGGTGGCCGCCGTCGATCGAGTCGCTCAAGGGATGCCTCCGGGCGGCTTCTGGCCCCGTCGTCCTGGCCGGATCTTAACGCGATTCGGCGGCCGTCGCCCTGCGTGCCGGCGGCCCTGTTCAAGCTACAATCGCGGCCCGAATTCCGATCTGAAGAAGCATGCACGTCCGGGATCTGCTGAACGGCGCTGTCGAGAAGGCCATGGGCGCGGTCGGCGTTCCGGCGGGCTGTCGGGCGCTCGTCGTGCCGGCCTCACGGCCCGAGCTCGGTGACTATCAGGCGAATGGCGCGATGGCGGCGGCCAAGCAGATGGGCCGGAAGCCCCGGGAGCTCGCGGCCGACATCGTCGCCGCGCTCGATCTGCCCCAGGTGGCCGAGCGGGTCGAGATCGCTGGGCCGGGCTTCATCAACATCCGGCTGGCTGGCGAATTCCTCGAGCAGCGCCTCGCCGGCGCCGCGCGCGACGAGCGGCTCGGCATCCCGCGCAAGGCGAGGCCGCAGACCGTCGTCGTCGACTACTCGGGCGTGAATCTCGCGAAGGAAATGCACGTCGGCCATCTGCGGAGCACGATCATCGGCGATGCGGTGGCGCGGACGCTCGAGTTCGTGGGCGATCGCGTGATCCGCCAGAACCACGTCGGCGACTGGGGCACCCAGTTCGGCATGCTGATCGCGCACCTCGAGGATCTTTCGGGTAGCGGCGCTTCGGGCCGGTCGGCCGAGCTCTCCGACCTCGAGCTGTTCTATCGCGCCGCCAAGCAGAAGTTCGATGCCGATCCGGCATTCGCGACGCGCGCGCGCGATTACGTCGTCCGGCTCCAGTCGGGCGAGAAGCATTGCCTCGAGCTCTGGCAGCGGTTCATCGACATCTCGATCGCGCACAGCGAGGAGGTCTATCGCCGCCTCAACGTGACGCTCGGCCGCGAGGACATCATGGCCGAGAGCGCCTACAACGACGATCTGCCGAAGATCATCGCGGACCTGCGCGCCAGGGGTCTGCTCGAGACCAGCGAGGGCGCCGAGGTCGTCTTCCTCCCCGAATTCAAGGATCGCGAAGGCAAGCCCATGGCCGTGATCGTGCAGAAGGGCGACGGCGGCTACCTCTACTCGACGACCGACCTCGCCGCCGTGCGTCACCGCGCGCGCGTGCTCAAGGCCGATCGCGTGCTCTATTTCATCGACGACCGGCAGAGCCTGCACCTGAAGCAGGTGTTCGCGATCAGCCGGCTCGCGGGGTTCGCGCCCGCGAGCATGAGCCTCGAGCATCATCCCTTCGGCAAGATGCTGGGCGAGGACGGCAAGCCCTTCAAGACGCGGAGCGGCGAGACGGTGAAGCTCACGGAGCTCCTCGACGAGGCCGTCGAGCGGGCCGGACGCCTGCTCGAATCGCGCGAGGCCGACTACCCACCCGCGGAGCGCGCCGAGATCGCCCGGCGCATCGGCATCGGCGCCGTGAAATACGCGGATCTGTCGAAGAACCGCGTGACCGACTACGTGTTCAGCTGGGACCAGATGCTCGCCTTCGACGGCAACACCGCGCCCTATCTGCAATACGCCTGCGCGCGCATCCGCTCGATCTTCCGCAAGAGCGGCATTGCGCCCGGCTCGCTCGACGCGCCGATCGTCATCGCCCATCCCGACGAGCGCGCGCTCGCGCTCAAGCTCGTGCAGCTCGAAGAGACGCTGGTAGACGTGGCCGAGGAGGGCACGCCGCACCTGATCTGCGCCTGGCTCTACGATCTCGCGGGGCTCTACATGCGTTTCTACGAGAACTGTCCGATCCTGCGCGACGACGTTCCTGCGGCCACGCGCGCGAGCCGGCTTCGGATCTGCGATCTCACGGCGCGCACGCTCGAAACCGGCCTCGGCCTGCTCGGCATCGAGACGCCGGAGCGGATGTAGCGAGGCGGACGGCGCGGCGAAGCGCAGTGCGGGCCGTCACGGCCGCCGGCTCAATCCAGGACTTCCGCCGATTCGCGCGGCGCGAGATAGCGCGTGAATTCCTCCTCGAAGGCGAGCAGCCGCGTGTCCGCGAGGCGGTCGATGTAGAGCTTGCCGTCGAGATGATCGAACTCGTGCTGGAACACCGTCGCGAGAAAGCCGTCGAGCTCGAGCGATTGCGCGCGGCCTTCGAGGTCCAGATAGTCCACGCGGATTTTCTGCGGCCGCTCGACGAAGCCGCGGAGCCCCGGCACCGAGAGGCAACCTTCCCAGAAACCCTTCGTCGCCGGATCGAGCACCGTGATCGACGGATTGACGAAGATCGTCAGCGGCATGCCGGGAATGTCGCCGTAACGGCTGCCGCCTTCCGGAATCTCGACGATCGCGAGCCGGACCGGCTCGCCGATCTGCGGCGCGGCGAGACCGATGCCGCCGTAGTCGTGCAGCGTGTCGATCATGTCGGCGATGAGCCGGCGCGTCGCGTCGCTCGCGATGTCCTCGCGCGCGAGCGGCTCGGCCGGGCGGCGCAGCACCGGGTGTCCCATGCGAACGATCTTGCGGATGGCCATGCGAGTTCCAGATTCCTATACGATGCAGTGTAACGGCAAGGGAATGGACGATGTGCGGACGTTATCTGACGCCGGCCGAGGCGGACTTCGAGCGCGGCTGGAAGCTGCATGCGCCGACGGCCTATCGCCAGTCGTTCAACCTCGCGCCGAGCCAGTCCGCTCCCGTGCTCCTGCCCGCCGAAGGCGGAGGTTTGCGACTCGATCTCCTCGTCTGGGGCTTTCAGCCTCCCTGGGCGGAGCGCGCGTGGATCAATGCGCGCTCGGAAACGGTATTCAGCTCGCGCGCGTTCGCTCCGGCCGCACGCCAGCACCGCTGCCTCGTGCCCGCGCTCGGCTGGTACGAATGGCAGGGCGCGAGCCCGCCGCGCCAGCCCTGGGTGTTTCATCTCGACGGCTTCAGGCCTTTTGCATTCGCCGGCATCTTCTGTCCCGCGCGTGCCGACAAGCCCGGCAACTTTGCGATCCTGACGACGGCAGCCGCTCCGGGTCTCGTGCACATCCACGGCCGCATGCCCGTCGCTCTCGACGAGGGCGAGCAGCAGGGCTGGATCGACCAGGCGTTGACTGAAACGGCAGCACTCGCGATCCTGGAGCGGAACCGTCGCGACTTCAGCGCCTACAAGGTCTCGGCCTACGTCAACAAGCCCGCGAACAACGACGCCGAATGCATCGCGCCGTTATGAGGAATCCCGCGGTGCGCCTGGCGGGCGATACCGCTAACGCCTGCGACCTGAGCGCCCGGCCTTCGTGCTGCGCACGTAGATCCCGGATTGGCCCGGTACTTCGGGACGGAATTCAAAGAGGTCGATGGCCTTGATCAGCGAGCTCAGCTTCGAGAAGCCGTAGTGGCGCGGATCGAAGTCGGGCTTCTGCGACGAGATCTGCTTGCCAACGAGGCTCAGGTTCGACCAGCCGTCCTCGTCGTCGCTCTCCTCGATGGCGGAGCGCAGCAGGTCCATGAGCTCCCGGTCTCCCGTCAGTTTCTGCGCGTCGCCCTTCGTGTCCGCCTTCTCCTGCGCCTGCGGTCCCTTGAGAATGTCGACGTAGATGAATTTGTCGCAGGCCGCGACGAAGGGCTTCGGAGTCTTCCGTTCGCCGAAGCCATAGACGACCTGGCCGCTCTCGCGCAGGCGCGAGGCCAGGCGCGTGAAATCGCTGTCGCTCGAGACGATGCAGAAGCCCTCGATCCGGCCGCCGTAGAGGATATCCATGGCGTCGATGACCATGGCGGTATCCGTGGCGTTCTTGCCGACGGTGTAGCGCGGTTGCTGGATCGGCGTGATCGAATGCTCGGCGAGCACGTTGCGCCAGCCGGCGAGGTTCTGGTTGGCCCAGTCGCCGTAGATGCGCTTCAGCGTCACCCGCCCGTATTTCGCGATCTCCGCGAGCACGCCGACGATATCGCCTGGCGAGGCGTTGTCGCCGTCGATGAGCAAAGCGAGGCGCCGGTTGCTGATGACGTCGCTCATGCGCTCAGCGCTTTCCCTTGTAGTGCTCGAGGCCGGGCTTGTAGGTCTTGTCGTCGAGGAAGGCCTTCATCGCGTCCTTGCGGTTGTCGGCGCCGCCGAGATAGAGCGCCTCGGCCATCTTGGCGTAGAGATAGTCGGCCGAGACTTCCCAGTCCATGTACTTGGTGCGCTTCATTGCGAGCTTCGCGCCGCGGAGCACCGTCTGGTTCTTCTCGAGCAGCGTGCGCGCGAGCTTTTCGGTGCGCTCGCGAAGCTCCTTGCGCGGCACGGCCTCGTTGACGAGGCCCATCGCGGCGGCCTTCCTGCCGTCGAAGTTCTCGCCCGTCATCGTGTAGTAGAGGGCGTTCCGGTAGCCGATCGTCTCGATCGTGGCTTTCGTGACGTTGCCGGCGGGCAGGATGCCCCAGTTGATCTCGGAAAGGCCGAAGGTGGCTTCCTCGGCCGCGATGGCGAGGTCGCAGGCGCAAACCGGCGTGAAGGCCCCGCCGAAGCACCAGCCGTTGACCATCGCGATCGTCGGCTTCGGGTAGTCCCGGAGCCGCCGCCACTGCCACTCCTCGGCGTCGCGGCGGACCTTGAGGAGCACCGTGTCGGGCGCGCCATCGGTCTCGCGGAAATATTCCTTCAAGTCCATGCCGGCCGCGAAGGAGTCGCCGGCGCCCGTCAGCACGAAGACGCCGCAACGGTCGTCGCTCGCGAGTGCCTCGACGGTGTCGCGCATCTCCTTGTTGAGCGCCGGGCTCATGGCGTTCTTCTTGTCGGGACGGTTCATCGTCACCCAGGCGATGCCGTCGTCGAACTCGACCAGTACGTTCTTGCCCCAGGGCTCTGCTGCAGTCATGTCAAATGGCTCCAATGCGGAAAGGCGCCTATGTTACACGCAGCGGCGCAGCTCCGGCCTGCACGAGCAGAGCCCGCGCACGCCGGACGACGGGCACGTCGATGACGCGGCCGTCGAGCGAGGTCGAGCCGCGGCCCTGGGCTTCGGCCTCGGCGAAGGCCGCGACGATCCGCCGGGCCTGCTCGATCTCCGCCGCCGACGGCGAAAAGCATTCGTTGATCGTCGCGATCTGGGCGGGATGGATCGCGAACCGGCCCTTGAAGCCCAGACGTTTCGCGGCGAGCGAGCTTTCCCTGAGCCCGGCATCTTCGCGGAAGCGGAACCAGGGCGTATCGAGCGCGAGCACCTGCGCCGCCCGTGCGGCATTGCAGATCGTCGCGCGTGCGTAGGCGACGTTCGACTCGTCGTCGAGCCGCTCTACGCCTAAGTCGTTGGCATAGTCCTCGCCGCCGAAGGCCACGGCGACGATACGCGCGCTCGCGGCGCAGATCGCGTGCGCATTGACGACCCCTTGCGCCGTCTCGATCCAGGGGATCAGGTGCAGCTGGCCGATCTCGAGGCCGGCGCGCTGCTCCGCGAGCGAGACGACCTCGACGATGGCGTGGATATCGCGTGCCGAATCGACCTTGCCGATCGAGATCCCGAACACGCCGGGCGCCGCGACCGCGGCGACGTCGTCCTTGAACCAGGGCGTGCGCAAGGAGTTGACGCGCGGCAGCAGCAGGGCGCGATGAGTCGCGAGGCGCGGCAGCCAGTCCGCGATCATCGCGCGCGCCGCGAGCTTCTCGGCGTCCGGCACCGAGTCTTCCATGTCGGGCACGATGACGTCGGCATCGAGGCCCGCCGCCTTCGCGAGCATGTTGTCCTTGTTGCCGGGAATGAAGAGCAGGCTGCGCATGGCCGGAGTGTGCGCCTAATCGCCGATCGAAAGCACGATCTTACCGAAGTGCTCGCCGGCTTCCATGCGGCGATGCGCGGCGGCGGCTTCGGCGAGCGGGAAGACGCGGTCGATGACCGGGGCGATGCGGCCCTGCTCGAAAAGCGGCATGACGGCTTTCGCGAAGCGCTCGATGATCGCCGCTTTCTCGGCGGCCGGCCGCGGCCTGAGCACCGAGCCGATGATGCGCTGGCGCTTGACCATGAGGCGGCCGAGGCTGATCGAGGCATCGCTGCCCTGCATGATGCCGATGACGAGCAGCCGTCCGCCGATGGCGAGCGACTTCAGGTTCTTCTCGAGATAGGCGGCGCCGATGTGGTCGAGGATCACGTCGACGCCGCGCCCCTTTGTGAGCTCCGCGATCGCGGTCGCGAAATCCTGGTTCCGGTAGTCGATGGCGTGCGGGACGCCTTGCGCGCGCACGCGATCGGTTTTGGCCGGGGACGCGGTGGCGAAGATCGGGCAGGCGGGCTTGAGCGCTTTGATGAGCTGGATCGCGGCTGTCGTGACGCCGCCGCCGCCGCCGTGCAGAAGCACGCTTTCGCCGTCGGCGAGATTGCCGTTCTCGAACAGGTTCTGGTACGCGGTGATATAGGTCTCGGCGATGCAGGCGGCCTGGGAAAAGTCGAGGGGCGCGGGAATCGGCAGCGCGTGGGCCTCGTGGGCGACGGCCTGCCCGGCATAGCCGCCGCCGCCGAGGAGCGCGAAGACGCGGTCGCCGACGCGATGACGCTTCACGGCCTGGCCGACCGCGGCGACCGTGCCCGCGCACTCGAGGCCGAGGATCGGGGATTCGCCGGGCGGGGGCGGGTAGTGGCCCTCGCGCTGGACGATGTCGGGGCGGTTGACGGCCGCGGCCCGGACGTCGATCAGGACCTGGTCGGGGACGGGGACGGGGGGCTCGATGTCGCCGAGGCGGAGCCTGTCGGCACCGCCGAAACCGTCCAGCACTATCGCCTTCACGGCAGTGCGGCCCCGACCGCGATTGCCTGTTGTTGTGTTCGAGGCATCTCCTTACTATACCGGCCGTTTCGACCGCCCCGTCGGTCTCAAGGAAGGTACCCGCGTGTTTGAGTCTCTCGAGCAACTCCCGCCCGACGCGATCATCGGCATCATGGCGCTCTTTCGCGCCGACAAGAGCGCGAGGAAGGTCGATCTCAGCGTCGGCGTCTTCATGGAGGACGATGGCCGCACGCCCGTGCTCGAGTCGGTCCGCAAGGCCGAGCTCGAGCTGATCGAGCAGCAGAAGACGAAGACTTACGTCGCGATCGCGGGTAATGCCGGGTTCAACAGCGGGATGCAGGAGCTTGTTTTCGGTGCCGGGCATGCGGTGATCCGGGACCAGCGGCTCGCGACCGTGCAGTCACCGGGCGGCAGTGGCGGGTTGTCCGTCGCGGGACACTTGCTGGCGCGCTCGCGGGCGGGCGCGCGCGTGCACGTGAGCAAGCCGACCTGGCCGAACCACATGCCGCTGCTCAAGCTCTCCGGCCTCAAGATCGAGGAGTACCCGTACTACGACTACGCCCAACACCTCGTCGACTTCGACGCGATGACGGCGGCCGTCGAGAAGATCCCGGCCGGCGACGTTCTGCTGCTGCACGGCTGCTGCCACAACCCCTGCGGCGCGGACCTCTCGCAGGAGCAGTGGCGCGTGCTCGCGGAGATCTGTGCACGGCGCGGTATCGTGCCCTTCGTCGACTTCGCCTACCAGGGTTTGAGCGAGGGGCTCGACGAGGACGCTTACGGTGCGCGGCTCATGGCGGAGAAGGTGCCGGAGCTCGTCGTCGTTGCGTCGTGCTCGAAGAATTTCGGTGTTTATCGCGAGCGCGTGGGGTCGGTGTTTGCCGTCACGGAAGATCGCGAGACTCGCGATGTCGTGGCAAGCAATCTCGCCAGCGTTGCTCGTGGGATCTATTCCATGCCGCCGGACCACGGTGCCGCGATTGTCGATCGCGTGCTGCACGATGCGGCGTTGCGGAAGCTCTGGGTGAGTGAGGTCGCGAAGATTCGGGAGCGGATCAATGGGCTCCGCGGCTTGTTCGTCGCGAAGCTCGAGGAGCGCGGTGTGCAGAGGGGCTTCTCGTTCATCGAGAAGGAGCGCGGGATGTTCTCGTTCCTTGGGATTGGGAAGGAGCAGGTGATTCGGCTGCGCGAGGAGTTTCACATCTATATGGTGGAGTCGAGCAGGATCAATGTGGCGGGGTTGAACTCGTCGAATGTGGACTACGTGGCGGATTCGATTGCGGCGGTGCTTTCGGGCTGAGAAGACTTTACGATGTTGGCTTGGTCTACGCTGACACACGTCTCGACGAGAACACGGTCCTCGATGTCGATGCCAACGGCAACATTTGCTCGCTTACGGTCGAGCACGCTTCGAAGCGTGCTGGTGCGCCGCAGTTCTCCTACGAGCAAGTCGCAGCAGCGTAACGGGTCGTAACGACCGGCCCAGGGCGCGAGGACGAAACAAGATGCGACTCAGCTACCGGCTGGTGAACGTGTTCTGCCGGGAGATGGGCCGGCTGACCGGTAATCCGCTCTGCGTTTTTGAGGACGCGCCCGGACTGTCCGACGAACAGATGCAGGCACTTGCCCTGCAGTTCAATCTGTCGGAGACCACGTTCATCATGCCCACCGATCAGGCGCATTCTCGCGTGCGTATCTTCGCTCCCGGTTACGAGATGCCGTTCGCGGGGCACCCGACGCTGGGCACTGCGCACGTCGTGCGCGCGATGCGCAAATGCGGCAACTCTGTGAGCTTGTTGTTGAATGTCGGGCCGATACCGGTCAAGGCCGACGGCGACCGATGGGAGTTACGTGCAAACGCTGCGTCTACGCGAAAGCCTCAGGCAGACGTGGCAGCGTTGGCGCGGGCGCTAGGCTTGCGCCCGAACGATATCGCCAGCCCGGCGCTCTGGGTCGACTCCGGCAGCGAACAGTTGATCGTCCCGCTGGCCTCGCCCGATGCCGTGAGACGCGTGCAGGTCGACGCATCCGCTCTCAAGGAAGTGACGCGGGATGGGCCGAGAGCGCAGGCGTATGTATTCGCCGACAACGGTGACGATACGCTGCTCGCGCGTTTCTTTTTCACCAAGGGCGGTTCCGTGGTGGAAGACCCCGCGACGGGAAGTGCCACCGCCAATCTCGGCGGTTGGTACCTGGGAAACGGCGCCGGGGTACCGTTGGCAAAGACCATCTCCCAAGGCGAATCGGCCGGTCGTCCGTCGACGCTGCATTTGCGCATCGACGCCCAGGGCGCCGTGTTTGTCGCCGGTGACGTGATCGAGCTGGGTGGCGGAAGCATCGACCTGTAATAGATGCGGCAGCGCGTCTACGAACGCGCTTCGAGCGCGGCAACGCGCAGGACGCCGGCATCGGTCTTGAGGCTCGCGATCGTGGCCTCGATGACGTTCAGTCGGTGAGAGTGCTGCCCGAGGGTCGAGCGCGTTTCAACCCGAAACTCACGCATTTCGTCCCGAAACTCGATGATAGTCCTCAAGGTGGAGTCCATAAACCAATCGTACTTTCGTAAGCCCCGTCGCGATAGGTCACTTTCTACAGGTATCGCTTCGAAACGACCCGGTTTAAGTCAGCGGAGGGCGGCATCCCTCCGCGGAGGGACCCTCGAATTCACTTCAAGTTCATTCAGCCTGGCTATCGCGGGCGTGAACCGGCACGGCCTGCTCCTGCTCGTCGCAGGCGGGTGAATTCGGAAAACTCCCAGGAGCGCACGGCCACGATGGCGGTGCATCCGCGACGGTGTCCGCGCGGCAGCCTCGCGTCATTACGTGCAAGCTCTTCGAATTCCGATGCCAGGCGTTCGATCGAGCTCTTGAAGCGGGACAGGGAGTCGGCAGAGAGGCTGCCGCCCGCGAACCGGAACGCGTCTCCCGGACCTTCGAATGCAGATCGAAAGAACTCCGGGGCGAACCGGGTCACGAAGAACTCATGGACGGGGCCATCCTTGCGCCAGTTGAAATTGCGCGCCGTGAGCTTGCGGATCCGGTGCGGTGGCCGAAGGTCGATGATCTTGAGCCGGTCCAGGCGCAACAGGATCGCAACCAGCGCGTTCTCGTCCATCTGGAACGTCGAGACGATCTCCTCGAACGTCCAGTCATTCACGACCAGATAGGTTACGACGAGAATCTTGGGATCGCCGGCCAGCGCCGCTTCCTGGGACTCGGTCAGCTGCGTCAGCACTTCCGGGCCCTGGGGCGGCTGAGTCAGATCCTTCAGCGACAATTGCAGCGCCTCGCAGATCTGGTCGAGGCGACGCAGCGAGAAGCGGCCGCGGCTCAGGTCGCGCTTGATTGTGGCTTCACTGACGCCTACGGCAGCGGCGAGCTGCCGGTACGTCAGCTTCTGCATGCGCAATGCGGCCTTGATGCCGCGGAGAAGGGTCTCTGTCGCCGACATGGAAGGCTCCGGCCGATCCCTCCACATCAGGAGGTATAACAATACGATACCGATGGACTCATCCGGTGTCACTCCGGATCGCGCCACTTGTGCTGCTCACCTGCCACGCGGACTCTTTCATCGCCGCGCCAACCCCTGCAAGGAGAGTCGAGATGAAACGGGTCACCTTCTTATGCGCAGTCGCAATGCTTGCAGCGCTCTCGGGCTGCGCCGGTTACTCACAAACGCGCAGCTCGTCGAGCCTCGCGAGCTTTCTGTATCCGGTCAGCGGACCGCCGCCGCCGCCCAAGAACGAGATCCCGCAGCTCAGGGTACCCATGCGAGTGGGGCTCGCGATGCTGCCGCCGACCTATCGATACAACGATGCTCCGTTGGACCCCATGCAGAAGCAGGAAATGCTCGAGCGGATTCGTGAGCGCTTTCTGAGCCGCCGGTTCGTCAGCGAGATCGTCGTGATCCCGGATTACTACCTCACCCATGAACGCGGGTTCGTTGGCCTCGAGGGCGTCCAGCGACTCTATGACGTCGACGTCATTGCGCTCGTTTCCTACGATCAGGTGACTCACCAGGGCGACAATCCGCTTTCGCTTGGCTATCTCACGATCGTCGGCGCATGGGTCCTGCCCGGAACCAGTCACGAGACGGTCACGCTCGTGGACCTCGCGGTGGTCGATCCCGCGACACGTTCGCTCGTGCTGCGCGCCGGTGGAACCGACAGGCGTGCGGGCAGCGCGACGGCCGTGAATGTGGAACGCGAATCGCGCAAGGATGGAGCGGCGGGCATGATCGAGGCCGGCGATCAGATGATCGAGCATTTCGACGCGGCGCTGACCGCGTTCGAGTCCGAAGTGCGCGCGGGCACGGCGAACGTGCGGGTCGTGTCGCGGAACGGATCAGGGGGCGGTGGCGCCTTTGGAATGACTGAGGTGCTGGGCTTGCTGGCGGTTGCCTGCTGGCCCGCCGTTCGGCGAATGCGCTCGAGGCGAAGGCTGGTTTCCGCTCGCTAGTTCAGGTCCGCAGTCTGCAACCCCGGCGCATGCCAAGCCTTGTTCCGCACGTGCGTCCGCGAACGGATCCTCCAGCCATCCTCGGTCCTGACGTAGACGTCCTCGTATCCGCCGTGCCGCGCCACGCTGCCCGGCCCCTCCATGCCGAGCTGCACGAGGTAGATGCGTCCCGTCGCGCCATCGGCCGTCGGCGTGATCTCGTGATTGAGCATGAGGTGGCTCCAGTCGGTCCACACGAGCTTGGTCTCGCAGCCACGCGAGCCGCCGCCGACGAGCGTGGCCAGCGCCTCGCGGCCCTGGGCCAGCACGCGACCGCCGGCGGCGAAACCGGCGTCGGAGTTGCGGTCGATGAAGACGCCGTCGGCGGTAAACACGTTCGCGTAGTCGTAGCCGTTGTTGCCGCAGGTATCGATGCCGTAGGCGTAGCGGTTGATGAGCTGCGTGATCTCCGCGTAGTCCTGCGCGGTCAGCGAGCCCTGCTGCGCGTGGGCGAGGTCGATTGCGCGCGGGGCGATCGCGGAGACAACAAGGGCGAGGCAGGCTCCGGCGACGAAGGTCGCCGGAAATTTCCAGTTGCGCATGAGGGGCTCCACAGTGGGTATTTGCCCGAATGCTAGCGCAACTCGGAATCCCTCCGCGGAGGGGTCCTCGAAATTGCCTTAGGTACGTTCAGCTTCGGCCAAGTACGATAGCCGTTTTGGGCAACAGTCATGGCGATGCTGCAGTTGCGCGCGGTCGAGGCAGACGGCTCCGTGGCCGGACACGAAGGCGATTTCTCGCCCGGCGTGTCGGAGGTGCTGAAACACACTGTCGAGCTTTACTCCCGTGTCGGCTTCGAGCGGCCGTGGATCAGCTATCTGGCCTTCGTCGATCTGGAGCCGGTCGGGATTTGCAGCTTCAAGTCGCCACCGGTCGACGGCCGCGTCGAGATTGCATACCTGACATTTCCCGGATTCGAGAACCGGGGTGTCGCAACCGACATGGCGTCACAGCTCATCGCCATGGCGGAATCGAGCCCGGTGCCCTGCATTGCGGCGCAGACCTTGCCGGAGCGCAACGCCTCGCACCGCGTCCTGGAAAAGCTGGGATTTCGCGTCATCGGTCCCGTGGAGCATCCGGAAGACGGCACTGTGCTCGAGTGGCAGCTCGCTCCGGAGGTTGCGCCGGTCGGCGGAGCGGGACAACGTGACTGAATTACCATAGCCCGCATGCAACGTCCCATTCCCTGCTATCTCATGCGCGGCGGCAGCTCCAAGGGCCTCTATTTCAAGGCCGAGGACCTGCCCGCCGACGAGGCCGCGCGCGACCGCATCCTCGTCACCGCCATGGGCGCGGACAAGCGCCAGATCGACGGCGCCGGCGGCGCGCACCCGCTGACGAGCAAGGTCGCGATCGTCAATGCCTCGAAAGAGCAGGGTGTCGACGTCGACTATCTCTTCGCGCAGATCGTGGTCGGCGAAGGCCGCGTCGACACGACGCCGAACTGCGGCAACATGCTCGCGGCCGTCGGGCCGTTCGCGATCGAGACCGGGATGGTGAGAGCCCGCAGCGGCGAAACGCCCGTCCGCGTTCGCATGCTGAACACCGGCAATCTTTGCGAGCTCATCATTCAGACACCGGGCGGCAAGGTCGAGTACCAGGGTGACGCCAGGATCGACGGCGTGCCGGGCACGGCGGCACCCATCGTCTGCAACTATCTCGATGTCGCGGGATCGGTCTGCGGGAAGCTGCTGCCGACGGGCAATCGCATCGACGTTGTCGACGGCGTCAAGGTCACCTGCATCGACAACGGCATGCCGGTGGTCGTCATGCGCGCATCCGATTTCGGCGTCACGGGCAGCGAGACCTGCGAGGCCCTCGACGCGAACCGGGAGCTCAAGCGCCGCGTCGAGTCCGTGCGCCTTGAGATCGGCCCGCGCATGAATCTCGGTGACGTCGCGAAGAAGGTCGTGCCGAAGATGTGCCTCATCTCGGCCCCGCGCGCGGGCGGGCACGTGAACACGCGCACCTTCATTCCCCACGACTGCCATGCCGCGATCGGGGTCCTCGGCGCGGTCTCCGTGGCCACGGCCTGCATCCTGCCGGGAACGGTGGCGGAGGGTATCGCCGTCGTCCCCGGTGGCGCACACAAGGTCATGTCGGTCGAGCATCCGTCCGGCGAATTCTCCGTGACGCTCGACATCGGCGGAACGGCGGAGAGTCCCGAAGTGCTGAAGGCCGGGCTCCTGCGAACCGCGCGCCTCATCATGCGAGGCGAAGTCCTGGTCTGAAAGCGCCGGGTCGGCGGGACGGCTAGCGGAGCACCAGCGGCGAATAGCCCAGGCCGTCGGGCCCTGCGCCCGTCGCATACTCGCGCAGCGTCTCGAGGGTCTCGCTGTCGATGGCCAGGACCTTGCTCTGCCGGCTCAGCGCCAGGAACAGGACGTCGTCGTCGCGATAGGGAATCACGCCCTGCGGCCCGGCGCCGGTCAGCGCGATCTCCCGGAGCTTCTCGCCGGAAGCGGTATCGAGGACCGCGAGCGTCTCGCGCCGCGCATCGGGGATCGCGACGCGCCGCTCGTCGTCGATGAGCAGGATGCGATAAGGCCAGGAAAACCCCGGCAGCTGCATGCGCGTGCGCCCGCTGGCCGCCTCAACGACCGACACGACACCTTCGGCATTGCTGCCCACCCAGATATCCGTGCCCGCGCCATTGGTTGCGATCGCTTCCGGTTGCGCCGGCACGTCGAGCGTGCGCGTCGTTCGTCCCGCGGCGACGTCGATGATCGACACGCTGTTGCCCGCCGTGTTGGCGGTGTAGGCGACGCGGGCGTCGTCGGGAATGGCCACCATGTGCGTGCCCGGCATCAGCGAATCGACGGCGCTGACGATTCTTCCGGTCGCGATCTCCACGACGAGCGTCTCGTTGCTCCCCTCGGTCGTGACGATGACGGTTTCCTCGCCAGGCAGGAGCTGGATGCCGTGAGGCGCGGGGTGCTCAGTGAGATCGACCGTGCGCGCCACGCTCCTGTTTTGCACGTCGAAGACCGTGAGGCTGTCGCCGCCGCGGAAGTTCGTGCCGACGGCGAAGCGCCCGTCGCTCGTGACGACGAGCTCGTGCGGGTTCGTGCCCGTGGGCAGCGTCGCGAGCGAATCGCCGCTCTCGAGGTCGATGAAGCTTGCGGTGTTGTCGCCCTTGTTGAGGACGATCAGCGTGCCGGAGAGGTCGGCATTCTGCGCGAGGACCTGCTGGGTCGAGCACGCGGCGGACAGGCAAAGGAGCAGCAGGGACGGGAGCAACAGGGACGCTGATCGACGATTCCGCGGAATCGCGACAGTGGCGATCGGCGCGATCATAGGTGCCTCATTGAGCAGCGGATCGATACCGCCCGAGTCTACTCCACCGGCTCGATCCTGAGCAGGGCCCCGTCCTGCTCGTCCGTCAATACGTAGAGCAGCCCGTCCGGCCCCTGTGTCACGTCGCGAATCCGCTGGCGCAGATCGACGAAGAAGGCCTCGCGCCGGATTTCCTCGCCGTTCTCGTTGAAGACAACGCGGTGCATCTGCCCCGTGCGCGGAATGCGCCCGAACTGCAGGCCGCCGACGAAGAGATTGCCCTGCCAGGCGGGAAAGGCTTCGCCCGTGTAGAAAGTCATGCCCGAAATCGCGATCGACGGTACCCAGAACAGCACGGGATCCTGCATGCCGTCCATCTGCCGCCGGCCGCCGTTGACGGGCGTGCCGCTGTAGTCGCGACCGTAGCTCACGAGCGGCCAGCCGTAGTTCGCGCCGGCCGCGAGGATATTGACCTCGTCGCCGCCCTGCGGCCCGTTCTCGTTCTGCCAGACGGCGCCCGACGTCGGGTGAATCGTCATGCCGACCATGTTGCGGTGGCCGATCGAGAAGAGCTCGGGATGAAAGCCCTCGCGGCCCGCAAAGGGATTGCCGGCGGCAGCGCTGCCGTCCTCATTGAGGCGCAGCACCTTGCCGTAGTACGAGTCGCCGCGCTGCGCGATCTCGTCGTTCGCGCCGCCGATGCCGTAATAAAGGTAGCCGTCGGGTCCGAAGACGAGCGGCAGGCCGGGCGCCGGGCCGCTGCCCGGCTCCTCGCCGGCGAAGATCTCGCGGACGTCGACGAGATTCATGCCCTCGAGCCGGCCGCGCGCGAGGCCGATGGCGCGGTTGCCGCGCGCGGCGGGCTTCGTGTAGCTCAGGTAGACCCAGCCGTTCTCCTCGAAGTCCGGATGAATCGCCACAGACATCAATCCGCCACCGCCTGCCGCTCCCATCTGCCCGGGCAGGCCGCCGATCGGATTCGGATCGAGCGCAAAATCGCGAACGATCCGCAGGCGCATGCCGGTCCTTTCGGTCACGAGGATGTCGCCGTCCGGCAGGAAGACCATGTCCCAGGGGAGCTCGAGGCCCTTCATCGGCGTGACGCGGACCTGGCCCTGTTCGGCGGTGTCGATGACGAACGGCGCCTCGGCGAGCGGTCGGGGTGGGACCCCGATCGGCTGCGCGGGCAGGGCAGCGGGGAGCAGGCCAGGAAGGGCGACGAGCGCGAGACGCAGTTTCATGGGGTCTTTTCCACGGTGGATCGACGGGCGCACTCTAGCAGGGCGGTCATATGCTCCGCGGCCCTCCCGAGAAAACTTTGCGCCGTCCCGTTTCAGGCGGATTCGCCGCCGGATGCCGCCGGCTGGACGGGTGTTCCGGAGAGGGCAGGCGCGGGTCGTTGCAGCGACAAGAGCAGGATTCCCGCGAGCACGAGCGCAGTGCCGAGAAGCTGCCAGGCCGAGATCGCCTCGGCGAGAAATATCCAGGCGAGCAGTATCGTCGAGACCGGGCCGATCATCGTCGCGAGCGCCGTGCGGTTCGCGCCGAGGCGCTCGACGGCGAGCATGATCGCGAACACGGGGATGACGGTGCAGAAGATGCCGTTGACGAGCGAGAGCCAGTAGACGGGCGCCGGTTGCGCGAGCGCGGAGGCGGGATTCACGACGAAGAACTGGACGACGACGGCAACCGTCGAGACGAGCATCGCGTATGCAGTCGGGCGAATTGCGCCGTGACGCCGCACGATTTCTCCGCCCATGACGAGATAGATCGCATAGGCGACGGCGCTGCCGAAGACGAGTGCGGCGCCGAGCGCAACCCCTTCGCCCGCGAAGCTCACGTCGTGCCAGAAGACGGCAACGATTCCGGCGTAGGCGAGCGCGAGCGCAAGGCCGTCGATGCGCGTCATGCGCCGGCCGAGCACGAGCGCGGAGATGAGCACGACGATCGTTGGGTTGAGATAGAGAATGAGCCGCTCGAGGCCGGCCGTGACGTACTTGAGGCCGAGAAAATCGAGGTAGCTCGCGGCGTAGTAGCCGACGAGGCCGATGACGACGAGCCGCAGGTGATCGCTCCGGGTCAGCGCCGGCTTGCCGCGGCTCGACCAGGCGTAGGCGATCGCGAACAGCGGCGCGGCGACGAGCATGCGCAGGGCGATCAGGGTCGTCGCGTCGACGCCGTGCCGATAGGCGAGCTTGACGACGATCGCCTTGCCCGAGAACAGCACGCTGCCCGCCATTGCAAGCGCGAGGCCGGTCAGGAACGACCGGCGAACCTTGGCCGCGTCGGGCGATGCGGTGGACACGCGCGCATTGTACGTGCTTGCGCTCACGTCTCGCGCCGCGCGATCATGGCGACCGCGCCGCAGGTAGCGGCGTACAGGAGCGACTGAATTGAGCACAGCACCCCGATTCATGAAATCTGCCGCGGCGATCCTCATTGCAGGCGCGGTTGTGACGGGGCCTGCGGCTGCGCAGGATGAATGGGATTTGAGCTTCGCTCCTTATCTCTGGGCCACGGGCATCGACGGCGACGCCACGATCGGCAATGTGACGGCCCCGCTGGAGGTGAATTTCAGCGACATCGTCCACGTGCTCGACGGCGCGCTGCTCGGCCATTTCGAGGCGCGGAAGGGCGACATGGGCCTCTTCGGCGATTTCATCTACCTCGCGACGGATCCCGAGGACAACGTCGAGCTCGATACGATCATCCTCGAGGCCGGTTACCTGCGCGGCCGGGATAGCGGGAGCGGTCTCACGGGCTGGGAGGCCGGCGTCCGCTACTGGGATTTCGAGACGACCATCGAGCTCAATCTGCTCCCGACGCTGAATCGCAGCGACAGCTGGACGGACTTCTTCATCGGCTATCGCCGCGAACGGCCGATGGGCGAGAACTGGCGCTCCGTCGTGCGCGGCAATATCGGCGCGGGCGGTACGGATCTGACCTGGGGCCTCGACCTCACGTATCTGCTCGACTTCGACAACGGCAACTCCTTTGCCGTCGGCCTCAAGTGGCTCGACATCGACTACGAGAAGGAAGCGAACTTCGGCATCGACGCGCATTTCTTCGGCGCAACCATCGGCTACAACTTCGACTAAGACAAGGGCCGCCCAGCGGCCCGCCGTCGTCAGGCGGCAGACGAGCGGCCCGCAGGGCCGCGACGTCGAGAGTCCTACCGCTCCATCAGCGCGAGCGTGTAGCGCAACGGCTCCGGCGATGCCTTGATGAGGCCGATGAAGGGCTCGTCCATCTCGAGCACGAGGAAGATTGCCGCGCCAATCGACAGCGAGCACAGCAACATCGCCGTGATCACGGTCGAATTCCTGGGCGAGAACATGCCGAAGCTGACAAAAGTGACGGCGATCCAGAAGATCAGGATGGCGAGGAACGGAGGCGGGATCGACACCGTCAGCCCCGAGGCCACGTTCCAGCGCACGGCCATGATTGCCGCCATGAGTTGATCGGCGCGGTCGCGCTGCCACTCCTGTTCCGCCGAGTCGGCGTCGAGCGCGCGAATGGATGCGGCCAGCCTTTCGATGCGGTTGGACAGGGCGAACGGATCGACGTTGGACTCGCTGCCGTCCGTCGGCCAGATCATGGCGATGCGCAGGCGGAGAATCTCCTGCATCTCGTCGCGCAGCGGCTCGGTCCCGGGCCCGAACTGGACGAGGGCGTTCTCGAGGCTCAGCAGGTTGGCAGCCGTGCCCTTCAGCATCTCGTTGACCTCGTCGAAGGAGCTCTTCGCGGAGGCCGTGACGAGACCGAGGACGAGGGCGGTCATCGTCGCGATCAGCCCGGCGCTGATCTGGACGGCGCCGCGGGACTGCTCCTGCAGATGGTCGTCGGGCAGCAGGGATTGCAGCCGCATGCCGACATAGGTGCCGCCGAACGCGCAGACGAAGACCAGGATGCCGATGAGTGTGGGATTCATGTTTTCGCTCCAGGGCCGCCGGGATGATATTCAGCGCGTGTCGCGTCGGTCGAGAGGCAGGAACAGCAGCGCGAGTGTGCAGGCCGCCGTCGCCCCGGCGCCGATGAGGACGAGCGAGTCGAACGCCGTATCGGCGCCGACGCGCCCGACCCAGGACTCGTACAGGCCGCCGCCAAGCCGGCTCGCGAGCGCGAGGCTCAGGTTGCTGAGCCCCATCAGCAAGGCAAAGACGGTTCCGGCCGATGCGGGCGGGCAGTAACGCGCGGCGAGGTCGAGCTGCGCGAGCGTCGTGAACATCAGGGCGAAGGCAACGATAGCTGCGATCGCGAGCGCGGATCGCTCGCCGACGAGACCGAGATAGCAGAGGCTGCAGGCAAGCATTGCTACCAGCGAAACATATACGAGGGCGCGCGCATTGAGCCGCGGCGCGACTGCGCCGTAGACAATGCAGCCCGCGATCGCGGCGACACCGCCCACGGAATACGTCGTGCCGACGAAGCTCTCGCTCAGCCCCAACGCCCCGGTCAGGTGGACGTAGAGCACGTCGGTCGAGAACGGGTTGAAATTGAGCAGCACGAGAAAGGCGGCGATGGGCAGGATGTAACCGTGGCGAATCGCGCCGAGGGTCAGGCGCAGCTGTTCGCGCCCGCGCGTCGGCAGCGGCGGGTCGGGATCGAGCGCGCGCCAGGCGACGACGAAGCCGAGCAACGAGAAAGCGCCGCAGATGAGGAAGCCGAGCTGCTGCAGGCCGTGCTCGCTCAGGAGCCCGCCGGTGACGCCCGCCAGGACGATGGCGCCGTAGAGAGCAGCCCACTGCACAGACTGCAGGCGGCCCGTCAGCTGGAGCGGCTGGCCCTTCTCGACCATGAGCGCGTCGGCGACGACGTCCGCGAGCGCGACGCCGACGCAGGGCAGCAGCAGGAGCATGAGGAGCGTTCCGGTCGCGCCGGCGGGCAGCTCGAGCGTGCCGGCGAGCATGAGCCCGATGCCCGACATCAGGGTCGCGAGCAGCAGCCAGCTCCTGCGCCGCGAGCCCAGGAGCGGCACGAAGTCCGTCAGCAGGCCGAGCAGCGGCTTCAGGAACCAGGGGATGCCGACGATCAGCATGAAACCCGCGATCTCGTCGGCGCCGAGTCCAAAGCCGCGGAGCAGCGATCGCGTCGGCTGCGCGATCAGGCCCTCGGTCGGCTCGGCGACCCCCTGGACGAAATAGACGACGCCGAACAGCAGCGCGAGCTTCCGCGCAGGCGAGCGTGCGCCGTCGTTCACGGAGCCCAGGTCCAGCGCGCCGCTGTCCGGTCGTCGCGGGCTAACCGCCGAGGAAATCCCGCTTGCCGAGCGCGACACCGTTGTGGCGCAGGATCGCGTACGCCGTCGTCATGTGGAAATAGAAGTTCGGCAGCACGTGCCCGAGCAGGTAGTCCTTGCCCGTGTATTCGAGCGTGATATTCGGGAACTTGAGCTCGATCTTGCGGTTCTCGAAGCCTTCGTATTGGGCTGCCTTGAAGTTCTTCACGTGGGCGATGGCCGTGTCGACGCGCTTCGCGAGGTCGGCGAAGCTCGCTTCGTTGTCGGGCCAGGAAGGCACCTCGGCGCCGGCGAGCCGGCTCATGCCTCCCTTCACCTGATCGGTCGCGATCTGCACCTGCCGCGTGAGCGTGAACATATCCGGCGCGAGACGCGCGTCGAGGAATACCTTCGGGTCGATCTTGCGCGCCGTCGCGTCCGCTTCGGCCTTGGCAAGGATGTTCTTCAGGGCCGGCAGCATCTTGTTGAAGGTCGAGGTCATGAGGTCGTAGGCAAGGGTCGTCATGGTTTCTCCTGGGGTGATCTGGCAATGCTGATGACCTCGGGCTCCATGTAGGACTTGAGCCCGAGCGCCGAATACTGCCGGCCGAGGCCGGATTCCTTGGCGCCGCCGAAGGGCACGACGGCCGAGGTCGCGCGATGCTGGTTGACCCAGGCCGTGCCGACCTCGAGCCGCGCCGCGATCGCCTTGCCGCGCTCGAGATCCCGGGTCCAGACGGAGCCCGCGAGGCCGTAGCGCGTGGCGTTGGCGCGCGCGATCGCGTCGTCGATGTCGCGAAATTTCAGGATCGGCACGACGGGGCCGAACTGTTCCTCGGTGACCAGGCGACTGTCGTCGGCGACGTCCGCGAACAGGGTCGGCGGGATGAAATAGCCGGGTCCCTTCGGGATGTCGCCGCCGCAGAGCAGGCGCCCGCCCGCCTGCTTCGTGTGCTCGATCAGCTGGCAGACCTTGTCGTACTGCATGCGATTCTGCAGGGGCCCGAGCGTCGTCGCCGGATCGAGCCCGTTGCCGACGCGCGCGCGGCGCGCCTCCTCGACGAGCAGCGCGCAGATCTCGTCGTAGACCTTCTCGTGCGCGTAAATGCGCTTGATCGCCATGCAGACCTGACCGCTGTTGACGAAGGCCGCGAAGAACAGCTTCTTCGCAATCGCCTTCGGGTCGACGTCGTCGAGGACGATCGCGGGATCGTTGCCGCCGAGCTCGAGCGTCAGCCGCTTCATCGACGCGGCCGCGCTCGCGTACACGCGCTTGCCCGTGGCGACCGAGCCCGTGAAGGCGATCTTGTCGATGCCGGGATGCGCGGCGATCGCTGCGCCGAGCTCGTCGCCCCCGGCCAGCACGTTGACGACGCCGGGCGGCGTGAGCTCGCGGAGCAGCTCGCCGAGCTTGAGCGTCGTCAGCGGCGTGTACGGCGATGGCTTGAGGATGACGCTGTTGCCCGTGTAGAGCGCCGAGACCAGCGGCCCGAGCGCGAGGTTCACCGGCGCGTTCCAGGGCGTGATGATCCCGACGACGCCGAGCGGCCGATAGTGCAGCTCGATGAGACTCTCCGCGTTGTCCACGATCGTCTCGACGGGGATCTCGATCCCGGCCATGCCCTCGGATTGCGCGGCCCCGCGGTCGATCTCGGCGACCGATTGCGAGAGCGGCTTGCCCTGCTCGCGCGTGAGGAGCTCCGCAAGCCAGGCCTGGTTGGCGCGGAGCGCTTTCGCGAGATCGCCGACGAGCTTGCGGCGCGCGGCGAAGCCGCGAGCGCGCCAGTCCGGCGCGACCTTCCGGGCGGCGCGCACGGCGCGCTCGAGATCGGGCTCGCCCGCGCGGGGGCAACGCGCAAACACGCGACCCGTTGACGGATCGATGACGTCGAGCGTCGCCTGCGACTGCGACGACGTCAGTTCGCCGCCGATGAGCAGCGAAAAATCCGTCCTGAGCCCGCTCGCGGGCTTTTCATTCGTGTTCGGCATCTTCGGGGCGGCGAGTGCTTTAGCGTCAAAGGCCTGTGCTAACCTTGCGAAAAATCATACCGCTTCCTCGCGCGTCAGGCGTCCGGAGTTTGCATGAAGATCGTGATGGTTGGCCAGGGTGCCTTCGGCCAGAAGCACCTCGACGGGTTGAAAAACATCAAGGGTGTCGAGGTCGTCAGCCTCGCGGGCGGCAATCCCGAGTCGACGGCGGCGGTCGCGAGGAAATACGGCATCCCGCACTCGACCTGCGATCTCGGCGAGGCTCTCGCGCAGCCCGGCGTCGAAGCGGCGATCATCGCCTCGCCGACGCAGATGCACGCGGCCCAGGCGATCCAGTGCCTCAAGGCTGGCGTCCACGTCGAGATCGAGATTCCGATCGCCGACTCGCTGGCCGATGCCGAGCGCATCCACCAGGCCCAGCAGCGCGCCGGCAAGATCGCGATGGCGGGGCATACGCGGCGCTTCAACCCCTCGCACCAGTGGGTGCACAACCGCATCGTCAAGGGGGAGCTCAAGCTCCAGCAGCTCGTCGTCCAGACCTATTTCTTCCGCCGCAAGAACATCAACCTCGAGGGCAAGCCGCGCAGCTGGACCGATCATCTGCTCTGGCACCACGCCTGCCATACGGTGGATCTTTTCCAGTACCAGACGGGGGAGACCGCGTCGCAGGTGTTTGCGCTCGAGGGCCCGCACCATCCGGAGCTCAAGATCGCCATGGACATGAGCATCGGCATGAAGGTGCCGTCCGGTGCCACCTGCTCGCTGTCCTTGTCGTTCAACAACGACGGGCCGCAGGGCACATTCTTCCGCTACATCTGCGACAACGGGACCTATATCGCGCGCTACGACGATCTCTTCGACGGCAAGGACAACAAGATCGATCTTTCCGGCGTCGCCGTGTCGATGAACGGCATCGAGCTCCAGGACCGCGAGTTCATCGCGGCGATCCAGGAAGGACGCGAGCCGAACGGCGCTGTTGCCGAGGTGCTGCCCGCGATGCAGACGCTGCATCGACTGGAGCAATGCCTTGGCTGAAATCCCGGTGTGCATGGCGCCGGATCCGAACACGAAGGTGCCTGCATACAAACCGCCGCCGCTGTCCTGCGACGCGCACTGCCATATTTTCGGTCCGGGCGATGTCTATCCTTACGCGCCGGACCGCAGCTATACGCCTCCCGACGCGCCACTCTCGCGCTTCAAGGAGCTGCAGCAGACGCTCGGGCTCGAGCGCGCCGTGCTCGTGAACGCGAGCTGCCATGGCGACGACAACAGCGTGATCCTCGATGCGATCGCGCAGAGCGGTGGCAGGTATCGCGGCGTCGCCAATCTTGCCGACGACGTCTCGGATTTCGAGCTCGAGCAGCTCCACGACGCCGGCGTGCGCGGGGTCCGCTTCAATTTCGTGCAGCACCTGGGCGGCACGCCCGATCTCAGGGTGTTCAACGATCTCGTGCATCGCGTCGTGCCTTACGGCTGGCACGTCGTGCTGCACTTCGATGCGAAAGACCTGGTTGATTTCGGCGACATGCTGCGCAAGTTGCCCGTGCCTTTCGTCATCGATCACATGGGTCGAGTGCCGACGAAAGACGGGCTCGGGCAGAAGCCGTTCCGGATCCTGCTCGAGACGGCGCGCATGGAAAACTGCTGGGTGAAGATCTGCGGCGCCGAGCGGATTTCCTCCGCGGGACCGCCGTTCCACGATGCGGTGCCCTTCGCGCGCGCCATCCTCGAGGTCGCGCCGGACCGCGCCCTCTGGGGAACGGACTGGCCGCATCCGAACATCAAAAAGCACATGCCGAACGACGGCGACCTCGTCGACCTCATTCCGCTTTTCATGCCGGATCCCGCGCTGCAGAAGCTTGTGCTCGTCGACAATCCGGGCAGACTGTACGGGTTCCGGAACCAATGAGGTCCTTCATGCGGCGTCTGTCGGCTTGTCTTCTGGTCCTGGTCGCGTCGGGCGCGGCGGCACAGGAGAACATCTATGCCGGGCTCGGCATCGGCGAGTTCGATTACGAGGAGCAGTTCGTCGATCCGGTTCTTGGGCAGGTCGCGGACACCGTGACCGCCTACAAGATCTTCGGCGGCTTCGAGTTCAACGATTACCTTGCGGTCGAGATCAGCTACGGCAAGGACAGCAGCATCGTGAAGGCCGGACCCGCGTTCTTTCCGGGCGCCGGCGGCGGCATCTATCAGCTCGACCTCGAGTTCACGAAGACGGCGCTGCGGGCCGTCGGCCAGTTGCCGCTCGATCCAATTGTCCTGCTCGCCGGCATCGGGTACTTCACCTCGAACGGCGACGTCGATGAGTTCTTCTTCACGGACTGCTGCCAATTCGCGAACGAGCTCGAGACCAACGACGACGGCATGATGGCCCAGCTCGGCGTCGAATGGCGCTTCGGTCGTTTCGGTACCCGTTATGGCCTGCGGCTCGAGTACGAGTGGTGGGACATGAGCGAGGTCGACGCGAGCACCCTCGGCCTCGCGTTTTCCTACGGGTTCTGATCGAGCGCCATGCTCTTGATCAGGGCGTAGATGGCCTGTCCCTCACGGATCCCGAGCTCCCCGGCCGACTCTGTCGTGATGCGCGCCGCGACGGCCTGACCCGAAATCTCGAGTCGGACGAGTACCTGGCCCAAGGCACTCCGTTCGACGGCGCGTACCGTCGCGGGCAGGCAATTGCGGATGCTGATCGCGCGCGGCGGCTCGAGCGCCAGGATCACGTCGCGCGGATCGACGCGAAGCCGTAGCGCCGCGCCGGGCAGGACTTCGGTCCGCGGCAACCGAAGCTCGTGCGCGCCGATCCCGGCCACGGTCAGCGTGTCCGTGTGACGGAGCGCTCGCGCCTCGACAATCGTCCCCGGCTCGTCGATCTCCGCGAGTCGCGCGATGTCGCCGAGCTCGAGGATCTCGCGCACGCTGCCGTGCGCGAGATTGCGTCCGCCGCCGAGCAGCACGACGCTGTCGGAGAGATAGACGATCTCGTCGATGCTATGCGTCACGTAGAGAATCGGCAGCCCGAATCGCGCCGGCAGCGAGCGGATCAAGGGCTTGAGCTCGCGCTTGCGCGCATGGTCGAGCGAGCTCAGCGGCTCGTCCATGAGGAGCAGCACGGGGTTCGCGAGCAGCGCCCGGCCGATGGCGACGCGCTGCCGCTCGCCGCCGGACAGCGAGGCGGGACGCCGGCCAAGCAGCGACTCCAGCCCCAGTGCGGCAACGGTCGCGTCGTAGCCAATCGGTCCCTGC
>Ga0315910_10001087_pt1 | contig 25517 bp, 25 predicted proteins | sample EdamamesoilMG_FD_204470 | JGI IMG/M metagenome (GOLD analysis project Ga0315910, IMG submission 204470) | Garden soil microbial communities collected in Santa Monica, California, United States - Edamame soil | ecosystem: Environmental > Terrestrial > Soil > Garden | place: USA: California... | reverse complement strand
GGGCGGACGCGGCGAAGTCGCGCGTCCGGCAAAGAGTCAGGGGGGCCACGTCGTTAAAGACGTCATCCCCCCCCGAATCGTTGCACACCTTTTTTCTTGTCGGATGTCAGGAGCGGGTCAGCGCACCGTCCACGTTCCATCCACGCACATCTGTTCCACGCGTGGAACGCTCAGCGGCCTCCCGTCGCCGGCTTCACCTGTCCGCGATGACAGGTGGTGCAGGTGACCTGCGGCCGCTCGCTCCGGAGGTGGGGCACCGCGGGCAGGAGCGAGTCGGAGATCCGGCGCGTCATCGCCATCATGTCGCGGGCGACCTGTTTCCGGTCATTCTGCTCGCTGGCGTAATCGCCGCTCACGTGGCAGTGGGTGCAGTCGACGCCGAGGGCGGGGGAGAAGCCGTCCTTCATCACGGTGAGGAGCCGCCCCGCCGGCATCTGGGAAAAGACCTTGATGTTCTTGAAGACCTGCCCCGCCGGTTCGTTCTCGCGGCCGCTGATGGTCGCGAGGGCGGCACGGTACAGCGAATCCCGCTTGCGGAGGATCGAGTCCGCGACCCCGGCCTGTGGGCTGGTGGCTGTGGGCGGTGGGCGCGAGGGGCGAAGCCCCGAGTAGTTGTCGCTCGAGATGAGCCAGCGGCCGTCGCGCTGCCGGGTCCAGACCACGGTGAACTTCCCGCCGCGCGGCAAGGTGGCCGGATCGCTCCCGGCCGGGCCCATATGGTAGTAGCCGAGCTCGGTGACGGTGTTCTGCTGGTACTGGCGTTCGACGATCTCGAAGGTCACCACCGGTCCCGGACCGCTCTGCGCCAGGAGGAAGCGGGCGAAGGTGGCGCGGATGGAGTCGCGGCCCCGGATCACCTCCTGGTCCGGCGCCAGGTAGATGGCGTCGGGGGCGTAGACCGCGGCCACCGTGTCGGGCCACCGGTTGGCGTACGCCTTGGAGAACTGCGCGTACTGGGCGGTGAGGGCGCGCGCGATGCGGGTGGTATCCTGCGCGGAGAGGCGCAGGGGCGCAGAGACGCAGAGGAGGAGGACGAGCCCGGACACGATGCGGCGCATAGGACCTCGGAGGGGGTGGGTCAGCGGCCGTTGTCGAAGAGGAAGGTGATCCCGGCGTGGACCGACGGCGGGACCACCTGCGTGTGATCGTAGTGCGGGTACCGCTCCACCTTCCAACGCAGGGACCGCGGTGCGGAGCGACGGAGCAGGGTCTCGAGGTGATCGATCCCTTCCTGGTAGCCGCGGGCCTCATTCCCCACCGAAACGTAGAGCCCGCGGTCGCCGAGCGCGGGGAGCTTGGTGCGCAGGGAGGCCAGGACGACCTCACGCCCCCAGGGAATGGTGGGGCTGATCGCCACGTAGCGCTCGAAGAGTTCGGGCTTGGTGGCAAGGGCGTGGAGGACGAACAGCCCCGCGAGGGAGTGTCCTACGATGGTCCGGTAGCGGGTCACCGGGTACCGCTCCTCGATGACGGGGAAGACCTCGGTCTCGAGGAAGCGGAGGAACCGATCTGCCTGGCCAGCCGTGGGGAAGTTGTCGAGGCGCGTGGAGTCGAGCACCGGGGTGAAGTCGCGACCCCGGGCCTGGGAACTCCGGCTGGTGATCCCGACGACGACGACCTTCGGCGGGACCTGCATCATCACCCGGAAATCGGTCTCCCCGGAGGTGATCGGGAAGAGGGCGTGCCCGTCCAGGACGTAAATGACGTCGAACCGTTCCCCGCCATTCGGGTTCGGCGGGAGATGGATCCAGATCTCCCGATCTTCCCCCAGCACCGCGGAACGGATGCCGATGCGCTCCTCCCGGGAGGGGATGGGGGTGGAGGGAGACGCTTGGGCGTCGCAGGGGCGCAGGGGCGCAGCGGCGCAGAGCAGGAGTGCAGTGACCGACCGGAAGAGCATGGGGAGGAAGGTGGGGGATGGGGCACTACCGCCGGCGGGGAGCCAGAGTTTCCCGGACGGATCGGTCCCCACTGCGTCCCTACGCCCCTGCGACCCTACCTCCCTTTACATCCATCCATCCGGATATTAGGATTAATGCGTGTCCACCCCGGCCCTTCTCGACCATCTGGCAGCCCTGACCGACCCGGTCCGCTGTCGCCTCTTGCTGTTGCTGGAAGAAGAGGAAGCGATGGTGGCGGAGCTCTGTACCGCCCTCCAGCTTCCCCAGTCCACGATCTCCCGGCACCTCAAGCTCCTGGCCGATGAGGGGTGGGTCTCGAGCCGTGCGGAGGGGACGAGCCGGTGGTACCGGATGGCGGTCGAGGGGATGCCGGACGGGTCGGCCCAGCTCTGGGCGGTGGTGCGGGGGGACGTGGCGGCGAGCCCTGAGGCCCGCGAGGACCTGCGGCGCCACAAGGCGACGGTCGCCCGCCGGCGTTCGCGGAGCCAGGAGTTCTTCGAGTCCTCGGCCGGCCGCTGGGATGATGTCCGGAGCCAGCTCTTCGGCGATCGCGCCGACCTCGTCGCCTTCCTCTCCCTGCTCGACGAGCGGTGGACGGTGGGGGACCTGGGGTGCGGCACCGGGCAGGTGAGCGCGCACATCGCCCCCTTCGTGAAGCAGGTGATCGCGGTCGACGAGTCGGACGCGATGCTCGCCGAAGCGAAGTTCCGGCTCCGGGGCACCCCCAACGTCGACCTCCGCCAGGGGTCGCTGGAGCAGCTCCCGCTCCTGGGGGGCTCCCTGGACGCGGCGTTCCTCTTCCTGGTGCTGCACCATATGGCGGAGCCCGGGGCCGCGATCCGCGAGGCGGCGCGCACCCTCCGGCCGGGCGGCAAGCTGATGGTCGTCGAAATGCAGCCGCACGCGCGCGCCGAGTACCAGCGCACGATGGGCCACCGGTGGCTCGGCTTCGAGGAGGGGTTGATGCGGAAGTGGTTCGACGCCGCGGGACTCGACCGGTTCCGCACCGTGCCGCTGCCGCCGGATCCGGTGGCCAAAGGCCCGACCCTCTTCGTCGCCACGGGGATCCACTCGGTATGATGGCCCTGATCGCACTTGTCAGCTGGGTGGTCGTGCGCCGACGTCGCTGAGCACCCAGCACTCGCACTCGCACTCGCACTCAGCACTCGCACCCAGCACGCGCACTCAACACTCGCACTCAGCACCTCAACCTGGAAGCAACCATGAGCACCGCCGTCGCAGGCTCCCAGCATCCCTTTGCCGCCGCCAAGGCCGCGGGGCGCGAGCCGTTCAAGGTCAAGGACCTTTCCCTCGCCGAGTTCGGCCGGAATGAGATCCGCCTCGCCGAGTACGAGATGCCGGGGCTGATGGCACTCCGCGCCGAGTACAAGGGGAAGAAGCCGCTCAAGGGGGCGAAGATCATGGGCTCGCTGCACATGACGGTGCAGACCGCCGTGCTCATCGAGACCCTGGCCGAGCTCGGCGCCGACGTGCGCTGGGTGAGCTGCAACATCTTCAGCACCCAGGACCACGCCGCCGCCGCGGTGGTGGTGGGGCGCGACGGCTCGGTGCAGGACCCGCGCGGGATCCCGGTCTTCGCCTGGAAGGGGGAGACCCTCCCCGAGTACTGGTGGTGCACCGACCAGGCCCTGATGTGGCCGGACGGCTCGGGCCCGAACCTCCTCCTCGACGACGGCGGCGACGCCACCCTCCTGGTGCACAAGGGGGCGGAATATGAGAAGGCGGGGAAGATCCCGGCGTTCGACGAAAAGAACGACCCCGAGGAGTGGGGCGTCATCCTCGAGCTGATCAACGCCGAGGCGAAGAAGCACCCGGGGCGGTGGACCAAGGTGATCGCCGACCTGAAGGGCGTGTCCGAGGAGACCACCACCGGCGTGCACCGGCTCTACGAGATGATGGCGGCCGGCACCCTCGCCTTCCCGGCGATCAACGTCAACGACTCGGTCACCAAGTCGAAGTTCGACAACCTCTACGGCTGCCGGCACTCGCTCACCGACGGCATCCTCCGCGCCAGCGACGTGATGCTCGCCGGCAAGGTGGCCGTGGTCCTCGGCTACGGCGACGTGGGCAAGGGGTGCGCGCAGGCGTTCCGCGGGCAGGGGGCGCGGGTGGTGATCGCGGAGATCGACCCGATCTGCGCGCTGCAGGCGGCGATGGAGGGGTACCAGGTCACCACGCTGGACGAGGTGGTGCGGACCGCCGACCTCTTCATCACGGCGACGGGGAACAAGAACATCATCACCGTCGAGCACATGAAGCTGATGAAGGACAAGGCGATCGTCGGCAACATCGGCCACTTCGACAATGAGATCGACATGGCCGGGCTCAAGAAGCAGGGGATCACCCGGATCACCATCAAGCCGCAGTACGACGAGTTCGTCTTCCCCGACGGGCACTCGGTGATGATCCTGGCCGAGGGGCGGCTCCTCAACCTCGGCTGCGCCACCGGCCACCCGAGCTTCGTGATGAGCTGCTCGTTCTCGAACCAGGTGGTGGCCCAGATCGACCTGCACCTCGCCGCGCAGGGGAAGGAGACCGTCTCCGGCACCAAGTACACCGAGAAGAAGGTCTACACCCTCCCGAAGAAGCTCGACGAGAAGGTGGCGCGGCTCCACCTCGACAAGCTCGGCGTGAAGCTGACCAAGCTGTCGCCGGAGCAGGCGGCGTACATCGGCGTGAGCGTGGACGGGCCGTACAAGCCGGAGCACTACAGGTACTAGACGCTCGGACGCTCAGGCGCTCAGGTACTAGACGCTCGGACGCTCAGACGCTCAGGTACTAGACGCTCAGACGCTCAGGTATGCTGTTGACAGAACGGCGCTCCCAGATCGGGGGCGCCGCTTCTACGTCGTTCCTGAGCGTCTGAGCGTCTGAGCGTCTGAGCGCCTGTCGACCGTCAGCCGTCCTTCTTCCACTCCCCCGCGTGCTCCTCCAGGTACGCCTTGAGGAGCTTCATGTGGTCGTCCTGGAAGTCGGCCCAGGCGGCGTCGAACTCCTTGAAGGCGCGGCGCTCGCGACCGGTGAAGTCCTCGATGATCGCCAGCCGTTCGTCCTGGTCGGAGGGGACCTCTTCGGGGAAGACCCCGAAGAGCATCTCCAGCAGTTCGTAGGTGTGGTCGGCGCGGATCGCCTTCAGCGCTTCGAGGGTCTGGTAGGGATAGTTCCCCGAGATCTCCTCGAACCACTTCCGGATCCCCACCGCGTCGGTCTCCCGCACCAGCCAGTCGATGCAGTGCGCCACCCGCTCCGGCTTGGAGAGGGCGTCGAGCCCCAACCGCTCGTAGCGGGGGAACACCGTGTCGTTGACCAGGGTCCAGAACTTCTCGTGGTCGTTCTGGGCCACGATCTGCGCCAGCTCAGGCGGGAGCGCGGGACGGTTGGCGGCCTTTGCGGCCCCCTTCCCCCCCTTCGCGGGTGATGCGCTCGTCTTGCCGCCTTTATTCGTCGCCATAGTCGAAAGTTCCCTCGTTCGAAGCCAATACTGTCACGAGGAAGTTCGGCTCGCAAGTCCACCCCGCCACCGCCAGAACCAGAAGACCGGGACCCCGAGGAGGAGGAGCCCGGCGCCGATCAGGGCGTTCTCGGCGTCGTTCCGGATGGAGCCGTAGACCACGTACGCCGAGGCGGCCACGAAGAGCCAGACCGCGACCGGCGCGGCCGGGGCGCGGTAGCCCTCGGGGGCGGGGCGCTTCCGGAGGACGAGGAGGGTGAGGGCGGTGGTGCCGAAGAAGATCCAGTCGGCGAAGGTGACGTAGTCGAGGAGCTGGCCATAGCTCTTGGTGAAGAGCAGCGCCACAGCCCAGAGCCCCTGGAATCCGATGGCCATCAGGGGGGTCCCGGTGCGGGGGGAGATGCGGGCGAAGCTCTGGAAGAAGAGCCCGTCGGCCGCCATCGCCTGGTACACGCGCGGGGAGACGAGGATCACCAGGTCGAGGAACCCGAAGGTCGAGATCACGATCCCCGCGGTGATGAAGGTGCGGCCCCAGTTGCCGAGGGTGAGCGCCATCGTGTCGCTGGCGGGGGCGGTGCTCGCCGCGAGCCCGGCGTGTCCGAGGGTGTTGAGGTACGCCCCGTTGGCGAGGACGTACACCGCCACCACGATGACGACCCCGAGGATGAGCGCCCGCGGCAGGGTCTTCTCCGGCTCGCGGATCTCCTCGGCCACGAAGTTGGTCTGCTGCCACCCGCCGTAGGAGAAGAGGATGGGGACCAGGGCGTTGGCGAAGAGGAGGTAGATCGGCCCCTCGGGGATCTCGGGGACCGGATAGCTGGTCGCGGCGAGGAGCTCCGGACCTCCCAGCAAGAGACCGGCCCCGATCAGGATGACCAGGGCCGCGAGCTTGAGGACGGTGAGGATGTTGAGGGTCCACGAGGCCGGACGGACCCCCGCCATGTTGAGGGCCGAGAGGGCGATGAGCGCCGCCGCGGCGATGACCGGGATGTACGCCACCGGGTACCCGGTGAGGGCCTGGAGGTAGTTGGCGAAGGTCATCGCCACCGCCGCCGCGGCCCCCGTCGCCATGATGAGGAGGAGGGCCCACCCATACAGGAAGCCGGGGAGGGGGCCGAATGCCTCGCGCAGGTAGGCGTACCCGCCACCGACCCGCGGCAGCCGCTGGCCCAGCTCGGCGAAGATCACGGCGCCGAGGAGCGCGATGACCCCGCCCGTCGCCCAGGCGGCGAGCACCCACCCTCCGGTCGGGAGGCGCTGAGCGACGATGCTGGGGTTGAGGAAGATCCCCGTGCCGATGATGCCGCCGACGACCGACATCGTCGCCGAGAAGAGCCCGAGTTCCCGCCGGTATGTGCTCACTCGGCGGCGGTGGTGCTGCTGGATTCGCGTCGCTCCCGCATGTCGCAGTGCTCCGCGACCACGGTGACGTGGTTGGTGCCGGTCTTGAGCCGCGCCAGGCGCTGACCGAGCAGGTTGGTGGAGCGCTCCTTGAGCCCGGTCCAGAGGGGCTCGACGTCGTACCAGGTGAGGCCGTTGAGCCCCGGATACTTCTTCACGTGTTCGGGCTTGACGCGTGCTTGAAAGGCCATTGCAAAGCTCCGGTCAGGCGGGGAGTTGTCCCCGGAACATGAAATAGACGGCTCCGAGGAGGCAGAGCCCCGCCCAGAGGAAGTCGAGTTTGACGGGTTGCTTCATATACAGCACTGCGAACGGCAGGAAGACCGCGAGCGTGATGACTTCCTGCAGCACCTTGAGCTGCGCCAGGGAGAGCGTCCCGAAGCCGATCCGGTTGGCCGGCACCTGGAGGCAGTACTCGAAGAAGGCGATCCCCCAGCTCACCAGGATGGCGATCCAGAGCGGCTTGGCCGACTGGTGCTTCAGGTGGCCGTACCAGGCGAACGTCATGAAGACGTTGGACCCGACGAGGAGCAGGATGGTGCGGAACAGGGCGGGGGTCATGGGGTGCTGGGTGCGTGGTGCTGAGTGCGTGCGAGGTGCTGGGTGCTTGGAAGCGGTCGTTGATGGTCGGTACACAGAGCCGGAGCTTCCAAGTACCAACAACGTATGACCTGCCCCGATCGACCTACCGGTCCCGCAGTCCCCGCGCCTTCCTCAACGCGAGCCCCGCGACGATCACCAACAGCACGACCGGCCCCAGCAGCCACCACTCGCGGCGGAGCCACCAGAGGTAGCCGAACTCGGCCGCCCCTAGAGTGCAAAGGATGCCGGAGGTGCGCCAGAGGCGGTAGAGGCGGGTCGAGGGGGTCATCGCGGGGAAGGGCGCGGGGTGTTCGCGGCGGGGCGCCGGGCCGGGGAGGCCGGTGCGCGCCGGGGCTTGGGGGGTCCCACTAATCTTACCCCGGCGGGGGTGAGCTGGACCAGCGCCCCGACCGGGATCTCGACGAAGAGGTCGCGGCCTCCGTTGGCGAGGACGTGATACTTGTCGCCGACCACCCGGAGCGCGGGGCCGAGGATCGCCTCGGGGATCAGGAACCCGGCGACGTACGCCGAATCGAGGTGGAAGCGGATGGCGTGGGAGGCCGGGCGGTCGAGGGAGATGATCGCCTCGATCGGGGTCGAGGGGTCGAGCATCGACAAGAGCGACGCCAGGTTGGCGCGCGCCTCGGCGGGGATGTCGCGCAGCTGGCCGTGGACCCGGAGATGGGTGGAGTCGATGACGACGCGGAGCCCCATCTCGGGGATCGGCTTCACGCCGAGTCGGGCCATGAGGTACGCGGTCCAGTCGCCGGCGTTGATGAGGGCCGAGTCGCGGGTCCTCGTGACGAAGGCCGAATCGACCGTCCCGGCGGCGCGGATCACCCCGGCATTGGTCATCAGGGCGCCGGTCGTATCCGACGCCACGGCCGCCTGGGTGAGCAGGAGCGCGGTGAGTGCGAATGTCATCGGGGAATCATACACCAGGGATGGTCGGGGTTCGAGCGCGGCGGACCCGGGGCGCGGAAACCCCGAAGCCCCTGATCGCAACAGAGGACGGTGTCCGTGAAGGACGAGGGCCCCACCGTCGCCCTGACGGAATGTGCTTCAGGTCGAGGGGGTGTTCACCCCCGATCGACCGGGGGTCTCGGGGTTTCCGCGCCGCTCTTCCCTTCACGGGTCGAGAGCTATCTTCCACTCCCCCGCACCCATCGCACTCGAGCACCGTTTGCCGCGCGCCCTTTCGCTGATCATCCCCGAAGGCCTCGTCGTCCTCGCCGCCGCGCTGCTGGTGCGCTTCGGGGGCGCGGTGGAGGGGTACGCCCAGGTGGCGGAGTGGCTCCCCCCGATGCTGCTCCTCGCCGGCGCCGGGATCGGCTGGCGCTACCGTCGCGGGCGCACCTTGAGCGCGTTGGTGTTCCTCGCGGTGGTGTGGGCGTGGGTGCTGGGCGGGGCTCCCTTCGAACTCCGGATGGGCCTCGCCGCCGCCGCCGCGGTGGTCTTCATCACCGTCGGTGTCAGCCGCGAGCGGGGGTTCGGCGGGCCGTACACCTGGGCGCTGGTGGCCGGCCTCCTGCTCCTTGCGACGTGGGTCGGACTCATCGTCACGGGGTATCCCACGCGCGCGGCGCCTCCGGTCGCCGGGCCGTTTCGTTGGACCGGATTGCCCGAGCCCGAGGCGATCGCCCTCCTCATCCCCGTGATCGTGTTGATGGTGACGAGCGTGATCCGCGCCGACGGCCTGGCGCAAGGCGCGCTCTGGGCCACCGTGGCGCTCTGGGGGGCGCTGGTGATCGAGGACCGCGCCGGGGCGCTGGTCCTCGTGGCCGGCGGTGCCGGTGCCGTGGTCACCGGCACCCTCGAGTCGATCTTCTCCGCCGCCTATCGCGACGCGCTCACGGGCCTCCCGTCGCGGCGCGCGCTCGATGAACGGCTGGCCGCGCTCCCCGCCGGGTCGGTGGTCGCGATGGTGGACGTCGATCACTTCAAGCAGTTCAACGACACCCACGGACACGAGACCGGCGACCAGGTGCTCCGGATGGTGGCGTGGCGGCTGGCGGAGGTGCGGGACGGCGAAGCGTACCGCTACGGCGGGGAGGAGTTCACGCTGATCTTCCAGGGGCTCTCCCTCAAGGAAGCGCTCGCCCGTCTCGACGCGGGACGCGCGGCGGTCGCCGAGAACCGCTTCACCGTCCGTGCCTCCGACCGTCCGCGCGGCAAGGGGGGGAAGACGAAGCGCGCCCGTGACATCGTGCGGCACGGGCTGGCGGTGACGGTCTCCATCGGGGCGGCGGTGCGGGGGGAGGGCGAAGCCCCCGCCGCGGTCATCCGGCGGGCGGACGAAGCGCTGTACGCCGCGAAGGAAGCGGGTCGCGACCGGGTGTTGGCGGCGAAAGGGTAGAGGTGCTGTCCGGTGCCGGCGGAGGGGGCTCCTCCTCCGGGCGGCCGATGGAGTCGGTGGTGACCGGGACCGGCGGCGTCGGTTCCGGTGTTTCGTTGGTGTCCGCCACGACCTCGGGTCCGAAGTCGGTGTCGACCGGGATCCGCACCCCGCCGCCGCCGATCACGCGGAAGAGCTGCCACTGGGCCGCGCGCGCCCGCCGCGTCCGCCCCCCGTTGAAGAAGGTGACGACGATGTAGGTCCCCTCCCGCCGCCCGAGGTACCCGGCGAGCGAGGAGACCCCCGAGAGGGTCCCCGTCTTGGCGCGCACCACACCCGCCTCCGGGAAGCCGCCGCGCAGCCGCGCGAGGGTCCCCGCGCCGTTGGCGGGGAGCAGGAAGGGGAACCGCTCGGTGTTGGTCCGGGTGGGGATGCGCGCGAGGTAGGTGGCCATCAGCCGCGGGGTGACGCGGTCGTCGTGCGAGAGTCCGCTCCCATCACGGAGCCGGATGCCGCTGCTGGCCCCGGTGACCTCGGCGACGTGCGCCTCCAGCGACTCGGCCGGTGCCTCCCACCCGGCGGCCCAGTGCAGCAGCAGCTCGGCCCCGATGTTGAGGCTGCGGCGGTTCACCATCGCCACGATCGAGTCGAGTCGCGGGGAGCTCACCTCCGCCAGCACCAGGGCCCGAGCCGAAGCGGTCGGCACCATCGATGGTGCCTCGCGCTCCCACTGGATCCCCGCCTGCGACAGCACCGCTGCCCACGCGACCTCCATCGCCTTCCGCGGGTCGGCCACGGCGCCGCGGACGTGGCGCATCCCCGCGCGGTGGCCGGTCCACCCGCGCAGCGCGACACGGCCGTCGCGGAGCGGGACGAGGCGGAGCCGGCTCCCCCGGCCCGACCGCGTGGTCGCCTCGTTGACGATGATCTCCCTGATCCCGAAGGGGGCGTCGCGCGAGATGCGGGGCTTCGCCCCGATCCGCGTTCCCGGCATCACCAGCAGCTCCACGATGTTCTCGTGCAGCGTCACGGGGCCGATCAGCGGGGCGTAGATGCTCCCCCAGTTGGCCAGCCGCCACGAGGAGGGGAAGCTGGCGGTGGCCTCACGCGCCTCGGCGGTGGTGAGGAACATCGGACCCGAGAGGGTGCGGATCCCCTGCGCGGCGAGCTGGGCGGCAAGGTCGTAGAGCCGGGGGCCCATCCCCTGCGGGTCCTCGAGGGTCGGGTCGCCGTTCAACTGCATCTGCCAGGTCCCGATCCAGCGGCCGCTCGCGGAGTCGAGGGTCCCCACGCCGAGGACGCGGGTCTGCCGCGTGAAGTCGCCGCCGAGCTCGGCGAGGGCGTACGCGGTGCTGAAGATCTTGACCGTGGAGGCGGGGATCATCGCCCGGTCGGCGTTCCGCCCCCAGAGGAGGTTGCCGCGCTCGTCGGTGATCGCGATCCCCCACCCGGCGCCGGTGCGGCGGACGGTGGTGCTGTACCAGCTGTCCACCTTCTTCTTGAGCGCCGGGGGGAGCGTCGGCGCCGCGCTCACCGAAGGGGGACGGGACACCTGCGCCGCGAGGGAGGGACCGACCAGCGGTGCGGCCGAGGCCACGAGGGACGTTGCAAGCGCGAAACGATTCATCACGCCGAATTATATGAATGACTCGGCGCGAGGTGCACCCTTCAACGCGTCAAGTGCGTGTATCGGAAGTCAACGGCGCGGATCGAGAGTCTGGAGCAGGGCGGAGGGTCCGCTTGGTGGCGAGGACCACAGATCAGGAACCCACGAAGGCAGGAACCCGGGAGAAATGCCAGTTGTGGCCCCAAGGTGAGATCTCCTATCGAGACCGCAATGCCGCGCTCTTGGGTTCCTGAACTTCCCGGGTTCCTGCTCCGCAGTCCCGTCCACCGAGCGAGCTCACGCGAAAGCAGAAGGGCCCGCCTCATCGCGCGAGCCCTCTGTGAGATCCCTCGTCGCCGCGCGACCCGGGATGACCTTCGGCCCCTCGGGCCTCAGGTCACTTCCCGAACAGCAGCGTCTTCGCGATGGTCTGCAGCTGCATGTTGCTGGTCCCTTCGTAGATCGTGCCGATCTTCGCGTCGCGGTAGAACTTCTCCACCGGGTACTCGCGGGTGTAGCCGTTCCCGCCGAAGAACTCCACGCACTGCGAGGTGACCCGCTCCGCCACCTGCGAGCTCAGCAGCTTCGCCATCGCCGCGTGGGTGGTGAAGGGGAGCCCGGCGTCCTTGCGGCGCGCCGCGTCGTACACGAGGAGCCGCGCGGCGTGCAGCTCCACCGCGCACTGCGCGAACTGGAACTGGATCCCCTGGTTCTCCGCCAGCGCCTTGCCGAACTGCTTCCGCTCCTTGATGTAGGCGGCCCCCGCGTCCAGCGCCCCCTGCGCCACCCCGATCATCTGGGCGCCGATCCCGATCCGCCCCTCATTCAGCGTCTCGATCGCGGACTTGTACCCCTTGCCCACCTCGCCCAGCACGTCCCGGTCGGCCACGAAGCAGTCCTCGAAGATCAGCTCCGTCGTGCTGGAGGCACGGATGCCGAGCTTGTTCTCCTTCTTGCCGACCGTGAAGCCCGGGGTGTTGCGCTCCACCAGGAACGCGGTGATCCCCTTGTACCCCTTGGTGAAGTCGGTGTTCGCGAAGACCAGGAAGATCCCCGCCTCGGCGCCGTTGGTGATCCAGAGCTTCTGGCCGGAGAGCTTCCACCCGCCGTCCGCCTTCACCGCCTTGCACTGGAGCGCGAAGGCGTCGGACCCGCTCCCCGACTCGGAGAGTGCGAATGCGGCGAGCAGGTCGGTGCAGAGGCGCGGGAAGAGCCGGGCCTTCTGCTCCTCGTTGCCCCACTTGCCGAGGGCGTTGTTGAAGAGGGTGTTGTGGACGTCGACGTAGATCGCCGCGGAAGCGTCCACCCGCGCGAGCTCCTCGATGGCGAGCGCCGCGAGCAGGATGGAGCCGCCGGCGCCGCCGTACTGCTCCGGCACCTCGATCCCCATCAGCCCCATCTCGAAGAACTGCTTGATGATCTCGGGACGGAACTTGGCCGCCTCGTCCATCGCGTGGACGTGGGGCTTGATCTCCGACTCGGCGAACTCCCGCACCGTGGCGCGGAAGAGCTCCTCCTCCTCGGAGAGCTGGCTGACCCCGACCGGGGCGGTGGTGGTGCTGGTCATACGGTGCTCCGAACGTGAAAAAAGGGCCCAGAATCTGGCCCCTAAGATAATGCCGGGTGGACGCCCGGGCGAACCAGACGCTCAAGACGCTCGAGGGGTCCGGACGAAGGCCCCTTGAGCGTCTCGAGCGTCTGTCACCTGAGCACCTCCAGCACCACCGGCACCTTCCCCAGCGGCGCGCTGATCTGCGCCCCCTGCACCCGGTCCCGCACCCCGACGAGCATTTCGCGGCAGATCGCCACCCCCTCGTCGAGGGCCGCCTCCTTCCCCTTCGTCGATGCGGTCCGCATCCGCGCCAGCACCGCTTCCGGCACCGTGACGCCTGGGACCTCGTTGGCGAGGAACTCCGCGTTCCGGAGCGACACCAGCGGCCAGAGCCCGGCGACCACGGGGACCTTCCACTGCTCGGTGCGCTTCAGGAAGTGGTCGATCTGCGCCAGGTCGAACACCGGCTGGGTGACGATGAACTCCGCCCCGGCGTCGAGTTTCCAGTGCAGCCGCTTGAGCTCCCGCTCCAGGTCGGGCGCGGTGGGGTTGGCCCCCACGCCGATCACGAACTTCGTGGTCTTCCCGAGCGCGTTGCCGCCGGGATCGAGCCCGCGGTTGAGCCGCGACACCAGGTTGGTGAGCCCGATGCTGTCGATGTCGAAGACCGCCGTGGCATCGGGGTAGGGCCCCATCTTCGGCGGGTCGCCGGTAATGAGGAGGAGGTTCCGGAGCCCCGCCGCCGCCGCGCCGAGGAGGTCGCTCAGCATGCCGAGGAGGTTCCGGTCGCGGCAGGCATAGTGCACCACCGATTCGATCCCCACCTGCTGCTCGATCATCAGCCCCGACAGCAGCGACCCCATCCGGCTCTGCGCCCGGGGGCCATCGGGAACATTCACGGCGTCGACCCCCGCCGCCTTGAGGGCGCGGCACTGCGCGAACATCGGCTCCGGGTCGATCCCCTTGGGCGGGGTGATCTCCACCGTCGTGATGAACGCCCCCGCGGCGAGCTTGGCCCCGAGCTTGGAACGCTCGGCGAGCGGCGCCGCCGGCAGTGGCTCGCTCTCGCTCACCTCCACGGCCACCAGGTGCTGGCGCGGCGATACGCTCGCCACGAACTGCGAGATCGCCCGGATGTGCTCCGGCGTCGTCCCGCAGCACCCGCCCACGAAGGTGGCCCCCGCCTCCGCCAGCCGCTTGGCGTAGGTGCCGAGGTATTCGGGGCTCGCCATGTAGATCTTGCGGTCGCCGACGTCGCGGGGGAGCCCGGCGTTGGGCTGGGCCGCGAGGGGGAGCTTCACCACCTTGGCGAGCTGTTCCACCACCTCGAGGATCCCGGCGGGGCCCACCGAGCAATTCACGCCGACGACATCGACCCCCATCGCCGCCAGCATCGGTCCCCAGGTCTCGGCGTCGGAGCCGTAGGCGGTGCGGCCATCGGTGCCGACGGTCATCTGCGCGATGATGGGGAGGTCGCTTCGAGCGCGGACCGCCTTCACCGCCGCTTCGATCTCGTGCACGTCGGCGAAGGTCTCGAGGCAGAAGCCGTCGACCCCCCCCTGCAGGAGCCCGTCGACCTGGCGCGCGAAGGCGGCTTCCGCCTCGTCGATCCCGAGCTCCCCGAACGGCTCCACCCGGACGCCGAGGGGGCCGATGGCGCCGAGGACCGCGACGCGGTCGCGCCCGGCATCGCGCGCCAGGCGTGCGGCGGCGGCGTTGATCGCCTCGGTCTCGTCCGCGAGCCCGTACTGCGCCAGCTTGAGGGGGTTGGCGCCGAAGGTGTTGGTCTCGAGCAGCTCCGCGCCCGCCTTCACGTAGTCGCGATGGATGTCGCGGACCAGTTCCGGGGCCTTGAGGCAGAGCTCGTCGTAGCAGACGTTGAGGAACGCCCCCTTGGCGTAGAGCATCGTGCCCATCGCGCCGTCGATGACGTGGACGCGGCCGTCGTGCAGGAGTCTGCGGAGATCTGTGGTCATTGTCTATTGGCCGGGAGTTCGGAGTTTGGAGGGGGGCAATGATGGATCTCCTCCTGCACCCCTCCCCACTCCCGACTCCTAGCTCCTCTCATACCCGAGGTTCGGCGCCAGCCAGCGCTCCGTTTCCGCCACCGTCCATCCCTTCCGCGCCGCGTAGTCTTCGACCTGGTCGCGGCCGATCTTCCCGATCCCGAAATACTGCGATTCCGGCCGCCAGAAGTACCACCCGCTCACCGCCGCGGTCGGGAGCATGGCACAGCTCTCCGTCAGCGTCATCCCCGCCGCCCGCTCGGCGTCGAGGAGCTTCCAGAGTGTGCGCTTCTCGGTGTGGTCGGGGCAGGCGGGGTAGCCGGGGGCGGGACGGATCCCCTGGTACGCCTCGTGGATCAGCGCCTCGTTGTCGAGCCGCTCCCCCTTCGCGTACCCCCAGTACTGGGTGCGCACCTTCTCGTGCACCCGTTCGGCCAGTGCCTCGGCGAGCCGGTCGGCGAGCGCTTTCGCCATGATGGCGCCGTAGTCGTCGTGCTTCGCCTCGCACTCGGCGACGATCGGATCGAGGCCGTGACCCGTCGTCACCGCGAAGGCGCCGAGGTAGTCGTCCGCGGGAGCGACCAGGTCGGCGAGGGAGTAGTGCGGCCGGTCGTGGGAGCGCTGCCCCTGCTGGCGGAGGAAGTGGAGCGTCGTGGTGGGATGCGCCGGCGAGTGCGGACGCGCATCGGTGAGGACCACATCGTCTCCCTTCCGAGCGGCCGGGAAGAACCCGACCACCGCGCGAGCGCGGAGGAGCTTCTCCTTCACGATCCGATCCAGGAGCGTCCGCGCGTCCGTGAACAGTTCACGGGCCTCCGGGCGTTCCAGGATCTTCGGGTAGCTCCCCTTCAGCTCCCACGCCTGGAAGAACGGGGTCCAGTCGATCCGGTCGATCAGGTCCTCGAGGGGCCAGTCGAAGGAGCGGGCGCCGAGCCAGGCGGGGCGGGGTGCCGGGGTGGGGTCGATCGCGAGGGCGTTCGTGCGCGCGTCGGCGATCGGCGTGAGGTCTCGCTCTCCTTCGCCGGCGCGCTCGATGCGGATCCGCTCATAGTCCTCCGCCACTTTCGCGGCGAACCCGGCGCGCTGGTCGTCGCTGAGGAGTGCCGTCGCGGCGGGAACGGCGCGCGAGGCATCGGTGATGTGCACCACCGGCGCCGAGTACTTGGGGGCGATGCGGAGCGCGGTGTGGGCGCGGCTGGTGGTGGCCCCGCCGATCAGGAGGGGGAGGGCCATCCCCTCGCGCTCCAGCTCGCTCGCCACGAAGCTCATCTCTTCCAGCGACGGGGTGATGAGCCCCGAGAGGCCGATCAGGTCGGCCTTGTGCTCGCGCGCCGCGGCGATGATCCGGTCGCAGGAGACCATCACGCCGAGGTCCACCGTCTCGAAGTTGTTGCACTGGAGGACCACGCCCACGATGTTCTTGCCGATGTCGTGCACATCCCCCTTCACGGTGGCGAGCACGATCTTCCCGGCCGAGCGCTGGTCCCCGGCGAGCGCCTTCTCCGCCTCGATGAAGGGCACCAGGTGGGCGACCGCCTTCTTCATCACGCGCGCGCTCTTCACCACCTGGGGGAGGAACATCTTCCCGGCGCCGAAGAGGTCGCCGACCACCCCCATCCCGTCCATCAGCGGCCCTTCGATCACGTCGAGGGGGCGCCGGGCCTGCTGGCGCGCCTCCTCGGTGTCGGCGACCACGAACTCGTCGATCCCGTGCACCAGCGCGTAGGAGAGCCGGTCGTGCACCGGCTTGGCGCGCCACTCGGCCGCCGCCTTGGCACCGCCGCCCGCCTGCGCCTTGGCCCCCGCGGCGATCGCCATCAGCCGCTCGGTGGCATCGGGACGGCGGTCGAGGACCAGGTCCTCCACCCGTTCGCGGAGCTCGGGGTCGATGTCCTCGTAGATCGGCAGGGCCCCCGCGTTCACGATCCCCATGTCCATCCCCGCGCGGATGGCGTGGTAGAGGAACACGGCGTGGATCGCCTCACGCAGCGGGTCGTTGCCGCGGAAGGAGAACGAGAGGTTGGAGAGCCCGCCACTGACCCGCGCCCCCGGGAGCTCCGCCTTGATCCGCCGCGTCGCCGCGAGGTAGGCCAGGCCGTACCCGGCGTGCTCCTCGATGCCGGTGCCGATGGCGAAGATGTTGGGGTCGATGATGATGTCGTCGGGGAGCATCCCGACCTTGTCCACCAGGAGCCGGTAGGCGCGGGTGGCGATCTCCACCTTCCGCTCCACCGAGTCGGCCTGCCCCCGCTCGTCGAACGCCATCACGATCACCGACGCGCCGTAGCGCCGCGCCAGCGTCGCCTGCCGCAGGAACTCCCCCTCGCCTTCCTTGAGGGAGATGGAGTTCACGACCGCCTTCCCCTGCCAGTTCTGGAGCCCCGCCTCGATCACGCTCCACTTCGAGGAGTCGATCACCACCGGCACCTTGGAGATGTCGGGCTCGGCGGCAAGGAGGCGGAGGAACCGGGTCATCGCCGCGGCACCGTCGAGCAGTGCTTCGTCGAAGTTGAGGTCGAGCATCTGCGCGCCGGTCTCCACCTGCTGCCGCGCGACCGCCACCGCCTCGGCGTACTTGCCGTCGAGGACGAGCTTCGCGAAGCGGCGGGAGCCGGTGACGTTGCACCGCTCGCCGATGTTGACGAAGAGGGTATCGGGGCCGACGGTGAGGGGCTCGAGGCCGGAAAGGCGGAGGCGCGGGGCGGGGTGCGCCGGCGCGCGCGGCTTCACGCCGCGGACCGCCTCGGCGATGGCGCGGATGTGGTCGGGGGTGGTGCCGCAGCAGCCGCCCACCACATTCAAGAGCCCCTCGTCCGCGAAGTGGCGGATGATCCCCGCCATCGAGGCGGGGGTCTCGTCGTACCCGCCGAAGGCGTTCGGGAGCCCGGCATTCGGGTGCGTCGTGACGAAGCAGGGGGCGACGCGGGAGAGCTCCTGCACGTACTGGTGCAGGTCGGCGGCACCGAGGGCGCAATTGAGCCCGACCGAGATGGGGCGGGCGTGGGCGACCGAATTCCAGAACGCCTCGACCGTCTGTCCCGAAAGCGTGCGGCCGCTCTTGTCGGTGATCGTCGCCGAGATCATGACGGGGAGGCGCGGCGTCCCGGCGGCGAACGCCTCTTCGATGGCGAAGAGCGCCGCCTTGCAGTTGAGGGTGTCGAAGATGGTCTCGACCAGGATCAGGTCGGCGCCACCCTCGACCAGCGCCACCGTCGCCTCCCGGTAGGCCGCCACCGCCTCCTCCCACTCCAGGGCGCGGTACCCGGGGTCGTCGACGCGCGGCGAGAGCGAGAGCGTCCGGTTGAGGGGGCCGAGCACGCCGGCGACGTAGCGCGGGCGGCCGTCCTGCGCCTCGAACTCGTCGGCGACGCCGCGTGCCAGCGCCGCCCCGGCCCGGTTGAGCTCGGCGGCGAGCCCTTCCATCCGGTAGTCGGCCTGCGCGATGGTGGTGCTCGTGAAGGTGTTGGTCTCGACGATGTCGGCGCCCGCCGCGAGGTACTCGCGGTGGATCCCCGCGATGATCCCCGGCTGGGTGAGGATCAGGAGGTCGCTGTTCCCCCGGACATCCACCGGCCAGTCCCGGAACCGCTCGCCGCGGAAGCCTGCTTCCGTGAGCTGGTGCCGCTGGATCATCGTCCCCATCGCGCCGTCGAGGAGGAGGATCCTCTCGGCCAACAGGCGCTCGAGACGCTCGAGGCGGGCGGTCCGGCGGTCAGGCGGTCGGGCGGTCACGTGGGGTATCGCTCCATACGAAGAGACCCGGGGCCGAAAACGGCTCCCGGGACGGGGCGCGTTTTAGCGGATTGTTTAACGTGGCCGCAAGCATGCGCAAATCGCCACGAAGATTCGATTGTGGTACAAACTTATAGTAGGTGGGGGGCGGGGGGCTAGGGGCTTGGCGCTCGAACTAGCGGTCGGTTCCCAGCCGTTCCGCCAGGGTCGCCGCATCGATCCCCTCCACCCGCACCCGCTTCCGCCGTCCCGTCGCCCCCGCTTCGATGGTGATCGCGTTCCGTCCGACGCCGAGGCGCCGCGCGAGGAAACGGACCAGCTCGTCGTTCGCTTCACCGTCCACGGGCGGGGCCGCGAGGCGGATCTTGATCGCGTCGCCGTGGCGCCCGGCGAGCTCGGTGCGGCTCGCGCGCGGCTGCACGTGCAGCTGGAGGACGACGCTTCCGCTCACAGGATCCGGAGCAGGATCCCGTTCCGGACCACCCAGACGATCACCATCGCCACCAGCGGCGAGAGGTCGAACATCCCGATCGGCGGGATCACCCGGCCGAGCGGGAGCACCAGCCAGTCGGTGACCTGGTGGAACGGCCGCATCCAGGACGTCCAGCGACCGATCCCGAACCAGGAACCGATGACGCGCACGAAGAGCGCGAACGAGAGCAGGTCGCAGGCCGAGAGCACGACGAAGCGGAACACCCCGCGGGGACCGCCGCCGAAGGCGCCGCGCGCGCTCCAGAGGTAGCCGAGCACCCACTGGGTGAGGGAGAGGAGGACGAGCCCCCCCAGGACCAGCGCGGCGAGGAGCCAGTACGGGGCGTCCTGCGGGTTCCCCCCCCGCGCGATCACCCGCGTTTCGGTGGCGCGGACCACGGGCGCGGCGAGCCTGCGCACGGTGCGAGGCACCACCCCGAACGGTGAGAGGGTGCCGCGGCGCACCAGCCAGTGGGTCAGGGCCACAATGGCCGCGGCGCCGCAGCCGAGGGCCACGGCGCCGCGAATGACGGTCAGGACGAGCTCAGCCACCGACGCGGAACGCCTTCGATTCGCCGGAGGCGGTGGTGCACTGCACGTCGAAGGCCCCGCCGTTCAGCATCGAGTCCTCCAGGACGCGGCTGGTCCCGCTGCACCCCTGCAGGGCGTGCCCCTCGCGCTGGCGGAAGACGATGGTCACCGTCGGGGTCCCGCCGCTCGCCGAGAGCCGGCGGATGGTGGTGCGGGTCAGCGAGTCGATCCCCGCGGCGGGGAGGTTGTTCGGGAGATTGTTGAAGTGGGACGACCGGTACGCCATGACCCGGTCCATGATCCCGAAGATCTCGCGGCCCAGGAGCTGCGCCTCCTGCTCCGCCTGGTCCCGTCCCACCGGAGGGCTGCTGCGCCGCGCGGCCGGGGCCCCGGACTCGGGCTTCGGCTCGCTGCAGGCAGCGACCATCAGGAGGGTGAGGAACAGGGAACGGCGCATCGGTCAGTCCATCGCGAATTCGCGGTTGAACACCACCTCGAACGAGAAGGTCTTCGCCTTGCTGCGGGTCTCGATGAGGTCGGCCACGCGCAGCAGGCGGTCGGGGATGGCCAGGATCTTCTCCTGCGCCTTCTTCCCCATCTCGTTGAGGCCCGTGAGGGCGTCCAGCTTCCAGTGCTTGATCTGCTCCTGGACGATCTTCAAGTAGTCGCGCGGAGTGTAGATCCCCGAGCGCCGGATCACGTCCGCCAGCTGCACGAAGCCGGGGATGGTGTGCCCCGGCATGTCGATCCCCGGGAGCACCAGCGAGAGGGAGTAGAGCATCTCGTCCGGATCGCGCTTGAGGATCTCGGTGACCATGGTGCGGTAGAAGGCGAAGTGTCGCGCCTCCTCACTGGCCACGTTGGCGAGCGCATCGCCCAGGACGGGGTCGTAGTTGCCGCAGATCTTGCCGGTGTTGCCGTGGCTCACCTGCGTCGCGCGCTCCTGCACGGTGGTATACGCGAAGACGCGGTACGGATCCTTGTCCCACGCGGGCTGGAACCCCGCCTTGAGGTAGGCGAACTGCATCACCTCGAGGGTCCGGCGGTCCAGGATCCGCGTGGTCTTGCAGTAGTCCGTCAGGACGGTGCCGTGACGGTCCTCTTCCGCGGTCCAGAGATTGTTCCAGTTGGTCCAATGGCTGTCGTCGCCGAGGTAGACGGCGATGAGCCGGTGGAAGTGCGGCAGGCCTTCTTCGGTGAGCAGGTTGAGCGCCAGCGCCGACTTGATCGCGTCGGGCATCGACTGGGCGCGCGCCATCAGGCCCTTTTCGTGCTCGGCCTGCGACTCGCCCGGCTTGGCGTCGAGGAGATCGGCGGGGAACCAGAGCGGACGCTTCGCCTCGTGGGCGGCCATCAACTCGGCGACCTTGGCCTCGAGGTCCCGAAGGACTTCGATCTTGGTCATCATCCGGCGGGCGGTCTCGGAGAGGGACATACCCGAAATGTGCCCCGGAACACCCCCCCGGGGAAGGGCGCCTAGGCCCGGACGACCGCCTTTTCCATCAGGACCCACGTGTCCCCGCCCACGTACCCGGGGCGGTGGAGCACCTCACGCCACCCCAGGTCGCCGTAGATCGTCGCCGACTCGAGGTCGTTGGTCCAGAACTCCAGGAGGTGCGCCCCCGCTTCGGCCGCGCGCGCCTCGAACGCCTCGAGGAGGCGGAGGCCGTAGCCCAGGTGCTCCTGCTCCGGGAGCACCGCGAACTCCTGCAGGTGCGCGACACCGCCCCGGAGGTAATAGCGGACGCCACCGACCCAGTCCCCCACCTCATTGGTGAGGACCAGCAGGTGATCGTCGTAACAGAGGTGGGAACCGGTGGCGCTGTCCTGACGATGGACCAGCTCCTCGAACCACTGGGCGAACTCTTCGCCCCGGTCCATCTCGCGGATGATCAATTCACTCATGCGGGGTGTCGGGGGGCGCCTGCAGGCAGGGGGACCACCTGGGGCCTGATCGACCCACCCGACAAAAGCAATCCCGGTGCCAACTCTGCACCGGGATGCAAGTCATTGCATCCCAACACCTTACGATTCGCTTTGTGACATTTGACCCGCGCCTCCCGCCCCGCAGGGTGCCACGGGTGCGGCGGCCCGCGTCAGGTCGTGCGGCAGCGGCGGACGATGGGCCGGACGTTGCCGCAGTTGATCGTCTCGGCCATCCCCGCCGCGATGGGGCCGCACGCGGTGGTCTGCGCGGAGCGCTCCGCCTCGAGTTCGTCGGCGCCGCGCGCGGTGGCGCAGTTCTCGCGGCCGTTGAAGCTCACGCAGATCTCGCACTCCGCCTTCTGCGCCGAAAGGGTGGAGTAGAGGAGGAGCGCGGCGAATGCGAGCGCCGCGGCGACGGTGAGGAGGGTGGAGCGCTTCATGGTCGTTGGAGAAGGGGTCGGATCGGGGTCGCTGTTATCTTCACTTATACTACCATGGCGACCCGTCTCCTGCTCCTCGCCGGCCTCCTGTTGGGCCTCGTGACCCCGCCCTCCGTGGCGGGGGAGGGACAGCATTGCCGGGACCACGTGGGGGCAGCGACCACGATCGCCCCCCACGAGACCGGGTCGACCCCGCATCACCACCCCGCCGGAGACGGTGAGCATCGGTGTCCCCCGGTCCAGTGCGCGACCGCCGCCCACTGCGCCCCCTCCGGGCTCGCCCTCGCGTCGTTGCCGGCCGAGCTCCTTCCGGCGCTCGCCGCCTCCGAGCAGGGGACCCGCAGCCCGCCGGCCGCCGTCGGGCGCACCCTCCAGCCTCCGACACCACCCCCCGACAGTCCCGCCTGACACCGGTCACCGATCGGGTCGACGCTGGCCCAGCGCCAGCGCGATCGGATCCTCCTCCGTCCCCGTCAGATCGGGAACTGCCATGTTCCGTTCGCTCCTCGCGGCGATCCTCTCCGCCGCTCTCCCGGCCACTGCGGCCGCCCAGACCGACTACCGCAACCTCGATGACGAGCGTCCGCTCGTGACCGAGGACGCGTACGCCCTCGAGCGCGGTGCGTTCGAGGTGATGCTCCCGTACACCCTCGAGCGGGTTTCCGCGGGGGATCCCTCCGCGCACCTCCTTTCCCCGGAACTCGGGCTGGGGCTCGAGAACGCACAGCTCTCATTCAAGTGGCCGCTCGCTCTCGAGGCGGGGGGCGCCTTCCGCTCCCTCGGTCCCCGGCTCGGGCTCCTGTACAACCCCTTCACCCAACCGCGCAGGTGGCCGGCCCTGGCGCTCCGCGTCGATGGGGCGCTGATCGAGGGCAGTGATGGCGCCCCCGACGCGCGGTTCACCGGGAAGGCGATCCTCACGCGCAGCTTCGGGGCCACCCGCCTGCACGCCAACCTCGCCTTCACGGCGGGTCCGGAGGCGCCCGCGAGCGGGATCGAGTTCCCCGCCCGTACCACCTACACCCTGGCCCTCGACCACACTCTCTGGCGTCAGAGCCTCTGGATCGGCGCCGAGGTGGGGGGGCTGCGGATGACGGCCGACGCACCGACCGACCTCCTGCTCGGTGCCGGTCTCCGCTGGCAGTGGACACCGGTCGATGTGGTCGATCTCGGCCTGCGGAGCGCGCACGATCAGGAACTCACCCTCGGCGTCACCCATGTCTTCGGGCGCGGTCGTCCCTCGCGGCGGGCGGTGCCCGCGGGGGTGCCGGCGCTCGACCGCCGCGATGAACAGTTCTACACGCCCGGCGCCTTCAACTGGTCCTTCCTCCGCGACGAACGGGATGCGGCCAGGCTCTTCAATGCATTCGACTACGGTCACGCGGCGCTGTACGAGCGGCTCCTGACCCGCCGGGGTCCGGCACTCGATTCGGCCCTCGCGGTGGAATACCGGTTCCTCACTTCCGACCTCCTCGTCCGCCCGCCGAGGTTCCAGGTCGCCGAGGAGGCGGTGATGCCGCGGTACGCCGAGGTCGCGTGGCGGGCGAAGCAGGTGTTCGAGTGGGCACACCTGCTGCACCGGCAGATCTATGATGTGTATGTCGCGTCGAGGGTCGAGGGTCGTGAGTCGAGGGTCACGGACTCGTTGATCGAGGTGCTGACCGACCGGTACCTGGAGCGACGCGCGTACGCGCTCGCCCCGGTCCCGAAGGCGATGACGTTGATGGACGGGCGGCCGTACAGCGGGGTCTTCAAGGCGGAAGAGCCGGCATTCAATGGGCTGATCTGGGCGTACCACTGGCTGCAGGTGGGGCTCTATGAGCCGTACGCTCGCGCGGCGGGGGGCGTCCCGGCGACCCGTGACCCGCGACCCGTGACCCTCGACCCGGTCCTGGCCCACTTCCGCGGGATGCTCGCCTCCGAGAAGTATCCCGACGTGATGCCGATGACCTCGACCATCGCGCCGGAGTTCACCAGGGCGCATCCACGGGCCGCGGCGATCTTCGACAACCTCCACGCGCTCCACGACGTGATCAGTGACATCCTGCTGAACGACGCGGTGGTCCCCCCGGGGCGCAAGCGCGCGGTGATCTACCGCGCCATCGCCGAGTATCAGGACCCCACCCGGGATGTGGAGTCGGACGAGCACTGGCGGATGATGGGGGAGATGGTCGGCGGAGTGGAACGGATGGGGGGTGCCGTGCCGCAATAGTGAGTCGGCGGACGGCCCGCATGCGGAACGGGGGCCCGATCGGGCCCCCGTTCTCGTGGCTATGCACCGAGCCCGCTGGCCATCACTCCGTCAGCCCGCCGGCCCGCATCGCCCCCCAGATCGGCCAGAGGGAAGCGACCAGCCAGACCAGGAACGCGGCGATGGCCGCCTTCTGGGCGCTGAGCTTCCCGGTCACCTGGAGCCCGATGGCGACCAGGACGGTCGACCAGAGGACGAAGACCTCGAACCGCCCCATCAAGGTGACCAGCGCCAGGTTCGCGGTCGCGATGTCGAAGAAGCGGGCCGGCCCGAGGTGGATGGCGAATTGACTGTTGAGGCTCGACGGATCCATCACCGCCGCCTGCACCGCGCCGAGGATCGTGGCGATGATGCGGGGGACGTAGGCGAACGCCGCGATCATCATCGCCTGGCCGAACGTCGTCGCGGCGGAGACGATCTTGCCGACCACGAAGGTGACGACGCCGAGCAGCGCGATCGCGATCGGGATGATGATGAACCCGCCGAAGGTCGCGAACATCTGCGCCACCCCCTTGCCGGCCTCCATCTGCTCGGCGGTGAGGCTCGGGTTCTGCTTCTGCGCCTGGGCCATCCCCCGCGCGAACTCGGCGTCGAAGATCGGCGACATCAGGTCCTTGGTGCCGAACATGATCAGGCCGATGACGAGCGTCACCACCAGGAGGGGGAAGAAGAAGCTCGGGTCCTCGCGCCGCCGCGCGAACACCGCGCTCGGCGACGTGAAGATGTCGATCAGGTCTTCCCAGAGTGGGACGGTCGGCGGCGCGGGGGGCGGGGTGACGTCGGTCATGGAGGCGGCGACTCCGTGTGGGAGGGTTCCGGACCCGGACCGGTCGACTTCCGGGCCCACACAAGGTACTCCGGGTCCACGGCGTCCGCGCGGACCGCCACGATCTCCGGGACCTCGTAGGGGTGCAACTCCTTCATCCGGGCCATCAGGGCGTCCCGCTTCTCCTCGGGCGCCTTGCAATGGCAGTAGTACTCCTCGGAGCGTTCGATGGCCCCCTCCCACCGGTACGTGCTCTCGATCGGGCCGATGACCTGGGCACAGGCGGCCACCCCATCCTCGATCAGCTGGGTGGCGAGGAGGTCGGCGGCCTCCTCGGTCGGGAGGGTGGTGGTGACGATGACGAGGGGCATCCTCTATAAGGTAGGGGTCGGGGTGCGGGGCGGGGAGGTCCGGAGGGGATGCAAAAGGCCGCGCGTCTCGCGCGGCCTTTCTATTTGGTGCCCCGGATCGTAGGGGCGGGGCTTGCCCCGCCCTCGGCGTCCGGTCTCGTCATCATCGACCGGGCGGGGCAAGCCCCGCCCCAC